>FSXN01000121.1_pt1 | contig 9592 bp, 10 predicted proteins | sample 1638221 | NCBI WGS metagenome assembly FSXN01 (sample SAMEA3914788, study PRJEB12502) | metagenome | biome: forest; material: soil | place: Canada | collected 2011-07-03 | depth 0.1 m | reverse complement strand
GTGGTGCTCTGGGCCGCCAGGTAGGGACTGATCTGACGCTGATCGATGGCGCGCTTGCCCGGAACGACGAGGTTGCTGGCCACGGCGAGCGCCAGCTCGTGGCCGTGATCTTCCTCGACCAGGGCCAGGGCCAGGTTGAGCCCCGCCGCGGGACCCGCCGAGGTGTAAAGGTCGCCGTCTCGGATGTAGACACGGTCGGGTTCGACGATGGCGGACGGACAGGCGGCTTCCAGTTCGTCCGCATGTCGCCGGTGGGTCGTCGCCCGCCGCCCGTCGAGCAGGCCCGCAGCCCCCAGCAGGAAGGTTCCGGTGCAGACCGATCCGTACCGGCGCGCCGTCGCCGCGCGTCGCCGCAGCCACTCGACCAGCGCCGCATCGTGACTCACGGCCTCGAAATCCGGCGTCCCGGCGACGATCAGGGTGTCGATCGGCGTCTCTGCATCCCAGATTGAATAGTCGGCGAGCAGCAGCATGCCGCTGCCTTCGATGACGCGGTCGCGCCGGACGCCCACGAGCGAGACCTCATAGCTGGGACCAGCCTTGCTGAGCCGGGCGGCCTCGCGGAACACATCGAGCGGACCGGACACGTCAAGCGACTGCGCGCCCGGCGGGGCGAGGATCGCTATGGATAGGACATCGCCGCCTGCACTCATCCGAGGGACTCCAATCCTTTCGGCGCCGCCTCCAGCGCTGGAGGTGCGAAGGACGGGCGCCGTGAGCCCGAGCGGCGGCCCGACGCCCGACAAGTATGGTCTGGATCGCGTCGGCGACAGTCTAGCACGTTGGATTGGACCCTTGCGGAATCCGTAAGAATGCATCCCTCACGATGGCGTGCTTTCCATGCGCGGCGTGCGAGGATTTGCGAGGGGGGCGGCGTCGACCGCCTGGCGCAGGTCGCGATAGGCGGCGACCAGGGCGTCGAGCGAGAAGCCGCGGTTCAAGCCGCTCGGATTGGGCAGCACCCAGGCCAGGGCCTCGCCGAAGGTCTCGGGCTGAAGTCCCCAGCCGATGCGGCTTTGGCCCGTCATGGCGGCGTAGGCGGCCTTGCCGAGAAAGGCGATGAAGCGGGGCTGGACGCGCCCGATTTTCGCCTCCAGCCCGGAACGCGCCGCCACGAACTCCTGGCGGGATAGGTCCTGGGCGCCGGCGGTGGCCCGCGCGACCGCAGTGGTCAGCCCATAGCCGAACTCCAGGAGGCGTGCGTCCTCCCGTGGAGACAAGAGCGTCGGCGTGAAGCCGCTAAGATGCAGCACGCGCCAGAAGCGGTTGGAACGACCTTCGAAGTGATGGCCGACGGTGGCCGCCGCCAGGCCGGGGTTCAGGCCGCAGAACACCACTTTCAGGTCCTGGGCGAGCAGGTCTGGAAGTCCGGGCGTGGCGCGGGGCGAGGCGGATGGCATCGGAATCTGCCTGACGTTCCGGGGCTGCGGCTCAGGGCCGTGTCTCTTTTAGCTGAAGGGCTTGGCCTAGTCCGCCAGGGTGGTGGTCCGAAATTGTCCGGCGCGCGCAATTACGGACTTGGCGCGGGCAATTCCGGCCACGCCTGGCTTTGCGAATGGTCGGGCCGGGGCGGGGACCCTACCTGACGACCGTTCGCCGCTCCCCGCGGCGGCAGGTGAACAAAGGAACGCCGACATGGCCGCCCCCGAACCGCTTCGCGATACGAAATTTCCTCTCAACTCCGGATCTGGCGCGATCCCGGCCGCGGGGTTCGGCACCTTGATCGGCGATCCCGTCGCGACGCAGCGGGCCGTAAAGGCCGCCCTGGAGGCAGGGTTCCGGCATCTGGATTGCGCGGAACTGTATCGCAACGAAGACGCCGTCGGAAATGGGATGCGGGAAGCGTTCGACGCGGGGGCGGTTCGACGGGAAGACGTCTTCGTCACTACCAAGCTGTGGAACAACAATCACCGGCCCGAGCGCGTCAAGCCCGCGCTGGAGGGGAGTCTGCGGCGCCTGCAGCTCGAATATATCGATTGCTACATCGTGCACACGCCCTTTGCTTTCCAGCCGGGCGATGAGTTGGCGCCGCGGGATGAGCATGACGAAGTGATCTACGACTTCGAAGTGACCCTGCTGGACACGTGGCGCGCCATGGAGCGGCTTGTGGACGAGGGGATGGCCAAGTCCATCGGAGTGGCCGACATCACTTTGGATACGCTCAAGGTTCTTGTTGCAGCGGCCCGGATCAAGCCTGCGGTGGTGCAGGTCGAGGCGCATCCGTATCTCCCGGAATGGGAGCTGTTTGAATTCTGCCAGGCGCACGGGATTGTCCTGCTGGTGTTCGCGCCGCTGGGTCACGGCATGGAGCCCAAGGTGCTGGAGGATCCGGTGATCACCTCTATCGCTCAGCGACTTGATCGCACGCCGGCTCAGGTCGCCCTGGCCTGGGCGGTGCAGCGTGGCACCGCTTTCCTGACCACCTCGACCAAGCCGGAGCGTATTCGCGAGAACTTCGAGGTTCTCACCCTGCCGGAAGACGCCATGCAGCAGATACGGGACGGGATAACGACGCGGGTGCGGTTCAACGAGGTGGTGGACGCCGGCGTCCCGGGCTTCGTATCTCGCGCAAGTATGGCCTGAATACGAAGGGCGTTCGGTCCCTTTATCTGCGCCCGGGGCGAGCGTCCGGGCGGATTTGATCTTTCCTCGTGACGGATGGTGAAGAGGTGTGGGCGCGATGTCCCGGCCTTGCCCCGCGTCATGGTCAATTCGTGGGAGCGTAAGGCGTGGACATGCCGATCTTGCTTTTTTCCTATGGCGCGTTGAGGCGCCCGGCGGTGCAGTTGGCCTGGTTTGGGCGACTGCTCACCGGGGCCGATGACGCCTTGCCAGGGCATATGGCCTCGCCGTCTGGAGTGGCCGCCCCGAACGCGGGCGAGGACCCGGGTCCGGTTGTGTCGCCGAGTTCGGACCCGCGTGACGAAGTCGCCGGCGTTGTATTTGAGGTCAGCGGGCAGGATCTCTCCAAGGCTGACAAATATGAACCGGCGGGATGTATCCGGAAATATCTGCGGCTCAAGTCGGGGATTAGCGCCTGGGTGTATCTAAAGTCGGACGAGAAAGCTGATCCCGTGACTGCGCGATACCCGTCGTACGCTCGATAATTCGGAGTTGAAGCAATGAAAACATTTCTGAGCATCGGGTCTGGCCCCGGCATGAGTCTGGCGACCGCGGAGCGGTTCGCCAGGGAGGGGTTCCAGGTCGTCTTGAGCGCGCGCAACGCGGCCAAGACGCAGGTCCTTGCGGATCAACTCAAGGCGAAGGGCTATCGGGCCGAGGTCCGAACGGTTGACGCCGGAAATGCTGCAAGTGTCGCCGCCCTGATCGCCGAGGTTGAAAAGACCTTCGGCGGGATCGAGGTGATGCATTACAACGCCGCTTCGATGCGCAAAGCGACCATCACCGAACAGCCGCGTGAGACCTTCGCTGAAGACCTGGCGGTTAATATCGGAAATGCGCTCGTCGCGGTCCAGGGCGTGGTTTCGGGCATGAGCGAACGGGGCTCGGGCACCATCCTGCTCACCGGCGGCGGTTATTCGCTGAAGCCCAACCCGGACTATCTCTCGCTCAGCATCGGCAAGGCCGGCGTTCGGGCCTTGGTGAATGGCCTTTTCGAAAGACTCGCCCAAAGCGGCGTGCACATCGCCACCGTCACGGTGGCGGCCACGGTCGAGAGCGGCTCCGAGCAGGTCGACGCGATTGCCGAGCACTTTTGGGGCCTTCACAACCAGCCAAGGGACGCGTGGACGGCGGAGGTCAAGTATAGCTGGTAGGGGGCGGCGGCGGTCGGGTGGCGCGTGCTGCCTGACGCCTCCTGCTTGACGCGTCCTGTCTGGCGCGTTCAATCGCGCCAGCGGCGGTTCCGCCATTCATGAATGGCGAGCATGGGTTCATGCCGTTTAGCCGGTCTAATCACGCGACGGGGCGTGGTTTATCTCCTGGGGCGGATTACGCTGATGGCCGCAGGAGTTTGGTTATGCAGAAGCGCGTATTGGGCCAGGGCGGGCTCGAGGTCTCGGCGATCGGGTTCGGCTGCATGGGGCTGAACTTCAGCTATGGCCACGCCCTCAGCGCTGCGGAGTCCGTCAAGCTCATCCGCAACGCGGTTGAACGGGGCGTCACCTTCTTCGACACCGCCGAGGTCTATGGCCCGTTCACCAACGAGAAGGTCGTCGGCGAAGCGCTGGTGCCGGTGCGCGACCAGGTGGTGATCGCCACCAAGTTCGGCTTCAGGATCGATCCGGAGACCGGGGCTATGGCTGGGCTCGACAGCCGCCCGGAACATATCCGCCAGGTGGCCGAGGCTTCCCTGAAGCGGCTGGGGGTCGAGGTGATCGACCTGCTGTACCAGCATCGGGTCGATCCCGAGGTGCCGATCGAGGAGGTGGCCGGCGCGGTGAAGGAGCTGATCCAGGAAGGCAAGGTCAAGCACTTCGGCCTGTCGGAGCCAGGCGCTCAGACCGTGCGTCGCGCGCACGCGGTGCAGCCGGTCGCCGCCCTGCAGAACGAGTATTCGCTGTGGACCCGCGGACCGGAGACCAACGGCATCCTGGACGCCTGTGAGGAGCTCGGCATTGGCCTGGTGGCCTACAGCCCGCTCGGCAAGGGCTTCCTGACCGGGGCGATGAGCAAGGACACCAAGCTGGGTGAGGCCGACTTCCGCGCGCGCCTGCCGCGGTTCACGCCCGAGGCGATGGCCGTCAACCAGGCGCTGGTCGATCTGCTCAAGCGGATCGCCGGGCAAAAGCAGGCGACGCCGGCCCAGGTCGCGCTGGCTTGGCTGCTGGCTCAACGGCCCTGGATCGTCCCGATCCCCGGCACGACCAAGCTGCACCGCCTGGAAGAGAATCTGGCGGCGGCGGACCTGGTGCTTAGCGTGCACGATCTGGCCGAGATCGAACGGGCGGCCTCGGCCATCACGATCGAGGGCGAGCGCTATCCGCCCCAACTGATGGCCACGACCGGCCGTTAGGTCCTGGTGGTCGCCGGTTGGGTGCGCGCTAGTACGGCGTGAGGCCGCAGAGCGCGGCGACCAGTTGGGCGTGGCCACAGACGCCGGCCTTGGAATAGAGGCTGGCGAGCTGGCTGCGTACGGTGGTGATCTTGATGTTGCGGCGCTCGACGAACTCCGCCGTGGACACCCCCCGCATCAGCGCCTCGGCGAGCAGGCGTTCGGCGGGCGTGAGGTGGAAGGCGGCGCTGGCGCGGTCCAGGATGCGGTGCAGGCGTGTCTTCAGGCTGCGGACATAGATGCAGGCGAAAAAGCCGGCCATGCCGCGGCCGCCCTCGATGATCAGGTGGTGACCGGGCTCCGCGTCGCCCAGTCCAAGGCTGCAAGCGTCCCCGCCTGAACAGCACAGATCCACGGCGCTTAGAAAGGCGGCGTGGAGTTGCAGGTTCGACAGGGCCAGGTGGCCGTTTCGCTCGAGGAACGGCGATCCCAGGATCAAGGTTTCGCGGCCGGCTGAATTGGCCAGCAGCATTCGGCATTCCGACGACACCACGAACATGGGGTCCGTGTCGGCGTCCAGGGGCGGAGCCAAAAGGGACTGGGCGAGGGAAGGCGGGGCCGCGGTGGCGGCGAGCTCATGGCATCTGTCGAACTGGGCGGATGACACGATCGGGTCTCTCGCTGAAAGTTGTACTCCGGGCGCAAACGCGATGCGGACCCCGCCCGATCAGCTCGGGCGGGGCGCGAAGAGTTCGGCTAGCTTCAATGCGACGCCATGGCCACCATGATGGCGGGAGGCGCCCGGCCAGCCGCGATGCTGAGCATGGGCTGGTTGATCTGGTCCACGGCTCGGTTCAGGGAGGCGCGTGCGCACCTATTGTCCGCCAGCTTGACGCCGAGATCCGACATCTTGCTGTCGCAGACCCGTTTCGACGCTGATTTCAATTGTCCGTAGAACCGCTCCGCCGAGGTCTTGTCGCTGAGATCGACGCCGACCATCGAGACTCTGACCTCAGTAAGTGTACGAGGCCATTCCGGTTGGGCCACCACGTCCACCGGGGAAACCGCCGAGGAGGCGTTCCTCGACGTTTGCGCGTGAGGGGCGACCGCGATTGCCGAAAAGGCGAGGGTGAGACAGATCGACCGAAGCATCTTCGAGTTCTCCTCTCTTGGTTCTGCCCTGGAATAGCCCCCTAAAGGCTATAATTCATCATCAATCCAGATGACGGGCAGTGTGAATTTTTATTCATGGAAAGATGAGCTGGGTTCTTATTATTATCGGTGCGCGGAGGTGTGGAAAACATATTCTACAGATCTGGCGGTGTGGGCACGTCTAGGCTGAAATTGGGCCGCAAAGGGAAATGATTTCCGTCTTGAAATAAAAATGTATAACTTATATCGGACGGTTGAGGTGTGTTCGGTCCGGAGCGATGGCGAGCCCTCGGGCCTCTCCACCGCATTCTCGGATGTTATGATCTTGATTTAGGCGGGATGCTTCGGTTGCGAGCGAAGTATACCAAATCCGCTAGGTGGTTGTGTTTCGGTGCTGTTCGCCTGGGAGGGCGTGGACGTCAGCACGCTCATCTTGGTCCGGATGCGCCCGTATTTGCGGGCGAGCGGCGAGGATAGCGTGTGCGAAGCCGACGGGGGAGAGCCATTTGCCCAATTCTGGGCGACGTCCGGCGTGCCGTAGTCAGGCGGGCGGATCGCTCATGGCGTCGCGCAGGTTTTTGACCTGCTCATTCAGCGCCAGGATCTGTTCGACCGTCAGGCCTGAGCGCGTCAGGAGGGTTTCGCTCAGACACCCGCTGCGTAGCTCCAGGGCGGCCCCCGCCTCGGTCAGGTGGACCATGACCTGCCGCTCGTCGGCGGGGTTGCGCCGCCGGCTCAGCAGGCCAGCGGTTTCGAGCCGTTTGACCAGCGGCGTCACGGTGCTGGACTCCAGGGCCAGGCGGTCGGCGATCGCCCCGATGGTCCGGCCGTCCTCTTCCCATAGCGTGCTCGGCACGAGGTACTGGGGATAGGTGATCCCCAGGTCATCCAGCAGGGGCTTGTAGGCCCGGTTGATGGCGATGCCCGCCGCGTAGATGCGATAAGCAGAGCTGGCTGTCCAGCGGGATGGTCGAGGGAGCCGCCACGATTTCCGTCCAGCGTAAGCGAGCGCGCGCCGCGCTCAGGCAATAATGCATATCGCGATAAGAATTCTCTGGACAAGGGTTCCGGGGCCGCCTATCCATAATTCATATCGCGATAATAATTATCTCGATAAAACATGGAGATGGGATATGACCAAGTTCCGTTCGCTTCTCGCCGCCACCGCCTCGCTCGCGGCCGCTTTCAGCGTCACCGCCGCCCACGCCGCGCCCGCCGGCGCGGTCAAGAATGTCGTCCTGGTGCACGGGGCGTTCGCCGACGGTTCGGGCTGGAAGCCGGTGGCCGATATCCTGATCAAGGACGGCTACACGGTCAGCGTCGTGCAGGAGCCCGAGACCTCGCTCGAAGACGACGTCGCCGCCACCAACCGTATCCTCGACCTTCAGGACGGACCCGCCGTGCTGGTCGGCCATAGCTACGGCGGCGCGATCATCACGGAAGCCGGCGCCAATTCGCACGTCAGCAGCCTGGTCTACGTCGCGGCGTTTCAGCCGGACGAGGGCGAGAGCCTTCTGAGCCTGAACAGCAAGGTGCCCGCCGCCAGCAAAGGGATTGCGCCGACTAAGGACGGCTATCTGTTCCTCGACCCCAAGGTTTTCCACGCCGATTTCGCCGCGGACGTGCCCAAGGCCCAAGCCGACTTCATGGCCATTTCCGAGGTGCCGGTTTCGATCAAGGCCTTTACCGCCAACATCACCTCGCCAGCCTGGAAGGTGAAGCCCAGCTACGCCATCGTCTCGACCGACGACCGGGCGATCAATCCGGAACTCGAACGCTTCATGTACAAGCGCGCCAACTCGGTGGTCACCGAGATCAAGGCCAGCCATGCCGTCTACATCTCGCAGCCCCGTGCGGTGGCGGACGTGATCGAGCGCGCCGCCCAGGCCGCGAAGTAAGGTGGTCGATCAACGCCGGGACGCCCTGTGGGCGCCCCGGCGCGATTCTTATTGGCAGGGGCGCTGGCTCAGCCCGCGGTCCAGCCGCCGTCGACGACCAGCGAACTCCCGGTCATCAGCGTCGACGCGTCCGACGCCAGCAACAGCAGGGCGCCGGTCAGTTCCTCCATCCGGCCGAGGCGGCCCAGCTTGATCTTGCCGAGCACCCAGTCGCGCGTAGCGGGCTCGTCCAACAGCGGCCGTGTCAGGGCCGTCTCGATCCAGGTTGGGCAGAGGGTGTTCACGCGCACCCCATGTGGCGCGAGGTCGATCGCCATGCACTTGGTCAGCCCCTCCAGCCCCCACTTTGAGGCGCTGTAGAGCGCACGGCCCCCGGCCCCGACCAGACCCATCTGCGACGAGACATTGATGATCGAGCCTGGCCGCTTCGCCGTCAGCAGTCCCTTGGCCACTGCCTGGGCCACGAACAGCGCGGCCTTGAGGTTCAGGTCCAGCACCGCATCGTAGTCCTCTTCCGTCACTTCGGTGATCGGGCGGATGCGGTTGGCGCCGGCGTTGTTGAGCAGGACGTCGAACGGGCCGCGCTCCGCAATCTCGTGGCGAACGGCGGCGAGGTCGGTCACGTCGAGGGAAAAGGCGTCGGCCTCGAAGCCCGCTTCACGGATTTCCCTGGCCAATGCCTCCACCTCGCTGGCGGTGCGGGCGCATAGCGTCACCTTGGCGCCGGCCTGGGCGAACACCGCGGCGGCGGCCGCGCCGATGCCGCGCCCTGCTCCGGTCACCAGCGCGGATTTGCCGTCGAGCCGGAACGACGGCGGCGGGGCGAGGCTCATGGCTGTTTCGCCTGGGCCAGATAGGTCCGCCCCTGGTCGCGCACGATGTCGATCAGGTCGCCCATGGCCAGGTTCATGTCGACCAGGTGCAGGCCCCAGTCCTTCAGCACCTGGCCGCCCACCACCACGTCGCCGGTGATGGCGTTGGTGCGCGCGCCCGTGGGGTCGGGGTGCAGGGTGATGGCGAGGTAGGTGTGGGCGTTGTCGGTTCGGCACGCGGCGCTGATCAGGCCCGGGACCTCGACGAACGGAGTGGCGATCGGCTTGGGCGGATGGGTCCAGGGGCCGGGCGACGCGCCGTCGGCGGTGACCTTTTCCACGCCCGAGGCCAGGTAGGCGTGCAGCGGCCCCGACCCGCCGCTGAGCGCGGCGGGGTTGGTGCACGCGGCCTCGAGCCCCGGACCGGCCGAGGCGCCGAAGATCTGGCCCCAGGCGGGCGGGGGGCTGTCGGCGCGATAGGAGGCGATGTTGATGGCGCAGCCGATCTGGGTGGAGGCGCGGCACAGCGGGATGGACTGAAAGTCGCCGCCCACGTCCTTGCCCATCGGGACCTGCAGCCGGTAGCCGGCGAGGATCACCGACAAGACCCGGCCCTGGACCGGCTTGCCGTCGATCTCCCGCTTGACCAGTTCGGCCAGCACCAGCGAGCCCTGGGAATGGCCGATCAGCGCCACGCCGCGGCCGTGGTTGTCGTGAGCGAGATAGTAGTCCCATGCCGCCTTGACGTCGTTGTAGGCCAGGGCCCGGTCGGACGG
>FSXN01000838.1_pt1 | contig 9604 bp, 6 predicted proteins | sample 1638221 | NCBI WGS metagenome assembly FSXN01 (sample SAMEA3914788, study PRJEB12502) | metagenome | biome: forest; material: soil | place: Canada | collected 2011-07-03 | depth 0.1 m | reverse complement strand
GTTTCATCCGCTTCATCAACGACGCGTCACCCTTCTCCATCACGCGAAGCGTTGGCCTCAGCGAAAATCGGGATCGTTGTATCCCTGCCCGCCCAATGTGGCGAGCTTTAGGCGTAGAAATACTGCGTTAGATGGTCCCAGTTGCCCAAGAACCGTGTCTTGGCGCTGCCAGACCACCTCTACGCGAATGCAATCGTCCTTATAGATGACGCCCAGTTCGCCCAGACGCCACGCCTGTTGTTGCAGGTCGCGAATCGCCACGGCGCTGAAGCCCCAGTTCTTCGTGATGAAAACGTCGCTGGCGGCCTCGATATTGGCGATGCGGCCGGTGGGCTGGGTATTGTCCACGGCGTAGCGCAGATAACCCTGGGCGCGGTCGTAGGCATAGTCGATGCCGACTTCCTGGGTCTCGGCGCTGCCCTGGTCGTCGAGCAGGGCGCGGCCGTAGAGCGAGATGCCCGCCACCGGCGTGGCGTCGCCGGCGATCACCCAGTCCGAGGCGTGGAAGTTGAGGCCGGTCTTGGCCGGGTAGATGTCCGTCGGGTCGGTGCGCAGGGCGCGTCCGACCAGGATGCGGGCGTTTTCACCATCGCCCCAGTCGAAGGTCGCCCGCCCGGCCAGGTTCAGCCGCGAGCCGCCGTCATAGAGGTCGTAGCCGTCGAACCGGTCCGGCGAGAACAGGTTGGTCTCGTCGAAGGTGAAGACCTGGCTGTCTTCGTCCGGGATGTTGGGATTGTAGGTCACATTGGGCGCCAGGATGACCTGCGCGATCGGCTCCAGAACCGTCGTCAGGCCGCCGGAGGTGCGCTGGATCAGCGGCCAGCTGAGGTTGGCGCCGATATCGCCGTGCGTGCGGTCGTAAATGTGCTGACCATTGTCCGTCGTCGACAGGTCCGAGACGTCGTAGGCGTCCGCGCCCAGGTCCACGAACGGCTGCAGGCGCAGGCCGTTGCCCCAAGTGAAGGTGGTCATCCAGTTGGCTTCACCGCTGGCGCGGCGGCTGTCGATCCCCGGCTCCAGCGGGTCGATCTGCGACTGGCTGCGATCCAGCAGGACGCCGCTGCCGGTGAGCCGCAGGCGTCCGCCGAGAATGTCCTGACTGGGTTCGTAGCGGGCTTCGATCAGGGGCGCGACCAGGGGGAAGGTGCGGTTTTCGTCCGTCGGGCTCAGGCCCTGGAAGCTGAGCGCGGAGATGGAGAAGTAGGAGCCGGTGTCCTGCCGGTTGGCATAGACCTGGGAGATCAGCTGCCGGCTGGCTTCTACGAACTCGCCTTCATTCTGATAGACGTTGGAAATATCATATTTATCAAAAAGATATCGGTCTGACGTGCGATCGGCTGTGAAGCCCCAGGACCAATCCTTGCCGATGTTGAAGGAGCCGCTGGCCAGGATGTAGGACCGCGAGGTGAGGTCGCCGAACAGGGCGCCGTCGCCGGTGAAATCCTTTTCGTAGGTGTAGCCGGCGCGGATATCGATCTTGCCGGAATAGAATTGCTGCCGGTAATCCAGGTTCAGGAAGGGGTTCACCTTGCTGTTGATCTGCGGTGAGACCTGCAGGTCCGCATAGGGCGAGATCACCCAGTAGTAGGCCTGCTCGTAGGAGGCGCCGCGCTTGTTTGACACCTCGACCGTGGGCATCAACAGGCCGGAAGCCCGGGGCGAACCTGGGTCTGGGTGCCAGAACACCGGGGCGTAGAAGACCGGGATGTTCTTAATCCGGATCACCGCATTGCGGTAATAGACCACATGCTTGGCCCGGTCCTCGATCACCTTGGAGGCGGCGATCGACCAGGTCGGGGACTTGGGCGAGCCATTGGCGGCGCAGATGTCGCACGGCGTGAAGATGGCGCGGTTCAACTCGTTCACCGTCTCGCTGCGGCGGATCGCGACGTCAGCGGAGAACTTCAGGTTGTCCTGCTCAAGCGTTGAAAAACCACTGGCAAATCCGGCGCGCATCTTGTCGTCCATCACCACGTGCTTGGCGAATTGGACGGTGCCGTCGAGGTTGATGATCTGCACATGGCCGTCGGCGGTCACCCCGCCGGTGGCGACGTTGTAGATCACCTTGTCGGCGCGGAGGACGTGACCCTCGTAGCGGCCCTCGACGCCGCCCTCGGCGGTCCAGAGCTTGTTCTTGTCGTCGCGGACGACGGTGTCGGCTTCCATGTAGAAGCCGTGCTTGCCCAGGCCGTCGTCGGGCGGAGCGGGCGGCGGCGGAGCCGGCGGGGGCTTGGGCAGGTCGCGCGGCAGCACGGGCGCGGCGACGCCGGGCTCGCGCGTCGGCAACTCGGTCTGGGTCTGGGCCATGGCCTGGGTGACGGCGAACAGGCTCAGGGCCGAGCCCGCCAGCAGGCCAGCCTTGCCGGCGCGGCCACAGCGTTTCGCGAAGGCGCGCATCAGACGAATGAACCCCTTGAAGCCCAGCTTTCGACCTTCCCCAGCCCAGGACCCATGGCCCTACCCATCCTCAGTGTAACAAAGCAAGGCAAACCCCGACAAAAGCGCTAACAGCGGCGGTGTCCATGCCGCTGCGAACGGGGGAATCGCTCCGGTCTGGCCCAAGGCTTGGCAGAACTGATTGAAGAAGAACAAGGCGAATCCGAGTCCAACGCCTGAACCGGCCAGGACCGCCAGGCCGCCAAGCCGGATCAGGCGAAGCGAAAACGCGGCCGCCAGGATCGACATCGCCGCAAACAGCAACGGCCGCGCGAGCATTTCCTCCAGCGCCAGCCGATAGGCGGTCGCCGAGAAGCCGGCCTGCTCCGTGCGGGTGATGGCCGCCCAGAGGTCCCAGAAGGACACCGCGCTGGGGGGGGCGAACTTCTCCAGCGCCGCGCTGGCGGTCAGGCTGGAGGGGATGGTGAGGGTGTCGTAGCGCAGCGCTTCGGCGCCGGGCGTCGCTTCCCGCGCATTGGTCAGCAGCCAGTAGCCGGGGAAGAGGCGGGCGTCGTCGGCCTCGATGCGGCGCTCGAACTCGGCGTTCTGCCCCTTGGCTTGGGTCGAGACGAAGAGGGACACCCCCTTCAGGTGCAGGGCGCCGTGGTCGAAATCGCGGCCGCGGGCGCGGATGACGATCTGGTTGCGGGCGTCGCCCTGGCGCAGCCAGGTCTGTCCGGTGTCCGCCGCGCGCTCCTGCATCAGGGATGCCCGGAGCCGCTCGTATTCGGCGTTCATGGCCGAGGCCAGGGGGCTGAAGATGGTTACGGTCAGGATGCCGATCGCGAAGGCGGCGCCGGCGGCCGGAAAGATGAACCGCCAGGCCGAGACGCCGGCGGCGCGCATGGCGATCAACTCGCTACGCCGGTTGAGGCCGACGAAGGCCGCGAGCACGCCGGCCAGGAAGGCGAAGGGCAGGAGGGTCAGGACCAGGGACGGGGTGTTGAGCACGGTCAGCCAAGCCGTCTGGCCGAAGCCGATTTCCGCCTTCACGCCGACCGTCAGGGTCTGTTCGACGAAATCGACCAGGGCGATGATCGTGGCGAGCACGGCGAAGGCCGCGCCCACGCCGCTGAGGGTGCGGGTCAGCACATAGATTTCGATGCGGCCCAGGCGCGGGCTCATGCCGCTGCTCCAGCCAGGGCGCGACGGGGCGGCCTGGCGCCGATCCGGGCGATCAGGCGGCTGGACGGCCAGCGGAACAGTTCACCGAAGCCCCACAGGGCGGCGAGGACCGGGACGGCGTACTGCAGAATGTTGAGCGCCGGGGCTCCGGAACTGGCCGCCAGCATGGCGATGCCGAGCAGCCGCGCCGCGGCCGCGGCCGCGGATACGGCCATGATCCGCGGGATGTAGCCCAGCCGGCTGAACGGTCCGCCAATCACCGCCGCCAGGGCCATGGCGACGAAGGCGATGTTGTAGAGCGGCGCCGACAGCCGGCCATGCGCCTCGGCCAGCAGGGCCTTGCGGTTCTTTCTTTCCCACTTCTGGGTCAGGTCCGGGAATAGCAGCTCGTGCAGATAGCGGTCGGCGATCTTGTATTGGATAAGCTGATCGGAGGCCAAATAGGGCGCTAGATCAACTGTATATTCGTCAAACTTAAGGTAGTTAAGCACCCCTGTCGATGAGAACTCCTGGTTCGAGCCGTCGCGCAGGATCAGCACCGGCTGGCCCTTGCGCTTGGACATCTTGCCCCGGGCGGCGATGAAGGTGCTGTCGCCGCCGCCTTCCTTCTCCTGCAGCAGGAAGACGTTATGGAAGGCGCCGCCCTGGTCCAGATCCTGGGCATAGACGGTCAGGCCGGCGGCGGGCGTGTTGAACTGCCCGACATGAATCATGCTGGCGACCAAATCGGTTCGGATCCGGAACAGGTCGTTGCGCATCTCCCGGTCGGCCAGCGGGGCGAGCCACAGGTTGAGAAACAGGGCGATCAGGGTGAAGACGCCGGCCAGCTTCATGGCCGGGGAGATCACCCGCCACACGCTCATGCCGCTGGCGAAACAGACCACCACCTCCTGCTCCGTGTGCAGCCGGTTGAGCGCGATCAGGGCCGCCACGAACAGGGCCACCGGCAGAATCAGCGACACCAGCTGCGGCATGGCCAGCATGCTGATCTTGATCAGAATCATGGGGCTCTGACCCTCGCCGATGACGTCGAGGTTGCCGAGCGTCGTGCTCAGCATGATCAGCGCGGCGAAAGCGCCGATGGCCAGCAGCGTCGGGCCAACGAGTTGGCGTAAGAGATATCGTTCGATGAGGTTCATATGTCCCACGCATGGCGACCGTTGCGGCCGTTGCGGAGCCCGACTGGGCGAGCCATCTTCTACACGTCGGATGTGGGAGTCGCCAACCATCTCCCCCCGGTCTAGACACTATTCGGTGAGCCAACATTTCGTCCGTCGAGCGAGGATTTCATATGCGCGTTGAGTTTGTCGCCGCCAGTTCCGGCAGTTCGGCCGATGGCGTGGTGGCCCTGGTGTTCGAGGGCCGGCGGCTTTCCGCCGGCGCCCAGGCGCTGGACCAGGCCTCTGGCGGCGCCCTGACGCGCGCCATGGAGACGGTGGATTTCACCGGCGCCAAGGGCAAGACCCTGGAGATCGTCGCGCCCGCCAACCTCAGCGCCAAGCGGGTGCTGTTGATGGGCGCGGGCGCCCAGGCCGGCTTTGACGCCAAGGCGAGCGAGACCGCCGGCGCGGAGGGTTATAACGCCCTGAAGCTGGGCGGACTGAAGACGCTGGCATTCGCCTGGGACGGCCTCGCGCCGGCCCTGGCCGCCTCGGCCGCCCTGGGCGTGCGGCTCGCCGCCTACCGGTTCGACCGCTATCGCACCAAGGAAAAGCCGGAGAAGAAACCCACCGTCGAGACCGTGCAGATCGTCGGCGACGATCCCAAGGCGGCGCAGGACGCCGACGCGCCGCTGACGGCGCTGTCGGAGGGCGTCACCTTCACCCGCGACCTGGTCTCCGAGCCGGCCAACATCCTCTTTCCCGAAGAGTTCGCCCGCCGGGTCAAGGAGCTGGAAAAGCTCGGCGCCAAGGTTGAGATCCTGGGCGAGGCCGAGATGGCCAAGCTGGGCATGGGCTCGCTGCTGGGCGTCGGGCAGGGCAGCGTGCGTGAAAGCCAGCTGGCGGTGATCCAGTGGCTGGGCGCGGCCGACCCCAAGGCGCAGCCGATCGCCTTCGTCGGCAAGGGCGTCTGCTTCGACACCGGCGGCATCAGCCTGAAGCCCGCCGACGGCATGGAAGACATGATCTGGGACATGGGCGGCGCGGGCGCCGTGGCCGGCCTGATGCACACCCTGGCGGCGCGCAAGGCCAAGGCCAACGTCATCGGCATCCTGGGCCTGGTCGAGAACATGCCCGACGGCAACGCCCAGCGACCCGGCGACATCGTCACCTCCATGTCTGGCCAGACCATCGAGGTGATCAACACCGACGCCGAGGGCCGGCTCGTTCTCGCCGACGCCCTCTGGTACTGCCAGGACCGGTTCAAGCCCAAATTCATGGTCGATCTCGCGACCCTGACCGGCGCCATCGTTGTGGCGCTGGGCTCGAACTACGGCGGAATGTACAGCAATGACGAGAGCTTGGCGGCCAATCTTATGAAGGCGTCTGATACGTCAGGCGACCCGTTGTGGCGCATGCCGCTGCCGCCGGCCTATGAGAAGCAAATCGACAGCATGGCGGCCGATGTGAAGAACACCGGCGGCCGGCCCGGCGGATCGATCACCGCGGCCCTGTTCCTGCAGCGCTTCACCAATGGCGTGCCGTGGGCCCACCTGGATATCGCCGCCACCGCCTGGAAGAAGCCGTCCTCGATCCCGACCATACCCGACGGCGCCACCGGCTTCGGCGTGCGGCTGCTGAACGATCTGGTCGCCGCCAACTACGAGGACTAGCGCGCGTGGCGGCGGGTTCCTGCGAGGTCTGGTTCTATCACCTCGAGCGCACCGCGCTCGACCAGGCCTTGCCGGAACTGCTCGACAAGACGCTGCAGCGGGGCTGGAAGGCCCTGGTGCGGACGGGGGATGTCCAGCGGCTGGATCATCTCGACGGCTGGCTGTGGAGCTATCGCGACGACAGCTTCCTGCCGCATGGTCTGGCGAGTGAGCCGCTTGCCGACCGCCAGCCGATTCTGTTGACCACGGCCGCCGAGAACCTGAACGCCGCCCAGGCCCTGTTCCTGATCGACGGCGCCGAGCCGGCGTCGCTGGACGGCTACGAGCGCTGCATCCTGATGTTCGATGGCCGCGATCCCGAAGCCACCGCCCTGGCGCGCGCGCGCTGGAAGACCTTCAAAGCCGGCGGCTATCCCGTGTCCTACTGGCGCCAGGGCGCTGAGCGGGGGTGGGAGAAGCAGGCCTGATGGCCACGACCCTGGATGCCTGTCCGACTGGCGTATGAAATGACCGGGCTCTCATGCCCGCCTTCAACACGCGGAATATCGGTGCGCCAGGGCGTCATTCCATGATTGAGAAGCGCGGTGGGTGTCGGCGACGATTTCGCCATCGGCGCATCCGGAATTACGGCAGCTCGGCCGCCGTTCGTCCGCTGTACAATATCACATAGTGATGTATTGTGGTTCCGCCGATTGGCCAGTGGGTCGGGTTTGGCGCAGCGCACGAGGCGGGGAGCGATTGCGGCGGGCCTGTCGAGCGCCGTTGTCGAGCAGCGGTGGTCAGTTGGAGGCGCCTCGTGGTGGTTCGCGTGAATGTCTGGTTGAGCAACGGCGTTAGAGCGAACCACCACCTTTTTCTCCAACGAGGGGCGGAGAAGGGCCCGCGACCCCGTGTACAAAACAAACGAGGACGTGACGCGATGCAAAGCAAAGGATTGATGGTCGGCGTTTCCGGCGCGCTACTTACGTTGGCGTTTGTCTCTGTGGCCGCAGCCGCGCCCCTGCAAATTGACCGCCTGTGTGGCCCCCCCGGCATGCAGATGGGCATGTCCGTGGATGCATGGAAGGAACTGGGATTTCCCGGTACCGGACCTGGCGTGGTGCAACCGATCTGTTCCGACGATACCGCGGCCGCCAATTATCTTGGCGTGAGGACGGCCGCCGCCCCGGGAGATCCGCTGGTGTGCGGCTACGCCGATCGGATCGGATCGGTCTTCCTGGAAAACACCATCAACATTCTGGACAGCTACCCGGCTGAAGGGCTGCGCTATCATTTCCAAGCCGGCCGGCTGACGCAGATTGACTGCGTGGCCTCCGACAATGCCTTCGACGCCCTCCAAGCGCGGTTCGACCGACTGTATGGGCCATCGAAGGTTATGGTGCGAGATCAGGTGCGCACTGCAATCGGCATGCGGCCGAGGGTCACGGAACGCTGGTCGATTCCGGGTGGCAGCGTAACCATGGTCGATCCGGTTAAGCCCGCGACGGACCTGTCGCTGGAATACAGATCGAACGGCAGCTGAGCTCAGTCGCGCGGGTACATCTTCACACTGGCCGCTACCGAGTCGGCCACATGCTCCTTGGTGACCACCCCCAGAATATCCTCCGGTCTGGGCACGCCGCGCGCGGCCACCACTAGGGCCATCACGGCATCCCTGCGCCATATGCGCTCGATGACGTCGAAGACCGCTTCATCCTTTGGCGCCACCACGAAGTTGCGGTTGGCCACTTCGCCGAGCGTGACCCCCGTGTGAGCGCCTTCAAGGCCCTGGCGCAGACTCGTGTTGACGCGGATGACGCCGAAGATGCGGCCGTTGTGCGTCACCACGACATGGCGCATCCGGCCCTCGTTTTCCGGCCGCCGCAGGAAGTCGTCAAAGCTCGTGTCGGAGGGCAGCAGCAGGACGTCACTGTCCATCACCTCGCTCGCGCGTCTCACCAGGAACATGTTGGCGTGCAGCGCCTTGGGGATGGCCCGACCGCGCCGCACCAGCTTGAGGGTATAGATGTTCTCCCGCGATAGCACCCGCCGTACACCGACGCTCATGGCCACGGCCACGATCATTGGCATGATGATGTCGTAGGAGAGGGTCATTTCGAAGACCATGACCACGGCGGTCATCACCGCGCCGGTGCCGCCGCCGACCATTGCGCCCATGCCGACCATGGCGAAGGCCGGGACGCTAAGCAGAATCGGCAAGCCGGCCGCGTTCAGGGCCGCCGCGAACCCGCCGCCCAAGGTCGCGCCCATAAATAGCGATGGCGAGAAGATGCCGCCAGACGAGCCAGATCCCAGGCTCAACGAGGTCGCCGCCAGCTTGCACACGAACAGTAAAGCCAGCAGCCAGAAGCCGCTCATACGCCCGGTCAATATGGTCTGGACGGTCGCGTAGCCGACCCCGTCGACATAGTACTGACCGAAGCCCACCAAGAGAACGTACATCAGCACGCCCACGCACAGCATGCCCAGCATGTGGCGCAGGTAGCGCGACTTGATCTTATCGAACTGGTCCTCGACCAGATGCAGCCCGCGGACGAATCCGGCCGCGGCGACACCGGTCAGGGCGCCCAGGACGGCGAACAGGATCAATACGATCACGCCGTCGCCGTCCGAACCGAGTGGCGCCAGCGCGGGAACCTGGAACGCCGGCTGATCGCCCAGCATCCATCGCCCGATGAAGGTCGCCGCGCCGGTCGCCAGAGCCACCGGCAGGAAGGTGCGGGCGCTGACTTCCGGCATCATGAGTTCGATGGCGAACATGACCCCGCCGATGGGGGTGTTGAATGTGGCGGCGATGCCGGCGCCGGCGCCGGCGGCGACCAGCACGATGCGCTGGCTGGGGGCCATGCGCACCACCTGACCGAGTGTCGAGCCCAGGGCGGATCCGATCTGGATGATCGGCCCCTCGCGACCCACGGACGATCCGGTGCCGATGGCGATGGCCGACGCCAGCGATTTCACCAGGGCGACCACGGGACGGATCACCCCGCCGCGATAGTAGATGGCCTCCATCACCTCCGGCACGCCGTGCCCCTTGGCCTCCGGCGCGAAGTTGGCGACCAGGAAGGTCACCACCACGGCGCCGATCACCGGCACCAGGATCACCAGGACGCCCCACGGGGCGGCGCCCGTGAAGATGTTCGCGTCATAGGCGGCGGTGAGTTTGCCGGCGAAGGCCAGGTTGTGCACCAGGCCGATCAGCATCCGGAACGCCACCGCGCCGAACCCGGTGACGATGCCGATAATGAGGGCAAGCACGGACAACAGCGG
>FSXN01001170.1_pt1 | contig 9613 bp, 10 predicted proteins | sample 1638221 | NCBI WGS metagenome assembly FSXN01 (sample SAMEA3914788, study PRJEB12502) | metagenome | biome: forest; material: soil | place: Canada | collected 2011-07-03 | depth 0.1 m | reverse complement strand
TGTTCGTGAAGTTCGTGATGAAGGACTACCAGCGCGACCGCGTGCTGACCTTCCTCAATCCCGAGGACGACCCCTCGGGCTCGGGCTACCACATCCTGCAGTCCAAGATCGCGCTAGGCTCGGGCGGCCTTCTGGGCAAGGGCTACGGCCTGGGCAGCCAGAGCCAGCTCAACTTCCTGCCCGAGAAGCACACCGACTTCATCTTCGCCACCTATGCGGAGCAGTTCGGCTTCATCGGCTGCGTCACCCTGTTGCTGCTGTACGGGACGATCATCTTCATGGCCCTGCGCACGGCCATGCGCTCGCACAGCCACTTCGGCCGGCTGGCGGCGGGCGGCGTGACCGCCACCTTCGCCTTCTACATCCTGGTCAATGCGTCGATGGTGATGGGCATGGCGCCCGTGGTCGGCGTGCCCATGCCGCTGCTGTCGTACGGCGGGACCGAGGTGCTGACGGTGATGATCGGCTTCGGTCTGGTCCAGGCCGTGCGCGTCCACCGCTACGCCGAGATCACCAGCGGCAAGGGCACGCTGGTCTGAACCCTACCTCCTCCCCTGCGGCGCGAGGGAGGGCGGCCATGCGCAGCATGGTGGTGGGGGGCCTGAAGAGCGCAACACTCAAACGACTTAGGGAACCCGCGGTTCTCCGCGAGCCCCCTCCGTCGGCTTAGCCGCCACCTCCCCCGCTTTGCAGGGGAGGAGAATATACCTAGCGCCGGCGGAACTGCTGCGGGCGCGGACCAGGACGCGGGGCGCCTTCGGTCTTGTGACGGAAGGTGATGCGGCCCTTGGTCAGGTCATAGGGCGTCATCTCGACCGTCACCCGGTCGCCGACCAGGGTGCGGATCTTGTTCCGCTTCATGCGGCCGGCGGTATAGGCCAGAACCACGTGATCGTTGTCGAGCGTGACGCGATAGCGCCCTTCCGGAAGCAGTTCGGTGACCACCCCGTCGAACTCGATGAAATCTTCCTTGGTCGACATGCTGCTCAAAGCGCCTGCAGGTTAGTGGCCGCGACCTTGCCGTTCTTGCGATCGCGCTCCAGGTCGTAACTCAGCTTTTGATTCTCTTGAAGGTGTCCAAGTCCGGCGCGCTCGGCGGCGGAGGCGTGGACGAACACGTCCGCTCCCCCGTCGTCAGGCGTGATGAACCCGAACCCCTTCGCGGGGTTGAACCACTTTACTACACCGTTGGCCAATAGGGTCTCCAGATTGGCGGCGGCGCGCGGCCGCCGTATCGAAATTTGAAAGCGTGAAAGCGACTGAGGCGGAACGCCTCAGCTGTCCATCGGATGCCAGCGCGGCTTGGCCGCAGCCTGGCCGCCGGAGCGTTGGCCGCCATTGGCGCCACCACCATTGCCGCCGCCGGCGCCGCCACGACGCGGGCCGCGCGGACGCGCCTCGCCGGCCGCATCGCCGGTACGGGGGGCGCCGCCGCTGCGGTGTTCGCCGTGCGCGCGATGCTCGCCGGCGGCGCGATGTTCGCCATGCGCCGCACGGCCTTCACCCTGGCCACGATACTGCGGACGGTTGCGGCCACGCTGGTTGCGGCTCTGGCCTTCGCCACGGCCGCCGCCTTCGTCGCCGCTGGCGCTCGCGCCGCGGTCCGACTCGCGGGTGACCTTGGCCATGACGGCCAGGGTGCGGTCGCGACGACGGTCTTCAGCCGGGATGGTCTGGCGGGTCAGGCGCTGGATGTCGCGCACCAGCGAACGTTCGTCATCGGCGCACAGGCTGATGGCCTGGCCCGAAGCGCCGGCGCGCGCGGTGCGGCCAATGCGGTGGACGTAGGCTTCCGGCACGTAGGGCAGCTCGAAGTTCACCACATGGGTGACCGCGTCGATGTCGATGCCGCGGGCGGCGATGTCGGTGGCGACCAGGGCGCGGCACGAGCCGGCCTTGAACGCCGCCAGGGCGCGCTCGCGCTGGCCCTGGGTCTTGTCGCCGTGGATCGAGGCCGCGCCGATGCCGCAGGCCTCCAGGTGCTTGGCCACCCGGTCGGCGCCGCGCTTGGTGCGGGTGAAGACGATGGTGCGGCTCATCTTGGCGTCGGCGAACAGCTCGGCCAGCAGCTCGCGCTTGTGCTCGGCCTCGACGAAGATCAGGCGCTGGTCCACGCGCTCGGCGGTGGTGGCGACCGGCGCCACCGACACCTTGGCCGGGTCATTGAGCAGTTCGCCGGCCAGCTTGCCGATCTCGCCCGGCATGGTGGCCGAGAAGAACAGGTTGGTGCGGGTCTTGGGCAGGTGCGAGACGATGCGGCGGATCGGCTGCAAGAAGCCGAGGTCAAGCATCTGGTCGGCCTCGTCGAGCACGAAGATCTCGGTCTCGGACAGGTTGGCGGTCTTTTCGCCGAGGTGGTCGATCAGGCGGCCGGGGGTGGCGACCAGCACGTCGACGCCAGCGGCCAGGGCCTTCATCTGCGGGCCGTACTTCACGCCGCCGAACACCACGGCGACGCTGAAGCCGAGGTGACGGCCATAGGTGCGGAAGCTTTCGGCGATCTGGGTGGCCAGCTCGCGGGTCGGCGACAGCACCAGGGCGCGGCAGCCGCGGCGCGGCGCCGGCTTACGGGTAGCGTCCAGGCGGTGCAGGATCGGCAGGGCGAACGCGGCGGTCTTGCCGGTGCCGGTCTGGGCGATGCCCAGCAGGTCGCGGCCGCTCATCACGATCGGGATGGCCTGGGCCTGGATCGGGGTGGGGGTCTCATAGCCTTCGGCCTTCAGCGCCTTCAACAGCGCGGGATTCAGGCCAAGGTCAGTGAACTGGGTCATGTAGCGGAATGCTTTTCAGGCAGGTCCGCGCACGACGGCCGACTGCATCGGTCGCGCCGCGGGCGGGCGGATCGTGGGGAGCGCCCCGCGTGGCCTGGGCGATCTATGCGGAAACTGTCAGGGCGCTCGACAGGCGAGATGCGCTGGTTTGCATCCCTCACGCGGCTGGAGCGCCGATAGCACGCAAAATGGTGCGCGCACGGCCTAGATCGTTGTTGCAGTGCGCAAAGTCAAGCCGAGATTGGCCTGGAGCTTCCAGCGTATTGAAGCCGGCGCCTTCGAATTGAACCCTTCAAAGGGGCCAAAAGGCTCTGAATCACTGGAGTTAGAGCAGGATAGCCGCCGTAACCGGCTTCCACTTTAGCCTGCCAGGCTCTAGATAGGCCGCCCATGTCCGACCGGTTTTTCTTTCCCTTGGCCGCCCTGGTCGTCATTGCGATGATCTCCCTGGCGCTCGTCGCGCCGCAAGGCGACGGGGCCCGCTCGCCTCGCCCGTTCGGCCACGAAACCACCGCCGACAAGGCTGCGCACCAGCCCAAGCTGCGTCCGGCCACGGTCCAGCCCAAGAAGCCCAGCATCCTTTGACCTCTACGCCCGAACCCGCAGCCCCCCTTCCCGTCGACGCCCTTTCCATCGGCCGCCGCGTGCTTCGCGCCGAGGCCGACGCCCTGGTCCAGGCCGCCGACACGCTCGACGCGTCGTTCGTCCGCGCCTGCGAACTGTTGCGCGACCTGAAGGGCCGGCTGGTCTGCACCGGCGTCGGCAAGTCGGGCCACGTGGCGCGCAAGATCGCCGCCACCCTGGCCTCCACCGGCACCCCAGCCATGTTCGTCCACGCGGCCGAGGCCAGCCACGGCGACCTGGGCATGATCGGCCCCGACGACGCCCTGCTGGCCCTGTCCAAGTCCGGCGAGGCCAAGGAACTGGCCGACGTGGTCGGCTACGCCAAGCGCTTCGGCATCCCGCTGCTGGCCCTGACCGCCAAGCTCGACAGCGCGCTGGGCCGCGCCGCCGATATCGTGCTGAAACTGCCCGACATCCCCGAGGCGGCCGACGCGGTCGACGCCCCCACCACCTCCACCACCCTGCAGATGGCGCTGGGCGACGCGCTCGCTGTGGTGTTGCTGGAGGCCCGCGGCTTCACCCACAGCGATTTCCGCACCTTCCATCCCGGCGGCAAGCTGGGCGCAGCGCTGCGCACGGTGGGCGAACTGATGCACAAGGGCGGCGAGCTGCCCCTGACGTCCGACACCTCCACCATGGCCGAGACCCTGCTGGTGATGACCGAGAAGCGCTTCGGCTGCGCCGGCGTGGTCGACGCCCAGGGCCAGCTGCAGGGCGTGATCACCGACGGCGACCTGCGCCGCCACATGGGCGGGCTGATGGACCATCGCGCCGGCGAGGTCATGACCCAGGCCCCACGCACCGTCACACCTTCGATGCTGGCGGCCGAAGCGCTGAAGCTGATGAACGATAGCCGCATCACGGTGTTGTTCGTGGTGGAGGATGGCCGTCCCACCGGCATCCTGCATGTGCACGACCTGCTGCGCTCGGGCGTGGTCTGACGCGCCGCCCGCCTCGGCAGGCGCAAACGTTTCGGCCACACCTATGCTTTAGCTGACAAATTCAGGGCAGGATCGAGTGGGATCAGGCCCTGGAACGCGACCGGGACGGTGGGCGTCTTGCCCCTGTCACGAAGCGCCACTACCGAAATTCATCAGGCCCCCCTTCGCCGGAGACCCGAATGCCCCTGTCCAAGCCCCGCGCCGACCTCGTTCCCAACACCCTGGACTATGAGATCACGCCGCTGGTGAAGGCCACGGGCTTCCGCGAGTACGACGCCCGCTGGATCCTGGGCAAGGAGATCAACTACCTGGGGATCACCGCGCTCGGCCTGGGCCTGGGAACCTATATCCACGAGATCGGCGTCGCCCCGCGGGTGGTGGTCGGCCACGACTTCCGCTCTTACTCGGTGAACGTGAAGCAAGCGCTGTCGCTCGGCCTGATCGCGGCGGGCTGCGAAGTGCTGGACATCGGCCTGGCGCTCTCGCCCATGGCCTATTTCGCCCAGTTCGACTTGGACGCGCCTTGCGTGGCCATGGTCACCGCCAGCCACAACGAGAACGGCTGGACCGGGGTGAAGATGGGCGCGCAACGCCCCCTCACCTTCGGCCCAGTCGAGATCGGCCGGATCAAGGAGCTGGTGCTCAACGGCGAAAGCGTCGAACGCGCCGGCGGCAAGCTGACCCAGGTCGACGGCGTGATGGAGCGCTACATCGCCGAGATCGCCTCGCGCTGCCAGATGACCCGCCCGCTGCGCGTGATCGCGGCCTGCGGCAACGGCACCGCCGGCGCCTTCGCCCCCGAGACGCTGAAGCGCATGGGGGTCGAGGTGATCCCGATGGACTGCGACCTCGACTTCACCTTCCCCAAGTACAATCCCAACCCCGAAGACGCCGAGATGCTGCACGCCATGGCCGAGGCCGTGAAGCGTGAGGGCGCGGACCTGGCGTTCGGCTTCGACGGCGACGGCGACCGCTGCGGCGTGGTCGATGACGAAGGCGAAGAGATCTACGCCGATAAGATCGGGCTGATGCTCGCCCGCGACCTGTCGCTGCTGCACAAGGACGCCAAGTTCGTCGTCGACGTGAAATCGACCGGCCTCTACGCCACCGACCCGGTGCTGAAGGCCAACGGCGCCGAGACCATCTACTGGAAGACCGGCCACAGCTACATCAAGCGCAAGACCGCCGAGATCGGCGCCCTGGCCGGCTTCGAGAAGTCGGGCCACTTCTTCTTCAACGAGCCGCTGGGCCGGGGCTACGACGACGGTCTGGTGGCCGCCGCCGCGGTGCTGAACATGCTGGCGCGCAACCCGGACAAGAAGCTGTCGGACCTGAAGAAGGCCCTGCCGATCGCCTTCACCTCGCTGACCATGAGCCCGCACTGCGACGACGAGAAGAAGTACGGGATCGTCGAGGACGTGGTGAAGGAATATGTTGAGCTCGGCAAAGCCGGCGGCTCGATCCTGGGCCGCAAGATCGTCGACGTGATCACCGTCAACGGCGTGCGCGTGGCGCTGGAAGACGGCTCGTGGGTGCTGGTGCGCGCCTCGTCCAACAAGCCCGAACTGGTGGTGGTGGTGGAAAGCTCGCAGTCGGCCGACGACATGCGCGCCCTGTTCCGCGACGAGGTGAAGCCGCGCCTGGCCAAGCGGGCCGAGGTCGGCAAGTACAACCAGGAAGTCTGAGACTTCGCGGCTTTCGAGCTGCGTGCTTCGAGACGCGGCTAGCGCCGCTCCTCAGCATGACGAAGGGTTTTGCGCCCCTAGGCTCGTCATCCTGAGGAGCCCCGTAAGGGGCGTCTCGAAGGACCCAGCACGGCCTAGACCGCGGCGACCGTCTGCAGCACCGGCGCCGCCACCTTGCGCATCTTGGCGCCCTTGCGGCGGGCCTTGATCCAGCCCTGGGTCGGCATGTCGACCAGGTAGTGGAAGGCCACCGCGAAGGCGATCGCCACCGCCAGCGCCACCCACCATGCGGCCCAGCCGGCGATCGGGCCGGCGGTCAGGCCCACCGGCAGCTTCTTCGCCACCACGTGCTCGATGCCGAAATAGACGTTCCGCACGAACTCGTTGGTGATGAAGATGGCGAACGAGATCAGCGCCCCCTTCTCCAGCAGGTGCGAGGGCCGCGTCGCCGGGATGGCGCCGGCCGCCATCACCAGGGTGGCGATCAAGATAATGCTCAGGAAGTCGAAGGCGCCGGCGAACTGCAGCGCCACCACGCCCACCGCCGCGACCACCGCCGCGATCTTGGCGGCCAGCGGGCGGATGTAGACGGTCTCCGAAATCCGGGCCAGGGCCACGCCCAGCAGGAACAGCGGCACGGCGCGGATCACGCCGATGCGGGTCGGGAACTCATAGATGCGCTTGCCGATCAGGTGGCTGGAGGCAAAGTCGGCCAGGATCATGATCCCGACCGCGATCGCCAGCACCACCGCGGGGTGCTTGATCTTGGCCTGGGCGCGCCAGATCAGCGGGAAGAAGGCGTAGCAGGCCAAGAGCGCCGACAGCGACCAGGTGGGCGAGTTCCAGCCCTCCCCGCCCGGCACGCCCAAGGCCTGGACCAGGAACAGCTCGCCCGGCAGGTCGCGCCAGCTCAGATATTCCGGATGCTGCGGCGCGACGCCCACCAGGCTCGACCCCAGCAGCAGGGCGATGAAGGCGGCGATCATGATCAGGTGCGCCGGGACCAGACGTTCGGCGCGACGCATGAAGAAGCCGAAGCCGCTCATGCCGTTGGAGGCCACTCGCTCGCCGTAGATGCGGCCCAGCACGTAGCCCGAAACGATCAGGAAGAAATCGGTGGCCAGGTAGCCGCGCGTGAACAGCGGATGCACCTTCTCCAGCGGCACCGGGCTGGCGAAGGAGTAGTGGTAGACCACCATGAAGAAGGCGGCCAGGAACCGTAGGGCGTCCAACACCCCGCCGCGGGTCAGCGGCAGCGGGCGGTTAGTCTCGTTTTGAACCGTTTCGATTTGGAACGGAATGGCGGCTTTCGACGACATGACGGGCTCCTGAACCAGCGCTTGGAGCTCATTCAGCAAAACGCCTGCCAGGCGAATTTTCGCAGAATGGTTCGCTTAGCGGGCGAGTTCAGGCCGCCGCAGGCTTATCAGCCCCCTCAACCGCGGCGGTGGCCGCCGTTCAATCGACGATGCACTCGGGCTTCAAGCGGCTCAGCCGATCGTACTGCTTGAGTTCTTCCGGTGTGAAACGGTGACGAACTGCGGATTTCAGCGTCAGCAGCCTCGGCCTTTTCAATTTATGACACTCCCACAGATCCCAAATATCTCCGGTCCAGGGGTTGACTGAGAAAAAACCGAAAGAACCCTCGGTTCCAGCACGACCAACACCTTGATATACATAGAAATTCTGATCCATGCCCGGGCCGTATTCAAATGATCCACCGCGAAGATCGCCAAACGCCCGATGAATGAGCTGATAAGCCTGTTGCTCCGTCAATTTCTTTGGGATTTCAGCTTGAGCGACGCTTGAGTACGCCCAAACAGAAGCACACAGCCCGCACGCCAGTTTTTTCCAGACGCTCATCAGCCCCCCTAGATCGTCTTTTCACCAAGCATTTGACGTAGGCTGCGAGCGGTCGCCGCAACACTTGAGGGATAGCCGGGGCGCGGCTCACCCGTTTCGGTGTTTACGCCGAATTTCGCAACTCGCTGCAGAATGCGCGCGAATTCCTCAGGATCCTTAACGCCGTCGATGTACTTCCTATATCGATCGACAAAGTCCCCTACTGAATCGGCATAACTGTTGTAGGTGGAAATCTTCCCGTAAGGCGGTTTTGCAGCTCGCACGAACCCATTCGCTCGTGGCGTTGGATAGTGCGTGCCGAAAAAATTGTTTTTCCCGTCCTTAGCAAACGGTCCACCGCCCCACCCCGACTCCAACGCTGATATGCCAAGGACATTTTCCACCGGCACATGCAGTTCGGCGGCGGCTTTCTGCGCGTCAGCCAGATGCGCCTCGATGAACCGACGCTTCTTGGCGTGAGTCGGGTCCTCTCGGTCGGCCACGAGTTCGAGCCCGCCATGGTCGCCCTCCATATGCGCGCCTGGCGGTGGCGCGGGCTCAGCGCCGCCAGCGTCTCCACTGGCCGCCATTGGCGTCCCCCTTCGGGGCGCGTGGCTGGTCGGGATCGTATTTGGCCAGCAGATCGTCGGCCTCGGCCATGGCTTGCGCGTGATCGTCACTCGGTAGGGGCGGCAGTTCGAGGTGAACCAGCGAAATTCCCGCCAGGGCCAAGTCGCCCTTGTTGAGCGCCTCGGCCACATGCCGCAGCCGAGCGGCGCGCCAGCCCAGCTCTACCTGCGCGCCATAGCCCTTGGTCAGCAAGGCTTCCAGCACTGCGAGAGCCCGCGGCCAGAAACGGCCATAGGCGTCTCGCTCCAATAGAGGCACGCCCGCGCCGATGAAGGCGCCCTCAGTGGTAAGATAGGCTTGGCGCCCATCTCCGCCCGGTCCGGCCGTGCTGAACTTGCGCAAGAAGAGAAGCGCCATGCTCTATCTCCGATCGCCAAGATCGGAACATAACGCGAACAAATCAAGCGTGCAATATGCACATGTCCCCAGAGGCCTAAAGCGCTGGAATCGGCTCTAGACCGCCGCCTGCTTCACCGCGCCGACGATGTCGCGCACGACCTCGGCCACCAGGCGCTCGTCGTCGCCCTCGGCCATGACGCGGATCAGGGGCTCAGTGCCCGAGGCGCGCACCAGCACCCGGCCCGAACCATTGAGCCGGCGTTCGCCGTCCTGGATCGCTTGCTGCACCCGGTCGGTCTTCAACGGCTCGCCACCCGCGAAGCGCACGTTTTCCAGCTTCTGCGGCACCGGCTCGAACTGGCGGGCCAGGGCGCTCATCGGCTTGCCGCTGGTGACCAGCACGTTGAGCACCTGAAGCGCCGCGATCAGGCCGTCGCCGGTGGTGGAGACGTCGGACAGGATCACGTGGCCCGAGGGCTCGCCGCCCAGGTTGAAGCCGCCCTCGCGCATCCGCTCCATCACATAGCGGTCGCCGACCTGGGTACGCTCCAAGGTCAGGTTGCGGTCGTGCAGGTAGCGCTCGAGACCCAGGTTGGACATCACCGTCGCCACCACCCCGCCGCCGGACAGGCGGCCGGCCTCGGCCCAGGCGCTGGCGATGATGGCCATGATCTGGTCGCCGTCGACGATCTGGCCGCGCTCGTCGCAGATCACCAGCCGGTCGGCGTCGCCGTCCAGGGCGATACCGATGTCGGCGCGATATTCCCGCACCGCCTTGGCC
>FSXN01000836.1_pt1 | contig 9633 bp, 7 predicted proteins | sample 1638221 | NCBI WGS metagenome assembly FSXN01 (sample SAMEA3914788, study PRJEB12502) | metagenome | biome: forest; material: soil | place: Canada | collected 2011-07-03 | depth 0.1 m | reverse complement strand
GCCATAGGCAAGGATGGCAAACAGGCCCGCGCGTCCGTCGGCGGCGATCTCGATCCCGGCTATGGCTCGACCTCGCGGATGATCGCCGAGACCGCCGTCAGCCTGCTGCGCGACGGTTCGAGCGTCCGCGGCGGAGTCTGGACGCCTGGGGCGGCGTTGGGCCAGCCCCTGATCGATCGGCTGGTCGCCAACGCGGGGCTCACCTTCAAGGTGGAGCAGGCCTGAGACCTAGCACGATCGGCGCGGCGTCACTCGTCTGGCGATTGACACCACGCCGACGCCGTCGAGGATGATCGCTTGTTTGCCGGACGCTTCGGATCCGGCCAAGGGCAGCATCATGAAGCATCGTACCGTTTTCGCCGCGCTCGCGTTCGCCGCCGCCCAGACTTCCACCGCTGGCGCGGCGCCCCTGCTGGGCTTTTCGCCGAAGAGCGCCGACAGCGAACGCGCGCTGGAAGCCAGTTTCGATGCGGGCCTTTCCGCCGGCGCGATCGACGCACGTCTGAAGCTGCTCTCGGCGGCGCCGAACGAAGTCGGCTCCCCGCACGACAAGACCAATGCGGAATTCGTCCGTGACCAACTGAAATCCTGGGGCTGGGACGCGCGCATCGAGACCTTCCAGGTCCTCTACCCCACGCCAAAGCATGAAGCGCTGGAACTGATCGGGCCAACGCCGTTCAAGGCCAGCCTCTATGAACCGCCATTGCCGGGCGACGCCTCGTCGGCGGTGCGCGAGAACGCCCTGCCGCCCTATCTGGTCTACGCCGCCGATGGCGATGTCACGGGCGACCTGGTCTACGTCAACTACGGCAATCCCGACGACTATGTCGCCCTGGCCCGCATGGGCGTCGACGTGAAGGGCAAGATCGTCATCGTCCGCTATGGCCAGGCTTGGCGGGGCCTGAAGGTCAAGCTGGCCTATGAGCATGGCGCCATCGGCTGCATCATCTATTCGGACCCCGCCGACGATGGCTATGGCCCCGGCGACGCCTATCCCAAGGGCGCCTGGCGGCCGGAAGAGGGCGTGCAGCGCGGCTCGGTGCTGGACATCCCGGTAGAGTCCGGCGACCCGCTCACGCCCAATGTCGGCGCGACGGCCGACGCCAAGCGCATTCCGATCTCGGAAGCCAAGGTGCTGATGAAGATTCCGGCCCTGCCGATCTCTTACGGCGACGCCCAGCCTCTGTTGGCCGCCCTCGGCGGACCGGTGGCGCCTAAGGCCTGGCGCGGCGGTCTGCCGATCACCTACCACGTGGGCGGGGGGCCAGCCCGCGTGCACATGGCGGTGCAGTCCGACTGGAGCCTGAAGCCGCTTTATGACGTGATCGGCGTCATGAAGGGCGCCGAGCGGCCCGACGAATGGGTTATCCGCGCCAACCACCGTGACGGCTGGGTGTTCGGCGCCTGGGACCCGCTGTCGGGGCAGAGCGCGATGCTGGAGGAAGCCCGGTCCATCGGCGCCCTGGCCAAGACCGGCTGGCGGCCCAAGCGGACCATCGTCTACGCCAGCTGGGATGGCGAGGAGCCTGGCCTGCTGGGATCCACCGAATGGGCCGAAACCCATGCCGACGAGCTGAAGACCAAGGCCGTGCTCTATGTGAACTCCGATTCCAACACCCGGGGCATGCTGACGGCAGGCGCCAGCTATTCGGCCCAGCGGCTGATCACCGAAGCCGCCGCGGATGTGAAGGACCCCGAGACCGGCGCGACCGCCCTCGACCGCGCCAAGGCCAGCCTTGAGGTGCGGGCTCTGGCGCCTGACGCAACTGAAGACGCAAAGCGCGCGGCCAGGACCGTGGCTTCCGGGGCGGACCTGCCGACATCGGCGCTGGGATCCGGATCGGACTACACGCCCTTCGTCCAGCACCTCGGGATCGCCTCGATCAACTTCGAATATGGCGGCGAGGGTGAACAGACTGGCGTCTACCATTCGCAATACGACACCTATGAGCACTTCAGCCGCTTCGGCGATCCAGGCATGGCTTATGGCGTGGCGATGGCGAAGACAGGCGGGCGGCTGGTGTTGCGCGCGGCCGACGCCGAGGTCGTCCCGCTTCAGTTTACGGACTTGGCCGCCAACATCGACCAGAACCTGGCGGAGTTGCACAAGCTCGCGGAATCTCAGCGTGAGCGAGCCGTGACCACTGACCGGCTGCTGGACTCGAAGGCCTTCGCTTTGGCCGATGACCCGACCAAACCGACCATTCCACCCGAGCGCCTGGACCCCGTGCCCAATATCGACTTCGGCTTGCTGGACACGGCTGTCGCCAAGCTGAAGGCAAGCGCCGCGAGTTACGACTCGGCCCTGGCCGGCGCCGGGCCCCTGCCCCCGACCGCGCGCTCCAGACTCGACACAGTCCTGATCGGCGTCGAACACAGTTTGACCGATCCGGAAGGTCTTCCGGGACGCCCCTGGTATCAGCACCTGATCTACGCGCCCGGTATGCTGACGGGCTATGGCGCCAAGACCCTCCCCGGCGTTCGGGAAGCGCTGGAAGGTCGGAGGTGGACAGAGGCCCAGGCCTACATCGGTCGCACCGCGGCGGTTATCGACGCGGCCCGAAGGCTCATCGACCAGGCTACGGGGATTGTGAAGGGCGGCTAGGATCGCGCCGCCCCTCCATTGCCCCCCCGTTCGCCTGATCGCGGCGCTAGCCCAAGGCGGCGCGGCGCGCTATCCCGGGTTGAAACAAAGGCCACTGAGTGGATTCGCTGTTGAAACGACCATCGCGCCATACCGCCTCGGCCGCCCTTCCAACCGAGGTGGTCGACGGTCGCCGGAAACGGTCCGAGGATAGCCGGGCCCGCATCGTCGCGGCGATGCTTGAGCTTGTGCACGCCGGCGAGACGGTCCCGGGCGCCGAGCAGGTTGCGGCGCATGCGGGAGTCGGCCTACGCACCGTGTTCCGGCATTTCAACGACATGGACAGCCTTTATCGCGAAATGTCGGCCGCGATCGAAGGCGAGATCGCCGAAGTCGTCAGCAAGCCCCTCAAGGGCGACACTTGGCGCGAAAAGCTCGCCGATATGATCGCGCGCCGCGCCGCTGCCTTCGAGAAGATGGCGCCATTTCAGCGCGCCGCCGTGGTGCATCGCCATCGGTCGCGCTATCTTGAGGATGGGCATGAGCGCTTCACCGCGACCTGCCGCGCCTATCTGATAGCCATCCTGCCCAAGGAAATCTCGGCGCGGCCGACACTGCTTGAGACCCTTGACCTGATGCTCAGCTTCGAAGTCTGGAGCCGGCTGCGCCGTGAGCAAAATCTCACCGCGCGCCGAGCGCGGGCGGTCGTCGAGGAGACGGTGGCGAAGCTGATCGGCTGAGGAAGCCTACTGCCGGGCCATCTCCGCCTCGCCGATGGCGTCTCCGTCCAGCGGCGCCTGCACGTCCATGGTCACCTCGACCTTGGTCAGCCGACCCGTAAAAGCGAATGGCGCTTCGTAATCCGCAACAGGACTGCCTCGATCACGGCCGATATCGAGGCCGCTCCAGGAGATAAAGGTGTTGAAGCCTAGCGGCGTTTCGGACTCTCCGGCCGCGGCGCCATCGATGAGCAAGGTGATGTGGCGTTTGCCACCCTCGCCACGGACCGCAACGCCCAAGCGGTGATGACCGAACGGTGTCGAAGCGACGCTTACCGTGGTCGCGTGTTTGCCGCCGACGTTCATGTCGTAGACCAGCCGTCCGTCGCGAAGGAATAGGCTATAGCCGCAGGTGGCGTCGCCGTGGGCGATCAACACGCCCTGGTCGCCGGCCTGCAGGATCACATGCGCCTCGATCACAAAGGCGCGCGACCTCAGGTCCGGGGCGACGTCAGTGGGCAGATGGCCCATACCGTTGTGAAACACGAAATGCTTTCGCGGACCATGGAAGCGCGCTGCGTTCTCGACGATGCGCGGGCCGAAGCGGTCGTCCAACGGCAGCACTTGGGACCGTTCCGCCTCGATCCACCATTCGGCCTTCAACTCGTCCAGCTTACCCGGATGAAGAGCGGCGAGGTCCTCGGTTTCCGAAAAGTCGTTCTCCAGGTGATAGAGTTCCCACTGATCGTCCTCGAACGCCGTACCGGGCGGATGGTAGGCGACCGCCTTCCAACCATCCTTCCAAAGGCCGCGGTGGCCGAACATCTCGAAATATTGCGGCTTGCCGCGCGGCGGGTCGACGTCGCCGAAGCTGGAGGCAAAGGAGACGCCTTCAAGCGGCATCTGCTCGATACCGGCCAGGCTCGTGGGCGCTTCCAGGCCCAGCAGATCGAGAATGGTGGGCGTGACATCGCTGGCGTGCCGGAATTGGCTGCGAATCTCGCCTCGCGCCTTGATCCCCTTTGGCCATAAGATCACCAGCGGGTCGCGGATGCCGCCGCCATGAGTGTTTTGTTTGTAGCGCTTCAGCGGCGTGTTGGACGCCATCGCCCAGCCCCAGGGGAAGTTGGAGTGGGTGTCCGGCCCACCGATATCGTCAATGCGGGCGAGCTTCTCTTCCATGGGTTCCGGCTTGAAGTTGTAAGGACCCATGGCGTTGACCATGCCGAAGGGCCCCCCTTCCTGGCTCGCGCCGTTATCGCTGAGCACAAGGATCAGCGTGTCGTCGCGCAGGCCGGCCTGATCGAGAAACCCCACCAGCCTGGCGAGATTGCGGTCGGCATGGTCGAGCATGGCGGCGTAGGCGCCCTGGAGACGGGCGAACACCCTATGCTCATCGGCGGAGTGGTTTTCCCACGGTTGGACGAAGTCGTTGTGTGGCGGCATGCGAGTGTCGGGCGGGACAATCCCGAGCGTCTTCTGGCGAGCCAGACGGCTTTCGCGTTCGACGTCCCAGCCCTCGGCGAACAGTTTGTCGTACTTGAGGATCAGGTCGCGAGGCGCCTGGTGCGGCGCGTGGCAGGCGCCGAACGCCAACCAGGTCAGCCAGGGCGTGTCGGGCGAGCTGGACTGGTGGTCGGCGATGAAGCGGATCGCCTGATCGGTCAGATCCTCGGTAAGGTGGTAGCCCTCGGCAAAGGACTTTGGTTGCTCGACGGGCGTGTTGTCGCGGACGAGTTCCGGCGCGTACTGATCGGTTTCCGCATCCATGAAACCATAGAAGCGATCGAAGCCCCGGCCAAGCGGCCAGCCGTCAAACGGACCCGTCGGCCCGGTCTCGGTGAGCGAGGTCACATGCCATTTGCCGAGCATGTAGTTGCGATAGCCGGCCGGGCGCAGCATCTCGGCCAGGGTCGCGGCCTCTCTGGATATCTTGCCGCGATAGCCGGGATAGCCGCTGTCGAAGTTGGCCAGGCAGCCCATGCCTACCGTATGGTGGTTGCGCCCGGTCAGCAGCGCCGCGCGCGTGGTCGAACACATGGCCGTGGTGTGGAAGCTGGTGTAGCGCAGGCCGCCGGCGGCCAGGGCGTCGATGGTCGGGGTTTGGATCGGCGAGCCGTAGCAGCCGAAATCGGAAAAGCCGACATCGTCGAACAGCACGACCAGGATATTCGGCGTCCCCTTCGGCGCGGTCGTCGTCCGAGGCCACCAGGGTTCGGAATCCGTGATCGTCTTGCCGATTTTCGCCGCCATGATGCGCTTTACCTGTTTCAGAGATTGCAGTCTTCGTCACCTTGGCGGCGCCTCGTGTCAGCGCGGCGCGAGGCCCTGTTGAGTCAGGCGCCACTTGAATTGGTCGAACCGGTCCTGGCCGAAGAACGGCTCGCCGTTGAAGGCGATCGTCGGCACGCCATAGTGGCCGGCGTCGCGTTGGGCGGCCTGATTGGCTTCGACCACCGCGTTCAACCGCCCGCTTTCCGCCGCGACGCAGGCCGATAGCTCCGTCGCGTCCAGGCCGGCGCGCATGGCCGCCTGATCCAGATGGTCGCCTTCGTGCCAGTTGTCGACCTGGCCGCTCCAGATCAGGCGGCTGACCTCATCGAGATACTGCAATCCCCTTCCCCGTTCGGCCGCCGCGACGCCGAGTTGCGTCAGCCGATGGATATGGGGCTGCTCCTTCGGATAGGTCCCGGTTGCGAAATCCATTTTCACCGGATCCGGTCGAGGCCAGCGGATTGTCAGCCCGAGGAACTCGGCTTCGCGGCGGATGTCGAGTTGCAGGTAGCTGAACCAGAGCGGGTCGCGGGTCTCGAAGAATTCGGGCGTCCTTACCGCCAGTGGATAGACCGGCCTGATTCGCCCCGCGACATCGAAATCCCGTTCCAAGGCCGCCAGCTTGTGGGTGATGAGATAGGAATAGGGCGACCGAAAAGACCAGTAGAGATCATAGGACAAGGTCATGAGGGCCCCTGAGATGCTGACGATCTTATGGCACGCAACGAGCCATATTCAAGACGACATCGCCCATGCCGCGCCGGCCTGGGCGGAGGAACTCGCCTCGCGGATACATCAGCGCCGCCTCTGACCACCGAAGAGTGGGCCGCCGGCGCCGACCTCGACTGTCACCCTTGCTGTCGTTGTGGCCCAGGACAGCAACGAGTCGAATTTCGTTGCAACGTTGGGCGGGATGCGGATTAATTTCGCGGAAGGCCGCAAGAAAAATCCCCTTTTGTATCAGGGCGCCTTGCTCACCCACGACTGTTGCGTTTTGCCCGGGAACCCTGCGACACTATGTCCCGATGGCAACGTTCGCAACCTGACTGGGCCGGCTTCCGCCACATTCGAATTTCATCGTTCAGGGGTCACGAGTAAAGGCGACCACGCATGGGTGCTGCAGGATTGGGGCCGCAATTCGCCGAACGTTGGGCGGGCGGCGAAGCCGAGGGCGCAGCCAAACGTCAGCGCCAGCCAAAATCACAGACCAAGCCCGTGCATGTTTTGATCGCCTGCATGCCAAAATCCGGCTCGACCTTCCTGTCCGATGTGATCGGTCATTGCCCAGGATTTCGCCGCGCCATCCTGACCCCCTCCGCGGGACGCCGCGAACAGGAAATCGACGAGCAGCTGCTGCGCAAGCTCGGCAAGGTCAGCTACGTCGCTCAGCATCATGTGCGCAACAGCGAATGGACGTCGGAGATGTGTCGCACCTACGGTGTGACCCCCATCGTCCTGGTGCGTAGCCTGCAAGACGTGGTGGTCAGTCTGCGTGACCACATGCGACGCGAGAGCGCGGTCTTCCCGCAATTCTTCGCCGAAGCTCACCACGCCGACCTCGACGACAGGGCGCTGGAAGCGATGCTCGCCCGGCTCGCGCTGCCCTGGTACCTGAATTTCTATATGAGCTGGCGCAAAACCCCCGGCGCGATGATGGTCAATTACGAGGACCTGACCACTTCGCCTGTCGAGGTCATCCAAGACATTCTCAGCTTCTCCGGCGCGAACACCACCGCCGAGGAGGTCGAACAGGCTGTGGCCAAGGCCAAGGCTAAGGAAACCAGCCGGTTGAACGTGGGCGTTAGCGGCCGCGGCGCGAGTCTTCAGCCGGAAACGGTCCGGATCATTCTGGACCTCATCGATATCTACCCCGAGGCTGCGGCCGATCCCTATATCGCTAGCGTTCGAACGCAGGCGCTCGCCGCGCTGGCCGGAACGCCGGCGCCGCCCAGGCCGGCTCGCCGGTCACCGCTCGTCGCCAATGCGTCGACGCCTCGGCGCTGGCTGAGCAAAAGAGACAAAAGGTTCCTGGTCCATTGGGTGGCGCCGGCGGCGCTGGTGATCCTGGGAATGAGCTACTGGGCTTGGCCCTACGATCTGATCCCAGACCATTCGGCATACGGCTATGTGGACGACGCGACCGTGATGCTGGTGTCATCCTTCCTGGCGGGCGTCTTCAGATACAAGAAGATCTGAGCCGCAACCGCACAGCCTTGCAGTCGCCGCCAGCCTGCTGAAATATATGCCCCTGGGCCGGCGGGGGAGATCAGCATGGCGAGTCCATTCGGCGTTCGGGTCGGGCTTTGCTCCGCCTGGTCGGCAGCTCTTTTCAGCCTTGGCAGCCCTGCCGGCGCCGCGGTCATCCATGCCGCCCCGGGTGGATTCGAACTCAAGCAAGTCGTCCATATTTCCGCACCGGCCGCTCGCGTCTACGCGGCGCTGATTCAACCCTCCAAATGGTGGAATTCGGAGCACACCTATTCGGGCAGCGCCGCTAACCTCAGCCTCGACGCCCGGCCCGGAGGCTGCTTTTGCGAAGCCATGCCCAACGGCGGCGTGGTCCAGCACCTCGTGGTGGTGAACGTCCAGCCGAACGAGGCCCTGGAACTGCGGGGCGCCCTGGGGCCTTTTCACGCGCGCGGCGTCGACGGCGTACTGGCGTTCGAACTCAGGCCAACGGGCGATGGTGTCGACCTGACCATGACCAACGACATGGGCGGCTACATGTCCGAAGGCATGGAAAGCTGGGCGCCCAAGGCCGACGGGATGCTGTCGGAACAGATGAGCCGGCTAAAACGATTGATCGAAACCGGCGCGCCCAGTTCCCGCTAACCGCCGGGAACTAGTGGATGCTCACCGTGTAGGGGCCGATGTCGCCCTGGACGCTGAAGGTGTCGCCGGATTTCTTTCCGGCGGGATATTCAGCGCAATCATTGTCCACCAGCCCATCGATGGTGACACAGAACTTGGCCCCATCGACGGTGTAGGTCCCCGGCAACCCGCTCGCGTCGAAAGTGCCGTCCGGCTTGTAGGTGAAGACAAAGGTCTTGCCGCTCGCGGAGACAACATCGCCACGGGCCAGAATGGCGGCGAGGGTGTCGTTCGGCGGCGCCGGAGGCGCCGCGAGACTGGCGCTCGCCGATCCAACGGCGGCAGCGAAGGCGGCGAGTCCGATAGCAAGGCGGTTCATGGTCATCCCCCAGTGTGGCGCGGGTCCGCTAGCCGCCCCGCACCTGACGGAACGGGATGTCGCGATCGACCTCAGGCTCCTTAGGCAGACCCAGAACCCGCTCGCCAATGATATTGCGCTGGATCTGGTCGGTGCCGCCGCCGATGGAGGTGAAATAGGCGTTCAGGGTCAAGAAATTGGCATCCTCGGCCCTGGGATGCTCGGGGCCTTCGAGCAGGCTGCCGGCGCCGAGGATGGCGGTGCGTACCCTTGCCTCTTCATGCAGGATTCGCGACATGGCGAGCTTGCCAAGACTCATCACCGGCGACGAGCTGCCTTGCGCAAGATCGGCCTTGGCGCGGGCGGTGTTCAGCGCGTTCAGCCGCTTGTAGGCGACCACCTTGGCGATATCCTGGCGCAACACGGGATCGGCCAGAACGCCGGCTTCGCGGGCCAGGGCGATCAGCGGCTCCTCGCCCTTGGCCTCCGCGGCGCCGCTACGTGGCCCACGCGCGCCTTCGCCCATGACCGAACGTTCGTAGGCCAACGCCGTCTGCAGCACACCCCAGCCGGTGTTGAGTTCGCCCAGCAGGTTCTCGACCGGCGCGATGGCGTCGGTAATGAAGACCTCGTTGAAGTGGCTCTCGTCGGTGATCTGGCGCAGCGGCCGCACCTCGATGCCCGGCTGTTTCATCGGCAGGAAGATGAAGCTGATCCCCATGTGCTTGGGGACATCCCAGTCCGTGCGCGCGATCAACATCCCGTAGTCGGCCGTGGCCGCGCCCGAAGTCCAGACCTTCTGGCCGTTGACGATGAAGACGTCGCCCTGGCGATCGGCTCGCGTTCGAATGCCGGCGAGATCCGAGCCCGCGCCTGGCTCGCTGTAG
>FSXN01001168.1_pt1 | contig 9780 bp, 6 predicted proteins | sample 1638221 | NCBI WGS metagenome assembly FSXN01 (sample SAMEA3914788, study PRJEB12502) | metagenome | biome: forest; material: soil | place: Canada | collected 2011-07-03 | depth 0.1 m | reverse complement strand
GGCTGAGCTGGAGAAGGGCCTGGGGGTGATCGCCTCGGCGCTGGCGGGTGTTCGATCCTCCTCGGATCTCGCAGTCGTCTGACGAAAGACCTGCCGAGTGCTTCATCAATTTGCAACCTGTGGGAGCACGCCCTAGCGGAAAATAGCAACGGGTCGGATCAAGACATGGCCGTCCGGCGTGAGAACAGTACAGCCTTGGGGGAACGACCTGGAGAAGCTGTTCTCGACGGTGCGACCGGCATGGTCGCCACCGGCGCGCCGCTATCCGAGATCCTCAAGGCCCTGGTCGACGGCATCGAGGCCCAGCGGCCCGGGCTATTGTGCAGTATCCTGCTGGCGGACGCTGCCGAACAGCGCCTGGTCATGGGCGCCGCGCCCAGCTTTCCGCCCTTTTTCAATGAAGCCGTTGACGGCCTGCCAATAGGTCCGGCGGAAGGCGCTTGCGGCACGGCCGCCTTTACGCGGCGGCGAGTGGTGGTCGAGGACATCGCCACCGACCCGCTGTGGGCCAAGTACGCCGAACTGGCGGCGCGGGCCGGGCTGAGATCGTGCTGGTCGCAGCCGGTCCTAGGCGTCGGCGAGCGATTGCTCGGCGCCTTCGCCATGTATCATCGCGAGCCCAGCCTGCCGACGCCGGACGACATCCAGGCCATCGTCGCCGCCGCGCACCTGGCGGCGATCGCCATCGAGCGCAAGCAGGCGGAAGACGCGCTGGCGGCCAAGGAGCTGCGCATTCGGCGCGTGCTTGAAGAACGCGCGCTGCTATCGGAAATCGCCGGGGTGGGGCTGTGGTCCTACGATCCGCAGGTCGACGCCTTCGAGTGGACCGGCGAATGGCTGAAGGCGCTGGTCGGGCCCGGCGCGCGCATGGAGACGGCCGAGGAGTTCCTGGCCCTATGTCATCCCGACGACCGGCCCGAGGTGGCTGCAGCAGCCAAGGCGGCGATCCGGCATGGCGCGGGCGGCAGCTTCAATCATCGTTTCGAGACCGAGGCTGGCGGCTGGGTGTGGGTGCGGGTGCATCTGCGAGCTGAACCGGGACCTGGCGGCCTGCATCGCATCCTGGGCATCTCGCAGGAGATCACCGGCCTGGCCGAGGCGCGCGACGCCGCCATCCAGAGCGAGCGCCGCAGCCAGCAAGCCCGGCGCGAGGCCGAGGCCCAGGCCCAGCGGCTGAAGGTCGCCCTGAGGGCGGCCAATGCGGCGGTGATCGAGATCGACTACGCGGCGCAGAGCGTCTGGCATTCGCCGATGTTTGTCGAATTGATCGGCCGCGAGCTGACCTACCAGGAGGCGGTCCGCGTCGCCTGGCCGTTCATCCATCCCCAGGACGCACGGCTGGCGCGCGCGGCGGTGAAGCGTGGCCTCAAAGGCGGCGAGATCGAACCGCTGGAGATTCGCATCCTCCAGGCCGACGGTGCGGAGCGCTGGATCCGGGTCTGCACCGAGATCGAGAAGGAAGCGGGCGGCGGCTGGCGGCGCAGCATCAGCCTGCTAGGCGACATCGACCATCGCAAGCGCCAGGAACTGGCGCTGATCGCCGCCGAGAAGGCCGCCCAGGCCGCGGCGGAAGCCAAGTCGGACTTCCTGGCCAATATCAGCCACGAGATCCGCACGCCGCTGAATGGGGTCCTGGCCATGGCCGAGCTGATGGCGCGGCGGGAGATGTGCGGCGACCAGCGCAAGCAGCTCGACGTGATCCAGCGCTCCGGCCGCGACCTGCTGTATCTGGTCGACGACATCCTCGACTTCACCAAGATCGAGGCGGGGACCCTGAGCCTGAAACGCGTGGCTTTCGACGTCGAAGATACGCTGGGGGAATTGCTCGAGGAGTTTGATCCGGCTGCGCGCAACAAGGCGATAGATCTGCGCCTGGAGGTGGCCACGGAAGCCAAGGGCGCGCGGATTGGCGATCCGGAGCGGTTCAGGCAGATCGTCGGCCACCTGATCTCCAACGCGCTGAAGTTCACGGCGCAGGGCGAGGTGCAGCTGCGGCTGGGCGGCGAGGGACCCGCCGGCGCGGACGGCCTTGTCCTCAGCGTGCGCGACACTGGCATCGGCATCCCGCCGGAAAAACTGCCGCTGCTGTTCGAGAAGTTCTCCCAGGTCGATCCCTCGATCACCCGTCAGTTCGGCGGCGTCGGGCTCGGGCTGGCGATCTGCCGGGAGCTGGCCGTGTTGATGGGCGGCGACGTGGAGGTCGAGAGCGAGCTGGGCGTGGGCTCCTGTTTCACTGCGACCCTGGCCCTGCCGCGCGCCCACGCCGAGGCGGCTGCGACCGCGCCGATCACCGTCCAGCCCCCGCCCGTGGTGTCGCCCCGCCTGCGCATCCTGGCGGCGGAGGACAACGCCACCAACCAGCTGGTGCTGCGAACCATCATCGACATCTTCGGCGGCGACCTGGTCGTGGTCGAGAACGGGCGCGAGGCGGTGGAGGCCTGGGACGGCTCGGAGTTCGACCTGATCCTGATGGACGTGCAGATGCCGGTCATGGACGGGATCGAGGCCACACGCACCATCCGCAGGATCGAGGCGGAGCGCGGCGTGGTCCGCACCCCGATCATCGCCCTGTCCGCCAACGTCTTCCTGCCCCAGGTGGACGGCTATATCGCCGCCGGCATGGACGGCCACGTCGCCAAGCCGATCGACCTGGCGGCGCTGCACACCGCGATCGAGACGGCGTTGATCGGCGGCCCGACAGCGTTCGGGGCTGCGGCGCAGACCTCATTCGGATGAGCTGGTCGAGAACGCGCTCCGCAGGATCTCTGCGGCCTCTCTGATCCTAGGATCGTTGTCGTCTTTGAGGGTTTTCAGGTCGCGCAGGAACTGCTCGATCCGTCGGCGCGCCGCCTTGGTCTTGAGCGCGTCGATCTTGGTCTTGAGCTGCTTCAGCTCGATGTAGGCGTCAGGCAGCGGCGCGGTGGCGGGCTGGGCGTCGATCAGCGCGCAGACCGCGTCCATCAGCTTGCCGAGCTGGCGCCCATAGCTTTCGGTCGAGACGATGCTGCGCTCGGTATCGGGCGCGCTGGAGTTGTTCTCGTCGACGATGACGTTGCCGAAGGTCCAGCCCGGCAGGATCGGCTGGTTGAAGCTCTTGGGAAACGCGGTCCACATGCCGAACCAGGCCTGCAGCAGGTCGGCCGCTGGGTTTGAGGTTGCGCCGTCGGTCATCGGCTGTCCCCGTTGAGCAGCGCCCGGCCGGACGCCCGCGCCAGCCTTGATAGCCTTGCCGCCCAAGATCAACTCAAAGTCGCGTGGCCCGTGGCGTGCACGCGAGAGATGGCGCGGTTTGCGGCGCCGCGCCGGGCCTGCGTGCAGGGCGCTTCAAATCCGGCTGGGGCTTCGATACGAACAGGAGGCCTGCGCGGGTGGACGCGTGGCGGCCAGCCGGGGGACATGCCGTGTCGATGCGAGGAATTCCGACCCTGGACCGGCGGCGCCTGCTCCAGGGCTCGATGCTGTTCGGCGGCCTCAGCGCGGTGGGGCTTGGCGGCTGCGCGACCACGGCGGGGTCTCAGGACGCAGGGGCCGGCCAGGCCGCCTTGCCGATCTACGACCGCGTCCCGCCGCTGGAGCCCATCCGCGCCCAAGCCGACCGGCTGTTCGACATCACCGTGTGTCTCCGGCCATTCCGCGCCGCCGGCCCGCGGCTCGACACCGAGCAGATCGGCGACACCCTGGTGGTGCACAACTACGGCCATGGCGGCAGCGGCTGGTCGCTGTCCTGGGGCTCGGGGACCCTCGCGGTGCAGAAGGCCATGGCCAACAGCCCGCGCGAGGTGGCGGTGGTCGGCTGCGGCGCCCTGGGCCTGACCGCGGCGATCCTGGCCCAGCGGGCGGGCGCCAAGGTGACCATCTACGCCAAGGAGATGCTGCCCCAGGCCCGCTCCGCGCGCGCCACCGGCACCTGGACGCCCGACAGCCGCATCGCCCTGTCCAACGTCGCCGCCCCCGCGTTCGGCGACCTGTGGGAGCAGATGGCGCGGACCTCGTTCAAGACCTATCGCAGCTATCTCGGCCTGCCGGGCACGCCGGTCGAGTGGTACGACAACTACATGGTCCTGGACCAGTCCTTCGAGGATCGCCACAAGGCCTGGGAACAGACCCGCGCGCCAGACGCCCTGGACTTCGCCGAATATTACAGCCGCATCCGCGACCTGACGCCTAGGCGACAACTGTTGCCGGCGGGCGCCTCGCCGTTCGACGCGCCGTTCGTCTATCGCTCGTCGTCGCTGATGTTCAACATCGCCGACTACGGCCACACCCTGATGAACGACTTCATGATCGCCGGCGGCCGGTTCGAGCACCGGGAGTTCCACACCCCGGGCGAGCTGGCCCAGCTGCCCGAGAAGGTGGTGATCAACTGTCCGGGCTATGGCGGCCGCGCCCTGTGGAAGGACGAGACCATCACCCCCGTCCGCGGCCAGATCGCCTGGCTGATCCCCCAGCCCGAGGTGCGCTACGGCGTCTACTACAGGGACGTCGGCGTCATCTCACGGCGCGACGGCATCGTGGTCCAGGCCCTGGAGGGCGGCGACATGAAGGGTTACGGCGACAGCAACGAAACGGTGGACCGCGGGGAAGCGGACCGGGCGGTGGCCGCGGTGGCGGAGCTGTTCTCGCGGTTTCGGGGGAGGGCTGGGTGAGGCGCGCGCTCGGCACACCTGCGCCTGACCTAGAGGTCAGCGAAGGGGCTCGATCCAGCGTCCCCTAGCCATGGAAGCACGCGTCGTGGCGCAGCGTCGGTCGAGCTAGTCGAACCGAAAGCCGAATAGGCCGCCGTCAGCGCCGGCGTCCGAGAGCCGCGTGGGTAGGACGAATTGGTTCCAATCGAAATCCTTGGAAAAGGGAAGCTTGTCGTAGATGTCGGAATTCATCGTCACGATGTACTGGCCGCCAAGCTGCTGGGCATAGTCGCTGCCAATCCGTAGAGCTCGGGCGACCTGACGCTCGTCGACGCCGTCGAATAAGTGGCTGTCGTGGACCAAGAATCTTGGACCTCGATCAGCCTGAGCCGTAAGCCAGAACAGTGCTAGGTCGAAGCAGAAGATTTCGACCTGAGCGATGCCGCCGCCTCGGTCGCCCTGGATATTGATCTGAAAGGTGGGCCCGTTCTCCGTCGCTGCGACAACGAATTCGCCGGTTCGATCGCCGTAGAGATCAGCGATAACGGACCCGATAAACCGAATGGCCGCATCCAGCCGATCGCTCCGCTCGGCGTGGTCGTCCAGCAGGCGGCGCTTCAGTTCGAGGCGATGCAGATCCAGCTTGACCTTCGAGCCCTCCAGCACCTCGGCCGCCTTGTACCTTTCGCGGAGACTGGCGGCTTCGGCCTCGAGTCCGGCCAGGCGGCGTTGCAAATCGACGAAGTCATCGAGCGCACCGTGGCCTTGCAAGAAAATCATGATCTCACTGCGCTCGGCATCAAGGGAGCGCGACGTTCTTTCCTGCTCGGCGATCTGAGCCCGCACACCCTCGATTTCGCCTTCCAATCTGGCGCGACGGTTGGCGATGACAGATTGGTGGAACGACTGGACCGCTTCGAAGCGCCGTAGAGCCACGCCGGGAAGCTCGACGCCGACGGCCTTGTACAGACGTTCGATATCAGATTGGGGCGGAGGTGCTTCTTCCTTCAAAGCGTTCTGCAAGTGCGCGAGAGTCTGCTTGAGAACGACGACGTGCCGTTCGATGGCCAACATATTTGTATGCGCCGCGGCCGCTTGATCCGACCGCTCGCCATACGCGTCGAGCACTCGGAACGACGCCAGTTCTCGGCGGACCTTGCCCGCACCGTCGTCGGCTAAAACCATCCGTGCACGAAGCTCGGCGGCGGTGCCGATCACCTCGCCGATCACCCCATCGCCCGCCGCCTTCTTCAGTTCGCTCAGCTGTCTTTCGCGCTGGCGCACCAATTCGAGTTCATGCGGAAGCTGCCAGTCAAGACCGAGCAGATAAGAAAGGTTGGTTTGCCAGTCCCATGTGGACTGCATCTCGCTCTGCTTTTCGGGCCTGATGAACGCGCCCCGTCGGCGGGCGAAGTAGGCGATAAGAGACCGGAACGTTGGGGTGAAAGACTCGCCGAACGCCGAACTTTCCAGGCGTGCGGGCAACTTGAAATAGGCATGCCCGAGAAATTCCTTCCAGGCCTCATTGCTGATGCAATGCCGGCCGGTGGACTTATCCTTGGCGGCGACGAGACCCAAGAAGTCAGCGTCATCCTTCTCGATGAACACCTTCGATCCTGTGGATGCGGTGCGCGCGACTCGCACGAGCCTCTCATCAAACCGAAAGGTCCCGAAGAAGGTGTAGTCCTTCAGCGCTTTGTTGCTGGCGACCGAAGATGTGGCCTTGCCGCCGAGCAGGAAGTGGATCAGGTCCACCAAGCTGGACTTGCCGGCGCTGTTTCGAGTGTGCTTGTCGCCGGAACTTGGCGCCTTGTCGGAAAGCAACACGTTGAGGCCGGGCCCCAAGGTTAACGGCTTGAAACTGGGCAAATCGCTCTCGATCGCGACAATCATGCGCCAGTCCCCGCGCGCGCGACCAAGCCGTTCTCTAGTTCGACGGCGAAGATCGCGTGCAGGAAGGTCACCGCCAACACAAACCAGTCAAAGGACAGGGGCACCTCAACGCCAGCCTGGGCGCGGGCTTGGCGCACACGCTCCCATAGTTCCGAAACCGTGCGGGGCTCGTCCAAATGCTTGAGGACTTCGCCGCCGATCGAGATCAACGACCGGCTTTCAGGCAAGTGCTTGGACGGTAGGATCACGCCGGTACCTTCGAAGGATGATCCTCGAAAATCTCGCAGGCGTCGAAGAGATAGGCCAGCAGCGACTGAGCGGCCACCTGGCGCGCTGCAGTAACCGCGCCGATGCCGGTCAGCTGCTCGTAAAGCTGATCCATGATGACTCCAGGCGGCAAACTTTCCTGCCGGAGCGCCTTATAGCGAGTCGAAAATTCTCCAGCGACGAGCCCGCCAGCCTCAACGTTGGGATGCTGTTCGAAGTAGCGGCGGACGTACGGCCCATTTTGGGACGCGGCCGAGATCAGTTGAACCCAGTGACCGGGAAGCTTGTTGAAATCCAGTTTGTCGGCGGGAACTGGCGCGATGGCCGCGACCTGCGCGGCACCCTGACCAATCGTTTGCATCAAGGCGTCCACGACGTCACGGACTTCGGCGATTTGCAGGTTCCGCGTGTCCTCGGCCGTGGCCGCCGGCCCCAAAAGGTCACCGATCATGAACGCGTCGAGCTTGAAAACCTCTTCTTCGAGCCAGGCTGGGCCCGCGACACCGATGACGTGCGCGCCACTCTTCTTCAAGGTTTCGATCTGTTCAACAGCGTTGATCGGCAGGCCGTCAACCAGATTGTGGGCGAAATGCCATTCTTTCATGATCGTGGTCAGGTGGCCCGCGGCTAAGGCGTAGTCGTCACCGATTTTCCTTGCGATCCCGACGGCATTGACGCCAGCGTCTTCTAGTTTGCCGTAGCATTGGTAAACTTGACCGTTGGAGGCACGATAGCCGTCGCATCCCTTGTCACCAAGACTGCCCATGGACCGAACGCGGATGAAGTCGGAACCGTAGATCTTCTCCAGAACCGTCGAAAAGAAATCTTGGAAAGCCACGCCTGAAGCGCGGCGGATCTTGAGATCGAGAGACAGCTTGTATTGATAGCGTTGCGCTGTAGGTAAAGCTGCCGCTGATAACACTCGTCCCCCTTTTGCGGACCCCCGATCTGCCGCGCGAGATTTCCAATACTACTTCAGCGGGTGATTCGCACAAGGAGCAAGGGGCGGCGAGTTCCTGTTTCTTTTGGCGACAAGCACGAGAGCAGACGTTTCGGGTCACCCTCGGCCTGCTCGCGGCCGAGCTTAGGGGGAATTAGGAACCGGACGTTTCCAAGATCCGACACGAGCAACCCGCAGACGCACTGGATTGATTTTTCCAGCACGCCTGCAGCCGCTCACCCGCCCCCCTAAATCTCCCGCGACGCCGCCACGATGGCATCCGCGTCGATGCCGTGGATGCGGTAGAGGTCCTGGATGTCGGCGCTCTGGCCGAAGCGTTCGACGCCCAGGGCGGCGATGCGGTGGCGGCGGACGCCGCCGAGCCAGCTCAGGGTGAGCGGGTGGCCGTCCAGAACCGTCACGAGGCCGGCGCCGGCGGGTAGCTGGGCCAGCAGCTTTTCCGCGTGGCTGACGGGGGCGTCGCGGCCTTCGCGCTGGGCGCGCTGGGCCTCGGTCCAGCCGGCGTGCAGCCGGTCGGGCGAGGTGACGGCGAGCAGGGCGATGTTGGCCGAGCGGGCGCCCATCGCCTGCACCGCCGCCATCGCTTCGGGGGCCACCGCGCCGCAATAGGCCACCGCCATGCGCGTGCCGGCGTGGGGCGCGCGCAGCCAGTAGCCGCCGGCGATCACGTCGGCTTCGAGTTCCGGGGTCATGTCGCGCGGGAGCTGCTCCACCTGGCGGGTGGACAGGCGCAGATAGGTCGAGCCGCCGTCCTCGGCCTGCATGTGCTGGAAGCCGTGGCGCATGATCACCGCCAGCTCGTCGGCGTAGGCGGGCTCGAAATAGCTCAGGCCGTCCTGGGCGATGCCGATCAGGGGCGTGGTGATCGACTGGTGTGCGCCGCCCTCGGGCGACAGGGTGATGCCTGAGGGCGTGGCGGTGATCATGAACCGCGCGCCCTGGTAGCAGGCGTAGATCAGGGCATCGAGGCCGCGGTTGATGAAGGGGTCGTAGACCGTGCCCACGGGCAGCAGCCGCTCGCCCCAGAACCGGTCGGCCAGGCCCAGCTGGCCCAGCATCAGGAACAGGTTGTGCTCGGCGATGCCCAGCTCGATGTGCTGGCCGCCGGGCGCCATGCGCCACTTCTGCGGGCTGGCGACCTTCTCGTCGTGGAAGGTGTCGGCGCGCTCGTTGGCGTGGAAGATGCCGCGCCGGTTGACCCAGCCCGACAGGTTGGTCGAGACGGTGACGTCGGGCGAGGTGGTGACGATGCGCTCGGCCAGGGGCGACTTCTCGCGCGCCAGCTCGAACAGGATCTTGCCGAAGCTCTCCTGGGTCGAGAGCTCGTCGCCCTTGGGCGCGGGCAGGGGCTGGACCTCGATCCTGGGCGCGGGCGGGATCGGGCGGCGGCCGGCGAAGGGCGCCTTGGCGATGATCTCGCGCACGGCCTCGGGGTGGTCCAGGCCCGAGAACAGGTCCCACTCCTGGCCCGTGGGGACGTTGCACAGGCGCTGGAAGGTCTCCAGCTGGGTCGGATTCATCAAGCCCGCGTGGTTGTCCTTGTGCCCGGCCAGCGGCAGGCCGCGGCCCTTGATGGTGTAGGCGACGAAGCAGTGCGGGGTGGGATCGCCGTCGGCCGCGTCGAAGGCCTCGATGATGGTCTCCAGGTCGTGGCCGCCCAGGTTGGTCATCAGCTCGGCCAGCGAGGCGTCGTCATGGCCGTCCAGCAGGGTGGCCAGGCCCCTGGTCCCGCCCAGCTCCAGCTTCAGCCGCTCGCGCCAGGCGGCGCCGCCCTTGAAGGTCAGGGCGGAGTAGAGCTGGTTGGGGCAACGCTCGATCCAGTCCAGCAGCGCCTCGCCGGCCGGGCCGTGGCGCGCGGCCTCCAGCTTCTTGCCGAACTTGAGCGTGACCACCTTCCAGTCGACGGTGCGGAAGAAGCCCTCGATGCGGTGGAACAGGGCGTCGTTGACCACCCCGTCCAGGCTCTGGCGGTTGTAGTCGATGATCCACCAGAGGTTCTTCACCTCGTGCTTCCAGCCCTCCAGCAGGGCCTCG
>FSXN01000626.1_pt1 | contig 9982 bp, 4 predicted proteins | sample 1638221 | NCBI WGS metagenome assembly FSXN01 (sample SAMEA3914788, study PRJEB12502) | metagenome | biome: forest; material: soil | place: Canada | collected 2011-07-03 | depth 0.1 m | reverse complement strand
GTTCACGGACATGGCGCCGGCCGACTCGCCGAAGATGGTGACGTTGTCCGGATCGCCGCCGAAGGCCGCGATGTTGGCGCGCACCCATTTCAGCGCCGCGATCTGGTCCATCAGGCCGTAGTTGCCGAGCGGCTCGCCCGCGCTGGCCTTGGCCAGGGCCGGATGGGCGAACCAGCCCATGCGGCCGAGCCGGTAGTTGAGGCTGACCAGCACCACCCCGTCGTGGGCGAAGGCGGTCCCGTCGTAGAACGGCGTCGAACCCGAGCCGCCGATGAAGCCGCCGCCGTGCACCCACACCATCACCGGCAACTTGGCGCCCGTGTGATTGGCCGGGGTCCAGACGTTGAGGGTCAGGCAGTCCTCGCTCTGGGCGCCACCCGGGCCGAACAGGCCGCCGCTCTGAAAGCAGACCGGACCCATGGCCGAGGCGTCGCGCACGCCGCTCCAGGCCGCCGGGGCCTGCGGCGGACGCCAGCGGAGCTCGCCCACCGGCGGGGCGGCGTAGGGGATTCCCTTGAACACGGCCACGTCGCCGGCGACCACGCCCTTCAGCGCGCCCTGCCTGACCGTCGCCTGGTCGGGCGCGGGCTGAGCCGCCGCGCCGCCGGTGAGCAACAGGCCGACCGCCAGCGCCGCCCCAAAGGTCCTGAACATCACGCCTCCACCCGTTTGATTTTCCGGTACGCTATCTGGGTTGAGCGCCCGGCTCAACCAAATCGATTGGGCAACCTCGTGGTCGAATTCGGCCTGAAGACTCTACCGCCGAGGTCGCAGAGAGAGGCGCGGAGCGCGCGGAGAAGGATTTGGGTTCTTGGCCGTGCGATGGCGGGCGTCATCAACTGGACTCAGCGCGCTCCGCGCCAATCTCCGCGCTCTCTGCGGTAAATCCTTACTTGGCAAGACGCCAAGGCGGTAGCCCCAGGGCTCAGTACTCGACCGCGCAGCCATAGGTGCGGGTCTCCGGCGTGCGCACGGGCTTGTGCGCGGCGAGGTCGCCGAGGGCGTCGCGGACGTAGTTCTGGCCCTTGGCGTCATCGACCTCCGGGCCGTCGTCCATGGCCCCCTGGTAGGCGAGCTTTCCGTCGGGAGCGATGATGAAGAAGGTCGGCGTCACCTTGGCGCCGTACAGCCGGCCGACCTTGCCCTCAGGATCGGACAGGAAGGCCGAGATCGTCGCCTGCACGGCCTTGACCCGCGCCCTGGCGGCGGTGGGGCTCAGATAGCCTGGGCGGTCGGATCCGGCCGTGTCGATCGACAGCCAGACGTCGCCGTCGGCGCGCGCTGTGGCCTGCAGCGCCTGCATGGCGCCCGACTTGTACTTCATCTGGGTGTAGGGGCAGACCGGACTGGTCCATTCCAGCACCACCACCTTGCCGGCATAGTCGCCGAGGCGGTGGGAGCGGCTGTCCGCGCCGCGCAGGGTGAAGTCAGGCGCGCGCTGGCCGATCTCCACCCGTCCCACGCTGTCCTGAGCAGACACCGCGCCGGCGAGGCTGAGCCAAGCCAGGGCGACGACCGCCGCGACCGCTGCCGGCCGCGGCGTCATAAGCTAGCGGGACCCGCCCGCGGCGGCGGTCCCGGCCGGAGCCGGCTCGGTCGGCGCCGTCTTGGCTGTGTTGGCGGGCGGCGGACCGCGGCGGCTCTTCATGAACTTGCTCACCGCCGCCAGCTCCTTCTCGTCGATCACCCCGTCATGGTTGGTGTCGATGCGATCGAAGTTGGCCTTCATCCCCATGCCCATCTCACCCTTGAGCTCATCCTTGGTGATCCGGCCGTCCATCTTCTGGTCGAGGATGCCCATCAGCCGGTTTTCCTTCAGCGCGTCCTCATAGGCCTGCTGCGGATGGGCGGCGGTCTCGTCCACCCAGCGATAGCGCAAGGCGGTGTAGAGCATCTCGTCGAAGGACTGGTCGCCCCACGGCACGGTCCGCTTAGCGTCCGGGTTGGCCGGGTTCCGCACGGAATTGTCGTAGGTGTAGTAGGCGATCAGCATGGAGCCGGCCGGGATCTTGATCGGCTCGGCGAAGGTGTACTCGCGCTGCCAGTTGAAGTCGTAGTGCGGCAGGGCCAGCAGCATGGTCTCCTTGCCGTCCGGCGTGCGCAGGACCAGCTTGGAGGACGCACCACGATAGTGCGCGTGCGGAAAGGCGCCGAACAGCAGGGCGTCGTGCGGGAACTTCAGATAGGCGTGCTCGGGGTGCGATTCCTCGCCCGCCGGGATCAGGATGTTCGGATCGGCGATCACCGAATTCCGCATCATCAGCTTCGGCTGCTCTTTGTAATAATAGAGGCCGATCTGCGAGTGCTCGGTCACCTGCTTGCCGAACGGGGTGTAGTGGTTCTGGAAGCCGATGGCTCCGCCGGCTGGCATCAGGGTGCCGACGTCCTTGGGATCGACTTCCGACTCCGCGCCCACCGCATAGCCGCCCACCGAGGCGCCCCACTTGGTTTCGAAGGCTTCTTCACCGGGCTTGGGGATGTCGGTCATATAGCCGGTCAGGATGTGGTGGACCGACTGACGCTGATCGACCTTGATGGTCGAGGCGCGGACCCACTTGTCGGTCTTCTCGGGGTTCAGCACCCAGGGGCGCTGGTAGTCGACGATGCCCGAGGCCGGAATGGTGTAGGCCGGGACGTCGATGATCAGGTCGGGCTTGCCCAGCGGCCAGTCGGTCGCATGGTGGTCGACGGCGGCCAGGGTGTCCGGGCCGGTTCCGCGCGGGGCGCCGGCTTCGACCCAGTGCACCAGGGTCTGGATCTGGGCCTGCGTCAGGCTCTTGTCGTCCTTGAAGTGGCCTACGGTCGGATCGGCGCGCCACGGCGGCATGCGCTGGGTACGGATCACTTCGCGGATCATCGGCGAGAAGGCCTTGACCTTCTCATAGCTGGTCAACGGCATCGGGCCGATGCCGCCCGGCTCGTGGCAGCCGACGCACTTCTCGGCGATGATCGGGGCCACGTCGTGGGTGTAGGTCAGCTTTGCGACCTGCGCATCCTTGCGGTGCGGGAATTCGATCAGGCAGCCGACCGCCGGCTCGCTCGCCACGGCGATGGTCTTGCCGGCCAGCATGGAGTCCAGCGCGTCCGAGGCCCAGGTGTGCTCGGCGGCCGCCTTCTGGCGCTCATAGGTGACACGGTCGTCGACCGGGCCGCGGTACATCACCTTCCAGGTCTTGGGATCGAGGATGATCACTTCGGCCGTGCGGGTGACGCCCAGCTGTTCGCCGACCAGCTGGTTGTGGTCCATCAGGACCGGCATGTCGAAGCCGTAGTCCTTGGCCTCCTTCAGGATGTCCTCGCGGGAGTCCATCGGGCTGGAGTTCAGCATCATGAATTCGACGCCCTTGCCGGCGTAGGCCGCCTGCAGCTTCTTGACCGAGCTGGCGATGTTGCGGCTGACGGGGCAGCCGTCCATCTGGGTGATCAGCACCACCGCCTTGGCGTCGCGCATCCGATAGAGTTCGTGCGACTGCAGATCCTGGTCGGTGAGGCGGAAGTTGTCGGCCATCACCGGCAGCACCGCGGCCGGCGCGCCATCCGCGCGCGCCACGCCGCCCTGGCCTTCGAACGTCACAAAGCCGAGGCCGGCGATCACCGCAGCCGCCGAGGCCGCAGCCATCCACCCATATGCGCGCTTCATCTCGTCTCTCCGTCCCGATCGCGGTCGTCGCCCCGAGGATCTCCGCCTCGATTTGCGTCGCATGATGACATGCTGCGTGCCGTTACTCCAGAACGGTTAAGCCCGCGTGACAGCGCGCCCCGTTCCAAACCGGCTCGTCAAACGCCTTCTAAACGCCGATTACTTATCAGCGTCAAGATTGCCCGAACCTTAACTTTCCGTCACGTCAGTCCTTGCCGAAGGCGAGCAGCACATTGACCCCGTTGGAGCCGATCTGCGAGGCGCCGTTGAAGCCCGACATGGTGAAGACCATGCCGCCGGCGACGGCCGGTCCCATGCCGTCGACGCCGCCGCCGGGCTGACCCTTGATTCCATTGACGGTGTCGTAGGTCTGGGCGGTGGTGGAATAGGCCCACAGGACCTTGCCGGTCTTGCTGTCATAGGCGCGGAACCAGCCGTCGAGCGTGCCTGAGAACACCACGCCGGGCATCACCGCGGGGGCCGCCGACTGGGCGCGGAAGCAACTCGAGACCTTGTCCTTGTCCCGGGCGTAGTGGCAGGGCGCCTCGGGCGCCGGCGTGGCCCACAGGATCTTGCCGGTGGCGGGGTCCAGGCCGTAGAGGCCCGACTTGGCCGGCGCGGTCGGGCCGCCCGGATAGCGGCGCAGCAAGGCGAGGTCGGAGACCGGCACGTAGAGGCGCTTGTCGTCCGCGCCCATGCCCCACTCGATACCGCCGAGGGCCGAGCCGTTGCCGACCTGGGTCTTCCACAAGAGCTTGCCCGTGCCGGCGTCGAAGCCATAGGCGATGCCCGATTTCTGGCCGGCCATCAGCACGCCCTTGCCCGAGGGCAGGGTCAGCAGGATCGGCGAGGCGCCGAAGTCATAGTCGGGCCCCATCGGGCTCGGGCAGTTGCCGGTGGCGCCCTTGGGGCCGCAGCCCATGACGAAGTTGTCGGCCTTGGTGACCTGCTGATGCCAGCGGATCTTGCCGGTGGCCATGTCCATGGCGAACACCGAATCGTCGCCGTCGGTATCGACGTCGGTATAGCTGTCGCCGGTGACCACATAGACCAGGCCGCGCTTGGGATCGACGGTGGGCGCGCTCCAGATCGCGGCGCCGGCGGGGCCCATCAGGGCTTTGCCGGCGGCGTTCTTGCGGTCGTAGGGATGGGCGACCTCGGGGATGACGAAGGTCTGCCACAGGCTCCGGCCGGTCTTGGCGTCGAGCGCCACCAGCGAGCCGCGGAAGGTGCAGCAGGCGTAGTCCTTGCTCATCGAGGAGGCCTCCTCGATCGAGGAGATCGGCACGAACAGCCGGTCGCCGCTGACGATGGGCGAACCGGTCATCACCGACGAGGGGTGGGTCTCCAGCACATCCGAGACCCACAGCGCCTGGCCGGTCTGGGCGTCGAAGGCGTGGACGGTCTTGTTGGCCTGGCTGATGTAGGTGATCCAGCCGCTCGGCGAGATCGGCGAGCGCACGATCATCGGCGTGGTGCGCGACACCACCCCATGCACCACCCAGTGGACGCAGCCGCTCTTGGTGTCGAGCGCATAGAGGGCGCCCGACCGGTTGGTGGTAAACAGCCAGTCGCCGATCACCGACGGCTGGCCGCCGCCTGACATGGAGAAGGCCCACTTCAGCTTGAGTTTGGGCAGGTCGGCCGCCGTCAGCCCGGGATGACGCTGGAACCGGGTGCTGGAGCCGTCGACCCCGGCGCTCGGCCAGTCGGACGGTCCCGGCTTGAACGGGGTGTTGACCGTGCACATCGGGTCGGTCCCGATCGGCCCGGCGGGCGGGCCGATCACCCGGCGTTCGACAACCGCCGCGTCGCCGAGAGATTGGCTGGCGGTCAGATAGCCGGCGACGGCCTGGATCTCGGCCGGCGACAGGCCCGCGGCCATCGGCTTCATGATCCCATTGGTCAGGGCGGTGACGATGTCGGCGGCCGGCCGCACGGCCAGGTCGGCGCGGGCCGGCGCCCGGTCGATCGCCGGCTCATGGCACTGCTTGCAGTGCGCGTCGAACACCGCCTTGCCGTCGGGGGCGACCGCCTGCGCCAGCGCCGCGCCGGGCGCCGCCATGCCGATCGCCGCGGCCATGCCGGCCAAGCCCAGGAACCCAAGAAGTCGCGTCATGATCCGCCCCGAACGACAGCGCCTCTCCGATTGCACGAAGTACATACCGGCGCTTCAATTACGCCGACCGTATGCGACGGCCGGGGCGGCGGCAAGAGCGGCGAGGCCGCCGGATAACGCCGGCTAAGGCTTCCCCAGCGTCAGGTAGATCGGGTTGCCGATCAGCACCGGGCCCTTGTCCGACACCACGTCGGCGCGGACCCAGTGGGCGCGGCCGTCGCCGGTGACCTCGAAGGTCCGGGCGGCGTCATCGCCCTGCAGCACAGGATCGGCCAGGGGCAGGGGTTTGCCGTCCTCCTCGATCACCAGCCGGTCGCCGCTCACATGCGCCACATGCACCTTGAACCGCGCGGTCGCGCCGGCGCCCAGCGTCAGCGCGTCGCCCATCATGGCGTGGGCCTCGCCGGCCTCGCCGGTCAGCTCCAGCAGCCGGTCCTTCGTGCCGGTAGCGTCGATGAACACGTGGCCGGCGCGGATGGCGGCCAGGATCGCCCGCTCCGACAGCTCGGGCGCATAGACCACGGTGGTCGGCAGGCCGACCCCGAGCTTGCCGAGTTCGACGTTGTGGTTATCGCTGCCGCCGACGCCGGTCAGCCGGTAGCCGCGGTCCAGCAGGTCGCGCCAGAAGTCTTCGCCCGAGCGGCGGGGCGGGGCGCCGGGCTTGGGCGCGATCAGGATCTCGCCGGCGTTCAGGGCCTCGATCGCCTGCACCTTGGAGAAATCGGTGTTGGGCGCATCCCAGCCGCAGCCGCGGCAGGTCTCGTCGGTGGGCGAGGCCGGATGGTTGATCGAGATCACGGCGTGCAGGCTCGCCACGTCGGCCAGAATATCGTTCGCGGTGCGGGCGCTGGACAGCCGCCAGTCGACCCCCTCGGTGGTCCCGAACATGTTGGCGTGACCGTGGACGGTGGTGACCTCGACGGCGGGGATCAGCAGCAGGGTGTCGAAGGCCGGCTGCAGCTCGCGCATCTCGTTGTACTGGGCGCCGGTGTTGTGGTCCGAGATGGCGATGAAATCGAGCCCGCGCGTCCTGGCCGCCTCGACGATCCGGTAGAGCGGGCAAGGGGCCTTGCCCTGGCCGCTGGCCGGCGTGCACGACCCGTCGCTGTGGGCGGTGTGCATGTGCAGGTCGCCGCGATACCAGCGTGCGCCGGTCTTCAGCGGCGCGGACGAGAAGGTCGAGACGGCGGGCGTGTCGCCATGCCGCCAGAACCACAGCCCCACCACATATCGGTCATGCCGCCCCGGCCGGATCGCCGAGGTGCAGAGATTCATCGCCCAGGCGCCGGGGCGGATCGCGCCCGGCAGGTAGGAGGGGGTGGCGTCGGTGCGCGACAGGGTGAAGCTCGCCTTGTTCGACCCGCTCCAGCCGCGCGAGCCGTCCTGGTCCGATACCCCCATGTCGATCACCGTGTACTGATCGTGTCCGGTGTAGGTGAGCTCGGCGCTGAGCCGCACCACGCCCGCCGGCACGCGGAACGGCAGGGCGCGGCAGGTGGACAGGTCGGCCGGCCCGATCTCGCCGTCGAGCACGAGGTCGGGTTTGGCCGAGCGTGCCGGGACGAAGGCGTGGTCCGGCAGGGCGGCGAGCGCGGGTCCGGCGAGGGCGAGCAGGGCGACCAAGAAAGCTAAGCGTAGTGTCATTGTACCGTCCGCAGCCGCAGATGTCGGCGCTGCGGCCTCGCCGTTGGGCTTCGCCCGCCCTTTGGGTCGAGGCTCCGCTTCGCTCCGCACCTCAGGATGAGGCCGATACCTGGGAAATGTGAAGCTTTGATCGGCCGGCTGCAGCGGCGCCCAAGTCGCCTCATCCTGAGGCGCGAGCCGGAGGCGAGCCTCGAAGGACGAGGCGTCGCGCCGCCGCCAAAAGTCCCCGGCCACGCTGAACCGCAGACGGCCAGACGCGTTCTCGTCTGGATCAGCCGAGTCGGGAATTTCGCCATGCCGTCGCTCCGTCGGGACCTTCTCACGCGTCCGATATTCCAATGGGCCAAGGGTGTCATGCCTGTCCTGTCCGACACCGAGCGCGAGGCGATCGAGGCCGGCGACGTCTGGTGGGACGCGGAGCTGTTCACGGGCGACCCCGACTGGTCGGTGCTGCTGGAGACCCCGCCGGCGCGGCTGACGGCGGAGGAGCAGGCCTTCCTCGATGGCCCGGTCGAGCGGTTCTGCGCCATGCTCGACGATTGGAAGATCACCTGGGAGCTGCACGACCTGCCGCGCGAGGCCTGGGAGCACCTGCGCCGCAACAGGTTCTTCGGCATGATCATCCCCAAACAGTACGGCGGCCTTGGGTTCTCCAACTTCGCCCACTCCGAGGTGATCCGGAAGATCTCCACCCGCTCGGTGGCCGGCGCGGTGACGGCGATGGTGCCGAACTCGCTCGGGCCGGGCGAGCTGATCATCCGCTTCGGGACCAAGGCCCAGCAGGACTACTGGCTGCCGCGCCTGGCCGACGGGCGCGAAATCCCCTGCTTCGCCCTGACCTCGCCGGAGGCCGGCTCGGACGCCGCCTCGATGGTCGACCGCGGGGTGGTCTGCAAGGGCCAGCACGAAGGCCGGGAGGTGCTCGGTATCCGCCTGAACTGGAACAAGCGCTACATCACCCTGGCGCCGGTGGCGACGGTGCTGGGCCTGGCGTTCAAGCTCTACGATCCCGATCACCTACTGGGCGAGCGCGAGAGCCTGGGCATCACCTGCGCCCTGGTGAACACCAGGGCCGAGGGCGTCACCATCGGTCGCCGGCACCTGCCGGCGATGACCTTCTTCCAGAACGGACCGAACCAGGGCCGAGACGTGTTCATCCCGCTCGACGACGTGATCGGCGGGGCCGAGCGGGTCGGCCAGGGCTGGAAGATGCTGATGACGGCGCTGGCGGCGGGACGCGGGATCTCGCTGCCCTCGCAGTCGGCCGCGGCCGGCGCGCTGACCGCCCTGACCACCGGCGCCTACGCCCGCGTCCGCACCCAGTTCCACACGCCGATCGGTAAGTTCGAAGGCATCCAGGAGCGGCTCGCCCGCATCGCCGGCAACGCCTATGTGCTCGACGCCGCCCGCCGGCTGACCTGCGCCGCCCTCGACGCCGGCCACCATCCGTCGGTGATCTCCTCGCTGATGAAAGCCGGCGCCACCGAGCGCATGCGCGAGTGCGCCGACGACGCCATGGATGTGCACGGCGGCAAGGGCATCATGGACGGGCCGCGCAACTATCTCGGCGGCCTCTACCGCTCCGTACCGGTGGGCATCACGGTCGAGGGCGCCAACATCCTGACCCGCAGCCTGATGGTGTTCGGCCAGGGGGCCATCCGCGCCCACCCGTATATGCTGAAGGAAATCCTGGCGCTCGGCGACGCCAACCGCCAGCGCGGGCTCGACGAGTTCGACCGCCAGTTCTGGCGCCACGTCGCCCACACCCTGCGCACCTCCCTGCGCGCCTGGGGTCGCAGCTGGACCGGCGGCCTCCTGTCGCCGGTTCCGGACGCCGGCCGGGCCACACCGTTCTACGCCCAGCTCGGCCGCTACTCCGCCGCCTTCGCCCTGACCTCCGACATGGCTCTGCTCACCCTCGGCGGCGGGCTGAAGTTCAAGGAGCTGCTGTCGGCCCGGCTCGGCGACATCCTGTCCGAGCTCTACTTCCTGTCGGCGGCGCTGAAGCGATGGGAGGACGAGGGGCGGCAGGACGAGGACTTCCCGATCCTCGACTATGTGATGCAGACCGGGCTCGCGCGGATCGAGACGTCGTTCGACCTGGTGTTCGCCAACCTGCCGAACCGGATCGCCGCCTTCCTGCTGCGCGTCGCCATCCTGCCGCTCGGCCGCAGCAAACGCGGCCCCAACGACCGGCTGATCAAGCAGACCGCCGACATATTGATGCAGCCCGGCGCCGCGCGCGACCGGCTGGTCGACGGGGTCTACGTCGGCGGCAAGGACGAGGCGATCGGCCGGCTGCTCGACGCCTTCGACCAGGTCCTGACCACCCAGCCGATCCACGACCGGCTGAAGGCCCAGCACCTCACCGACTGGAGACAGGCCAAGGCGTGCGGGCTGATCTCCGACGCCGAAGCCGAAAGCCTCGACGCCGCTGACAAGGCGGTGGCCGACGTGATCGCCGTCGACGACTTTCCGCCCGAAGCGCTGGCGCCGCGGCGGTCGCAGACCCAGATACCGTCCACGGCCAAGTTCGGTCAGGCGGAGGGTCCGATGGAGCGTGCAGCGGATGAGGCGGC
>FSXN01001384.1_pt1 | contig 10018 bp, 8 predicted proteins | sample 1638221 | NCBI WGS metagenome assembly FSXN01 (sample SAMEA3914788, study PRJEB12502) | metagenome | biome: forest; material: soil | place: Canada | collected 2011-07-03 | depth 0.1 m | reverse complement strand
GGCTCAGGAATTCGTCGTCTATTTCCCGTTCGACCAGTCGGTGCTCACTGAGGACGCTCAGAACGTGGTCCAGCAGGCGGCCAAGGCCGCCCAGCAAGGTCCGGTCTCCGTCGCCGTCGTCGGCCACACCGACACCTCGGGCTCGGCGAGCTACAACCTGCGTCTGTCCGAGCGGCGGGCCAAGGCCGTAGCCGACGCTCTGGTCGGCCTGGGCGTCCAGCAAGGTCAGATGAACGTCAGCTGGGTCGGCAAGACGGACCTGGCGGTGCCGACGCCCGATGGGGTGAAGGAGCCGCTGAACCGGCGAGCCACCATCACCCTGACGCCATCCGGTTCGTAGAGCACGACAATCGGGTAAGATCTGGGCTTGCGCATTCGCAAGACACGCGGGCCCAGACAACCTGATGTGATGCGTTTGTCATCTTAGCGACGTAACGTATCCAGGAAACAATTAGTATTTACGAACGCGTTTCTGCGAACGTGAATACCTTTTCGCGTCCAATTTATATTTCCGCCGAGGCGTCATGAAGCAGCCTCGATCATTGGAAGCAGCGCAGACGGTTGGGGACTCAGCATGTTTCGAAAACTACTGAAATCGGCGACAATCGGATCGATGTTGCTCTCGATGACCGCCTGCGGCGGCGGCGGGGGCGGCGGCAGCGTGGTTGCCAGCATCACGCCGCAGGACGCCTTGACGACCGCCACGCCGATCAAGCACCTCGTAGTGATCTTCGACGAGAACCGCTCCTTCGACCATTACTTCGGAACCTATCCGAACGCCTCGAACCCCTCGGGTGAACCCGCCTTCACCGCGGCGGCGAGCACGCCCAGCGTGCAGGGCCTGACCACGGCGCTGCTGAACAGCAACCCCAACACCACCAACGCGGCCAACCTCGCCAAGGCCGCCTCCGCCGGCTTCCCCGCCAGCTATATGAACCCGTTCCGCATCGACCGGGCCCAGGCCAACACGGCCTCGCAGAACCACAACTACACCCCTGAGCAGCTCGCCGTGGACGGCGGGTTGATGGACTCCTTCGTGGCCAACACCGGCACCGCCTTCAGCGGCGGCGCGGGCGCGTTCGGCACCGTGGCCGAGGTCATGGGCTATTTCGACGGCAACACCGTCACCGGGATGTGGAACTACGCCCAGCATTTCGCGATGAACGACAACGCCTACACCGAATCCTACGGGCCCTCGACGCCGGGCGCTCTGGACGTGGTGGCGGGCACCACCAACGGCGCGGTCGCCGGGGTCGGCACGAGCTCGAGCGTTCCGGACGGCCAGGGCGGCCTGACCCTGATCAACGACACCGATCCCGCCGGCGACACCTGCTCGTCGACCACCAGCACCGTGAAGATGACCTCGAAGAACATTGGCGACCTGCTGAACGCCGCCAGCATCACCTGGGGCGGCTTCATGGGCGGGTTCAACCTGACCACGACCAACGCCAACGGCACCACGGGCTGCAAGCGCAGCACCTATTCCAACGTGCTGGCCGCGACCGAGACCGACTACACGCCCCACCACAACTGGTTCCAGTACTACGCCACCACGTCGAACCCCGCGCACACCCGTCCGACGTCGACCTCGACCATCGGCTACACCGACCCGCTCGACAGCACTTCCACGCCGGTGCACCACGAGTATGACTACAACGACTTCGTCGCCGCGGTTTCGGCCGGCAACTTCCCCTCGGTGAGCTACATCAAGCCGCCCGCGGTCGATGACGCCCACCCGGGTAACTCCGACCCGCTCGACGAGCAGGCCTTCGTGGTCAATGTGGTGAACTTCCTCGAGCAACAGCCGGACTGGAAGAACACCGCCGTCATCATCGCCTACGACGACTCTGACGGCTGGTACGATCACCGCTTCGCCCAGGTTCTTCGTTCCTCCTTCGACAGCACCACCTCGGAAGCGGTGAAGATCGGCACCGGCACCATCGTCGGCGCCGACCAGCTGTCCGGCTCGGGCAAGTGCACCGGTCCCAGCGCCAGCCAAGGCATCGGCGTCAAGGGCGCCCCGGTGAACGGTCGCTGCGGTCCGGGCACCCGGACCCCCTTCATCGTGATCTCGCCCTGGGCCAAGACCAACTACGTGTCGGACGTCCAGATCAGCCAGGCCTCGATCATTCGCTTCATCGAGGACAACTGGCTGGGCGGAACCCGGCTAGGCGGCGGTTCCGGCGACGCGACGGCCGGGAGCATCCTGGACATGTTCGACTTCTCCGGTTCCAGCGGGACTTCCAGCCCGGTCTATCTCGATCCGAATACGGGATCGGTCCTGGCCTCGGCGCCGACTCCCTCGGCGACCGCTCCGGTCTCATCCGGAACATAGCGCGGCCCTCGGCTCCGGCATGGCGTCGTCAGACGTCATGCCGGGACTGCGGTGGACTGTTCCTTCGTCGCGCCCCGAACCGAGATCCACGGTTCGCGGCGCGACATCGCTTTATTTGACAGACCTAGTTCATGACCAATCGTTCCGACGTTCCGCCCTGGGTCAAGCTCGGCCTGACGGCCGCCGTTTTGCTCGCCGCGGCCACGAGCGGCTTCTTCCTGCTGCACCCCGAACGCGCCCCCGAGCCCGTCGCGTCGCTGGTCGAGAACCTGACCGGCGCCAATCCGCATCCCGTGAAGTTGCTGCGCCCGCCCGTCGCCCGCCTGAGCGCCCTGGCCCAGCTCGGCAAGCAGATTTTCTTCGATCCCTCCCTGTCAGCGTCGGGCCAGCAATCCTGCGCCTCGTGCCACAGCCCCCAGCACGCCTATGGCCCGCCCAATGACCTGCCGGTGCAGATCGGCGGTCCGCACCTGGACGACAAGGGCTTCCGGCCGCCGCCCTCGCTGACCTATCTCTATCGCCAGCAGCCCTTCAGCATCGGCCCCGATCTCGCCGACGTCGATGCGCCGACGCCGCTCAACCAGACCGCCGACCAGGCGCGTGGGACGACCCGCTCCGCCAAGGTCGCCGGCGTCGTCCCGGCCGCGCCAGCGATCGTGCCCCAGGGCGGACTGTTCTGGGACGGGCGGCGCGACACCCTGCAGATGCAGGCCGACGGCCCCATGACCAATCCAGTGGAGATGGCCAACGCCAACCTGGACGTAGTCGCGCAGAAACTGATCCGCGCCAAGTACAGCAGCCAGTTCAAGCCGCTGTTCGGGTCCATGATCCTGGACCATCCGTCGTTCCTGGTGTCCGAGGCGATGTCGGCCGTGGCGCGCTACCAGATTGAAGAGCGCTCATTCCACGCCTTCGACAGCAAGTACGACGCTTGGCTGGAGGGCAAGGCGCGGCTGAGCCCCGCGGAGTTGCGCGGCCTTCGCCTGTTCAACGACAAGGACAAGGCCAACTGCGCCGGTTGCCATCCCAGCAAGGCGGGCGCGGACGGCCTGCCGCCGCTGTTCACTGACACCCAGTACGAGGCGCTCGGCGTGCCGCGCAACACGGTCCTCCCGGCCAACAGGGACGCCAAGTGGTTCGACATGGGCATATGCGGCCCCTTCCGAACCGATCTGGCCAAGCAGACCCAGTATTGCGGCATGTTCCTGACCCCGACGCTGCGGAATTCGGCCACCCGCAAGGTGTTTTTCCACAACGGGTACTATCACTCGCTGGATCAGGTCCTGGCGTTCTACAACTTCCGGGACACCCGGCCCGAACGGATATACCCGACGAATTCCGCGAAGGCCGCCGATAAGTTCAACGATCTCCCGTCTCAGTATCACGCCAATATCGACGTCGCGGATGGACCGTTCAATCGCAAGCTTGGCGAAGCTCCCGCCATGTCCAACCGCGACATGGCCGACATCGTGGCGTTTATACGGACGCTGAACGATGGCTATGGCCATGTCGGGTCGCAATACTGATGCCAAGGCGGAGCTCCTCCCTGGCTCACGTCAAGGCTTTGCGCCCGCCCCTCGCATTGGCCGCCTTGGCGACCACGATCTTCGTCATCACCAGCGCTCGCGCCCAGGTGATGGAGATCGGCAAGGGCGGCGCGGTCAGCGTCTACAACGGCCCCATGGTGTTCACCGACGCCGGGGCCGCCCCGATCGCGACCAAGCCAGCCGCACGTCCCGTTGCGCGCAAGGTGCGAGTGGACCGGGCCGCCATCGCCAAGGCCGCCGCCGCCACGGGCTTGAGCCCAGACCTGCTGGAGGCTGTGGCCTGGCGCGAGTCGGGCTTTCGCGCCTCCGCCCTTTCAAGAAAGGGTGCGATCGGACAAATGCAGTTGATGCCCGCGACTGCCCGCGCCATGGGCGTAGATCCTCAGCTCAATGATCAAAACCTAAAAGGTGGGGCGGCGTATCTAACTGTCATGATGCGTCGTTACGACGGTGATCTTGTCAGGGCGCTCGCCGCGTACAACGCCGGACCCGGAGCAGTTGATCGGTACGGTGGGGCGCCGCCCTACAAAGAGACGCAGGCCTACGTGGCCGCGATCATGGATCGGCTGAGCCAGATCGCTGACCACGGCGCGACAGGGTTGAGCCGATGAAAAGATCATCTCGAAACCAAGTTCTGAACCGCACCGGCGCGGTGGCGATATCGGCCGCCCTGGCGAGTATTTACGCCGGAGCTGCGCGCGCGCAGTCGGTGCAGCTCGACCCGGCCGGATCCAATGTGATCCTCAACGCCGCGACCTGGATGCAGGGCACCCTGCTCGGCAACGTCGCCACCACCTTGGCGGTGATCGCGGTCGCGGCCACCGGCCTGATGATGCTGACCGGGCGGATCGACTGGCGCCGTGGCGCGACCGTGATCCTGGGCTGTTTCATCATGTTCGGCGCGGCCGCCATCGTGGCCGGCATCCGGTCGGTGGCGGCGGGGGGCTGAACCGCCATGTCGCAGCTTGAACGGGACCCGGTGTTCGGCGCCCTGACCCGGCCGCAGATGTTCGCCGGCGTCACCTACAGCTATTTCGTGCTGAACGCCGTGGTCACGGTCGAACTGTTCCTGATCACCCACTCGTTCCTCGGCCTGCTGATCGCGCCGGTCCTGCACCTTGTGGGATACATCGCCTGCCTGCGCGAGCCGCGCCTGTTCGATCTTTGGCTGATCCGGGTCAGCCGGTGCCCGCGGGTCAAGAACGCCAAGTTCTGGCGCTGCAACTCCTACACGCCCTGAACCATGCCCGCTCTGCTCTCGCGCATCCCCAAGCCCGACCCGCAGCGCGAGCAGCCGGCCGGCGCGCGACTGCCCTATGCGCGCCATGTCGACGACGCGACGCTGGAAACCCGCGACGGACGCCTGATCCAGGTGCTGCACCTGACGGGCTTCCCGTTCGAGACCGCCGACACCGACGAGCTGAACTACCGCAAGTCGGTGCGCGAAACGATGCTGCGGGGCGTGGCCAACTCGCGCTTCGCGCTCTACCACCACGTCCTGCGCCGCGAGGTTTCGCCGGAATTGCCGGGCGCGTTCCCGGACGCCTTCAGCAGCGCGCTCGACGACGCCTGGCGCGCGCGGCTCAGTACGCGGCGGCTCTACACCAACGAGCTGTTCCTCACCCTCGTGCGCCGCCCCCTGCAGGGTCGCGTCGGACTGGTGCAGGAGATCGCCCGCCAGATCCGCGGCGGCGATCGCCAGGATCAGGCCGCCAGTTTCGCCCGCGACCTCACCGCCTTGAACGGCGCGCGCGACGGCCTCTTGTCTGCGCTCGCCCCCTATGGCGCGCGTTTGCTGACCGTCTATGATGGACCCCAGGGCCTGTGCTCCGAGCAGCTGGAGTTCCTGTCGTTGCTCTACAACGGCGAGGCGCGCCCAGTGCGCCTTCCGCAGGGCGACCTGGGGCTTTATCTGCCCTATCGGCGCGTCAGCTTCGGCTCCGACGCCCTGAAACTGGGCGCCGCCGGCCGGCTTGAGCCCAGCTTCGCCGCCATGGTGTCGATCAAGGACTATCCCGGCCAGACCACGCCCGGCATGCTGGATGATCTCCTGCGCCTGCCCTACGAGCTGACCCTCACCGAAAGCTTCGGCTTCGTCGACCGGCAGATGACGCTGGACCGGATGAATCTGGCGCTGCGCCGGATGCGGGCGGCGGACGACGAAGCGATCAGCCTGCGGCGCGACCTGGACGTGGCCAAGGACGACGTGGCCGCCGGCCGCGCCGCATTTGGCGAGCACCACCTCACGGTGATGGTCAAGACGGCGTCCCTGCCCGCCCTGAATGAAGCCGCCGCCGACGTGCAGTCCGCCTTTACCGAGCTCGGGGTCATCTCGGTGCGCGAGGACGTCAATCTGGAACCGGCCTTCTGGGCGCAGTTCCCTGGGAACTTCAAGGACATCGGCCGACGCGCCCTGGTGTCGAGCAGCAACTTCGCCAGCCTGGCGAGCTTCCACAACTTCCCCGTGGGGCGTAGCGAGGGCGTTCACTGGGGACGCGCCGTCACCGTGCTGGAGACCACCTCCGCCGGGCCGTACTACTTCAACTTTCACCACGGCGATTTGGGCAACTTCACCGTCATCGGTCCCTCCGGCTCGGGCAAGACCGTAGTGCTGGGCTTCCTGCTGGCCCAGGCTCAGCGACTGGCGCCGCGGACGATCTATTTCGACAAGGACCGGGGCGCGGAGATCTTCCTGCGCGCGATCGGCGGCCGCTACGACGTCCTGCGCCCTGGCGCCGCCACGGGCTTGAACCCGCTGCTGCTCGAGGACACCCCGACCAACCGCCGCTTTCTCACCGACTGGACCGCCAAGCTCGTGTCGGCCAACGGCGCGCCGCTCGATGCTGAAGACCTCAGCGCCATCGCCGACGCGGTGGACGCCAACTTCGCCCAGCCGTCGAAGCATCGGCGTCTGCGCCATTTCGCCGAGCTGTTCCGCGGACGGCGACGCCCCACCAGCACCGACCTGGCGGCGCGGCTCGCGCCCTGGCACAGCGGTGGCGATTACGCCTGGCTGTTCGACAACGCCGAGGACGAGCTGGACCTCGAGGTCCGCACCCTGGGCTTCGACCTGACCCAGATCCTGGACGACCCGGCCGCCCGCACCCCGGCCATGATGTATCTGTTCCACCGCGTGGAGCAGCGGCTCGACGGCGCCCCGACCATCATCGTCATCGACGAGGGCTGGAAGGCGCTGGACGACGACATCTTCGTGCAGCGCATCAAGGACTGGGAAAAGACCATCCGCAAGCGCAACGGCATCATCGGCTTCTGCACCCAAAGCGCCCAGGATGCGCTTGGTAGCCGTATCTCCAGCGCGATCATCGAGCAGGCCGCCACCCAGATCTTCATGATCAATCCGAAAGCGCAGGAAGCCGACTATTGCGACGGCTTTGGCCTGACCAAGCATGAATTCGACCTGGTCCGGACGCTGCCGGACTCCACTCACTGCTTCCTTATCAAGCACGGCGCCGACAGCGTGGTGGCGCGGCTGAACCTCGCGGGGATGCCGGACCTGCTGACCGTGCTATCCGGCCGCGAGTCCACTGTCCGCCGCCTTGACGAGCTGCGCAGCCAACATGGCGATGCGCCGGCCGACTGGCTGCCTAGGCTGCTGGAACAGGCCTGATGCCCGGCCTTTGCCCAGCGCCCTCGCCCGACGACCCGCTGGTCCGCAGCCTGCTGGGCAGCGTCGACTGCAACGTCCAGGCCGCGGTCCAGACCGGCTACGCCACCCTGTTCCAGCAGACCGGCATGTTCGCCAGCCTGTTGACCGTGCTCATGACCCTCTATGTCGCGCTGGTCGGCTACCGCCTGCTGCTGGGCCGCTCGCAGCTCAACATCAGCGAGATGGCCCTGACCGCGGTGAAGCTCGGCGCGGTGATCGCGCTCACCACCCAATGGGGAGTCTACCAGGCCCTGGTCTACCACTTCCTGTTCTTCGGCCCGCAGCAGATCGCCAACGGGATCCTGCACGGCCTGCACAGCAATGGCGTGGTGGTCGGCGGCGACGTGTTCGACGGATTGCAGCGCGCCTTCACAGACCTGACCTCGTTCTCGCCGGCCACGCCACCTGGCGCGCCGGCGACGGCGGCGGCGACCGCAGCCGGCGCCCCGGCGGCGCCTGGCGTCGGCGGGATTTCGACCCTGCTCAGCAAGGCCGGGTTCGACGCGGCGCTGCTGCTGGTCTCGGCCGTGGTGTTGTTGCTCTCCAGCCTCGGCGTCCTGCTGGCCTCCAAGATCGTGCTGGGACTGCTGCTGGCGACGGGCCCGATCTTCATCGCCTTCCTGCTGTTCGAAAGCACCCAAGGCCTGTTCGAAGGCTGGCTACGGGCCAGCATCGGCTTCGCCTTCGCGCCGTTCTCGACCACCCTGCTGCTCGGCCTCGCCCTGACCCTGCTGGATCCTTCGCTGCAGCAGATCGAGACCATGCGCAGCGACAACACCTACCTGCCGGGCGTCGCCTTCGCGGTCACCGTCCTGGTCACGGTGTTCGCCGGGGTTGCCGGAGGCCTGATCGTCGCCGCCAGCGTGATCGCCGCCGGCTTCAAGCCCTGGCGCGGCCGCACCGTCCCCGCCGCTCAAGCGCTCTCCGAACCCCGGCGCGACGCGGCGCTAAACGCCGCGGAAACCCGCTCCAGGTCGGCCCAACTGGCCTCAGCCGTGACGGCCCAGGCGCGACGAGATGCGACGGTGTTCGCCCGTAGCCCCGTGATCGCCGCGGCCGCAAGCTCCAGCGGCGACCGCCGGACCAGCATTTCCATGACGACGCAACGGGGGGCGAGTGAAACCGCGCTCGCCAGCCGGGTCGGCCAGCAACCCCGTCGCAATGTCAGCCCGCGCGCCACGCGCAGCGGCGTCAGAAGCTCCGCCGACGGCGGAGGGAGCGGTGCATGAACGCAGTCCCCAATCTCGGCGCCAAACCCTCGCGCCAAGCCTATTATCAGGAAGCGGCGAGCTGGTCGGCGGACGTGCATGGGGCCTTGCGCGCCTCGCGCCGGGTCGCCTGGATCGTCGCCGGCGCAGCCATGATCGTCGCCGTCCTTGAAGCCCTGGCGCTGGCGGCGATGGCGCCGCTCAAGACCGTCGTGCCCTACACCATCACGGTGGATCGCCAGACCGGCTACGTCCAGATGGCCAGCGAGCTCAAGCCCGGCCTGTTGAGCCAGGACCAGGCGGTGACCCAGTCCGCCCTGGTGCAGTACGTGCTGGCTCGCGAAACCTTCGACGCCACCGACCTGCGCGACAACTATCGCAAGGTGCTGCTGTGGTCGGCCGGCGATGCGAGGGCGCAGTACCTGCGGCTGATGCAGCGCACCACGCCCGACAGCCCGCTCAACCTCTATTCCCCGACCAGCCTGGTCACCGTCACGATCAAGAGCGTATCCCTGCTGTCGCCGACCACCGCCCTGGTCCGCTTCGACACCGCGCGCCAGGAAGCCGCCGCGCCGGGCGGAGCGCCGCAGTCCTGGGCCGCGGTGCTGTCGTTCCGCTACACCAACGCCCCCATGACCATGGGCGATCGGTTCCTGAACCCGCTCGGCTTCCAGGTGACGCGCTATCGCCGCGATTCCGAAGCGCCGCTGGGAGCGGCCGCCGCGCCGCCGGCCCTGCCGGCCGCCGGTTCCGCGATCAGCTCCACCGGCTCGACCGTCCCCGGAGCGGTCCGCCCGTGAAGCCGTTCATGCTCGCCCTGGCCTTGGGCCTGACGCTTGTCGGCGGCATGACCGCGCCCGCCCAGGCTCAGTCCGACCTCGCCGATCCCCGCATCCGCACGATCTTCTACAACCCCAACCGGATCGTGCCGCTCAAGGCCTATTTCGGCTACCAGATGATGATCCAGTTCGGACCCGACGAGCGGATCGAGAATATCGCCATCGGCGAGGGGGCGGCCTGGCAGGTGACGCCCAACAAGGAAGCAACCTTGTTGTTCCTGAAGCCGCTGGAACACGCGCCCGCCACCAACATGACCGTGGTGACCAGCTCTCGGACCTATCTGTTCGAGTTGAGCGCCCACGCCCTGGCCGAGGCCCGGGACGCCGGTATGATGACCTACGAGGTGCGCTTCACCTACCCGCCGCCCCCGCCTTCGGACGCGCCCCCGCCCCCGGCGGCGCCCGCGGCGCCCGAGCAGCGC
>FSXN01001111.1_pt1 | contig 10051 bp, 11 predicted proteins | sample 1638221 | NCBI WGS metagenome assembly FSXN01 (sample SAMEA3914788, study PRJEB12502) | metagenome | biome: forest; material: soil | place: Canada | collected 2011-07-03 | depth 0.1 m | reverse complement strand
CCGCATCAACAGGCCGGACATATGACTGCACCGCCTCGACTGGATCAGACTGCCAGAAGCGCCTTGCCGATCGGGCCGTTCCACATATGAGTCAGACCCAACATTGCAGGCGATCTCACACCTTCGCCTATTCCGACGGCTCCTGCATGTTCTGCGAGGAGGGCCTGCAGACCTCCTGCAAGCATGGCGGCTTCTTTGGTCAGCCCGACCCCGGCGGCGCCCAGGCCGAGGCCCTGCGCATCCCTCAGGCCGACGGCACGCTCTATCCGATCACTCCCACGGACGACGATAGCCTGATGGCGTCGCTCCTCTCCCTGTCGGACGTGATGGGCACCGGGCACCACGCCGCCCGGATGGCCAAGGCCCGACCCGGCAAGGTGGCGGCCGTGATCGGCGATGGTGCGGTCGGGCTTTGCGGCGTCATCGCCGCCAAACGTCTGGGCGCCGAGCAGATCATCATCCTCGGCCGCCACGAGGCCCGCATCGCCCTGGCCAGGCGGTTCGGCGCGACGGACGTGGTCAGCGAGCGCGGTGAGGAGGCGGTCGCCCGCGTCATGGCGCTGACCAGCGGACAGGGAGCGGCTTCGGTGATGGAGTGCGTCGGTGCGGAGGGCGCGATGGAGACGGCGATCGGCATCGCGAGGCCGGGTGGGGCGATCGGTCGTGTCGGGGTTCCGCACTACGCCGCCGTCGCGGGCGGCATGCGCGGCTTCTACCACAATCTGACCATTTCGGGCGGCCCCGCGCCGGTGCGCGCCTACATCGACGAGCTCCTGCCCGACGTTCTGGAAGGCAGGATCCAACCGGGGCTGGTCTTCGACCGCACCGTGGACCTGGACGGCTTGCCCGACGGCTATAGGGCGATGAACGCGCGCGAAGCGCTGAAAGTGATGGTGCGGCCATGAACCAAGTTGTTGTCGTCATCGGCGCCGGTTCGATCGGCATCGCCATCGCCCGCCGGGTGAGCGCCGGAAAACATGTGCTGCTGGCAGACCTTCGCCAGGAGACAGCGGACGCCGCAGCAAAGGTCCTCGCCGACGCTGGGTTTGCCGTGAGCACAACCACGGTCGATATCTCCAAGCGGGACTCGATCGAGGCGCTGGCAACCCTCGGCCGCCGGCCCCGCCGACTGGTTCACGGGCCGTGTCCGCATCGACTCGCCGTTCAAGTGCGAGGAGCCGGGCCGGCACATGGGCGCGATCGTGTCCTTCGAGTGCTGCGCGCGCACCAACTGGCACAGTCACCCGCTAGGCCAGACCCTGATCGTCACCTCGGGCGTGGGGCGGATCCAGCGCGCGGGCGGACCGATCGAGGAGATCAGGCCCGGCGGCATCGTCACCATTCTGCCCGGCGAAAAGCACTGGCACGGCGCCGCGCCGACAACGGCGATGACCCACATCGCCATTACAGAATCTATCGACGGGAAAAACACCGATTGGCTCGAGCCCGTCACGGACGATCAGTACGGCGCATATCCGGCGTAGCCGCTCAATTGGATTCGGAGCCAAATCCGACCGCCCGCCACCGTTGCGCTGCGCAGGAGCATAAGCTCCGCGCAACGCCGGCGGGCTCTGCCAGTTGACGACTTACACGGTATCTGCCCGTCGGCGAGACCGGGGGTGCAAACGGAGGGGCGGCTTCGCGGGGAACCGGCTGCACGTTTGAAGTCGAGCGCGGCCCCGGAGAAGAGACGACCGATGAGGGCAAGATAAAAGGACGCACATTGCGGCTCGGAGCGGTCGCGGCTTTTCAATGAGTTAGGAGACGAATCCGCAACGTGCGGAGCTTTCCGGCAACGTGCATCGAGTAGCTGAGCGACGGTTTTCATTAAGAGAGTCAATGAGATGAGAGCAATGTGCGCCTCGCTTCCAGCCCTCTCGGCCGCGCTACGGCACCCGACAGCCGACTCCATGCTAATTGGGTGAAAATGGATGGGCAAAAGGCAGTGCCCGTTTTATGAAAATCGGGTGTAAACGGATGGCAGAATGATATGGCGCTCGACACCGCGACCCTTCGCATCACACCCGAAATCCTGTCGCTGATCGCCGAGATCGACGAGTTCAAGGGCGCCTGGAGAGCGATCGGCCGGATCGCGCCGGAGCGGCTTTCCGGGCTGCGCCGCGTCGCTACGATCGAGAGCATCGGGTCCTCGACCCGCATCGAGGGCGCCCGGCTCAGCGACCGGGAGGTCGAGGCCCTGCTGGCCAACATCCGCATCGGCTCGTTCACCACGCGCGACGAGCAGGAGGTCGCCGGCTATGCGGCGGTCATGGAGACGGTCTTCGCCGCCTATGACACCATCACACTGACCGAGAACCATATCCGCCAACTCCATCGCGACCTGCTGGCCCATTCGACCAAGGACGAGCGGCATCGCGGCTCCTACAAGACGCTGCCCAACCACGTCGAAGCCTTCGACGAGAAGGGCAAGAGCCTCGGCGTGGTGTTCGAGACCGCCACGCCCTTCGACACGCCGCCCCGGATGGCCGAGCTGGTCGAATGGACGGCCGGGAAGGAGAAGGACAAGGGCCTTCACCCGCTGCTGGTCATCGCGGTGTTCGTGGTGGTGTTCCTGGAGATTCATCCCTTTCAGGACGGCAACGGCCGCCTCTCACGCATCCTAACCACGCTGATGTTGCTCAGGGCCGGCTATGCCTACGTGCCTTACAGTTCGCTGGAGAGCGTGATCGAGCAGAGCAAGGAGGGCTACTACCTGTCTCTGCGGCGGACCCAGGCGACGATCCGCACGGATGCACCGGACTGGAACCCCTGGCTGGAGTTCTTCCTGCGGGCGTTGCAGCGCCAGAAACAGCGGCTCGAAAGGAAGATGGAGCGCGAGCGGATCATGCTCGCCCAGATGCCGGAGCTGTCGGTGCTGATCCTGGAGCTGGCGCGCGAGCACGGCCGGGTCACGGTGGCCGAGGCCGTGAGGGTCAGCGGCGCCAGCCGCAACACGATCAAGGATCATCTGAAGGCGCTGGTCGAGCAAAGCCATCTGACCTTGCACGGGGCCGGCCGGGGTGCATGGTATGGGCTTGCCTGATACGCTTGCATTCGCTGGACGCGCACCGCTCGTCCGGGCTGTCGTCTTGCTGCGCTCCGGCAAGTCTTTTTGCGCTCCGGCGCGCGGAGAAGCCTGGCGCAAATGCGGGTGGTTCTCGTCGGGAGCTGGCTCTGCGATTCTGGGCCAATGGCCAGACCTCGTAAGGAACGCCCGCCGACCGCATCCGAGCAGCTTGAAGCGCTGCTCGGCTATCCTTGGCCGTTTCCGGGCCGGCCCCCAAAGCATGACCTTTCGACCTGGGCTGTCACCGACGATTGGCCCGAGCATGTCCCGGTCACGGAGGCCGAGGTGGACGTGTTCGAAGCATGGTTCGGTGATCTCTTCGATGAGTTGTTCGGGCCGTGCCGATGAACTGAGAAGGAGACAGACACCATGACCGTGCCGCTGCGCGCCGCCCTCTATCTGCGCGTCTCGACGGCGCGGCAGGCCGAGCATGATGTTTCCATCCCCGATCAGAAGCGCCAGGGCGAAGCCTATTGCGCCTCACGCGGCTACGAGCTGGTCGAGACCTTCATCGAGGCCGGCGCTTCCGCCACCAACGATCGTCGCCCCGAGTTCCAGCGCATGATCGAGGTGGGCACGTCCAAGCCTACGCCCTTCGATATTGTCGTGGTTCACAGCTTTTCGCGCTTCTTCCGCGACCACTTCGAGCTGGAGTTCTACGTTCGGAAACTGGCGAAGAACGGCGTGAAGCCCGTCTCCATCACCCAGGAGATGGGCGACGACCCCATGCACGTCATGATGCGGCAGATCATGGCGCTGTTCGACGAATATCAGTCCAAGGAGAACGCCAAGCACGTCCTGCGGGCGATGAATGAAAACGCCCGTCAAGGCTTCTGGAACGGTGCTTTGCCGCCGATTGGCTACCGCATCGTCGCGGCAGAGCAGCGGGGATCGAAGACCAAGAAGAAGCTGGAGGTCGACCCGCTGCACGCCGACACGGTGCGGCTGATCTATCGCCTGTTCCTCGAAGGCGACGGCGTGAAAGGGCCGATGGGCGTCAAGGCCATCACCTGCCATCTCAACGAACGCCGCATCTTCACCCGTGACGGCGGGCGCTGGGGCCTCGCCCAAATCCACGCCATCCTCACCCGCACGACCTATATCGGCGAGCACAGGTTCAACAGACGCTCGCACAAGGACCGGGAGAGGAAGCCGGAGAGCGAGGTGGCGGTCATGGCTTGTCCGCCGCTGATCGACCGCGAGACGTTCGACATAGTGCAGGCCCGCCTCAAGGCCCGTGATCCCCGGATGACGCCGGCGCGGGTCACCAGCGGCCCAACCCTCCTGACCGGCATATGCTTCTGCGCCAAATGCGGGGGCGCCATGACGCTCAGGACCGGCAAGGGCAGCGCCGGCGGCGTCTATCGTTACTACACCTGCTCGACCAAGGCCCGGCAGAGGAAGACGGGTTGCGAAGGCCGCTCGATCCCGATGGACCGGCTCGATCAACTGGTGGCGGGCCATCTGGAGGAGCGTCTGCTTCAGCCCGAGCGGCTGGAAACCATCTTCGCCAGCGTTCTCGACCGCCGCCAGGAGCGCACCGAACGCCGCCGCGAGCACTTGGCCGAACTGCACAAGCGTATCACCGAGACCGACCAGCGGCTCAACAGGCTCTTCGACGCCATCGAGTCCGGCGTCGCCGATCTCGACGCGCCTGGGCTGAAAGAGCGGATCGCCGGCCTCAAGGCGATTCGCGAACAGGCCAGCGCCGACGCCGAACGCGCCCAGGCTGCGCTCGATTATGCCGGCAATCAGGCTGTCAGCCCCGATATGGTCAGAACCTTCGCACGCGCGGCCCGCCAGCGCATCCGGCTGGACAGCGGCGGCTACCGCCGCGATCACCTTCGCGCCTTGGCCCAACGCGTCGAGGTCGCGGACAAGGAGGTCCGCATCATGGGATCGAAGTCCGAACTGCTGCGCACCCTGGTCGCCGCCTCAGGCGGGAAATCCGGCGTAGCCGGTGTTCAGAGTTCTGTTCTGAAATGGCGCGCCCGGAACGATTCGAACGTCCGACCCTCAGATTCGTAGTTCTAATTTATCCCGCCGAAGTCCACCCGACATTGCCCGCAATCACCCGATAAATACCTTGTAATTGCTTATCTTTTTGCGGTGTGGTAGGGTTCTGTCGTGGAGGCCCACTTCAGACCTGTCGGGCACAAATCCCGCCCTAACCCCGCCCTAAAAAGTAGCGTACTGCGATGAGTGACTTCAAGGCGACCCTCAACGACAAGATGATCGAGCGCCTCGCGCCGGCCGGTAGGGGTGAGCAGTACGTCGTCACCGACACCGAGCTGAGAGGGTTCTTCCTCAAGGTGGGCGTCAACAAGAAGACGTTCATGGTGCGCGGGGAGTTCTGGCGGGGCGGGCAGCGCCACACCAAGAAGGTGGCCATCGGAACGATCGATGATCTGAACACGCGCGAGGCCAGGGCCAAGGCCAAGATCGAGTTGGGCAGGATCGCGAAGGGCGACTACGCGGAGGAAGCCAAGCCCGCTGAGGCGGCGCCGACGGCGACGATCACTCTGGGCCAGGCCTGGGACCGCTACCGGCTAGCACTCGAGCGGAAGAACCGAAGCCCGGCTACGATCAAAGGCTATGGAGATCACGTCGAAGGGTATCTCAAGGACTGGCTCGACAAGCCGCTCAAGGAGCTGGGCGACAATCCATCTCTGGTCGCGAAGCGCCACGACGACCTGACCGCAAACCACGGGCCCTACGCCGCGAACGGCTGCATGCGGACCCTGCGCGCCATCTACAACCACGCGCGCCGAAGCGTCCGGGGCCTGCCCCCCGAGAATCCTGTCATGGCCGTTGACTGGAACGAGGAGAACCGGCGCGACGTGGCTATGGGCGACATGGACCTGCCGGGGTGGATGGCGGAGGCAGGGCGCCTGCGCAATCCGATCCGGCGGGAATTCCACCTTTTCACCCTCCTGTCGGGCAGCCGGCCCGCGGCTCTGACGGTCGCGAAGGTCACGGACCTCAGCTTCCGGAACCGCAACCTCCATATCCCGGCGCCGAAGGGCGGCAACAAGAAAGCCTTCGACATCCCCTTGTCGCCGGCGATGATGCGGTGCCTGGTGCGGGCGATGCGGGCCAGCCGCATGCTCCACCCCGAAGCCGCCGAAACCTGGATCTTCGCCGCCGACAGCGAGGCCGGGCATATCGATGCGTGGCGCGAGGAGCGCGCCACGCTCTCGAAGTGGGGCAACGATCTGCGCCACACCTACCGCACTGTCGGCCAAGCGGCGGGCCTGTCGTCGATCGACATGCACCTGCTGATGAACCACAGCCTCAAGCGGGACGTGAATACGGGCTACATCACCCGCTCGAAACTGCATGACTCCCTGCGGGCGTCGCAGGAGACGCTTTCCGATTTCATCATCGAAGCCGGGACCGCGCCGCCCAAGGATGGATCGAAACGCGAGCGCGCCTGGCCGCTTCTGCCTTCCCGGTGGATCGCCGACGAGCATCTCGACCCGACTCCGCCCGATCGTCGCGTTGGCGTGGGCTGGAGCGACGCGCGGCGCGAGGCCCACAAGCGGAAGCTCACCGAAGCCGCGTGAGGCTGCGGTCACATCGACACACTCACATGCGATCGCTTTCGCCGCCAATCCCTACGCTAAGGGAAGCGGCCCAGCGTGATGCGCCGGATGATATCGACACGGTCGTTGATGTTCTAAAGCGCATCAATACCTTGCGCCGTCCGCGCACCCGATATATGCAGCGACATCAAATCCGCTTCTGATATTCAACTCGTCATCATGCAATCCGCGATCCTAAATCGCCTCCGCGATGCACGCCTTGCAAAAGCGTGGTCCCAACGAGACCTCAGCGAGCGCGCTGGACTCCCCCAGGCGCACATCTCCCGCATCGAAAGCGGCGCGGTGGACCCGAAGGTCTCGACGCTTCAAGATCTGGCGCGCGTCCTCGACCTTGAGCTGGTGCTGATGCCCCGAACGGTGTTGACCGCGGTGGACGCCCTCGTGCGGGAGACCGACGGCGACACCGATCGCTTCCGCCTTCGGGACATTGTCTCCCGAATGTGGGACGCGGCGACAACACTGCAGTCGATGGCCGGCGGTCTGAACGACCGGGTGGCGGACGCCGCCGAAAACCTTGCCAAGATCGAGCCCTCCGAGTTGCCGACGGGGGTTCGCAAGGACGTACTCACCGCCGCCCTGGTGGTCGACGACGCCGTGAAAGCGCACAGCACCCAACGCCTCGAGCCAGCGATCGCGAACCTGCAGAAGGTGCTCGCTGAAGCCGTGGCCCTCGCTGGACGCGGCGAAGCACGGCCTGCCTACACTCTGGACGATGAGGTCTAGCCATGGCCGGTCTCGATGTGTGGCTCGGCGACCATCGCGTGGGCGCGATAACCTATCTGGGCGGCGACCGGTCCGTTTTCGCGTTCGACGACGCCTACGCCGACGATCCCGACCGACCAACCCTGAGCCTGGCCTTCAAAAGCGCAGCCGGAGGGCTGCTGCGTGACGTTCGCGCGACCCGCGCCAGGGTGCATCCCTACTTCTCCAACCTGCTGCCCGAGGGGCCGCTTCGCGACTATCTCGCCAAACGCGCCGGGGTAAAATCGACCCGCGAGCTGCACCTCTTGGCGACGCTTGGCGAGGATCTGCCCGGGGCCATCGTCATGCGGACGCAGGAGGAGGCGGCCTTACCGAACGACGCCAAGCCGCGCCGCTTCTACGGTGGCGGTGAAGCGACGGCGCTACGCTTTTCCTTGGCCGGCGTGCAGCTCAAGTTCTCAGCCGTGGAGAAGGCTCAAGGCGGTCTGACGATCCCGGCGACGGGCGTCGGCGGTGACTGGATCGTCAAGCTTCCATCGACCCGCTTCGCTGGGGTGTCGGAGAACGAGTTCTCGATGATGTCCCTCGCCGCCTCCATCGGCATCGAGGTTCCCGCAGTGCGCCTCCTCGGCCTGGACGAGATCACGGGTTTGCCCGAAGACATCGGCCGTCTGCAGGGCGCCGCCTACGCCATCGCCCGTTTCGACCGCCCCGGCGGCGGCGCTCGCGTCCATATCGAAGACTTTGCCCAGGTCTTCGGCGTCTACCCAGAAGCCAAATATGAGCGCGCCTCTTACCGTAACATTGGCCAGGTCCTTTGGCGCGAGACCGGCGAAGTCGGCTACGCAGAGTTCGTTCGCCGCCTGGTGTTCAACGCCCTGATCGGCAACGCCGACATGCACCTCAAGAACTGGTCGCTGATCTACCGGGACGGGCGTGCTCCCGCACTTTCGCCCGCCTATGATTTCGTCGCGACGCTGGCCTACCTGCCCGACGACAACGCCGCTCTCAAGGTCGCGCGCAGCAAGGCTTGGGCGGACTTTGGCGAAGACGAGCTCGCCGCACTGGCGGAGGGCTCCGGCGCACCTCAAAGGCTGACAAGACGGATCGCACGCGAGACGGTGGACGCTTTTCGCGCCGCCTGGTCCGAACGACAGGCGGATTTGCCAATCGCCGATGATGTCCGCGCGAGCGTGCTCAGGCAGCTTGACCGCGTCCCACTCGCTAGCGCCTGAGCCGAGCGACGGCCCTGCCGGCATGTGGACACGTCGGCGCCCCGCCTATTTTTACGCGCCGCCACGATCCTCTTCGACGCCCAGACCAAACCCCTTTTCCCACCATGTCGACCTGTTCACATGCCCGCCTGAGTGGAGGTGAACATGCACACCATCGCCGTGATTAGCCAAAAGGGCGGGGCCGGGAAAACCACCTTGGCCGTCCATCTCGCCTCGGAAGCTGCACGCTCAAGGGTCGCCCTGATCGTCGATGCCGATCCCCAGGCGACCGCCAGCCGTTGGAGCGAGTGGCGGTCAGGCCGTGATCCCGAGGTCATCCCCTGCGGAGCGCCGAGCCTGCTGGCCGGCCAGCTCAAGAAAGCCGCCGACCTCGGCGCCGAGGTGGCGGTCATCGACACGCCCCCGCACGCTGACGCCATGGCGCGCCAGGCGGCGGGCCTGGCGAATCTGATCCTGATCCCCTGCCGACCCCGGGCGTTCGATCTGGCGGCGATCGAAGCCACTGCCGAGCTGGTGCGCAGCAGCCGCAGGCCCGCGTTCGTGGTCTTCAACGCCGGGCCGCCGCGCGCGCCACTGATCTATCGTGACGCCGCGGAGCTGATCCAGGGCGGCTTCAAACTGCCGATCGCGCCGGTCGTCTTGCCTGAGCGCGCCGCCTTCTATCACAGCGCCGCCAAGGGCCATACGGCGCCCGAACACGACGCCGATGGCAAAGCCGCCCAGGAGATCCAATCGCTTTGGGCCTGGACGTGCGGGCAACTGGGCCTGTCGACCTGTGAATGCGAGAGCCTGTCGGCATGAGCCGGTTCGCAGCGATTAAGACCGACCGAGCTCTGCCGCCGGAGCCCGCCGAGGGCGTGGTGACGGCGGGCGGTCGCAGGACGCCCGCGCGGGCCGGAAAGAAGTCGATCGGCGGCTATTTCAGTCCCGAGCTGAGCCGGGCTTTGAACATGCTTGCGGTGGAACAGGGCCGGTCCTTACAGGCGCTCCTGGGTGAGGCGCTGGATGATCTTATGCGCAAATACGGGCACCATCCCTTCGGAGAGCGTTGACGTGTCAGCGCGTGAACAGGTCCACACTAGCCCTGTCGTCAGGCGTGATGGGCGGCGCGCTCAGCCTCGCGGCGGCGAACGGGCGCGACATATCCCGCCTCCGGATCGGTAGTGGAGATGCGCGTCCCTTGATCGGCCCAGGCCTCCAGATCGCTGACGGCATAGATTACCCGCCCGCCGATCTTCTTGTAGCGGGGACCGGTGCCGCAGCTGCGGTGCTTCTCCAGAGTGCGGCCGGACAGGCCCAAGTAGAGACCCGCATCATGGGTTCGCAGATAGCGATTTTGGACTCGGGACGGCTCAGCCATCTTGGCGTCTCCAACAGCGCTCGCCCCGTAGAACGAGCCCGATATTGGCTGAACGTATGCCCGCGCGGCCCCGGCGGGAACT
>FSXN01001206.1_pt1 | contig 10061 bp, 12 predicted proteins | sample 1638221 | NCBI WGS metagenome assembly FSXN01 (sample SAMEA3914788, study PRJEB12502) | metagenome | biome: forest; material: soil | place: Canada | collected 2011-07-03 | depth 0.1 m | reverse complement strand
TCCGCCGCCGACCTGGACCACATCCAGGCCGCCCACGATCACCTCTGCGCCCTGGGCGCCCGATGTGGCGGCGATCTGGGCGGCGGCGGTGATGCGGACGACGACCCGGACGACGCGTCGGACGCCGATGACATCACCATGGCCTCCGCCGCCGATGTGGATCAGCTCTGGTCGACCATCGACATCCTGCAAAAGCGTCTGGACGATCTCGCCGGCATGCCCGCGCCGCCCAAGGCGCTCGCCGGCGCCATGCGCGCCATCGGCAAGGCCGAGGACGCCAACCCTGGCGATCCGTCGCCCAGCCCCGAAGACTTGCGCAAATACCTCGACGCCCTCCCGCCCGAAGACCGCGGCCGCCTCGAACTCATGGCCGCGCTCCGGCGGCCGATCCAACTGCGATAGCAAAATCTAAATTCCTCCCCCGCTGGGGGAGGCAGGCGCGCATAGCGCGCCAGAGGGGGCGAGTGGCTCACCAAAGGCCCCCTCAGTCAGCTTCGCTGACAGCTCCCCCAGTGGGGGAGCAATTGCAGCACCACAACACCCCCAACGCCCCACCCCTGGAGGCCCTCCATGAACGCACCTGTCCACCACGACGACCTCCGCAAGGCTGTCGTCGATTCCCTTTCCGCCCCGTCCGAAGACATCGCCCGCCACGTCCTGGCCATGGCCGGCGCCAATCCGAACCAGATCGAAAAGGCCATCACCACCGGCACCGGCCTGGTCGCCTATGACCTGCAGGCGCCGGCGAAAAACCTCTTCTACGGGGTCTTCGCCCTGACCGTGCTCAGCGGCCGGCGCTGGCTGCTCGCGGCCTGGGCTCTGTCGCCGCTCGTCCTGATGGCGTTCCAGCACCTGTTCGGCTCCTATGTCGGCCTCGGTCCGGAGGTCGCCTTCTTCCTGTTCAACCCGATCGACCTGTTGTTCGGCCTGGGCGTCGTGTTCGGCCTGCTCTATGTGCGCCGGCGCGAGACCTGGCCCAGCGGCTGGTGGGCCGCGCCGACGACGGTGGTCGGGGCCGCGGCGGTGTTTGGCCTGGCGACCGTGCTGAACTATCAGCGCGACACGATCTGGCAGGTGATCGTCCTGGGGCTGCTCTGTTGCGCCGTGCTGGCCGCCGCCTGCGCCGCCGTGCCGCCGCGCGGGCCGCTCGGCGATCTCGGCCGCCGCCTTGGCGACGCCTCCTACTGTATCTACCTCACCCACACCGCCTTCGTCTCGGCCGTGCTCGGCGTGATCACCCATCGCGCCCACCGGCCGCCAGACGCGGCCATCATCGTCGGGACCTTCCTGGTCGCCGTCGTGGGCGGTCTCATCCTCCACTATTTCGCCGAGCGGCCCATCGTCGCCTGGAGCCAGCGCCTGCTGTTCCCGAAACGGATCGAGGGGCGTTAGTTACGCTCTCAGCAGCCCAATCCCGGCCAGCTCGTCGCGAGCGGCGATCGCCGCCTTGGACAGGTCGTGCTGGTTCTGAAGGTTCATCCAGAAGTCAGGCGAGGTTCCAAACACCCGACCGAGCCTGAGGGCCGTATCGGGCGTTACGGGCTGCGCTTCTCGGATCAGGCGCTCAATACGGGTTCTGTCCTTCAAACCCATGGCCTTCGCGAGCGAACCGGCGGTTAGGCCATACTCTGGCAGAAAGTCTTCCCTGAGATGCTCGCCGGGATGGGCGAGCGGCGTCTCGAAGGTCGTGTAGTCGTGCGTCGTCATCTCCCGTCCTCGCCCCTTCGGGACCTGAAATCCTCTCATGCTTCGACAGGCTCAGCATGAGGATTTCACTGAAGCCAAAGTAAGCCCTCATCCTGAGTTTGTCGAAGGAGAGGGCGGCCCACGAGCGCCGCAACGCCCCGACCTGACGAGGGCCCATCCTCAAGGCAAATCCATGAACCTCCTCCTCGGGCTGTTCAGCAGCTCCAACAACAACTACCTGGCCATCGGCCGGGTGCTTGGGGTGATGTTGTTCATCAACCTGCTGATCCTGTTGCCGGCGGCCATCGGCCTGGCCCTCTGGCTGCGACGGGTCGACCCGTCGGTCTGGTTCGCCTTCCTGTCCTCGCTCGCCGTCTACGCGCCGGCCATGTGCTTCAGCGCCGTCGGCCTGATCGGCGGCACCGCCTTTACCGAGAAGCCCAATGTGGAGCGGCCGCCGTCTTGACGCCCAGCGCCGCTTGCCGCGCCCTGATCCAATCGTTCGAACAATGCCGCCTGACCGCCTATCTGCCCACGCCCAATGACAGGCCGACCATCGGCTGGGGCGCAACGGGCGAGGACATCCATCTCGGCATGACCTGGGCGCGGAGCCAGTGCGATGCGCGGTTCGCCGCCGACCTGGCCGCCTTCGCGCGCGGCGTCTCCGCGACCCTCATCGGCGAAACCACCCAACGCCAGTTCGACGCCCTGGTCAGCCTCGCCTACAACATCGGTCTCGGGGCTTTCAAAGCCTCGGCTCTCCTGCGCCTGCACAACACCGGCGATGTCGACGCCGCGGCCGCCCAGTTCGCCGCCTGGACCAGTCAAGCCGGCAAAACCCTACCCGGCCTCGTTCGCCGCAGAGCCGCCGAAGCGGCGATGTATCGAGACGGGTAGGGGAGAGCAGGAAAGAATCCTTCCCCTTCGATGGGGGAAGGGCAGGGTTGGGGGTGAACCCACCAGCGGTGAAGCTTGAAACTCTGATGGGCTCTAGCGCCCAACGGCGCCAATCGCCCAAGCATCGCGGTCACACCCCCACCGACCCTCCCCCATTGAGGGGGAGGGCTAACACCCAACACCCGGAAACCCAGCCCATGACCCTCATCCTGTCTTGGCTGACCAGCAAGCTGGCCGGCCCGATCCTCGGCGCGTGCGCCGCGGCGCTTCTGCTGGCTCTGGCCGTCCTGTGGATCGCCAGCGCCGCCACCGAAGCCGGCCTGCGCGCCAGCATTACGACCGCCCAGGCCCAGGCCGACGCCGCCGCGCGCAATCTCGCTGCGTGCCAGGGTAATCAGGACGCCCTGACCAAGTCCCTCGCGGTCCAGAACGCCTCGCTCGCCACCCTGAAGGCCCAAGGCGACGCCGCCACCGCCTCCGCCGACAAGGCGGTCCAGGCCGCGACCTCCGCCTCAAGCGCCGCCCAGGCTTCCGCCGCCAAGCTGCTGGCCGACAAGCCGGGCTCGGACCTCTGCGCCTCCGCCGACGCCCTGATCCTGGAGACCGTGAAATGATCCTCCGTACTGTCGCCTGTCTTGGCCTGATGGCCGTGACCGCCTGCGCCACCACCCCGCCAACAGCCCGGATCCTCACCAAGACCGTCCAGGTCGCCGTGCCGGTCGCGTGCAAGCCGGCTATCGGCGGCGCGCCCGCCTATCCCGACACCGACGCCGCACTCAAGACCGCGACCGACGTCTATCAGCGCGTCAAGCTGCTGGTCGCCGGCCGGCTGGAGCGGATTGCACGGGAGGCGGAGCTGAACGCCGCCCTCGGCGCCTGCGAAGGGGGCGGGGTATGAACGCAACCGATTGGATTACCGGCGGCGCGGCCCTGGGCATGCTGACGACCTCCCTCGGCGCGGTCGCCATCTCTCACGGCGCCCACCGCCAGCGCACGGACGGCTTGGCCAGCGACCTGGAAGTCCTGGGCGAGCGGGTCACCGCGCTGGAGGCGTTGAAGATTTCGGTGGAGGGGCTCACGCGTGGCATCGAGCATCTGGGTGATCGCCTGGCCGACAGCCAGAAACTCAGCGCCGCGGAACTCGCCCGCCTGGCCGATCAGGTCGCCGCCGGCCAAAGGCTGATCGACGCCCGCTTCGATTCGATGAAGGAACTCAGCGCCCGCGAACTCGACGAGCTCAAACATGGCGTCAGAAATATCCGCCAGGTGCTGGAGGCGCAGCCCAGGGCGAAGGCCAAGACCGCGGCGTCGACCTAAGATGTTTCCCGCGACACCGTGGGTGGCGTCGCGGGAAGAACGATCCGGATGTTTAGTTCAACGGCTCCAGCGTCGGAGAGTCTCTGACCTCGCCGTAATAGCTTCTCGCGGTCATGACCGGCTGGTCCGTCAAGGCGTCAAGGCGCCGGGTCGCTTCCCGGGCATAGTTGAACTGCTCACGCGCCGGTCCGGTGCTGGTTCGGTCGTTATAGACCGCCTGGGCCGTCCGGGCGCCGCCGTTCGCCGCGACGTCCTGATAGAGCGGAATGGCCAGGGCGGGCTGGCCGGTGTGGGTATAGTCTGTGGCCAGGTTGAACTCGTTGCTCACGCTGGCGCTGGCCCGGTACGACCGTTCGTCCAGCACGGTCGCGTGCGCCCAGTCGCCTTTGAGCGCCGCCTGTTCGCCGCGATGCTGGTCGAGTTGCGCCGCGTAGGTTCCAGGCTCTTGCTGCTCGGCGGCAAGAACCGGACTCGCAAAAAGGGTCGCGCTCGCGATGGCGAGGCAAATAGAACTAAGCGTTTTCATGATGTTCTTTCGGTCGCTCTAATACCGCTAGCAGCGAAATGTTTTATTCGCGGCGACCGGTTCAGCCCTGAAATCTGCGGGGTCGACCAATTAACAAGTTGATATTAATAATGTTCCAAAAGTAAATATATGGACCATTAATTCACGTCATCGCTGAACCGAAAATATTTACTCGTAATACTATTTGGCCCGGCGCCAGGCGGGCCTCTAGCGTGCGGTGATCTGAAATGATGTCAGAAACCCGTCGCCCTGCTCTCCACCGGCCCCGCCTGGGGGCAGGGTATAGGAGAGCTGATAGATCCGACGGCCGACCATCAAGACGCGCACGAGTTCGTCGGCCCCCCTCGCGTCCACGAAATCGCCTTGCAGGCCCGCGAGGCCCGCGACCTCCACCGGCTTTACCAAAACCAGGCGGCTGGAAGTTTCCTCCGCATGAGCGCGCAGCAGGAGTTCGTAGGTGCGCTGGTTGGGCGCCGGTACGCGGATATGGTTCGGGTATTGATCGATCCTGACCATGAACGAGCGGCCGTTGAGCCGGACGGCATAGATCCAGCTGCCCGAGTCATCGTCGTCCGCTGGCGCGTGGCCGGTCATCAGCGGCATGGTGGGGAAGGAGACGCGGAAGTCCTGGCTCGGCGACTCGAAGGGCGGCGGGGGAGATGTGACCGCAGGCGGGCCCGCCAGCACGGAGGTGATCGCCGTCATCAGTATGGCTGCAACTTGCTCGATCATGACGCTGGCGCCTTCATATCCGGCTTACCGGGGGCTGCCCGATGCGATGAGCGAGGCTGTACGCTACGGCCTTTGCTCGCCCGTGACCCTTGCTGACCAAGCTTAATAAATGCGCCTCGTCGAACGCTGGTGGGTTCGAAATCGGTCCTATGTGCGGTTTTAGCGCAGCACCAGCGCCAGCACCGCCGTCACGACCGCGAACAGACCCGCCCACGCCAGACAGGCCCGATCCAGCCGGTCGAACGACGGCCGGCGGCGGTGCGGGGACATGCGGTCAGGATCGACAGCTTCGGTCATGCGCGGCCTGATAAAGGCCAAGCTCGCGCAACGCCAGCCGGCCGGATGCCGCTGGAACAATTTGTCGCGAGTCTTAATTCTTGTTTACCATTTGAATTTAATGGAGAATTTTCCATATCAGTTCAACTCGCCCTGGAAGGGTAAGGTTCCGTCCGGCCCGCAAACGGCTGTGGCCAGCGCGCTCGCGAACGGGCAAGGTGCGCCGCCATAAGGCTCGGAGGACGCGACCCCATGGACGATCTGGACCAATACGACGCCCTTGGCCTGGGCGAGCTGGTGACCGCCGGCAAGGTGACGGCTCTGGAGCTGCTCGACCGCGCCATCGCCCGCACCGAGGCGGTCAATCCTCAACTGAACGCCGTGGTCGGCAAACATTATGACGTCGCCCGCCAGCAGATCGCGGACGCCAAGCCCGCCGGTCCCTTCGCCGGCGTACCCTTCCTGCTCAAGGACCTGGGCATCGGGCTGAAGGGGACCGTGACCACCGACGGCTCGCGCGTCTTCGCCGATTGGGTCGCGCCCGCCGACACCACCATGACCCGTCGCGCCAAGGCCGCCGGTCTGGTCATCTTCGGTAAGGCCGCGAGCCCTGAATTCGGCCTGACCACGTCCACCGAGAGCAAGCTGTTCGGCTACACCCGCAACCCCTGGAACCTCGAGCGTATCGCCGGGGGCTCCTCCGGCGGCTCGGCGGCGGCGGTGGCCGCGCGCATCCTGCCCATCGCCCACGCTTCCGACGGGGGCGGCTCCATCCGCATTCCCGCCGCCTGCTGCGGCCTGTTTGGTCTTAAGCCATCCAGGGCCCGTGTTCCCGTGGATCCCGGTCGCGCGGTGGGTTGGAACGGCCTGTCGACCCAGCACGCCGTCTCGATCAGCGTGCGCGATTCCGCGGCCCTGCTCGACGCCTGGTCGGGGCCCGAACTCGGCGACTCCGTCACCCCGCCGCCGCCCGTCCAGGGGACCTTCCTCGAGGCCACCCAGCGTACGCCGGGACCCTTGCGCATCGCCCTGATCGAGACCGCGCCCAACGGCGCCGCCGTCGATCCCGACGTCAAGGCCGGCCTGATGGAGGTTGCGCGCCTGTGCGAAAGCCTCGGTCATCGGGTCGAGCCGACAACCTACAGGCTCGACGCCCAGGCTCTGGGCGACGCCATGATGGTCGGCATGGCCGCCGATCTGGCGATCCGCATGGACCGGCGCGCCGCCGAGCTCGGTCGGGCGATCACCGAGGACGACCTGGAGACTGTCACCTGGCGCTTCCTCGAACGTGGCCGCAGCTTCACCGCCCAGGACTATGTAAACGCCCGCCACGTGTTCGATCTCGCCGCGCTCGAGGTTGCTCTTATGCACCAAAGCTATGACGTGATCCTGTCGCCCACCGTGGCCCAGCCGCCCGTGCCGCTCGGCCGCCTCAGCCTCAGCCCCGATAACATCGGCGACTACGCCCGCGCCATCGCCGCCTTCAGCCCCTACACCGCGCTGCAGAACCAGATCGGCGTCCCGTCCATGTCGGTCCCCCTGGTCTGGAACGACGCTGGTCTGCCGATGGGCATGATGTTCAGCGCTCCTTACGCGGCCGAAGAACTGCTCTACAGCCTCGCCGCCCAGCTGGAACGGGCCCAGCCCTGGAAGGACAAACGCCCGCCGGTCTGTGCGGCCTAAGGTAAAAATCGACGTGTCCCAGGCCTTGTGCCTGGGGAACGGCGTCGTCGCGTCGCGGCCCTTACCGCCTCGCCCCCAACGTCCGCTCCGGATCCCCCGCCGTGTCATAGTACGGCACGCTGGCCGCCTCCTGCATGTCTAGCACGGTGACGAACCCGTTCGCCGCCGGCGCCGAGCGCACGATGCGATGCACCGACGAGACGTCCCGCGCGCCCTTCAGGCTCTCACCCATCCCGCGCCCGGCCAGCGGCCCCACGGACGGCCGCCTCAGCTTCAAGATCTTCGACAGCGTCACCGCCCAGTCGGCGTTGCTCACCGGCGTCTCGTCCAGATAGTGGCGTTTGAAATCTGGCCCGATGGCGGCCATGAAGTTGTGGGTGTCGGCGCGGCCGAAGGTCCCGTGGATGCCCTGGCCCTGTTGCAGGCTGGTGTCCGCTACCTCGACCCCGCACAGCTCCGGATTTGGACAGCCGGTGGAGAAGCTGCGGAAGCTGACGATGATGGCCGGCCGGGGCGTCCGCGCCGACCCCACCAGGCTGATCTGGCTCATCGGCAGCGTTCCGGGGATCGATCCATACTGGTCATCCACGAACACCGCGCCGGTATAGTCCTGGGTCACCAGGGCCTGGACGATCTTCGGCGCCAGCGCCCTCGCGTCCGGCCCTGGCAGCCAGATCTCGTCCGACCCGCCATTGGGTCCGATCACCACGGACGGGTGCAGGGCGTCCGCGCCCAGCAGGCTGGCGTCGCGGGGATGGAAGCCGCCCGCCAGGTCGACGTCCAGCCCGTTGCTGTCATGCAGCGCCAGGCCCAGCGCCTTGCTCAGGTCGATCGCCAAAAACCCCGGCGGAAGAAAGCCCTTGGGCACGTCCTGAAAGCTCATCAAAGCGGACGGACTGGTCACGCTCTGTTTGGAGGCGGTGGAAAAGCCGTGGTCGGCGGTCACGACGACGTCGGTGGTCTTGTCCAGGCCAAGCCGCTTCAGCGCCTCCCGCAGTTGCGCCAGGTCGTTGTCCGCGTTGCGGATCGCCGCCTGAGATGTCGGCCCGTTGATTCCGGGGCTGATGGCATTGAGGCTGTCGCCCTGGTTATGCTGGGTGCCGTCGGGGTCCCTCGACCAGAACACCAGGACAAACGGCTTGTTCGCCGCCTTGAAGCGCGGGAGCAGCACGGTCGACGCCACGCGCGCGAACCAAGTCTGCTGCTCGACATTGGCCACATGCACGCCGGACCGATTGAAGGCGCCTGGATCGGAATTGAGCCCGCGGTCAGGCGCCGTGGTATCGAGCCCCGCGGCCTTGATCGCCCCAAGGACATCGGCGGGCAGAGGTAGGCCGTAAGGTCCGCCGGTGTTGTCGTCGATGACGATCGACCCCTTGCCGTCGCGCGCCGTCACGTCCTGGATCGCTGTCGGACCCAGCTTGCCGATCGCCGTGGTGGAATAGCCCTTGGCCTGCGCCGCCGCGAGCACCGTGGTCTCATTCAAATAGTCGCCGCCGTACCGCGCGTTCATGTCTCCCAGCACCCCATCGTCCTCAAAGGTCGGGACCAGGTTCGGCGCCGCCGAGGGCAGGGCGGGCTGGCCCGGGAACATGGTGTTGGCGAAATCCCCCGTGTCGCCCAGCCGATGCCCCGTGGCGATGGCCGAGGCGTTGGGCGTGGTCACGCTGGGGAACATCGAATGGCTGTTATGGAAGTCGACCCCGTCGCGCCGAATCTCGGCCATGGTCGGCGCGGTCTCGTCCGTGACGCTGGCCGACCTAAGGCCGTCGGCGACAAAGATGATTACATTGTGCGGCCGCTCGAATGGCCGCAGCCAGACCAGGATGGCGGCCAACACAATCGCGGCGCCAACGGCGATCAGGGCAGGCGGACGAAGGCGGGACATGACGACTCTCAAAACGCGGGGCCGCCACTGTGACCGGCAATTGTAACGGCTGTTCTACAGCGGCCCTAAACGGCGGCCGTCAACCCGGCGCGCGGGTCCGGTGGAGAGTTTCGAACAGCAAAAGGTCGTTCGGGTTGACGTCCGAGACCGCCCAATAGCTCATGCCGCCCTTGTTCCAGTCGAGCAGGGTGTAGCCGTCCAGGGTATGTCGGCCCGCCGGCGGCGGCCTGTCGCTCGGCCAGATGAACAGGTTGATCAGGTGGCGTCCGCGCCGATAGACCACCGCCGCCACGGCCCGGTGGTCGATATAATCCAGCCGCCCACCGACGATGGGAAAGCCCTGCTGGGCCAGGTCGATCACCGGCGGCGCGAAATCCAGCTTGCCGTCGAACCAGGGCTTGACCACATGCTGGTCCGAGGTCGCCACATCGATCAGGTGGCTGGCTTGAAGCGAACGGACATGCCCCGCGACCAGCTCCTCCTCCAAGCCGTCGCCGCGAAGCGCGGGCCCGACGAAGATCGCCAGCATGGCGCACGCCGCCACCGCCAGCCCGCCGCCGAGACCCGCCACCCACCTACGGCGAACAACCGGGGGCGCGCGATCGTCGTTGGCGACCGCCGGCGCCGCGATGGCCTCCGTGGCTAGCCGGGCCCTCAGCCGCTCCGGCGCGGCCTCTCGCACGCCGGGCGCTCGCAACATCGACCGCATCGCCCCAAGCGCTTCAAACGCGTCTTTGCAGCTGGCGCATTCGGCCATGTGCGCCTCCATCTCCGCGGCATGGACCGCGTCGAGCTCGCCGTCGAACAGCGCCTCCAGCAGCATCGCCTTATCCGGACAGGCTGTCATCGCCCGGCCTCCCGCCGTCGGGTCCAGGTCTCGGCCAGCAGCGCGCGCGCCCGCGACAGCCGGGACATCACCGTGCCCATCGGCGCGCCGGTGATCTCGGCGATCTGGCGATAGCTCAAATCTTCCATCTCTTTCAGCACGATCACCTCGCGCAGACGCGGCGGTAGGCCGTCGACCATGGACCGCACGCCGGCGGCCTCGTCCTTGCG
>FSXN01001213.1_pt1 | contig 10069 bp, 7 predicted proteins | sample 1638221 | NCBI WGS metagenome assembly FSXN01 (sample SAMEA3914788, study PRJEB12502) | metagenome | biome: forest; material: soil | place: Canada | collected 2011-07-03 | depth 0.1 m | reverse complement strand
GTAATATGTATTACTTAGTACGCGGTTCACTGGGCCTGCGGGAGGGTGACGCGTCCAAATCAGTCAGCTGGGGGGCTTGGCTATGGGGCGATTGAAATTGATCCGGGCGGTGCTGTTGGCCGGGGCAGGCCAAGCCCTCCTTTGGACTGCGGCCTCGGCCCAGGACGCGGCGCCGCCGCCCGCGACGGGTGTCAGCACCCTGGCGACAGTGGTCGTCACGGCGCAGAAGCGGTCCGAGAGCGTACTGAATACCCCCTTGTCCATCACCGCCTTGAGCGGTGAGGGCCTGAGCGCTGCCGGGGCCAGCGACTTCCAGGACTATGCGCGTTCCGTGCCAGGCCTTAGCGCCGAGGGCAGCGGGGTGGGCCGCAACCAGGTGGTCGTCCGCGGCGTCACGACCGGCTACGGCCAGCGCGCGGCGACGGTAGGCCAGTACATCGACGACGTGCCGTTGAACTTCAATTTCACCGAAACCCGGCCGTCGCAGGTCAACGTCGATCCGGACCTGTTCGACGTCCAGCGGGTCGAGGTGCTGCGGGGCCCGCAGGGAACCTTGTACGGCGCTACTGCGCTTGCCGGGGTGCTCAAGATCGTCACCAACGACCCGAGCCTGGACCGGTACGAAGCCCGTATCCAGGGGTCTGGCGCGGGGGTGGATCATGGCGATGCGGACTACGCCCTGCGCGGCATGGTCTCGGCGCCGATCGTAACCGACAAGGTCGGCCTGCGGATCGTCGGCTATGACGACGAGCAGGGCGGGATCATCGACAATGTCGGCACGGGCAAGAACGATGGCGATGAACAGACCTCGAAGGGCGCGCGCGCCATCTTGCTGGTCAAGCCGGTGGAAGGGGTTCGCCTGCGCGGCGCGATCATCTACCAGGACATCGACGAGCACGGTTTCAGCTCCAGCGACGTCGATCCCGCCACGGGCCAGTTCACCTACGGCGCCTACAAGCAGAGCCGGCTCACGCCCGAGCACGCCGAGCTGAAGTCCACGATCTACTCGCTGAACGGCGGCTTTGATCTCGGCCACTATGCCGTTCTCGATGTGAGCTACGGATATCAGGAGGCCAAGCGCGGCACCTATTCCGACCTCTCGGAGGGAAGCCTGTTCGGCCTGCCGCCGGGGTCGCCGAACTCCGATCTGCACACCTATCTCAGCGGGTCGGGGAAGAGTTCGGTCGAGGCGCGGTTGTCCTCCACCCACACCGAGCATTTCGACTGGATGGTCGGGGCCTACTATACTGAGGAGCGGCTTGATTTCGGCCAGGATGAGCTGGAGCTTGGGCAATCCGCCCTGCACATCACCGGCGTCGCGCATTACCAAGAAGAGGCGGGCTTCGGCAACGCCACCTGGCACATCACCTCCAAATGGGATCTCGAAGGGGGCGTTAGGTATAGCCGAACCGACCAGCATTTCACCGCCAACGCCTTGCTGGGCGCGATCTCGATCCCGGATTTCGGGCGCTCGACCAGCGACGAGGGGGCCGATTGGGCCGCCAGCCTCCGCTATAAGCCCGAGCAGGACCTGACCCTGTATGGCCGCGTGGCGACCGGCTTCAATCCGGGTTCGCTCAATCTGGTGGCGCGGGCGATCAACACCCTCGTCCCGGCGCTGGCCGTGCCGGAAACCACCCAGCGCGAACAGCTGATCAACTATGAGGGCGGCGCCAAGGCGCGCTTCTGGGACGGTCGCGCGACCTTGGATGCGAGCGCCTACTACATCGACTGGAGCAAGATCCAGCTGACCATGAACACCGTCGCCAGCGGCCTGACCTATACCGACAACGCCGGCGATGCGACGGTGAAGGGCTTCGAATTCGAAGGTGCGGTGCGCCCGCTCGACGAGCTGACCCTGTCCGCCACGGGCGCCTATACCGATGCGGAGCTGACCAAGGTGATCGGCGAGCCCACCAATGGCGAGCGGAAAGGCGACAACCTGCCGGGCGTGCCGAAATACAGCTTCGCCCTCAATGCCGACGAGGAACGTCCGCTGCGAGGCGAGTGGGTCGGTTTCGCCGGCGCCAGCCTCACCTATCTCGGCGAGCGGCCGGCGATTTTCCCGGCCAATCCCGACTATAGCGATTTCATCAAGATGAAGCCGTCCACGACACTGGATCTGCGCCTGGGTGTGCGCACGCCGCGCTACGAGATCATGGTCTTCGCCAAGAACCTGACCGATGCGTTGGTGGAGACGGCCTTCGATCCGCAATTCTCGCAAATGTACTATGGTCGGCCGCGAACGGTCGGCGTTCGCTTGGATGCACGTTTCTGATGTCGCTCAAACGTCCCCCCGGCCGCCTCGACCTGCGGCGCAGCCTGATCGTCGCCACCAGTCTCGCCGCCGTCGCCGTCCTGGGCGTAGCCGGCGTGGTCGTCGTGCGAACCCTCACATTCCGCCCGCCGACGGCCGCGCCCATAGCCGTGGCCGCGCCAACGCCCGTGGATGCGGACGCGGCGGCGCAGCACCTGGGCCAGGCGGTCCGGATCCAGACCATCAGCCATGACGATCCCGCCCAGGATCAGCCCCAGGCGTGGGACGATCTGCATGACTGGCTGAAGCGAACCTATCCGGGCGCTCACCGGGTCATGGCGCTCGATCCGGTCGGGCAGGGGGTGATCTACACCTGGACGGGCTCCGATCCCCACCTGCCGCCGATCGTGCTGATGGCGCACCAGGATGTGGTGCCGGTGGATCCGCAGACCGCCGATCGATGGCGCTATCCCGCATTCAGCGGCCAGTTGGCCGAGGGCGCGGTCTGGGGGCGCGGCAGCATCGACGACAAGGGCTCGCTGATCGCGCTGATGGAGGCGGTCGAGGGGCTCGCGCGCCGGGGCTTTCAGCCGCGGCGCACCATCCTGATCGTCTCGGGGCCGCATGAAGAGCGCGGCGAGCAGGCCGGCATCCAGGCGATCGTCGCCCGCCTGCAGGCGCGCGGCGTCCACGCCCAGTTCGTGCTCGATGAGGGCATGGTGGTGATCGCCGACCACCCGCTGACCCATGGCGCCGTGGCCATGATCGGGACGGCGGAGAAGGGCTACGCCAATCTCAATGTCAGCGCCCAGGGGGGCGGCGGCCATTCCTCGGCGCCGCCGTCGCGCACCGCGGTCGGCGAGCTAACCCGTGCGGTCCAGGCGATTCTTGCAGCTTCGGCGCCGATGCGCTTCGCCGGCCCGGCGGCCACGGGCATGCAGACGCTCGCCCCTCGAAGCGCCTTCGTCACCCGAATGGCGCTGGCCAATCCCTGGCTGTTCCGCCCGGTGCTGATCAAGGCGATCTCCGCCAGTCCTCCGGGGGCGGCCATGCTGCACACCACCCTGGCGCCGACCATGCTGCAGGGCTCGCCAAAGGCCAATGTGCTGCCTGAACTCGCCACCGCTCGCATCAATGTCCGCATCGCGCCCGGCGACTCCAGTGCGGCGGTGCTGGCGCGTGCGCGTGCAGCGTTGCGGGGGATCGACGCCCGGGTCGACATCTCCGACGTGCAGGAGCCCACGGGCGTAGCCTCCACGACCTCCCTGGCGTGGCGCGAGATCGCCTCGACCGCCACGGCGGTCACCGGCGCGCCTGCGTCGCCCACCCTGGTGATCGCCGCAACGGATTCGCGAGCGTTGCAGCCGGTGGCCAGCGACATCTATCGCTTTCAGCCCATCACCCTGCGCTCGAAAGACGTGGAGATGATCCATGGGGTCAACGAGCACCTGGTCGTCACCGACCTTGCGCGGATGATCGATTTCTATACGCGGCTGATCCGGCTCTCGGCCGGGGCTTGAGGGGAGGGGACTTAGAGGCTCTCGATGGTCCTCTCGACCGTCCTCGCCAAGTCCTATGGCGGGGGAAGCCGCTCTCGTTGTGCGGGGCGGAGAGATCGCGATCACCCGGAATTTTTCTATAGACGACCGGTCTAATCGAAGCTATATCGACCGTCATGAGCAGCTCAGCCGCCCACGAAACCTCGGATGTCCGCGAGACCATCCTCGAAACCGGCCAGCGCATCATGGCCGGCAAGGGGTTTTCCGCCGTCGGGCTGAACGAAATTCTGACGGCTGCCGGGGTGCCGAAGGGGTCTTTCTATCACTACTTCGGCTCCAAGGATGCTTTCGGCGAGGCTCTGCTCGAACGTTACTTCGAAGACTATCTGGCCGGTCTGGATAAGACGCTCAGCCAGCCTGGCATGACCATGGCGCAGCGTCTGATGAGCTACTGGCGAGAATGGCAGGAGACCCAGTCTTTCTTTGACTGCCAGGGCAGGTGCCTCGCCGTGAAGCTGGGGGCCGAGGTTGCGGATCTGTCCGAGACCATGCGCCTGGCCTTGAAGCGCGGCACATCAGGGATTACCAGCCGGCTCGCACGGGCCATCGCGACGGGCGTGGCCGAAGGTTCGCTTTCGATCGATGAAGATCCCGGACGCGTGGCGGAAAGCCTTTACCAGCTCTGGCTGGGCGCCAGCGTGATGGTGAAGATCGTCCGCAATACCGAGCCGTTTGAAACGGCCATGATGACCACTCTGCAGATCCTCGACCTTCCCGCCTAATTGGGCCCGCCTGATCGGGAAGGCGTTGGTTGCACTTCCGTTGGAAGTGCTGTTATTCCGGTGAAGACGACCGGTCTGTTTGTTATTGACTCCCACGATAGACGACCGGTCTAATTTCCGGTTCGCCCTAAGCCAAACGACAGGAGACGTAAGATGAAGATCCTTATGGTTTTGACCTCGCACGACCAACTGGGCGACACGGGGCGCAAGACGGGCTTCTGGCTCGAAGAGCTGGCCGCGCCCTACTACGCCTTCAAGGACGCGGGGGCCGAGATCGTGCTCGCCTCGCCCAAGGGCGGGCAGCCGCCGCTCGATCCCAAGAGCAACGAGCCGAGCTTCCAGACCGACCTGACCCGGCGGTTCGAGGCGGATGCGGCGGCCAAGGCGCAACTCGCGGCTACGGTGCGGCTGGACAGCGTCTCCCAGGCGGATTTCGACACGGTCTTCTACCCGGGCGGCCACGGACCGTTGTGGGATCTCGCCGAAGACAAGAACTCGATCGAACTGATCCAGTCCTTCATCGCGGCCGATAAGCCGATCGCCCTTGTCTGTCATGCGCCGGGTGTGCTCCGCCACGCCAAGACGCCGGACGGCCAACCGCTGGTCAAGGGGAAGAAGGTCACCGGGTTCACCAATACCGAAGAAGAGGGCGTGGGCCTGACCAAGGTGGTGCCGTTCCTGGTCGAGGACGAACTCAAGGCCAAGGGCGGCGTCTACTCCAAGGGCGACGACTGGGGCTCCTATGTCGTCACCGACGGCCTGCTGATCACCGGGCAAAATCCGGCATCGTCGGGAGCGGCCGCCAAGGTCCTGATCGAGCGACTGCTTCAAACGGCGGCCTGATGTCGTTGGATGCGTGGGAGGCCTTCGGGTCTCCCACAGCTTTTATGTTCCAGGCGGCGCATGAACCGTATGGGGCGCCAGCCGAGGATGAAACGAGGCGCGCCAGTGCAGTGGTGTTAGCGAGCCTCGCACTGGCGCAGCGGCCTTAACCGAGAAGCGCGGTTTGAGTTCCAAGGATCTGATCTTGCGGCTCGGACTGAACCATTTCCCACGATCGACATTTTAACTGCCTCACGCTGGAGGTGTTCACTTGAGATCGATCCTGATGGTTGTCGCGACGGTTGCACTTATGGGAGCTCCCGCCGCCTACGCGGGTTGTGTCACCGGAGCTGTCGTGGGCGGTGTCGCAGGTCATATGGCGGGGCGCCATGCCGCGCTCGGCGCTGTGGGAGGCTGCGCTGTCGGTCATCACATGGCGAAGAAGAAGCAGCAGAAGCAGGCTGCGGCGCCTCGACCGCACTGATTGCACGCGCGCTCACATCTTGATGTAACGTGAAGCGCACAGCGTTCGGCCCCGTCGTTCATTGCGACGGGGCCGTCTGCTTGTCTGCGCTGGATCAACCTGCGTTGGGTTGGGTTGCGCCAGTCTTGCCCGGAGTGACGGCCCCGGTGTCGACGCCGCCGGCAAGACCCTTGCCGTGTTGCCCTTCTTGCGGCGTATGACCAGGCTTCTGGACTTGAGGGTCGTCCTTCGACGGTTCAGGAAGTTTACCGGCCTTGTTTTCGTTACTCATGAATCAGTCCTTCCGTAGTCCTGGAATGAATAACGACCCTTTCGGCCGGTCGTTCCTCTGCGGAGTCGACGCTCAGTGTCTCGGCAGCATCGGCTTGCCTTCGTGCGCGATCAGCAGATCGTGCATGTCGTCGGTGTGTTCTTCCTCCACCACCAGGATGCCTTCGAGCATGACCCGGGTCGCCGGATCCTGGTCGCCGAAATAGCGGATCAGCTCGCGATAATGGTCGACCGCGATCCGTTCGGCGATCAGGTTTTCCTTGATCATGTCCACCAGGTTGGCGCCCTCGACGTATTGCGATGCGGAGCGTGAGGCCAGGCCGTCGGGATTGAAGTTGGGCGTGCCGCCGAGCTGATTGATCCGTTCGGCCACAGCCATCATGTGCGCCTGTTCCTCGCGAGCGTGCTCGGCGAACTCGGCCTTCACCGAGTCGCTGGAGATGCCGCTGGCGGCGATGGAATGCATCGTATAGCGCAGGACGCAGACGATTTCGGTCGCCAGCACCGATTGTAGAATTTCGATCGTCTTCTCCACATCCCCCTCGTAGGTGTCAGTGATATTGCCGGACGCCAGGTTCTGGCGCGCCCGCTCGCGCAGCGTCTTCACGTCGGTCAGAAAGGGCTGTGCGAGGGTCTTTTGGGCCTTGTCGGGCTGTGGGGTGGCCATGTCCGTTCTCCTCCAGTTGCCGGGTGACAACGTTTTGGATGCCGGGCTGATCCTGGCGCGGTGTGAAATCGATAGGGACCGACGCGAGCGCGCGATTGCAGTCGCTTTGGCGGTGGGGACGGAATCCTTTTTCTTCTGCGGGAATGGTGGATAACTTGCCGGGTCCGAGGGGGGCTTCTAATGGAAGCTTACTGGTGGTTGGCCAGTGAACCCGATTTCGGTTCGCGGGAGTGAAGATGGCGCTGGTCAAAACCTCGACGCTTGTCGGCAAGCGGAAGGCCAAGGCGACCGTCGCGGATGCGCCCGCCCCGGCGACCCCGGTCGCTGTGGCCAAGCCGCGTCCGGCGCGACGGCGCGCGATCACGCCCCAGACCATCACCGAGCGCCTTGCCGCGACCACCCAGGAATTCGCCGCCGGCATGGCGCAGTCCTCGACCTCGGCGGAAGAACTGCAGCGGGCGATGGAGCAGATCGCCGGCGCGGCCGAGGAAGCCGCCGGGGCCGCGCATGAGTCGTTGGCCTCGATCACGACCCTGGCCGCAGCCTTCGCCCAGGCGCGCGGTCGCGCCGACCGGTCGCGCACCGCCGCCGTCACCCTGCAGTCCGAGCTCGCCCAGGCGGCCGCTCAGATCGAAGCCTCGGTGGAAGCGGTCGAGGCGAATGCGGCGCGGCAACTGAAGTCGGTCACTGTCATCACCCAGCTCGAGCAGCACGCGACGGCGATCAGCGAGATCACCGGCGCGGTGGCCGACATCTCCGACCAGACCAACCTGCTGGCGCTCAATGCGGCGATCGAAGCGGCGCGCGCCGGCGATCACGGCCGTGGTTTCGCCGTCGTCGCCGACGAGGTCCGCGCCCTGGCCGAGACCTCGGAAGCGCGATCCCGTTTGGTGAAGCTTCTGGCCGACCAGATCGCCGGCGAGGTCCGCTCGATCGCGGAACGCATTCGCCAGGCGGCGGGGATCGCCACCGACGAGGCCAAGGCGGGCCGTGTGGTGGCGGGCGCGCTCGAGGATCTGCGCCGCGACCTGAACGAACTGGTCGAGGCCAGCCACGCGATCCAGGTCTCCGCCGTGGAGGCCGAAGCGGCCGCCAGCGAAGCCCAGGCGGGCGCGGAGAGCGTCTCGAGCGCGGCGGAGGAGCAGGCCTCGGCGGCGGCGGAGGCCCAGCGTTCGGTGCAGCAGCAGAGCGCCTCCCTGGATCAGGGCCAGCAGGCCGCTGCATCGCTCGCCGAGGCGACGGACAGCCTCCAGTCCGGCGCCGGAAGAGCGGGGCTGGCCGAAGAGATCAGCGCGGCGGCGGAGGAACTCTCGGCCACGGTGCAGGAACTGGCCGGGGCGGCGGGCGAGATCCTGACGGCGATCGACCAGATCAGCCGGGGCGGCCAGGCCCAGGCCTCGGCGACCCAGCAGGCCAGCGCCGCCATGGCCCAGATCCAGAAGTCCGCCGACTTGGCCGAGACGGCCGCAGGACGGGCCTTGGCCCAGGCCGCCGATGCGGAGAAGCGCTTAGGGGAGGGCCGCGAAGCGCTGGCGACCTTGGCGCTGGGCATCGCCGCCTCGGTGCAGGAAAGCCGCACGGTCATCGATCTGGTGGACACGCTCGACGCTTCGGCCCGCACGATCGAGAAGATCGTTGAGAGCATGGCGCTGGTGTCGGTGCAGACCACCATGCTCGCGGTGAGCGGTTCGGTCGAGGCCGCCCGCGCCGGCGATCAGGGCCGGGGCTTCGCGGTGGTGTCGTCCGATATCCGCGACCTTGCGCGCGACTCCGGCGACAACGCCGATCGCGCCAAGGACCTTGTCCGCGCCGCCCAGAGCCAGATCGCCCAGGTCCGCCGCGACCTGGATCAGATCGCCATGACGGCCGAGGCCGAGGTGCAGAAGAACCGCCAGCTCGCCGAACGCCTGGCGGCGGTCGCCAGCGCTGCGTCGGAGGTCCGCGAAGGCGGCGCGGAGATCGCCGCGGCGGCTCAGACGGCCCGGGGCGGGGTGGCCGAAGTGCTCGCAGGCGTGGCCCAGATCGCGGCGGCGGCGGAACAGACCGGCGCGGCGGCGGGGCAGGCGGCGGCGGCGGCCCGCCAACAGTCTCGCGGTGCGGACGATCTCGCCGCGGCGGTGGAGGAAATCGCCTCGCTGGCCGATGAACTCGCGAAGAGCGGGACCTGAGGTGGGCGCCGCGCCGACCAGGGCCGCGAAGCAATGCCTGACCTTTAGCGTCGGCGAAGAGCGGTTCGCCGCCCACGCCTCCGAGGTCGCCGAGGTGGTCCGGCGCGCCAAGATCACCCGAGTGCCCAACGGGCCGCGGAGCCTACTCGGCGTGACCAGCTTCCGGGGGGCCGCCACGCCGGTGGTGTCCCTGGCCCGGCTGCTGGGGCGTGAGGGCGAAGCCAGCGCAGACGCCTGGGTGCTGATGCTGGACGGCGAAACGCCCATCGGCCTGGCGGTGGACCGCGTCGGCGCGCTGGCGACCCTCGACGTGGACGACGCCCAGGAGGCGGGACGTGCGCGCGGGTGGGGACAGCTCTTCATCCAGGATGAGGCGGCGTTGCGTAGCCTCGACCTCGACGCCCTGCTCAAGCACGCGTTTTCCGGCCTGTCGGGCGGTTCCGGGCGTGGGGTGCGGGACGCTGGCGGGGGGGGCGCTGAGGCCGAGGCGGACAGCCAGACCGTCGATTTGCTCGGTTTCGATCTCGCCGACCAAGCCTACGCCTTGCGGCTCGAAGAGGTGGTGGAGGTGGCGCCGCTGCCGACACGGCTCGCCAGCCCGGCCCAATCCGATGAGGCCATGCTCGGCGTGGTCGATCTGCGCGGACGGTTGCTGCCGATCGTGTCGCTGCGGCTCTTGTTGGGTCTGCCGGGCGAGGCGGATCGGGCGGGTTATGTGATCGTGGTCCGTATCGGCGACGCGGTGGTGGGGCTGGTGGTTGATCGCCTCCGCGCGATCCTGCGGCTGCGCCCCGACGCCATCGACCCCGCGCCCGCGGCGCTGAATCATGGGGCCGGCGAGGCCCAGGTGCAGACCATCGCCCGGCTCCCCGACCATGGCGGCCTGGTGGCGATCCTGTCGGGGGAGCGGCTGTTTCGCGAAGAGAAGGTGGCTCGGATCCTGAGGGATGGCCGGGCGAGCGACGAAGGATCCACCACGGGCATGGACGACGTCGAGCAACGCGAGCCGTTCCTGATCTTCCGTCTGGCCGACGAGGAATACGGCTTGCCGCTCGATGCGGTGGCCGAGGTGGTTCGTCCTCCCAGCCAGCTGACCCGCGTGCCCAGGGCGCCGGCCTTC
>FSXN01000732.1_pt1 | contig 10111 bp, 7 predicted proteins | sample 1638221 | NCBI WGS metagenome assembly FSXN01 (sample SAMEA3914788, study PRJEB12502) | metagenome | biome: forest; material: soil | place: Canada | collected 2011-07-03 | depth 0.1 m | reverse complement strand
TGTATGGACCGGCTGCGTATCGCAACTGACGACGTTCTGGAGATCAGAAGTCGCTTCTATGTATCCGGCCTACTGGTCGGCACGCGGGCCGTGGCCTTGATGGGAGTACGCACGCACCTTTGATCTCATTAGCTGCCAGGTCGGCGAGCGACCCAATGAGCCACCAGATTCAGGGTGAGTCTATCGATCCGTTCCAGTCGTTGTTCAGTCGCGAACTCGGTGGGGCTGCGGCTCAGATCGCCGGCAGCTCCTGAAGGTGGGTGTCGAAGGGCCTCTGGTTGTGCAGGACGCTCCAGCTGATGCGGGCGAGTTTGTTGGCCAGGGCGGTCGCCAGCTTGTTGCGGTGCATGCGCGGGGCGGCCTGCTTCAACCAGTCGCCGAAGCTGAAGCGCTCCCACGTCTGAGGCCGCATGAGCAGCACCCTGGCGGCTTGGATGAACAACATCCGCAGGTACTTGTCGCCGCGTTTGGAAATCCGGCCGAGGACCGATCGGCCCCCGGTGCTGTGCTGCCTGGGCACAAGGCCCAGCCAGGCGCCGAAGTCACGGCCTCGATCGAACGCCTCTCCGTCGCCAATGGCGGCCGCCATCGCAGTGGAGATAATCGGGCCGACGCCAGGCACGCTCATCAGCAGCCTGCAGTTCGGCTCGGTGGCGGCGATCTTCTCGATCTCGCTGGTAAGTTGCTCGATCCGCTCGTCGAGCCCCTCCCAGTCTTCATAGAGGTCAACGATCAGCTCTACCATCCTGGGCGACAGCTCGTCCCGGCGGTGCTTCAAAATCTCGAATAGCGATTTGCGAAGGGCGTTCGACCCCGTCCGAACCGCGATCCCCTGCTCGATCAGGAAGCTTCGGATCTGGTTGATGGTCGCCGTGCGACGGGAGACCAAGCGCGAGCGGATGCGGTGATAGGCCTGAAGATCGAGCTCCTCCTGGGTCTTCTCACGTACGATGCGCAGGTTCGGGCGCAGCGCCGCCTCGGCGATCGCCTCCGCGTCGTTGTAGTCGTTCTTCTGACCCTTGACGAACGGCCGCACGTAAACGGCCGGAATGATCCGCGGCTCGTGGCCGATCGCACGAAGCGTACGGCTGACGAAGTGGGCGCTTAGACACGCCTCCATGCCTACTATGCAGGGCGGCAGAGCCTTGAACGTGTCCGCCAGCGCCGAACGCTTAATCTTGCGGCGGAAGGCGATCTGCCCGTCGGCGGTGAAGGCGACCAGGTGGAACACCTCCTTACCGATGTCCACGCCGATCACCCTTGGTGCCGTCGTAGCGGCCTTCTGCGTCTTGGATCCCATGACTGCTCTCCTGTTCAGGGGGCGACAGTCTGCTACGACCATGCTCCCGGGGGGAGCAGCCGGTCCATCCCATTAGCTGCAGGGCCGCAACAGCGCCAAGCCGCCCCCGCCGGTTAAGCCCGGCTGAGGCGACTCCGGCTGGCTCACGAGCCCGAGGTCAGCTCCTTCACCAGGGCGTCGGCGCCATAGACCTTCTGCAGCGCCTCGGTGACGGCGGCGGCGGAAACCACCACGCCGCGGTTCAGGCTGCCGTCATAGCCGTAGTCGCCGCCCAGGCTGTGGATGTTGCCGTCGAACACCGCCCCGATCACCTGGCCCTTGGCGTCGATCAGCGGCGAGCCGGAATTGCCGCCGATGATGTCGTTGGTGGTGGCGATATTGAACACCGTGTCCGGGCTCAGCCTGCCCTTCGCTGCGACCCAGCGGGGGTCGAGATCGAACGGCGGCTCGCCGGTGGCGCGCTCGTACAGGCCGGAGAAGGTGGTGAAGGGCGGCACCGTCACCCCGCGATAGGTCCAGCCGGCGATCTTCCCGTAGGACAGCCGCAGGGTGAAGGTGGCGTCGGGATAGATCTTGTCGCCGTAGATGGCGAAGCGGGCCTTGGCGATCTTCTCCGCCGCCGGCGTGGTGGGACCGACCACCTCCTCGTTGTAGCGGGTCAGCAGCGCGCGCGCCGCCGGATCGATACGCAGCATGTACTGGATCATCGGGTCGTCGGAGGCCTGGATCGCCTTCAGCCCGCCGTCCCACAGGGCCTTGCGCAACTTGGGATCGCCCAGGTGCGACGCGGCCAGGGCCGTGGACAGCGCCTCGGGACTGTCGCGGCCCAGCAGCAGCTTGGTGTTCGGGTCGTCGGCGGTCAGGTATTCGCGCGACTTCGACAGCCAGAACTCCAGCGTCAGTTGCTCCAGCGGCCGCTCCACCGGCGCGGGATCGAGCACTTCCTTTTCCAGCAGGGCGAGCTGGCTGTCGGCATAGCCTGGCAGGCGCTCGGCGGAGGGCTTCTCGCGCTCCTCGGCGGCGCGGACCAGGTCCTTGGCGTAGTCGAACAGCTTGGAGCCGAGAGGGCCGCGCTCGACCATGCGATAGGGCAGATAGATCGCCTGGGTCGCCTGCTGCGACTTGGCGATCTGGCCCCAGGGGTCGCCGAAGCTCGCGCCCAGCTTGGCGGCGTGGGTCTTGGCGTCGGCCTTGAGCTGGGCCTCGGCCTGGCGCTTGGCGTCCATGAAGGCAGGGTCGTTTAGGGTGAACAAGCGCCCGTAATAGACCTTGTAGCTGTTCTCCAACCCGAACAGCAGGTCGCCGGCCATGCGCTTGTTCTCGGCGTTTTCCTCGCCGAAGCGGATCAGCCGGCCGCGCAGCTCGGAGAACTGCATCAGGGTGATGGGGATGCTCAGGTCGCGCTGAGTCTCGAGCTGAGAGACGGTGAGCTGGCGGTCGGTGCCGCCCGGATTGCCGGCGACGAACACCGGCTCGCCCGCGGTCGGCGCAGCGGCGTTCCAGTGCAGGTGATCGGGCGTGGCGACGGGCTGGCCGTTTTCGTACAGGCGCACGAAGGCCGAATCCAAGTCATAGCGCGGGAAGTTGAAATTGTCGGGATCACCGCCGAAGAAGGCGGTCTGGACGCCGGGTGAAAACACCAGCCGGACGTCGGAATACTTGCGGTACTTGTAAAGCTTGTACTGGCCGCCGTGATACAGGTTCACCACCTGGCAGCGGAACTTGGGATCGTCGCCGCAGCCTTCTTTCTCGATGGTGCTGGAGGCCGCCGTGCGCGCCTTGACCAGGGCCTCGCCCGTAAGGCCCGCACCCGCCGAGGTCATCCGCGGCGTAACATCGGAGATCGAGGCCAGGATCTCGGCCTGCATGCCGGCGCAGGTCTTTTCCTCTTCCGCGGTGGCGGCGAGATAGCCGGTCTTGAAGTAGTCGCGCCCGGCCACCGACAGGTCCTGGGCGCAGTCCGCTACGCAATGGTTGTTGGTCAGCACCAGCCCGTTCGCCGTCACCACCGAGGCCGAGCAGCCGGTCGACAGCCGCACGGCCGCCCCGCGCACATGGTCGAGCCAGGCCGGCGTGATCTCGACGCCGTAGGCCGCCTTCACCTTGGCGGCGGGAAAGTTGTCGAAGGTCCACATGCCTTCGTCGGCCCAGGCCGCGCCGGCGGAAGCCGCCGAAAGCGCCACCGCGCCAGCAAGACCGGCGACGCCGGTGAACAGGTTCGCTTTCATGATCCCCCCACTTCAGGTTGTCATGTTCCACGCCGCCCCACCTTCAGGCAAGTGTCGTGATCACACCTGCCCGGCGCACAGCAAAACGCCCGCCGGACAGCCGTCGCGGCGGGCGTGAAGCTGAGCTTTAAGACAGAGATCAGAAGGTCTTGCTGATCCCGCCGAAGACGCCGCGGCTGGCGCCGAACTGCGGCGCGCCGACCCCGACGCCAGTCCCGTCGCGGATCTCGTAGGTCTTGTTGGCGACGTTGATCACGTCGATGCGACCGTCGATGTGGCCAAGCATCGGCAGCAGGAAGTGGTGCGAAGCGGTCAGGTTGACCGTGACATAACTCGGCACGTGGGCGCCGTTGGGCACGTCGCCGCCGGCGGGCAGGTCCTGGTCGCGGCGCAGGCCCGAGCCGTACAGCAGGTCGAAGCCCACCCGCGTCCCGCTGAGCGCGCCGTCGCGGAACAGGTACGATCCGCCGGCCGAGCCGGTGTAGGTCTGGTCGTGATCCAGATAGATGTAGTTCTTCGAGATATAGGCCAGTTCCGCCGCGCTGAAGTTGAACTGGCTGGAATCGATGTCCTTGCCCTGCGCCCGCTGGTGGGTGAAGTTGACATAGGCGCTAAACGGCCCGTGGGTGTAGTTGACGCTGAACTCCTGGCCGAAAATGATCCCGTGTTCGTAGTTGAATGGGGTCAGGATGATCGGGGCGCCGAACTGGCCTTCGTCGATCAGGTGGGTCGACTGGCGGTAGAACACATCGACGCCCAGGGTCAGGTCGCGGCCCAGCAGCTTCTGCTCGCCGCCGACGTCGTAATAGTTCTGCCGCTCGGCGTAGGGGACGGTGTCCTGGGTGACGCTGGACGCGGCGGTGGTGCCCTGGAACTTGCTGACGGTGGGGCTGCCCACCAGTTCGAACGGCGGCGGGTTGAAGTAACGGGCGTAGCCGGCGTGCAGGGTGGCGCCCTCAATGGGCAGCCACACCAGGTTCACCCGCGGCGAAAGCTGGCGCTCGTTGCGGTAGCTGTTCAGCACGTCGCCGCGCAGGCCGTAGTTCAGGATCAGATTGTGCAGGATCTTCCACTCATCCTGCAGGTAGACGCTGTAGGTGAACTGGGTCTTGCCGCCGTTATCCAGGATCGTCTCAGGCACATTGCTGGTCTGGACGCCGTTGGCGTCGACAGGCAGAACTTGCGAGCTGGTGTCGCTGGTGGCGCGTTCGCCCTGAATGATGACCCCGCCGCGCAGGGTATGTTCGGGGGTCAGCTTGTAGACGCCCTCCGTCTGGATGCCGACGGCGGTGTCGCGCTTGAGCGCGTTCTGCGAGATGCCGGTGTAGAGCAGGTCGCCCAGGTCATCCGCCGTAGGGCGATAGTCCAGGGTCGAATAGCGGCTGAACAGCGAGGTCTGGATCGTGTAGCGCTCCGCCGCGTGCAGCCAGCTGCCGATGGCGTAGCCGGTGACCTCGCGCTGGGTCTCGTTCAGCAGGGTGCTGTTCAGGTCGGTGACGCCGTTGACGTTCAGCCCCAGCTGCGGCGACAGGCCCGGCGTGTTGGGGATCTGGAACCGCTCGTTGGAATAGCCGCCGATGAACGAGATCCGGTCGGAGTCGGTCAGGGTGTGGTCGAGGTAGACGAACAGGTTGCTCTGGTCCGAGCGGTCATGGTCGGGCGTGGCCGAGCCGTCGGGGCTTTCGATGCCCAGCTGGGTGCGGCGGAAGTCCGCCGAGATGAAGAAGTTGGTGTTCCCGCTGTGGCCGCCATACTGGATGCTGGGCTCGTAGGTGCCGTGGCTGCCGCCATAGACCGAGGCCACGCCGCTGTTGTCCAGGCCGCTCTTGGTGGTGATGTCGATGATGCCGGCGGTCTGCAGACCATACTGGGCCGGCATGGCGCCGGTGATCAGGTCGAGCCGCTCCACCAGCCGCGGGCTGAGGGTCTGGCCGAACACCGAGATGCCCTCGGGCAGGATCACCCCGTTGATGCGGTACTGGATGCCGTTGTGATCGTCGCGCACGTGGAACTGGCCGAAGCTGTCCTGCACCACGCCGGGGAGCTGCAGGATCACCTGGTTGAGTTCCTGGTTATCGCCGCCCGGCTGGGCCTGGATCGCCGCATTGGTGATCGAATAGGTGGTCGCCCCGAGCGACGGCTCGATCGACTCCCGCGCCTCGTTCAGGCGCTGGGCGGTCACCACCACCTCCGACACGGCCTTGGGTGCAGCCGGCGCACTGGAGCCTGAAGCGTCAGTAGCGCTGGAGGCCGGAACGCTGGAGGCTGGGGCGCTGGCGGCGGACGCGCTGGAGGTCGCGACGCTGGCGGTCTGGGCCTGGGCGACGGTCACGAGGCTAAACAGCGCGAGCGCGCTCCCCGTCGCAAGCAAGCCGATCTTCAACTTCATAACGTCCCCAATTCGCCGACCTGGCGAGCGCGAGCAGTGTTACAATTTAACAATTCCCGCACGCTATTGGGCGCTACGAGATATTATACCGACCCGTCAAGGTATACGGTTTACCCGGACCGTAACGAGGGCCGTCCTGCCGCACCGAGTGACATCGACAGCACAGGCATGCCTGACCACATCGGCCTTAGGACCAGGCGCGCCGAATTCCGAGTAACCTCTGACGCCGCCGCAATCACTGCGCAACAAGGCGAAAAAGCGGATTGCTCCCGTAGCCGAACGCGCGCCGCACGCACCGCGGCTTAATCGTCACACATCTGGACCTGGGGCCGCCGCAGCCGCCTCTTCACGGCTTGCAGAATTCACCCCATGCTGGCGAAGAACGGGGCGCAACCATGGATCAGACCACCCACATCGGTCTCGGCCATCGCGAACGGCTGAGGACGCGGGCCCATGCGGCGGGCCTGGGCGCCCTGCCCGATTACGAACTGCTGGAGCTGTATCTGTTCCGCTCCGCGCCGCGCGGCGACACCAAGCAGAAAGCCAAGGCGCTGCTGGCGCGATTTGGCTCGCTGGGCGCGGTGCTGTCAGCCTCGGTCGCGGACCTGAAGAGTGTCGCGGGCGTGGGCGAAACCGCCGCGCTCGACCTCAGGCTGGTGCACGAACTGGCCTTGCGGCTCGGCCGCGAACCGGCCGCCAAGCGCACTGCGATCTCGTCCTGGAGCGCGCTGCTGGCCTATCTGAAGGTGGCCCTGCAGCACGAACCGCGCGAGCAGTTCCGGGTGCTGTTCCTCGATCACAAGAACCAGCTGATCCTGGACGAGGTGATGAACCAGGGCACCATCAACCACGCCCCGGTCTATCCGCGCGAGGTGGTGCGCCGGGCGCTGGAGCTCTCAGCCTCGTCCCTGATCCTGGTGCATAATCACCCGTCCGGCGACCCGACGCCCTCGCGCGCCGATATCGACATCACCCGCCAGGTGATCGAGGCGGCGCGCACCCTGGGCGTCTCGGTTCATGACCACGTGGTGGTCGGGCGCGAGGGCGTGGTCAGCTTCAAGAGCCAGGGCCTGATCTAGAACCCTGGCTCCATGTCCGCCCTTGGAGGCGGATCAGGCTTCTTCCAGCGCGCCTTGCAGCCAGGCCTTGTAGGCCGGGGTTTCCAGCAGGGCTTCCATATAGGCTCCGACCTCGCCCCGGTCCCCGAAGTCCGACAACTTCACGCCGTAGGTGACAAACCGGGTCGCCACGGGCGTGTAGAAGGCGTCGGCGATCGACCAGGGGCCGAACAGGTACGGGCCGCCCGACCGCCCGGGCCGGTCGAGGTGCTCGGCGCACAGCTTGACGATGCGGCGGATGTTGTCGTGCGTAGCCTCGGACAGCTCAGCCTCGCGCGGCGGCTCCGTCAGCTCCATCGGGCACTCGCCGCGCAGCGAATGGAAGCCGGAATGCATCTCCGCCGCCGCACAGCGTGCACGGGCGCGGGCTTGAATATCCCGGGGCCAGAGGTTCGCTTCAGGCAGCCGCTCGGCCAGGTATTCGCAGATCGCCAGCGAGTCGCAGATGGTCAGCTCGCCGTCCTTGAGCACCGGGATCATGCCGCTGGGCGAGAAGGCGGCCACAGCCGGGCTGGTGTCGTGCCGGCGCAGGGGGATGACGCGCTCGTCGAAGCCGACATTGGCGTGCTTGAGCGCCAGCCACGGCCGCATCGACCAGCTCGACCAGCGCTTGGTTCCGATAATCAATTCCACGGCGGACTCCTTGTCTCGCCGTAGCTAAACCGCAGAGGGGTCAGGCGTTCCCGCGCCGAAGCGTCGCGGCTGCGGCGCGGGCGTCGCCCAAGGGCAATCGCCGGACCTAGGGCACCACGCCCAGGGCGCGGGCGCTCTCGACCGTCACCTGTCCGGCGGCCAGGCGGTGATCGACCTGGAAGCGATGCAGGGCGGTATAGGTCTCAGGCCGGCCGACCCCATCGGCGGGGCCCGCGGCATAACCCTGGGCGTTCAGCGAAGCTTGCATCCGCGCCATGGCCGGACGCGACAGCGGACCGCCGCACACCACCGGGGCCCAGCCCGAACCGCCGTCGTGGACCTGGCTCATCTCGCGCCAGCCGTAGCGGGCCGCGGTGCGACGCACGACCCAGTGGCCGGCGGAGATCACGCGGGTGCTGTAGGTGTAGCGATACGCCGCCGGGATGTGACGCACCTGGACCGAGGCCGGACGCACCAGCACGGTCTTGGTGACTTCGCGTTCCAGCTTGGTGGGGATGGCCACCACATGGCCAGGCGACACCATCACCTGGCGCGGCACGATGGCGTAGCGGGCCGGACACCAGACCTTGCACATGATCTCGCCGGTAGGGGCGACCATGGTCTGGCCGGGCTGCGGCGGGGCGCCATTGACCACCGGGCCGGAGGTGCGCTGCCAGACATAGTGGCCCGGCGTCACCAGTACGGTCTGGTTGACCATGCCGTAGACCGGGGCGGTGCGCTCATAACGAGGCTTGCCGGGAATGGACTGATAACCGTGCCAGGTGCGGTACAGCGCGGGCAGCGAGACGCGCTCGTCGCTCCCAGGACGGACCAGGATCTTGTGCGCCGTACGCTCGACCCGGCCCGGGACGAAGAACCGCTCCACCCGGCCCGGCGCCTGCAGCACCCGCTCGCTGTGGCGCACCTCCACCGGGGGCAGCAGCACCTGGCCCACGCAGTGGCTCTGCGCCAGGGCCGGCGCGGCGGACAGGCCAAGGCCGAATAGGGTCGTAGCGCTGAGCAGCAGCTTCACGGACGAAGTCACAGGCGGCCTCATGGGGTCGTTCCCGAAACCGGACAAACCGGCGTTCCGTCCCACTATGATGCACGAGACGGGCCAAGACCTCAAAGCTCGCGCGAAAGGCGAAAGGCGGACTGTCGAAATGCAGACCGCGAAACAGCCGTTGGCGAATCGAAGCTCCACGCTAGATTGCAACCGAAGTTTGCAGGGGCGCGGAATGAAAGCTTTCGGATATGCGGTCGCCCTGGCGATCCTGCTGCAGTCGGGCCAGACCCTGGCGGCAGACGTCGATCCGGCTCCGTTCGTCCCCTCGCTCGATCCTGCACCGGAAGCGCCGACCAAGCCGCCTACCAGTCCACAGGAGGCCAACACAGCCTTTGCCGAACACTTGAAACTGCGCCCGGACCAGAGAGCCGCCTACGACGCCTGGCGTGCGACCGGCGCCGAAGACTCTGCCGCCGAGGCCGCCGACACCGAGCAGCGCCGGCGGGCGCTGGACACCACGCCGCATTTCTACGCCTACGTGCAAGCTCATATGAGCCGGGACATCGAGCAGGCGCGCCTCCGAACCACGGCGATGAACGCATTCTATGCTGTTCTGACACCGCAACAGCGGACGATCTTCGATGAAGCGATGCTAGGGCCCATCCGCAGCCCGACGCCAAACCTGCCCATTCCGACGGACGACGATCCCACGGTCGCGCCGCCCGATTACCATAGACCCGCCCTCACCGCTCCGGACTGGAGTCAGACGCCCGATGGAGATGTCTTCGCCGCTTTCTATCCGATCCGCGCGCAGCATGAGGCGGTCGCCGGCGAAGCGTCGATATCTTGTGTCGTGACACGCCAGGGTCTCGCCAACGATTGCAAAGTCGTTTCCGAGAGCCCCGAGGGGTACGGGTTCGGCGCCGCCACGGTCGAGATCGCAGGTTTCTTCCGGTTCCGGCCAGCGACAAGCTACGGCGTACCTGTCGAGGGCACGATAACGGTCCCGCTGAAATGGGCGCTTGGACCAAATAAATACGATCCGCCCGCTTCGACAGCCGTCGGCAAGGGAACGCCCTGAGCCCTGACAGCCCGCGCTTCAGCCCCCAAGACTTGACTCCGGGCCGCCTGATCACCATCCCCCACCGCATGATCCCGCGCTATTCCCGCCCCGACGCCGCCGCCATCTGGTCGCCTGAGACCCGCTATCGCATCTGGTTCGAGATTGAGGCCCACGCCGCCACGGCGATGGCCGAGCTCGGCACCATCCCCAAGTCCGCCGCCGAGGCGATCTGGGCCAAGGGCAAGGACGCCCAGTTCGACGCCGACCGCATCGACGAGATCGAGCGCGTCACCAAGCACGACGTCATCGCGTTCCTGACCCATCTCGCCGAATTCATCGGCCCGGACGCGCGCTTCGTGCATCAGGGCATGACG
>FSXN01000806.1_pt1 | contig 10184 bp, 8 predicted proteins | sample 1638221 | NCBI WGS metagenome assembly FSXN01 (sample SAMEA3914788, study PRJEB12502) | metagenome | biome: forest; material: soil | place: Canada | collected 2011-07-03 | depth 0.1 m | reverse complement strand
CACATAATGGAATGGGCCTGGCGTGTTGGACGCTAGGCGCGCCTCAAGGGTGCCTTGTGGATCGTGTTCATCGACCCGGAACTGATAGCCGAGCGCATAGCTGAGATAGTTCGGCTCACTGTCTCGGTAGGCGGGTATGATCGTCAGGGTTGCGAATCCGAGATTCGCCTCAATAGTCGAGGCGATGCCGAAAAACTCACCCTTGTTGAAGCTGTTGTTTTGCGGAACCGCAACCCGGCCGGTTCCGACCAGGGTCGGAAAATCGGCCGCCAGCACCGAGGTGGACCGAGGGTCTGCGGCGCCGATGCGTTCGCTCGGGTCGGGCGCAGTCGGCGTCAGGGCGCTCGGAAGCAGCACGCCCCCGGCACCCTTCCCCCCCTCTTGGAAATAGTCAGCGACAGTAAGGACCGAGAAGCGGCTGGTGGGTTGGTATAGAAGCGAGACACGCCCCGCGGCGCCTTTTTCGTCATCGGTTCCATCCGATAGGTAGCCATTGCGATAGACGCCTTGACCGGCGATGCGCAACGCCAAGGTGTCGCCGATCGGGATATTGATCGCGCCCTCAACCTTTTGAGAATCGTAGTTGCCGTATTCGACCGAGAGGTCTCCGCCGAACTGATCCAGTCTTGGCTTGGCTGGCACGACGTTGATCGACCCGCCTGTCGCATTGCGGCCGTAGAGCGTGCCCTGCGGGCCTTTCAGAACTTCGATCCGTTCAAGATCGTAAAGTGCGCCGACAGGGGCGGCCGGGCTGGAGACGTAGACCCCGTCGAAATTGAAGGCGATCGGGTTCTCCCGCAAAATCGTTGCGCCGAAGGTGCCGATCCCACGGATATAGAAGTTGGTCGATGAGCCCGACGACTGGGCGACCACAAGCGCGGGCACCAGTTTAGAGAGGTTATTCACCTCCGTGACGCCTGCCTTGGCCAATACGGCGCCGGTCACCGCGGAGACTGGCGCAGCGGCCCTCTGCAGGTTCTCTGATCGCCGTTGAGCCGTCACGACGACTTCGCTGAGCGTCGCTGATGGGGCTGGTGGAGGGTTGGCGGCCGATAGCGCCGTCTGCGCACAGACCGTGACAGGCCCCAAGCTCAGCAGCATTCCTCCCGCAAGCAACGACGCCCGAAAAGACCCTTTGCGCTGATCCATTTCATCCTCCCCCGTCGCCGCTGCGCTCTCGAAGCTGGACGCAGTCGAGCGGTCTCCACATATAAGACCGGACGGACCAGTATTGTCAACTATCAGCCAGCGAGGTCGCTTGACGTCGCCGTCTTCTGCCATGCTAGGCTGATCTGACCAGTCTTCTTATGGAGACGCGTTTCAGAGTGAGCGGCGAGGCCTCCAGTCCTCGCTGGCGGGCGTCGCGGAGGTTCGATGATGCTGAGACCCAACAAGGAATCTGGTGGCCCGGATGTCAGCCGGCGAGCCGCTTTGGCTGCGATTGGCGCCTGCGCCGGCTCGGCGATTCCCATGCGGGCCGGTTCGGCGCCATCGGCGGTCTGGCGTGTGGATGTGCACCACCATTTCGCCTCGCCGGCCTACGCCGCCTTTGCCGCCGCCCATCCGGAAGCGGGCCTTCCGCCCGCGCCGCCAGACACCATCGCGCGCTCCCTCGAGGACATGGATCGGGGGGGGACCAGGCTCGCTGTCCTGTCCTCTTTCGTGCCTCCGATCGGCGGCTCCGTTGCCGATCGTCGGGGGCTGGCCCGCGTCGTAAACGAATTCGGCGCAGGCGCCGTTCGTGATCACCCTGGCCGTTTCGCCCTGTTTGCGGTCTTGCCCTTTCCAGACATTGAGGGCTGTCTGAGCGAGCTCGTCTACGGGCTCGATACGCTGGGGGCGGTCGGCGTTTCCGTCTACAGCGAAGCGCTCGGCAAATATCTCGGCGATGATGGGCTCAGCCCACTGTTGCAGGCGCTCGATGCGCGCCGGGCGGTCGTCTTTGTGCACCCCCACACCGACGCCTGCTGCCACAACCTCATAAAGGAAGTCCCAGACTCGATAATTGAGTATGGGGTCTCAACCGCTCGCACCATCGCAAGTCTCATCTTCTCTGGGGCCGCTGACCGCTATCCCAACATCAAGTTCATCTTCTCCCATGGCGGCGGCGTGGCGCCCTTTCTCGTTGAACGGTTCTTGGGGGGGACGGCCGCCGAAATCACCCCTGGCGTCACCACGCGGGGTCAGGCGTCAGCACACCTCAATCAGCCCAAAGGCGGCGCCCTGGCCGCGCTTCGACGGTTCCATTACGATACGGCGCAGATCGCCAATCCGGTCGCCTTGCGCGCGCTAGCAGCCGTGGCGACGCCGTCGCAGCTGCTCTATGGAACCGATTTTTGGTTCCGAGACTCGACGGAAACAGCACAAGGTCTCGACGCGAGCGGGGTCTTCACCCAAACCCAGCTGAAGGCCATCGCGCGCGACAACGCCCTGCTGCTAATGCCCGCCCTCGCCGACCACCAGCGGCGCTCTTGATCGCCTGGGCAGGCGCGAGAGAGGCAATCTCCTGCCGGCCAACCTCGCCGCCCCTGCTTGCCCGGTCGTGACCTCAGCGCCGCGCCGCAGCATAGGCGCGGGCGGGTGTGTTTAAGGCTTGGCGCGTATTATGCGCCAGTTGGGCTTCCAAGGTTCTAACGTCCACGAGTCCCGCGGCCTCGAAGGCCCGTTCTTCGGCCGAGAGCAGGCCTGACCGCGCTTCGACGGTCTCGCCAAACCAAAGAATCGTCTTGTTATCGGCGCCGTAGCGCGGCCAGTGAGGGCCAGGATCGCCCGTTCGGATGAAGGCCCCGTACAGTCGCCCGAATGTGGTTGCGCTGGCTTCCATCTGTTGGTGATCGATACCCTCGAAGGCGGGCCAGCGCGCCAGCTCGTCCGGCGTGTGGTTGCGCCAGATAAACGGCATGTCGCCAGTGTGAAAAGCGCGCACGGATCCGCCTTGTCCGGGTAGATCATAGGAAAATTGGAACAGGCGGGTGTTCACGCCGCGGCGCGATAGGTTGTCGGCGATTTTCAGGCTCGACAATTTGAAGAATTCGAAGGACATGGCGTCCCCTAGCAGGTGCGCGGGCGAACGATCCGGATAGGCTGCGGCATAAGCTCCGTAGAGGCCGGCTGCGGCGTCGTGATCGCTAACCTGAGCCAGGGCGGCGATGAAGTCCTCTTTTGAGGCGGATCGCAGAGTCTCGCTGTGACCGCGGAAGAATTGCCATTCGTCCTTGGCGAAGCCGATCATGACGTCCATCTCCTGCGGGGCGAGCTCGCCTTCGGAAAGGAAGATCGCGGGCTGCTGGGGGACAGACGCTCCATCGACTACAGCGCCAAGCGGGCGCCAGGCGCAGTTTTTGTCAGCCTCGAAGAAACGCTGCAGCGCCTGACTGACCGCCAAGAGCCGGTCGGGGTCGGTGGTCTCAATCTCGGCGACATCAGCCAAGCCCAGGATCTGCAGGTAGATCTCGACAATGCTGACCGCGTCCTGCCGCGTCTGGGTGCACCATTGATTGAACGGAGAGAGCGATTGGATGACCGCGCGTCGAAACAGCCGGCGGGTGTCGGGATTGGTCATCAGATGCGAGACCGCCGTGCCGCCAGCAGACTCGCCGCCCACGGTGATGTTGTTCGGGTCGCCGCCGAACCGTTCGATATTCTCGCTTACCCAGCGAAGAGCGGCGATCTGGTCTTGCAGGCCAAGATTGACCGCCTCCCCGAGCGCCTCACTCACCAAGCCGAAATGCACCCAACCCAGCGCGCCCAGCCGGTAGCTCGGCCGCACGACGATCACGCCCTCCTCCCGGGCAAGGGCGGCGCCACGTTCAAGCCAGGCCGAGCCTGAACTGCCGGCGTTCGCGCCTCCGTGGTAGTAGAGATAGACGGGGAGTTCGGCGCCCCGGCCCGTGGGGACCCAGATGTCGAGGTAGAGGCAGTCCTCGCTGATGCTAGGCTGAAAGTAGGTTGATGCAACGAAGGGCGGCGCGAGCCTCACCCCTGGAAACACATCGCCAAACGACTGAACGATCCCCTGGACCTTTTCGAGATTACCGCGATTCATCTGCCATGCGGCTGGCGCGGACTGGTCGGCTGGACGGACGCCGGACCAGCTCTCGGGCGGAGCAGGCGCGCGGAAGCGACGAACACCGATCGGCGGCGCGGCGAACGGCACGCCTCGGAAGGCCAGAACGCCCTCTTCCTCAATTCCGCTGATCCGGCCCTGAAGGATATCAACGATGTTGGCCATGGCCTAGCGTCCTTCTCATCTGTGGCGCAGGAAGGTGCGCGCCATTCTGGAGGCCGGCGGCGTTTGCTGTCTGCCGAGTTCCGGCCGCCCCTGTTCGAGAACGGGGCTGGCCGCACAGCAGGCCCGCCCGAGGCTGAATCGTGTTCGCACAGACCGAGACCCATAACAATACTGAACTGACCAGTCTTGTATTCAATCGCCGGCGCCGCTCGCTATGCGACGGGGCCGTTTTGGCGCAGCCGTCGCGCGCGGCGCTGGCTGCGCCTTACCGGGCGCGCGGTTCTTGAGACCGCCCAGGAAGATTGCGACAGCGCCGGAGGCGATCGCCCGTAGCGAGGCCGACGAGGTGTCGGCGGGCTGGCTGAACACCAGGGGAATATGCCGCCCCGCCTTGATGATCGAGATAAAATATTCCGCCGCCATCTTCGGGTCGTCGTGGCTGAGATCGCCAGCCTCAATCCGACGTTCGAAATAGTCGACAATCCTCCCGTGGGTCTCAACGAAGGGGCCCTCGAGCATCATCTTGCCGAGCAGCGGAAATCGTCAGGCGTCCGCGACCACCGTCTGAAACAGTTCGACCTGCTCGCGGGAGTAGATGTCGGAGAGAAAGGCGCAGGCCAGCTCCAGGAGTGTTCCTTCGACGTCGGACGAATTGAGATCGATGGCTTTCAAATCCGGCCGACTTTTTTCCGCACGGCGATAGATCACCGCCTCGAACAGGGTCTCCTTGCTGGGGAAGTTGCTGTAAACCGTGGCCTTGGCGACGCTGGCCGCCGCCGCGACCTCGTGCATCGAGGTCGCGGCGAACCCCTGCTTCAAGAACAGGGTCTCCGCCGCCGCGAGGATCGGCTCGGTCTTGCGTACATAGACGCGGCGACGGACAGGAAGCGCCGCCTCAGGGATATCGCTGGCAAGCGGCTGTTTCGGCTGAGCCTTGGTCATTCTCGTCATCCAAATTCGTCTCGACCCTGGAGCCGCATCTTGGCTCATCCATACGCCGCATAGTTGACCGATCCAAGGCCGGTCGGACCAGGATAGTTGGTTTGGCGATCCATACGAGACTAGACGGTCCGGACTATGATGGTATAGAGGGAGCATGGCCTGACGATTTCGCCGCCCCGCAGGATCGCCAACGATGGCCGGGGGGCGAGGAATCTGATCGGGACGGCCGGACCGCGGATAACGCCGCGCGCCGCGCTAGCCCTTGGAGCGTGAGATCAAAGATGGCGGTGATCGGGATAGACGAGGTCCGCTTTTCAGTGGAGGACGCTGCTGAGGCGGACGCCTATCTGATCAATTGGGGGCTCTCGCGGGTGAACGGTGCGTCGGGCGAGCAATTCGAATGCGCCGATGGTTCAGCGGTGTCGTTCGACGTTCGCACCCGCGCCGAGATCGAGGCCCAGCCCTTCGCCAACCTTCGACACGTGATCTGGGGGGTCGGAGACAAGGATACGCTTTCAGCACTGCACGATGACTTGGCGCGGGATCGTGAGGTGATCGTCGATCCGGACGGCGCGCTTTGGCTTACGGACGATATCGGCCTGAGGATCGGTCTTCGGCTATCGCGCCGACGCCCGTTGCAGGTCCAGCCGACCTTGTTCAACACCCCAGGGGCGCCCGCGCGCATCGATCAGCCTGCGGTAGTCTATCAAAAGGCCGTACCGCAGGAGATCAGCCATATCGTCCTCGGCGTCAGCGATCTTCAGCGCGGGGAGGCCTTCTATCGGGAGCGATTGGGCTTCTTTGTCAGCGATCGCTACATAAATCGGGGTGTGTTCCTCCGGGGCCCCGCCGTGGGGCACCATCACAACCTGTTCATGCTTGATGAGGGCAGGCCCCTCTTCAACCATCTCGCCTTCAAGGTGCGCGACATCCACGAAGTGATCGGCGGGGGTCAGGGTTTCGCCAAGACAGGCGCTGAAACCCTTACCGGTCCTGGCCGGCACTACGCCTCCTCCGGATGTTTCTGGTATTTCAAAAGCCCGTTCGGCGGTGCGATGGAATATGTCGCTGACGAGGACGTGGTGACGCCAGCGTGGACGCCGACCGAGATGACGCCCTCGCCTGAGCGGTTCTCCGAGTGGGTTTTTCATACCAAGGGCGAGATGGGCGCCCTGAAGAAGCATTGACCATGGCCGCCGAGCGCTCACCGCAAGAGGACCGGGCGGCCATCCGCGAAATTGTCGACGGGTGGATTATCTGGCGCGACAGTGGCGATTGGGGACGCTTGTCCAGGTCGTGGCATCCGGGCGGCCGCATGACCTCAACCCGGTTCGACGGCCTCGCCGTCGACTTTGTCGCGCAGACCAGGGCGGCCTACGACCAGGGCGTGCGGGTCAAGCATATGCAGGGCGGCCTCTGGTGCGAGACCGAACAGGACCGGGCGCTCTGCGTCACTGGCATGTCGATTTCACAGCGAGTGAACCTCGACGGCGTGGAGGTCGATGTCGTCTGCCTCGGCTCCTTCGTCGATTTCTTCGCCTTTCGCGAGGGCCGTTGGGCGCTTGACCGGCGCTGTCCCGCCTACGATCGCGACTGGATGAACCCTGTCATCCCCGGGGTGATTCCAACACTCGATCTCGACAGGCTCGCGGGCTTTCCATCGCCTTACCGCCACCTCGCCTATGTACAAGCCAGCCTTGGCTTCACGATCAACCAGGGCCTGCCCGAAACGCGCGGCCCCTCGTGGGATCGGTTGATGGCGGAAGGCCAGGCATGGCTGCAAGCGGCTGGCGGCCACGTCTCCGAGCTGCCCCCGCCGCGACGGGTTATCGCCGAGGAAAATTCAGATGGCCGCAGCTTCGTGGCGGCTGATGGCGACGCCGGACCCGGACGAAGCCCTGTGCCTGGCCTGCGCACACGGCTCATGTGGGCGACCCGCGCTCAGCCCGACTATCGCCAAGGGATCAGCGGCGTGCCTGACCTGAAGGGAATCGCCCCGCCCGCCGGGGGAACGCGCTTCTCGATTCTGGATATCGCGCCAGGACACCGCGCAGCGGCTCTGCATCGCACCGATACCCTCGACTATGTGCTTTGCTTGTCTGGTCGCATCGACTTGCTGCTCGATGAGGGCTCCGTGACCTTAAGCGCGGGTGAGGTCGCCATCCAGTGCGGCGCCAATCATGGCTGGGCCAATCGTTGGAGTGAGCCAGCACGGGTCGCCGTCGTTCTCGTGGATGCGGAGCCGAAACGCGACCGGTCCATTTCCGGTGAGAGCGCCGCACCATGAGCGCCCCGCAGATTCCAAAGCTTGCCGCGCGACTGGCCTATCTTGGCGTTCGCACCAAGCAGATCGACCAATGGGACCGCTTCGCGCGTCGCGTGTTGGGCCTTCACGTTGAGCCGCTCGCCGACGGGACCCTGCGGTTACGGCTCGACCAGAAGCTTTCCCGCGTCTTGGTGGAGCCGGGTCAGACCGAGGGGGCGGCCTATTACGGTTGGGAGCTGCCAGAAGAGATCGGGATGGAGACCGCCGCTGCGGCCTTGCGGGCCCAGGGCCTCGCCCCACGCGCGGGCTCGTCGGCCGAACGCCTGGTCAGGGGCGTCGAGGACTTCGTCTGGTTCCACGATCCGCTCGGCAACCGCGTCGAGCTATGTTCGGGCCACGCCAATACCGCCGCGCCCTTGCGGTTCGAGCGACCTTTATCCGGTTTCAAGACCGGCAAGCTCGGCCTTGGCCATGTGGTCATCACAGGCGCGGAGGTGGAACCGGTGCGTCGCTTCTACAGCGACATCCTCGGCATGCGCCTCAGCGATTACACGGCCGAGCCGTTTGACGCCCAATTCTTTCACATCAACCCCCGCCACCACAGCTTTGCGATTATCCGCAACCCGCGCGAGGGCTTGCATCACCTCATGCTCGAGTTGCTCGAGTTGGATGACGTCGGCCAAACCTATGATCTTCTGGACCGCGAGGGCGTGCGCCTCGGCGCCACCCTCGGGCGGCACAGCAACGATCACATGACTTCCTTCTACATGTTCACCCCCTCGGAGTTCATGATCGAATGGGGCTGGGGTGGCCGAGAAATCGACGTCGATGCCTGGGTGGCCGAGCGACTTGACTGTGGCCCTAGCCTCTGGGGTCACGAACGGGCCTGGCTCGATCCGGCGACGCGCCGGCAGGCCGCAGATTTGCGCACAGCCGCAGCTCAAAATGGACTGAAGGCCAAGGTCGTCGTCACGCCAGGCCGATACGTGGAAGCCTCGAAGGAAGATCGGACATGAAGCTTGCATCGTTAAGAGAGGGCGGGCGTGATGGGAGGCTGGTGGTCGTTGATCGGACTCTCTCTCGGGCGGCAATGGTTTCGGCGTGGCCGACCGTCCAAACAGCTCTCGAACAGTGGTCGCTCGCTCGGCCGGCGCTCGAGGCGGTCTATGGAGCTCTATGCGCCGGCAATGGCGGGTTTCCATTCGATCCCAGTGTTTGCGCCGCTCCCCTGCCCCGCGCCTTCCAATGGATCGACGGGTCGGCCTACCTGAGCCACGCAGAACTGGTGCGCAAAGCCCGAAATGCGGAGATGCCCGAGATCCTCTACCGCGAACCGATGATGTATCAGGGCGCCGCGGACGACCTCCTGGGCCCCCGGGAGGCGATCCGGCTCCCTGACGAGGCCCATGGAATTGATCTCGAAGCCGAGGTCGCCGTCATCACCGACGATGTGCCGATGGGTGTTCGCGTCGAAGACGCCTCCAAGCACATTCTTCTGCTGATGATTGTCAACGACGTCAGCCTTCGCAATCTCATGCCTGATGAGCTTTCCAAGCAGTTCGGCTTCTTGAATTCCAAACCATCAACCACCTTTTCTCCGGTCGCGATCACGCCGGACGAGGCCGGCTCGGCTTGGGATGGCCGCAAGCTCGCCCTCCCGCTGATCAGCGCTGTAAACGGTCGGGAAATCGGCCGGCCGAACGCGGGCGTGAATCTCGATTTCGACTTTGCACAATTGATCGCTCACGCGGCCCGGACCAGAAATCTTGGAGCTGGCACGATCATCGGCTCCGGAACCGTGTCCAACCGCGACGAAGCGGCTGGCGTGTCGTGTCTCCAGGAGCTTCGCATGCGCGAGAAAATCGCCCATGGCGAGTTTCGCACCAGCCATCTCCGGTTCGGCGATAGGGTTCACATCGAGATGTGCGACGCGAACGGCGCGTCGTTGTTTGGAGCTATCGATCAAGAGGTGGTCTCGTCTCGATAAAGGCCGCGGGCCTGGAACGCTCGCGCAACAACAAGAATGGAGGAAACCATGACGGAAACCGTCGTCATACCAGCCGCGGCAGAGTCCGCCCGATCCCAGAAGGATCTCGACGAACGCGTGCTGACGGCCAAGGGTCTGTCGGCAGGCTGGGCGGCCTCCTTCGTGGCGTTTCTAGCCCTTATTTTTAGCCCCGCTGCGCTGATCACGGCGACTTTTGGGGTGTTCGCCGCCGGCGTCGAGGCCCAGACCGGCTGGTCGCATAGCGCGGTCGCCTATGGCTCGACGATTATCTCGCTGATCATTCTCGTGACCTCGCCGATCCAGGGATTTCTGGCCGATCACCTGGGCGGGCGGCGGCTCGTCCTGATTTTCACGCCTCTTTTCGGTCTGTGTCTCATCGCGCTCAAGTTCTCGCTTGCGAACCTTGCCACCTTCTATGTTGCCTGTGGCTGCCTGGCTCTGACCAGCCTTGGTCTTTGGCCGCTCTCGCATATGAAGGTGATCGCCGGCTGGTTCACGCGCCGCGTCGGCATGGCGATCGGGGCGGCCAACACCGGTGTGGGCGTCGGCGCCGCGCTTTACCCCCTTGTGCTGGGTTTAGGCTTCAAGGCCATGGGGTGGACGGGGACCTATGCGGTTATCGGGATTATCCTCCTGGTGCTAATCTGGCCTGCCGTCTGGGTGTGGCTGCGCGAGCCGCCGCGACCGGTCGCCAGCGCCCCCCTCGTACTCGCACCAGCCCACGAGAAACGGAATTT
>FSXN01000227.1_pt1 | contig 10303 bp, 6 predicted proteins | sample 1638221 | NCBI WGS metagenome assembly FSXN01 (sample SAMEA3914788, study PRJEB12502) | metagenome | biome: forest; material: soil | place: Canada | collected 2011-07-03 | depth 0.1 m | reverse complement strand
GGCGCGACCCAATTCGTCACCTACGGCATGATCAACTTCACCGCCCTGTTCCTGATGCGGGAAAAGGCGATGACGCTGAAACAGATCGCCATCTACTACGCCCTGGTGGTCGGGATCGGCATGAGCGCCGGCATCTTCGCCTCGGGTCGGGCGATCGACCGGTTCACGCGGCGGTCGAAGTCGGCCTACGCCCTGATCCCCGCCGCGGGCCTGGTCCTGGCGACACCGTTCTTCCTCGGCTTCGTCTGGGCGCCGACCTGGCCCCTGGCCATCGCCTTCCTGATCGGACCCGCCTTCTTCAACTACTTCTACCTGTCTTCGGCGGTGGCGTTGGTTCAGGACGAGGTGGCGCCGCATCAGCGGGTGCTGTCCGGCGCCCTGCTACTGCTGATCATGAACCTGATCGGCCTGGGCCTGGGCCCGACCTATGTCGGCGCCGCGAGCGACTTCTTCCGCGCCAGCCATCCTGGCCATTCCCTGCAGTTCGCCTTCTACACCCTGCTGCCCTTCTACGGCCTGGCCGTGGCCCTGTTCCTGTGGCTGGCGCGGGTGTTGCGGAAGGAAAGCCTCACAACCGGAGCTTCGCGCGCATGACCCGTATTCGTCGCCTGATGGCCTGCGGCGTCGCGGCCGCCGGCCTCGCAGCCGCATGCGCTGCGCACGCCCAGGGCGGCCCGATCGTCGAGGCGCCCGCCGGACAGGTCCAGGGCGTCGCCGAGGACGGCTTGCTCGCGTTCAAGGGCATCCCCTACGCCGCGCCGCCGGTCGGCCCCGCTCGCTGGAAACCGCCGAGCCCCGCCGTGCATTGGTCGGGCGTGCGGGACGCGACCCGGTTCGGCCCCGCCTGCGTTCAACCGAACCCGCGCTCGATCAGCATCTATGCCGACACCCCGCCGGCGAGCAGCGAGGACTGCCTGTCGCTGAACATCTGGGCCCCGAAGGATGCGCACAATGCGCCGGTGATGGTCTGGATTCACGGCGGCTCCCTGACCAGCGGCGCGAGCAGCGAGTCGCTCTACGACGGCGCCAAGCTGGCCCGGAAGGGCGTCGTTGTGGTCTCGATCAACTATCGACTCGGCGTGCTGGGCTATCTGGCCCATCCCGGACTGAGCGCCGAGTCGCCCGAAGGCCTCTCCGGCAACTACGGCCTCCTGGACCAGATCGAGGCGCTGCGCTGGATCAAGCGCAACATCACCGCCTTCGGCGGCGATCCATCCCAGGTGACCATCGCGGGCGAGTCCGCCGGCGCGCTCAGCGTCATGTACCTGATGGCCTCGCCCCCCGCCCAAGGCCTGTTCGCCCGCGCGATCTCCGAGAGCGCCTACATGATCTCCACGCCCGAGCTGAAGCAGGCCGCATTCGGCTCACTCTCGGCCGAGGACCTCGGCCTGGCGCTCGCCACCAAGCTGCACGCGTCCGACATCGCCGCCCTGCGCGCGATGGACCCCCAGGCCCTGACCAACGCGGCCGCGGGCGTCGGCTACCTGCCGTTCGGCGCGGTGGACGGCAAGGTGCTGCCCGGCCAACTGGTGGACGTGTTCGATAAGGGCCAGCAAGCCCACGTGCCGATCCTGGCAGGCTTCAACAGCGGCGAGATCCGCTCCCTGACCTTCCTCGTGCCGCCGCCGCCAGCCAGCGCCGCCGACTACGACCGCAGTGTGCACGAGCGCTACGGCGATCTGGCCGACACCTTCCTGGCGCTCTATCCAAGCTCCAACATCAAGGAAAGCATGCTGGCGACCACGCGCGACGCCATGTACGGCTGGACCGCGGAGCGGCTGACCAAGAGCCAGGCGGCGCTGGGCCTGCCCGCCTACCTGTACCTGTTCGACCACGGCTATCCCGCCGCCGACGACAAGGGCTTGCACGGTTTCCACGCCAGCGAACTGCCCTTCGTGTTCGGCACGTTCGACCGCACCCCGCCCTATTGGCCGAAGATCCCGGACACCGCCGCCGAACACCGGATGTCCGACGCCATGACCAGCTATTGGGCCAGCTTCGTGAAGAGCGGCCGGCCGGAAGCCGCGGGCGAGCCGGACTGGCCACGCTTCGGACCAAGCGGCGCCTACATGGCCTTCCAGGCCTCGCCCACCCCCTTGGACCATGTCCAACCGCAGGCCTACGCCCTGCATGAGGAGGTGGTCTGCCGGCGCCGTGCGGTAGGAAACCTGGCCTGGAACTGGAACATCGGCGTGATCTCGCCGCCATTGCCCCCGAAAGCGGGCTGCCCCTAGCCGAAGCTGTGGTTGTGAGGCCGGCTCGAGGCTAGCGCCCGGCCGGCCTGGCGCCGCTTAGCGCCCGAGCGCCATGAAGCCGGCGGCCATGAACTTGGCGATCCGCTGCTTCACCGCCTCGAAATCATCGGAATGGCAGACGCCGCCGGACAGGCGGTCGATCCGGCCGGTCCGCGCCAGGGTGTTCATCAACGCCCCCGTCACGAAGTGATAGCCCCAGAAGATATCCTCTTCGGTGTAGTCCGGCAGGGCGCGCTTCAAGATGCCGACCAGCTTCAGCACCACCGGGTCGAAGTGCTCGTCCAGCAGGGCCGCGCCCTCCGGCGTGTTGCTGACGCGGGCGCAGAAGGCGGCGTAGTTCATCCAGGGCTCGCCGCCCTCGATATAGAGGTCCAGGTCGGTGTCGAGGAAGGCGTGCAGCGCGCCCTCGACCGTGGGATTGTCCCCGGCCTCGATCTCGTAGCGTTCCAGCGCCGCCATGCGCCGGCCCGCAGTCACGCCCGCGCGCCGGGCGAACACCGCCTCGAACAGCTTCTGCTTATCCTTGAAATAGTAGTTCAGCAGCGTGGTGTGGACGCCGATCCGCTGGGCCACGTTGCGCAGGGTCACGCCATCCAGGCCGAACTGGGAGAACAGATATTCGGCGGCGTCCAGGATCTGTTCCAGGGTTTCCGCGCGCTGGGCGGCCTTGCTTCGCCGAACCGGCTTTTCGGCCGGCCCATCAGACATCGAACCAACCAGCTTCTTTATGGGCAAGGTTGGCCGTGTCGAATCTGTCAACGATTGACCCCTTCGGTCGCGAGCTTCCCGTTGACGTAGTCGGCACGCAATTGGGTCTTGTCAATCTTTCCGGTGCCGGCCAGGGGCATGGCCGCCACCTGAGCGACCTGGTCGGGGATCCACCAGTCGGCCACCTCGCCGCGCAGCATCTGCACCAGCGCCGCCGCGTCGATCTGCTGGCCGGGCCGTGGCTCGACGATCAGCACCGGGCGTTCGCCCCACTTGGCGTCCGCACGGCCGATCACCGCCACCTGGCCCACCGCGGGGTGACGGCCGACGACCTCTTCGATCTCGGCCGGGTTGATCCATTCGCCGCCGGACTTGATCAGGTCCTTCGATCGCCCGCAGATCGTCAGGTTGCCGGCCTCGTCGAGGCTGGCCAGATCGCCGGTGTCGAAATAGCCCTCCGCGTCCAGAGCGTCGCGCTCGGCCCCGAAATAGCGCTCGATCACGCTGGCGCCCCTGACCTTGAGGTGGCCCATCACCCCGCGTTGCTGCGCCAGGGTGACGCCGTCGGCGTCGGTTAGCTTCAGGTCCAGGCCCAGCGGCGGGCGGCCCGAGGCCCGCGCCGCGGTGGACGGCGCGTCGGGCGGCGCGATGGTGCCCGTGGGCGACAGCTCGGTCATGCCCCAGCTGGTCTGCACCCGCGCGCCCAGCCGCGCTTCCATGCGCTGGATCAGCGCGTCCGGGCAGCTCGACCCACCGATGACCACGCGCTTCAGGTCGGGCAACTCGCCACCCGTGGCGTCGAGGTGGTCGACCACCCCCTGCCAGACGGTCTGGACGCCGGCGGCGACGGTCACGCCCTCCGCGCGCATCAGCATGGCCAGGCTGGCGCCGTCGGTCTGGCGCCCCGGCAGGACCAGCTTGGCCCCCACCGCCGGCGCGGCGAACGGCAGCCCCCAGCCGTTGGCGTGGAACATGGGCACCGCGACCAGCAGTGCGTCGCTTCCCTGCAGGGCGAAGGAGTCGGCCTGCAGGGCGCGAAGGGTGTGCAGGTAGTTGGAGCGATGAGTGTAGAGCACCCCCTTGGGCCGCCCGGTGGTGCCCGAGGTGTAGCAGAGGCCGGCCGGCGCGTTCTCGTCGAACGCCCCCCAGGCGGTCGCCGCGCCATGGGCGTAGAGAAGATCCTCATAACTCCAGAACCGCGTGGGATGGGCCCCAAGATCGATCGCGCCTGGTTCGCCGTCCAGAAAGACCACGTGCTCGAGGCCAGGACAGAGCGGCGCCAATTCCGTCAGCAAGGGCGTGAGGTTGGAAGCCACGGCCAGAACCCGGTCGTCGGCCTCGTTGATCATGGCCGCGAGGTGAGCGGCGGTGAGGCGTGGATTAAGGGTATGGCAGACCAGCCCCGCCCCCATGGCGGCGTAGTACACCTCAAGATGATGCTGGGTGTTCCACGCCAGGGTGCCGATCCGGTCGCCAAAGTTCAGGCCGAGCGTCGCCAGCGCGCCCGACATCCGATTGCTACGATCCCTCAGCGCAGCGTATTCGATACGATGCTCCACCTTGCCCGCATTGGCCGTGACGACCTCACGGCTCCCCGACCACTTCGCGGCATGGTCAAGGAACTTGTCTACCGTAAGGCTGTATGACTGCATGGGCGCATGGCGAGAACTGTGAATGAGGGGGTTTGATTGATAGGGGACGACGTCAGAACGCCTTCATGACGCTGACCCCGAACTGGCGCGGGGCGCCAGCTATGCGGATCGGCGGCAGCAGGGCGGAGATGTACTGGTCGTTGGTCAAGTTGTAGCCGTACAGCGTCGTGACGAAGCCGTGATGGGTCCAGGCCAAGGAGGCGCCCAGGATATTGCGCGCCGCCAGGTAATCGCCGGCCGCACGATTGTCGAACACCGTGCCCCATTGATCCGAGATGTGGCTGAAGTTCACGCTCGGCGTCACCAGGTCGCTATTGGCGAGCTTGAAATCGTACTGGGTGCTGAAGTTGAACGTGAAGTCCGGAGCATAGGTCTGGGGATGTCCCTTCAAGTCTATGCAGGTGGGACTGGAGGGCCCGACATTCAGATTGCAAGTGCCGCCGACGCCCGAGCGCGCGTCCTCGGCGTAGAAGGTGCCGAGCGCGCTGTGCTCCAGGCCCAGGCCGCCTTTGGCGGAGAAATCGCCCACAACCGCCTGCACCGTGGCTTCGAAGCCGTAAAGCTTGGTGGAGTTGGGGTTGTTCAGTTCGGTGGTGAACTGGGGATTGTCCGGCAGCGGAATACTGACCTGGAAGTTCTTGAAGTCGTTGTAGTAGGCGCCGAGCTGGGTGCGCAGGTGGTTGTCGAACAGGCGCGTCTTCCAGCCGACTTCATAGTCGACCACGTACTCCTGCTTGAACGGCGCGGGAATCGGCACCGCCGGATAGCTGTATAGCGAGGTGTTCAGCCCGCCCGGCTTGCCGCCACTGGCGACGAACGCATAAAGGAAATTGTTGCTGTCCAAATTCCAATTCAGCGTGACCTTACCCGTCACGTTGTTGCCGTGATACCGCGCGCTCTGCGGTTGGTCGAGCAATGGCGAGTATTCCGGCACGAAGTAGATCGTGTGGTTGGTGGTGCTCCACAGCGAATATCTCACGCCTGCCTGTAGCTGGAACCCGGCCGGCAAATTGAAACTAAGTTGGCCAAAACCGGCATAGGTGTGGGTGGCGTTCTTTCCCTCCAGGTCCTCGTCGAACCCACCCGGCGGCACGCCGATGTCGAAGACGCTGGGGAAATTGTATTGGTTGTGATCGTAATAGGCGCCGAGGATCCAGGTAACTGGCCCCTTGTCGGGCGAGATCACGTTGAACTCTTCGGACCAGAGCGTCTCGTCCGACTTTTCGGAAATGATATAGTTCGGCGTGGCCAGGTCGGTCCCGTCGATGTCGCCCTTCCAGCCGGTGCGCCCGCGCTGGTAGGCGGTGATCGAGCGCAGGGTGATCCCGCTGCCGGGATCCACGTAATCGACCTTCAGCGACGACCGCACAAACTGGTCGACCGCATAGGTCTCATAGTTGTTGGCGAATTTGAAAAGATTGTCGGTCGGGTTCAGCTTGCCGGTCACCGGATTGATCTCGGCATCGCCAAAATAACCACCATTGTCGAGGTAGTCGTAATCGGTTTTGAACAGCACCTTCAGCGAAGCCGTTGGCGTCCAGAGCAGGGAGAATCGCCCGCTGCCCCACATCGTGTTGGGATCGCCGGTCAGTCCGTTGATGTGGTAAAATGAATCCCGATATTCTGTATTGAACGCGACGCGTGCGGCCAGGGTGTCGTTTATCGGTAGATTTACCGCGCCCTGCAGCCCGGTGTCGTTGTAATTGCCGTAGTGACCAAACAGATAGCCATTGTATCCGCCATCGATCACCGGATTCTGGGTATTGACGATCACGGCGCCGCCGGTCGCATTCTGCCCGCTGAACGTCCCCTGCGGACCCCGAAGGATTTCTACGCTGGAAACATCGTAATAGGGCTCTTCGGCGAAATAGCCTGGGAAGCTGGCCACGCCGTCGCGATAGGTGACCACCCCGGTTCCGGTCTGGGTGTTGTGCTCGCCCTTGCCGATACCGCGGATATCGACGTCGTCGCCCTGGCCAAAGTTGTTGACGGTGAGCGACGGGCTGACGAACTGCAATTGGTCGATCGTGAAGACGCCGTTCTTGGTCAGATCCTGCTGCGTCAGAACCGTGGCGGCGATCGCCGTCTTCTGGAGATCCGTGGTTCGGCGCTCGGCGGTGACGACGACTTCAGGCAGGGCTGTCGACTGGGAGTTATCCTTGGATGCGGTCGACGCCATTTGCATCGATTGCGCGGCGGATGCGGACGACGACGTCTGCGCTCCAGCCATACCGCACCACCCCAAGGTCAACACAGACGCGCTAAGCCACACTGCGTGCCGCTTCATAGCTTCCCCACCTATCGAGACAGCGCTCTTCGGCGCCTGAGATGACGTTGACGCACGCCTCCCAAGCTGTCAACACTCATTCTCTCACGAGTGAATAAGATGAGTTAAGGCGGGAGGCGCATGTGATCGATCTTACGGGCCGCGTGGCGATTGTGACGGGCGCCGGCGGCGGGCTGGGTCGGGCCCACGCGCTTTTGCTGGCGCAGCGCGGAGCGCGCGTGGTGGTGAACGACCTGAGCGCGAACGCCGAAGCTGTCGTGCAGGAGATCGTCGCTGCGGGCGGTCAGGCGCGCGCTGTATTGGGCTCGGTGAGCGACGCAGCGCGCGTACAGGACATGGTCGACGACGTACTCAAAACTTGGGGGCGGGTCGATATTCTTGTGAACAACGCCGGCATCCTGCGCGACAAATCTTTCGCCAAGATGAGCCTGGATGATTTCCGCCTCGTGGTCGACGTGCACCTGATGGGCGCCGCCACCTGCACCAAGGCGGTCTGGGATACGATGCGGACGCAGAACTACGGCCGCATCGTCATGACCACCTCTTCGTCGGGCCTGTACGGCAACTTCGGCCAGGCCAATTACGGCGCCGCCAAGCTGGCGCTGGTGGGCCTGATGCAAACCCTCTCGATCGAGGGCGCCAAGCACGACATCCGCGTCAACTGCCTGGCCCCGACCGCCGCCACCCAGATGATGGAAGGCATCCTGCCGGCCGAGCAACTGGCGATGCTGCGGCCCGAACTGGTCAGCCCGGCGGTGCTCGCCCTGGTGTCGCAAGAGGCGCCGACCCGGGCGATCGTCTGCGCCGGCGCGGGCGGCTTCGAGATCGCCAACATCACCCTGACCGAGGGCGTCCACCTGCCCGGCGATCCGCCCACAGCAGAGGCGCTGCTGGCCCGATGGAGCGAGCTGGCGGACCGGCGCGGCGAGATCGTACCAAGCCAAGGCTGGGCCCAGAGCGAGCTCGAGCTGCGCAAGGCGGGCTTCACCCCGCCCCAGGCCGAGGTCGCCTGAGATGACGCGCGAAGCCGTCATCGTCTCCGTCGCACGCACGCCGATCGGGCGGGCGTATCGCGGCGCCTTCAACGCGACCCCTGCCCCGTCGCTGGCCGCTCACGCCCTCCGCGCCGCGGTGGCGCGCGCGGGCGTCGATCCCGGCGAGATCGAGGACTGCATCCTCGGGGCCGCGATGCCGCAGGGGACGCAGCACACCATCGGACGCACAGCCGCCCTGGCCGCTGGCTTGCCGGTCTCGGTCGCCGGACAGACGGTCGACAGGCAGTGCTCGTCCGGCCTGATGAGCATCGCCATGGCCTCCAAGCAGGTCGACATCGACCGGATGGATGTGGTCGTGGCCGGCGGCGTGGAGTCCATTTCCCTGGTCCAAACCGAGGCGTTTCGCGCCGATCCCGATCGCGAGCTGCTCGCCCGGCATCCGGATATCTACATGCCGATGCTCGACACGGCCGAGACGGTTGCGCGTCGCTACGGCGTCTCGCGCGAGCGTCAGGACCTCTATGCGCTGGCTTCCCAGCGCCGCACCGCCGAGGCCCAGGCGGCGGGCCGATTTGAGGCCGAGATCATCCCGGTCAGCACCACAAAGCTCGTCACCGACAAGGCGACGGGCGCGACCTCGCTCGAACCGGTCATTCTGACCCGCGACGAGGGCAATCGCCCGGACACCACCCTCGACGGCCTGAGCACGTTGAAGCCGGTGCGGCCCGGCGGCTCGATCACCGCCGGCAACGCCAGCCAGTTGTCCGACGGCGCCGCGGCCTGCGTGGTCATGGAGGCAGGCCTGGCGGCGTCCAGGGGGCTCACGCCGCTCGGCCGCTATTGCGGCATGGCGGTGGCGGGCGTGGAGCCGGACGAGATGGGCATCGGCCCGGTCTTCGCCGTCCCCAAGCTCCTGAAGCGCTTTGGCCTGGGCGTTGACGACATCGGGCTGTGGGAGCTGAACGAGGCGTTCGCCGTGCAGGTGCTCTACTGCCAGGATCGCCTCGGCATTCCCGACGACCGGATGAACGTCGACGGCGGCGCCATCTCCATCGGCCACCCCTACGGCATGTCCGGCGCCCGCATGACGGCGCATGCGCTGATCGAGGGGCGCCGCCGCGGCGTCCGCTATGTGGTCGTGACCATGTGCGTCGGCGGCGGCATGGGCGCGGCCGGGTTGTTCGAAGTCCTTTAAAGCCTCTCGACGGGGCGTCGCGCCCCGCAAATTGAGTGCCGGTTGGGAATCGCAGAGACGCCCGACCGGCACAGCTCCCCGCGGCTCAACCGGCCGCCCATTGTGCTGATTCAATAAACCTCAGCACGATTTTGAAGTCTCTCTCACCTCGAACTGTGGCTGAGAATAATCAGCAAAGCGTAGATCGATAGATCGAGCCGGTGGGAACGCAGGCCCGATCGCCTAATCGCATCCGCGCGACCGAGACCACGCATAAACGGTGGCCGGTTCGGGAGATGAAACGATATGCCCTACGAAATATTGCACCCGAGCGGTCATCGCGAGCCCGGGGTCGGCGACGGACCTGGCGACTGCAACCGGCCTGCGCCGCGCACGGCCGCAGCCATCATCGCCGGCTAATCACTGGCGGCCTAAGACGCCGCCAAGGCGCCGCGCTGAAACATCGCTCAGAAAAATAAAACGGGGAGCAATCTCATGACCACGCCACGCGGGCGTTCGTTAGGTTCGAAATCCACATCCGCCCTGCTCGCCGGCACATGCCTGGCGCTCGTCATGCCGCTGACGCCAGCCCTGGCCCAGACCGCGGCGCAGCCCCCTTCAGCGGCGCCCGCCGATCAGGCGACGCCGGCTGCGCCCCCGGCGCAACCTGCAACTGGAGCCGTCGCGGTTCCCGAGATCGTCGTCACCGCCCAGAGGCGATCGGAAAGCCTGCAGAACGTCCCCGTCGCCGTCACCGCCCTCAGCGGCGGCGCCCTGTCCCGGGCCGGAGTTACGAACACCGCCGATCTGAACAACGTGGTGCCCGGGCTGAACTTCACCACTTCGGTCGGCGCCTACGGCCTGCCGACGATCCGCGGCATCGGCAGCACGTCCCAGGGGCCCGGCGTCGAGAACCCGGTCGCGACCTATATCGACGGCGTCTACATGGTGTCGGCCGCCGGCTCGCTGCTGTCGCTGCATGACATCAGCCAGGTCGCCGTGCTCAAGGGCCCGCAAGGCACCCTGTTCGGCCGCAACGCCACCGGCGGCCTGATCCAGGTGACGACACAGCAGCCGAGCCAGGACTTCCACGCCGACATCGACGGCACCATCGGCAACCGTCAAGCCTCGGCGGAGAACATCTATCTGTCCGGCGGCCTGACCGACAAGCTGTTCGCCAACTTCGCCGCCTCCAACGACGACCTGCTGCAGGGCTTCGGCAAGAACCTGGC
>FSXN01000546.1_pt1 | contig 10318 bp, 10 predicted proteins | sample 1638221 | NCBI WGS metagenome assembly FSXN01 (sample SAMEA3914788, study PRJEB12502) | metagenome | biome: forest; material: soil | place: Canada | collected 2011-07-03 | depth 0.1 m | reverse complement strand
GGCCGGCGGTGTTCCTGTCGGGGGCCTTTGTGGGCGCCCTGCTGCTGCCGGTCGTCGCGTTCGGGCTTCCGGAATCGCCCTCCTACCTGATCTCGCGCCGCGCGACCAACGCCCTGGAGCGCTTGAACCAGGTCCTCGCGCGACTAGGCCGACCTGTGCTCGCCGCCTTACCCGAGGCACCGCCGCTGAAGCGGGCGTCCTACGCCGCACTCTTCACCCCGGCCATGATCGGCACCACCCTGACCTTCACGACGGTCATGGCCCTGGTCTCCGCGGCCACTTACTACTTGCTGAACTGGCTGCCGCAGATGATCACGGACGCGGGGTTTTCGCCCTCGCAGGGCAGTCTAGTCTCGGCGATGCCTGCGCTCGTCGGCATGTTATCGGGCCTGATCTGGGGGCTCGCGGCCAATCGCTTCGGCCCGGCTCGCCTCGCCGCGATCTGCGCGATCGGGTCCGGATGCACCCTGGCCCTGTTCGGCTTCACCCCGCCGGTGCTCGGCATGTTCCTGCTGGTGACGGGCATATCGGGCCTTTTCGCGGGCGGCGCCGCCGGGCTTTTCTACGCGACGATGGCGGCCATCCTGCCGGCGCCGGTACGCGTATCAGGGATCGGGTTCGTCATCGGCGTCGGTCGGGTTTTCAGCATTTTCGGACCGATGCTCGGCGGACTGATGTTCGCCGGTGGCCTGACCCGTTTGGAGGTCTCCCTGATCTTCGCCTGCGCGCCGATCCTCGCCGGCCTTCTGTTGTTTGGAACAGCGCGCTCCAAGTCTGTGGCTTCTTCAATTGCAACCGCTAAGGCCTGAACGCGACAAGGTCTTTCAAGGAGGTACGCTGGTGGCAAAGTCGGCTTTTCAGGACGCCTGGTCGCGCAACCACGACGAGGCGGAATGGCGCGATCTGGCGCCAGAAGAGATCGAAGCCTTTCGGCGCGACGGCGCAATCTGCCTGAGAGGCCTCTATTCCAAGTCGTGGCTGCAGCGCCTAGCCGACGAGCTGGACGCGATCGCCGAGGACGAGGGGGGGAGATCCGGTCCATCCATCAAGGGCGGCTACTATGAATGGATGAAACGCGACGCCATTCGCGATTTCGTGCTGTTCGGACCGACGGCAAAGCCCGTCAGGCAGGCGCTTGGGTCTTCCCGGCTCAACTTCTTCTACGATCAGATCTTCATCAAGGAGGGCCTGCAAGCGGCCCCGACGCCCTGGCATCACGACTACACCTTCTGGCCGATCGCGGGGACGCAGATCGCATCGGTCTGGGCGGCCATGGAGCCGGTGACCGCCGAAGGCTCGGCGCTTGAGTTCGTGGCCGGCTCACACCTTTGGAAACGGGAGTTCAAGGCCATCGCAGTCAGCGGCGCGGACGTCTCAAGCCGCCCGCTTGAGGATGTCCCCGATATCGAGGCCGACCGCGCCGCCTACAACATCCTAAGCTGGGAGTTGGAGCCGGGCGATGCACTGCTCTTCCACGCCCTGACATTACACGGGGCCCGGGGCAATTCCACGGCGCGCCGGCGTCGCGCGATCACCACCCGATGGACCGGAGACGATGCGGTCTACCATGTGGCGGGCGCCTTGCCGCGGTTCCTCTGGGATCCTGCCCTGAAGGATGGCGATCCGCTCTCGGGCCGCATGTTTCCGCAGGTTCTTCCGACGCTCATCGACGCCGAGATCGAACAGCGGATGCGAGGGCCCGTACCGCCTGAACCGCATCAGGTCGCGGCGGTTCTCGCGGCGCGAAAAGCTGCCGAACAACAGTCCGCGCAACACGGCGCGCAGTAGGCATGGACGCCAGGCGACTGGCAGGAGGAGTTGACAGATGGCTTGCGTATCCAAGGCTTTGATCATCGGCGGCGGCATCGCGGGGCTTTCCGCGGCGATCGCGCTGTCAAAGGCCGGCGTGCATTGCGACGTCGTCGAGCTGTACGACACGCCGACGGGCGCCTCGCTGGGCGTCTCTGGCCGGGCGGCCGAGGCGCTCGACGAATTGGGCGTTTATGAGCGCTGCTATGAGACCAGCCGCCCGTTCAGCAGCGACACGACCGTAGCCTCTCAGTACGACGCCGCGGGCAACCTGGTCAGTCCTGGTCCGAAACGACCCGAATGGCCCGGCGCGAAGACGGCGCTGGGCGTCTACCGGCCGGTCTTCCTGCAGGTGCTGGCCGACGAGGCGATCCGGCTCGGCGCCGACATCCAAAAGGGAATTACCGCCCAATCTATCGTTGAACGCCCTGGCGCAGCGCACGTCACCTTCACCAACGGCGACGAGCAAGACTACGACCTGGTCATCGGCGCCGACGGCATCAATTCGCGCACCCGCGACATGCTGTTCCCCGACGCGGACAAGCCCGCCTACACAGGCCAGATGAGCATCCGCTGGATGGCGCCGGGACCGTTCGTCGAGGGCGAGGGCTGGTATCTCGGACCGGTGGGGCGGCTCGGTTTCTATTATATCCCGCAAGGCGAGGTCTATATTCCGGCGGTCATCACCACGCCCGAGCTGAAGCGCTACAGCGACGAGGAGGTTCGCGAGCTCTTCACCCGTCTGCTCGACAGCTATACGGCCCCGGCGATGGTCGAACTCCGCAGCCGCCTGACCCCGGACTCCAAGCTGATCTGCCGGCCGTTCGAATGGATCCTGTTGCCCGAGCCCTGGCACAAGGGGCGCACGCTTCTGATCGGCGACGCGGCGCACGCGACCTCCGCCCACATGGGCCAGGGCGGCGGCATGGCGTTGGAAGACTCCGCCGTTCTCGGCCAATGCATCGCCGCGGCCTCGACCCTGCCCGAGGCCTTCGACGCCTTCATGGCCCGCCGGTTCGAGCGGGTTCGGACGGTGGTGGAGACCAGTGTCGGCCTGTCGAGGCTTGAGCAGGCCCATGCGCCGCCGTCCGAAAACGTCGCTCTACTGACCCGCGCCTTCGCGGCGCTCTCGCAACCCTACTGAGCCGGGGAGCCGGCAGAGCCGGAGCTAGCCGATGATGGCGCAGGGAGACATTCCGCACCTCGACCTGGATCTTTTCGGCGAGTCCAGCCTGGCCGATCCGTTCACGGACTATCGCCGTCTGCGCGACGCCGGCCCCCTGGTTCGGCTCGGCCGTCCCGACATCTATGCGATCGGCCGTTTTGCCGACGTGCAGGCGGCCCTGCGGGCGTCCGCCACGCTGATCAGCGGCGAAGGCGTTGGTTTCAGCGACGCCTTCAACGCCCCACGCGGCATGAACGTACTGCAATCCGACGGAGACCTGCATTTCCGCCTGCGCGCCTCGGTGATGAGACCGCTGGCGCCTCCGGCTCTGAAAGCGGCCCGCGGCGACCTGAAGGCCATGGTGGCTGGCCGCGTCGCCGCCCTGACCGGCCGCGGCTGGATCGACGCGATGCAGACCCTGGCCGCCTTCCTGCCGGTGGAGGCCGTCTCCCACCTTGTGGGTCTGCCCGAAGTCGGGCGGGAACGGATGCTGGAATGGGCGGGCGCGACCTTCAACCTGATCGGCCCGAACCAGAACCCCGACGACTTCGCCCTGCTGGGCGAGGCGCGCGCCTTCATGGCCTCGCTCAGCAAGGATACGGTTCGCGAGGGCAGCTGGGCCGGCGACCTCTTCGCGGCCGCGCAGATGGGGCGGCTGTCGCAGGTCGAGGCCATGGCGGCGCTCAGCGCCTACATTGTCCCCAGCCTGGACACGACGATCCTGGCCAAGGGCCATCTGCTGAACAATCTGGCGGCCAATCCCGGCCAGTGGGCGCTGCTCAAACAGCGGCCGGACCTGATCCCGGCCGCCGTGCTGGAAGGTGTCCGGCGCGACTCCGTGATCCGCTGGTTTTCCCGCGTGGCGACCCAGGATCACGACGTGGACGGCGCGGTCCTGCCCAAGGGTGCGCGGGTCATGCTGCTCTACGGAGCCGCCAATCGGGACGAACGCCGCTATCCCGATCCCGACCGCTTCGACATCGCCCGCGACGCACATGACCACCTGGCCTGGGGCACAGGCGCGCACATGTGCGCCGGTATGAACCTGGCTCGGCTCGAGATGGAGGTTCTGCTGGAGGCGATGGTCGAGGCCGACCTGGACCTCGCCGCCGGCGCTCCGGTCATGGGGATCAACGCCGGCCTGTTCGGCTTCCGCTCACTGCCGTTCAGGCTCGATCCGGCCAGCTCGCGCGCGCCGAAAGCGCATCAATGAGGTAGCCGACATGACCAACCCAACCGCCCCAGAGCCAGGCGCTCCAGAGGCAGGCTTTGCGACGGTCGTCTATGACCTGGTCATACGCGGCGTTCACGTCTTCGACGGTTACGAGGCGCTCGCCGGCGCGTTCGACGTCGGCATCAGCGGCGCTGAGATCGCCGCCGTGTCCAACACGCCTTTGGGCGGAACGCGTGAGATCGACGGCGATGGCGGGTGGCTGATGCCGGGCCTGATCGACACCCATGTGCACTTCTTCGATTTCAGGGTGGTGAGGGACCCGGCCTCTTTGCGAGGCTTCGCGGAAAACACCGCGCCCTCGCTGCTCGAAAACTTCCTTCGGAGCGGCGTGACCTCGATCAAATCGGTTGGCGATCCCGCCAAGGCCATCCTGGAATTACGCGCCAAGCTGGCCGAGGGCGCGCTACGCGGACCCCGGCTGTTCGTCACCGGCAATGGGATCACCGGCCGGGACGGCCATCCGGCGTCGACCATCTTCGGCGGCAATCCCTGGTTCCGATCCTACGCCGCCGGCGAAGTCGACAATGCGCAGATGATGCGCGACCTGGTGCATCGTCTTGCCGACCAAGGCGTGAACGCCATCAAGCTGCTGTCCGAGGGCGCCTGCGCCTGCGCCGGCTCGCCGCGCTATCTTTGGCAAAACCCGATCTTTCCCAACGCCGTGGAGCTTACGCGTCTTTCGACGGAGGTGTTGCGCGCGGGGGTGGAGGCCTCCCATGAAAGAGGGCTGCGGGTCACCGTCCACACCGTGCAGCAGGACGCGGCGCTTGAGGCGCTGGAAGCCGGCGCCGACGGGCTCGAACATGGGGTGACCGTCGAACCGATCACCGATCCCGCCTTCGTCAGGCTCATGGTCGAACGCGGCGCCACCTATGCGCCCACCTTGTGGATCCACGACCAGGTGCATCCGCACACGCGGCCGAACACCAAGCTGATGTCCGACGCCGGCGTAAGGATCGTACTTGGCAGCGACAGCTTCTGTGGCCGCGGCAAGTTTGGCGAAAACTCCCTGGAGGAGGCCGAACTCATGGCCGCCGCCGGAATGACGCCGCAGCAAGTCCTGGTCGCCGCCACGAGCAGCGCGGCGAAACACCTCGAGCGCCCCGATCTTGGCGTGGTCGCGCCGGGCAAGCGCGCCGACCTGGTCCTGCTGTCGGCCAACCCCATGGACAGTGTCGGCGCCCTGCGCAGCCTCTCCTTGACCATTCAGAACGGGCAGGTTGTTGTCGACAATCGCGAGGGCGTACGGTGACCGACATCGACATCCAGACCGCATGGGGCGTGATGCCGGCCTATGTCGCCAAGCCGGCGGGCGTTGGGCCCTGGCCGGGCGTGGTGGTCATCCACGATGCGTTCGGCGCCGGTGAAAATCTGCAGCGGCATGCGGATTGGCTGGCTGACTGCGGCTACTTCGTCGTGGCGCCCAACCTGCTCTACTGGAGCCGCAAGTTCATCTGTCTGCGGGCGGTGATGAAGGACGTCGCCGCCCGCCGCGGGCGCAGCTTCGACGAGATCGAGGCGGCGAGAGGCTGGCTGCAGGGGCAGCCCGATTGCACCGGTCGCCAGGGCGTCATCGGCTTCTGCATGGGCGGCGCCTTCTCCATGCTGCTCGCGCCTAGCGGAAATTATGCGGCGGCCGCGCCCAACTATGGCCAGGTCCCGAAAGATGCGGACACCTACTTCGCCGGCGCCTGCCCAATCGTGGGCAGCTTCGGACGCCGAGACCCCACCCTGATTGGCGCGGCGGAAAAACTCGAACGCGCCCTGGTCCGCAACCACATCGAGCATGATGTGAAACTCTATCCCGACACCAGCCACGGCTTCCTGGACGATCACAGCCGAGACAAGCTTCCGCTCCCCTTGGTTGTCGTCAAAACGATTCTGAATGTCGGCTACCACGGCCCGTCGGCGGAGGACGCCAAGGCTCGCATTCGGAACTTCTTCGACCACCACCTGAAGGCCTGACCCGCGATGCGCCCCGGTCAGGGCCGCAATCCGGCAAAAATCCAACTTCCGCTCATGGCGCCGAGCAGTCGATCAGTACCCCAGCCAGACCCCAGCTGACCTGTGGGCTGGCTGAGCAGGTTGATTGCGAGTCGACAGCCCTGGGCCTGCGTCAAGCCCCACTCAAATGAGCTCGTCGGTCGCCGGATCGATGGCCTTGGGGCTGCGCTTCGATTTCGCCTCGACCTTAACCGACTTCGGCTTGGCTGGCGCTTTGCGTGATGGTGCGGCCTTGGGAGTTGCCACTTTCGCAGCCGGCGTCTCGGCCGTGCGGTCGCGTCCCTTCGCACCGAGGCCGATCGCCTTCGCTAGCGCCGAGCGCGACGCCGCGTAGTTTGGCGCCACGATCGGATAGTCCGTAGGGAGGCCCCACTTCTCGCGATAGGCCGCCGGCGTCAGGCCATACTTGGTCTGCAGGTGCCGTTTGAGCGACTTGTACCGTTTGCCGTCCTCCAGGCAGACGATGTAGTCCGGCTGAACCGAACGACGGATCGGAACCGCGGGAGCCAGCACGGCTGCAGCCGCCGCCGGTGGTGGACCGGCTGTCGCAGTCAGGGCCGAAAAGACGCCTTTGATCAGCTCCGCCAGGCTATCGGCCCCGACCTTGTTATTCGAGACATAGGCGGCGGTGATTTCGGCCGTCAGTTCAATCGTCTTCAAATCCATCACCCGCCGCCTTCACATGAGAAAGCAGAACCGTAGCGCCGTCATTCAGTGAGCGGAAGCTTGCCATCATTAATCGGTTGCCGAGCCGGATCATCCCGGCCGCAAGTCGTTCTATCCCGCCGCCCTATCGCCGCATCAGCCTTGTTGCGGCTGACCATTTTCGGCTCTTTCTACTGAGCCTCGTTGATCCGCCGCTTCGCTTGAGCGGCTTTCCCGAGGCTCCCTGTGACCACCATTGCCTTCCGCTCAGAAGCCTTCGCCCGCGGCGCGCGCATGCTGCGCACGGCGCTCGGGCCGGCCATCGCCGCCTATCTGGAAGACGCCAGCATCGTCGAGGTGATGCTCAATCCCGACGGGCGGCTGTGGATCGATCGCCTCTCCGGCGGCCTGGAAGACACCGGCCGCCGCGTTACGCCAGCCGACGCCGAGCGGATCGTCCGCCTGGTCGCCCACCATGTCGGCGTCGAGGTGCATGCCGGCAGCCCACGCGTCTCCGCCGAACTGCCGGAGACCGGCGAACGGTTCGAAGGCTTGGTTCCGCCTGTGGCGGCCGCGCCCTGTTTCGCGATCCGCCGGCCCGCCGTCGCGGTGTTCAAGGGTGCGCGCTTGGCGCGCGCATCGCTGCGCGACGGCAAGCCGCCCTTGACCGCCACCGGCCCGGCCGGCCAGGGCTCGGCAGGCGCTTAAGGCAGGTTGGGGGGCCCGGCTCGCCTTTTCAGCGCCTCGGCGCACTCACGGTTTCGTCGCCTCGCGCTCGAACGCCCGCCTTCCGGCGCGCCGCCAGAGCTCCAGCATCTGATTGCGGTCGTCGGCTTTGAGCATGACGGCGAGCGTCAGGAAGGCGCCATAGAGGGCGGCGCGATCGTCTTTGGTGAGGTCGACCAGGCCGGCCTTCTGCACCAAGCCGCCCAGCTCGATCAGATATCGCGTCCGCTCTCGCCGTTGCATCACCCACACCCGCGTGTCGGTCCTGGCTTGGCGCGCCTCAAGCCGATGTCGCGCCGCCAGTGTTCGGCGGCTCGCGGCGTGGGTCGCGGTCAGCGCCGTGCGCAGGCTCTGCCTTGCCGCCTTGAAAGAACCCCGCGCCCCGCTTGCGCCCCCCCTCCTTGCGGGCCGCGTCGCTGCTGTCGACCAGGTGGAGCATCCCGCCCGCCAAGGTCTCGGCATCCAGGGCGTCGGCACCGGTGGCGATCACCAGCTCGCCAAGCTGACGGATCTTTCGCTCCTTCAGCGTCTTGGCCTTGCATTCCAGCGTCTTCAGTTCCGCGTCGAAGTCCCGAGGTTTGCGCATCGCCGTCTCCATGATTGGGGCCTGCGACGAGGATAAAACAACCGGTTCCGGAAGGCTCTAAAGTCGGCGGAATACCCTGGGACAGTCCGGTCCCTCCCGAGATTCTTTCTTGGGAGGGCGCGGTTATACGTCGTGCCGACGTGGGCTCCGAGGCGTAAGTGGTCTGTCGCCATGGCGATCTACCACTTCAGCGTCAAAGTCATATGCCGCGCCTCCGGGGCCAGCGCCGTGGCCTTGGCCGCCTACCGCTCGGCCTCGCGGCTGTACGACGAGCGGCTGGACCGCGACCACGACTTCACAAACAAGAGCGACGTCGTCCATTCTGAGGTCATGCTGCCGGACGGCGCGGCCGAGGCCCTGTCGGATCGGGCGGCGCTGTGGAACGCCGTCGAGGCGGGCGAGACGCGCAAGGACGCCCAGCTTTCCCGCGAGGTCGAGTTCGCCATCCCCCGCGAGCTGGACCAGGGCCAGGGGATCGCGCTGGCCCGCGGCTTCGTCCAGCGCGAGTTCGTGGATCGCGGCATGGTCGCCGACCTCAATTTGCATTGGGATGTCGGCCCGGATTGTCTGGCCAAGCCCCATGCCCACGTCATGCTGACGATGCGGGAGGTGATTGGGCGGGAAATCGGCGAAGCAGGCTTCGGCGCCAAGGTCCGGGACTGGAACCGCACCGAGCTGGTCGAGCAGTGGCGCGAGGCGTGGGCCGACCACGTCAATGAGCGCCTGGCCGAACTCGACATCGACGCGCGGATCGACTGCCGTAGCCTTGAGGCGCAAGGCATCGACCTGGAGCCGCAGCACAAGATCGGCCCGGCGGCGGGGCGCAGGGCCGGGGAGGGCCTTGAAGCCGATCGGCTCGACGAACACCACCAGATCGCCCGGGCCAATGGCGAGAAAATCATCGCCGATCCCCGCGTCGCCCTGGACGCCATTACCAAGCAGCAAGCCACCCTCAGCCGCCGCGATCTGGCGATGTTCATTCACCGCCATTCGGACGATGCGGCGCAGTTCGATCGGGCCATGGGGGAGGTACTCACATCGCCCGATTGCGTCGCCCTGGGCCGGGACGGACCGGGTCAGGACCGCTTCACCAGCCGCGAGATGATCGCGGTCGAGGAGCGCCTGCATCGCGCGTCCGCCCTGATGGCTGAGCGGCAGGCGCACGACGTCGACGCCTGGGATCAGCGCCGCGCGCTGACGCGTGCCGAGCAGGGCGGTCTTGTTCTCTCCGGCGAGCAGAAGGCGGCGTTCCAGCACCTCGCCAAGCCGGGCGATCTGGGCGTGGTCGTCGGCTATGCCGGCGCGGGCAAGTCGGCGCTGCTGGGCGTCGCCCGCGCGGCCTGGGAGGCCTCGGGCTACGAGGTGAGGGGGCTCACCCTGTCTGGCATCGCCGCCGAATCTCTGAAATCCGGATCTGGCATTGCGTCACGTACGATCGCCAGCTTGGAGCATCAGTGGGCGCAGGGGCGCGAGCAGCTCTCGTCGCGCGACGTGCTGATGATCGACGAGGCAGGGATGGTCGGCTCGCGGCAGCTGGAGCGGGTGCTGTCGGCGGCCGAGCGCGCCGGCGCCAAGGTGGTGCTGGTCGGCGATCCCGAGCAGCTGCAAGCGATCGAGGCGGGCGCGGCGTTCCGCTCGATCACCGAGCGCCATGCCCACATCGAGATCACCCAGGTTCGCCGCCAACATGAGGACTGGCAGCGCGAGGCGACCCGACATCTGGCGACCGGCCGCACCGGCGAGGCGCTGGCCGCCTATGACGCGCGCGGTATGGTCCATATCGCCGAGACCCGCGAGCAGGCGCGCGAGGGTTTGGTCGAGCGCTGGGCCGCGACCGCATCGCCGATCCCGCAAGAGCCGGATCATTCTCACCCACACCAACGACGAGGTCCGCGCACTCAATCTGATGGCGCGCGAGCGGCTGCGCCAAGCCAGCGTACTGGGCGAGGATGTGACGGTCAGTGTCGAGCGCGGCGAACGAACCTTCGCAGCCGGGGACCGGTTGGTGTTCCTGAAGAACGATCGTGGGCTGGGGGTGAAGAACGGCATGTTCGGCGAGATCGCGCAGGTCTCGCCGACACAGATGACCGTGCGTCTGGACGCCGGGCGATCGGTCGCCCTTGATCTGAAGAACTACGCCGAGGTCGAT
>FSXN01000887.1_pt1 | contig 10407 bp, 7 predicted proteins | sample 1638221 | NCBI WGS metagenome assembly FSXN01 (sample SAMEA3914788, study PRJEB12502) | metagenome | biome: forest; material: soil | place: Canada | collected 2011-07-03 | depth 0.1 m | reverse complement strand
GGATTAGGGGTCGGTTTCCTGCAACAGACTCGTTCTTGCTTGAGACCCCGGCGGCGGACGCAAAATCTTCACAATTTTGAAAATCTGGCCTATTTGACACAGCGGCAGGCTCGCCGAGCCACAGTGCAGATGCGCGGCGGACAGGTGATGAGGTCCAGGGCGGGATGGGGTGAGCGTCCGCTATAGGGAGCCAGTGTCTACCTCATCTGCGGATTGGGAGTTCCCTGCGCCTCGCCAAAGCAGAGCGCGAACCCGAAGTCACACCCTCACGCTAAAACCCGGTCCGGCGCTTTGGCGACGAGCCGTCGCGCTGGCGGCCGCATCCGCCACGGCTCAGAGGGACGCTGAGGCCGCCTCCAGCCAGGCGCGAAAGCTGGCCTGATAGCTGCGGTAAAAGGCGAGTTCGTAGGTTGGCGCGGCATCCACCTGCCAGATGACGACCCCGACATAGCCGATGAGGGTTGAGGCGGCGGACCCGGGGCCGAAGACGTCAGGGTGTAGGTCCAGATGAACGCCCTTCTGCAGGAGTTGGCGCGCCTGCGCACCCCCGAAACGAAGAATGCAATAGGCAGCCGACTGGTCAGAGACCGAGGCAAGCTCCGCCAAACGCGCCTCCAACCGCTCGGCCCAATCGATCTCCGCGCCCTGGTCCAATACAAGCCATGCGCCGGGTCCGGCGCCGATAACCGTCATCGCCCCGAGGACCTCGGCTCGTGGGGTGCTCGGCGCGGTCACGTTGAGCCGCTCACCGATCTGCGCCGCGGTGACGCCGCGCAAGGCGTGAACGCTCGCTAGGCCAAACGCCGTACGTTCCTCGATAAAGAGATCAGCCACGAACCCGTACTCCCTGAGGGTCGAAGAACACCGGAGAGCACACCTCGACTTCGATGTCTGGTCCCCGAACAGGGTCGTGCACGATGATCTGCTCGCCGTGCCGCTCGGGTCCCGATTGCAGAAGGGCCAGGGCGATCGGGTGCCCTAGCGTCGGTGAATAGGCCGCCGATGTAATGTAACCTTGATCGTTCGCCGCCACCGGGGGGGCGCCGCGGGCGATCAGGTGGCCGCCGCCGCGCAGCACCGAGCGCCCGTCCGTCGGGCGCAATCCAACCAAGGCCGGCCGGTTCGGATCCATCATTCCCGGACGCGCCGCCATATTGCGTCCGATAAAATCCTTTTTCGCCGACATGAGACGCGCCATGCCGAGATCGCGCGCCGTCGTGTGGCCGTTGAGTTCGCCGCCCGCCGGATGTCCCTTTTCAATGCGCATGACGCTGAGGGCCTCGGTCCCGTAGGGCGTCACGCCCATGCTGGCGCCGGCTTTGAACAGGGCGCGCACCAGGGCGTCGCCAAGCGTGGCCGGAACAGCGATTTCATAAGCGAGCTCTCCGGAGAAGGAGACCCTGAACAGGCGCCCCAAAACGCCGCGCCACCGGATCGGGCATGCCGCCATATAGGGCAGGGTGGCGTCGGATAGATCGGATCCGGGCAATAGCGCCTGAAGCAGATCGCGCGATCGTGGGCCAGCCACGGCGTAGGTCGCCCATTGCTCAGTGACCGACACGGCCTGTACGTCGAAGTGCGGCCAAATCACCTGTCTGCAATACTCAATATGCTGCATGACTTTAGCCGCATTGGCCGTGGTGGTGGTGATGAACCAGCGCCTATCCGCCAATCGCGTGATCGTGCCGTCATCCATCACGATCCCGTCTTCGCGCAACATCAAGCCGTAGCGCACCTTTCCCACCCGCAGGGTCGACGCCGTGTTCACATAGAGCTTGTCTAGGAACGCCCCGGCGTCCGGCCCCTGGATTTCGATCTTGCCCAAGGTGGAGACGTCGCAGACGCCGACATGGGCCCGCGTGGTGGTCACCTCGCGATTCACGATTGCGGCGACATCCTCACCAGGTCGGGCGAACCATTGCGCCCGCTTCCAGGCCCCCGCATCCAGGAACACCGCGCCCTGTTCGACCGCCCAGTCGTGGCCGGCGGTATGGCGGACAGGCCGAAAGTGCTCGTCGCGATGGTGGCCGACGATAGCTCCGATCGTGACGGGCAGATAAGGCGGCCGAGACAGCACCACGCCCGCCTCGGCCATGGTTTTTCCGGTCGCGGCGGCCAAAAGGCCGTGGCCGTTAACCTGGCTGGTCTTGCCCTGGTCCGTGGCCATGCCCCAGGTCGTATAGCGCTTGAGGTGCTCGACCGAGACGAATCCTTCCCGGACGCCTAGGGCGATATCGCTGTCGGTGACATCGTGCTGAAAATCGACGAATGCTTTGGCGCGATGGCCTTGGACCTTCCACAGAGGCGCGACCTCTGTGGCCTCGTCCAAGGTGCGCAGCGCGTCAGCCGCTGGGGCGGATCGGCCCAGGGCGGTCGCTATCTCAGCCCCAATTTTCTGACCGCCAGCCAAAACCTGGGACAGTCGAAAAGCGCCAGCGGCCGATCCGACCGCCGCCATACCGGCGGGCGCCTTCGCCAACACGAAGCTCTGGATAGTATCCGACCAAACCGGCCTATCCCCCAGGTTGGCGCCGAGGCCAATCGCTGGGTTCCAGCCGCCGGCCATAGCCAGCACATCACAGGCGATGCGGCGCTCGCCGGAAGCTTGAGACCAGACCCGAACCGACCGGACGGGCGCGCCGACCGCATCCTGCACGACCGCACCCGTCAAGATCTCGACGCCGGCGCGCTTGAGCCGCGCTGCAGCGGCGGGCGGCGCGTCGGATCTGGCCTCGACGACGGCCACTACCGCAACGCCGGCTTCCAGAAGGTCCTCGGCTGTGGACCAGCCGCTGTCGGTCGTGGTGAAAATGCAGATCCGCTTTCCAGGCGCGGCCGCATAGCGGTGCACATAGGTGGAGACCGCGGACGCGGTCATGACGCCAGGTCGATCGTTTCCGCCGAACACCAGTGGGCGCTCAAGAGCGCCGCTCGCCAGCACCGACCGGCGCGCGATGATCTTCCAGTACCGTTGGCGCGGTTGACCCGCCGCCGGGCGGGCCAGGTGCTCGGACACCCGCTGAAGCGCACCATATTCGAAGCCGTCGTAAGCGCCGAACACGAGGGTGCGGGGAAGCACCTGAACATTCGGCAAGGACGCCAACTCGCCGACGACAGCGTCCAACCATCGGTCGGCCGGCGCATCGTTGATCAGATGTCGCTCCGACAAGAGTCGTCCGCCGAGGCAGAAGTCCTGTTCGGCCAGAATGACCCGCAGCCCGGCCCGGCCCGCGGTCAGGGCCGCCGCCAGCCCGGCAGGGCCCCCGCCAATCACCAGCAGGTCGCAATAAGCGTGATTGCGCTCGTAGTGGTCCGGGTCCGGCTCGCCTGAAAGCGCGCCCAGTCCCGCCGCCTTGCGGATCAACGGCTCGTAGAGCTTTTCCCACAACGCCGCGGGCCACATGAAGGTCTTGTAGTAGAAGCCGGCGACGAACAGCGGGGCGAACAGCTGATTGATGGCCAAAACATCGAAGCCCAAGCTCGGCCAACGATTCTGACTTTGGGCGGCCAGGCCCTCGTAGAGCTCCACGATCGTGGCCCGGGTGTTCGGATCCATTCGGGCCCCCTGCCCGACCGTAACCAGCCCGTTGGGCTCCTCGCTGCCGGCGGTCAGCAACCCCCGGGGCCGATGATATTTGAAAGAGCGCCCAACGACCTTTACGTCATTGGCGACGAGCGCCGACGCCAGGGTGTCGCCGGCAAAGCCGCGGTAGGCCATGCCGTCGAAGCTGAAGCTCAGGGGCTGGGAGCGGTCGATACGACCACCATGCGTCAGGCGGCTCACGCGGACAGGTCCGTTGCAAAGCCGACCCCGCTGATTTGATGGGTGCGGGTGTCTCGTTCGACCACCAGCCAGTTGCGACAACCATGGGCATGGTACCAATGTTCACGCATCGGTCCCGCGACGTTGTCGCGAAGATAGACGTATTCGAACAGACCTTCACCGTCGCGAGATCTCGCCGGCGCGGCGTCTCCGCGATACACGAACTCGTGGATATCTCGCTCGCCACAAAAGGGGCAGGGAATGCGCATGCGGCGTCCTAATGGAGGTTCGGATGGGGCCCTTGGCCCTTTTCGTCGAGGATGTAGCCGGTCGCGAAGCGATCCAGACGGTATGCGCTCGCCACCGTGTGCGGCTGGTCTGTCGCAAGCAGGTGCGCGAAGCACCACCCGGACGCGGGGGTCGCCTTGAAGCCGCCGTAACACCAGCCCCCATCCATATAGAGGCCGTCCACCGGCATCCGGTCGATGATGGGCGAGCCGTCCATGCTCATGTCCATGACGCCGCCCCAGCTGCGCAACAACCGGGCCCGCCCGATCATGGGCATCATCACCATACCCATTTCGCAGACGTCTTCGACGATCGGCAGGTTTCCGCGGCTGGCGTAACTGTTGTAGCCGTCAAGGTCGCCGCCGAACACCAAGCCGCCCTTGTCAGACTGGCTGATGTAGAAATGGCCGGCGCCATAGGTGATGACGCCTGGAATGACCGGCTTTAGCGCTTCCGTCACGAAGGCCTGGAGAACGTGGGTTTCGATTGGCAGCCGCAACCCGGCCATGGCGGCCAGCCGCGAAGAGTTGCCAGCGACGGCGAGTCCGACCTTGTTCGCCTTGATTGTGCCGCGTGTGGTTTCCACCCCCGTGACCGCCCCGGTGGGGCTACGCACAAACCCGGTGACCTCGCAATTTTGAATGATGTCCACGCCACGGTCGGATGCGCCGCGGGCGTAACCCCAGGCCACCGCATCGTGGCGGGCGGTGCCCCCTCGCCGCTGCAACAGACCGCCATGGATGGGGAACCGCGCATGATCGAAATTGAGAAATGGCGCCATCCGGCGCACGGCCGCCGCGTCGATTAACTCGGCGTCCGCGCCATGAAGGCGCATGGCGTTACCCCGACGGGCGTAGGCGTCGCGCTGAGCATCCGAATGGCAAAGATTCAAGACGCCGCGCTGGCTAAACATAACGTTGTAGTTGAGGTCCTGTCCGAGCCCCTCCCACAACCTCAGCGAAAACTCATAGAAGGGCTCGTTGCCATCCAGGCCGTAGTTGGAGCGAATGATCGTGGTGTTGCGGCCAGTGTTACCGCCGCCGATCCAGCCCTTCTCAAGGACCGCCACGTTGCGAACGCCATGAACCTTGGCGAGATAGTAGGCCGTCGCAAGGCCATGGCCGCCGCCGCCAACAATGACGACATCGTAGCCCGCCTTAGGCGCGGCGTCGCGCCATGTCGGCTTCCAGTTTTTATGTCCCGTCAGTGCATTGGCAGCGAGGCTGAAAATGGAGAAGCGGGTCATGAACACCAAAGGCTAGCGGGCGCCGTCTGTGTTGAACCTATGCTTCAGCAATCAGCGGCGCTTGCCCTTGCCCGACCGTCAGTTTCCCCGCACCGACCGCACTCGACGACGGTATCGCGTCCGTCGACGCGGTTGGACCAGCGCGGCAGGGCGTTCCAGTTCATCCCAACGGCCGCCGCTGCGACCTCGCCCAGGCGCCAGACGGGGAAGGCCGCCCGCCCGCTTGGGTTGGAACCGAGAGTGAGGCGGTTCTGAGCCCGCAACCCAAAACACCGCCGCGCCGCCGGAAATCATGATGAGTTGGATAAGAGACGGCGTTGATCGTCTTGGGCAGGAGGACGGGCGCCAAGGTATCCTTGGCTCGCGGCAATGGAGTTCAGGGCCCCGGTGGGTTGGACTTCGCGCCGTGCCGCAGCGCGTTCACACGCTGCTCGCTGGGCGCCTGATTAAAGGCTCTGCGATACGACTTGGAGAAAGTGCTGGCTCGATTGAAGCCGCAGGCGATCGCAATCTCCAGGAGCGATAGACTGCTTTGCAGGACAAGCTGCCGGGCTCGCTCCAGGCGCCGTTCCAAATAGTATGCCTTTAGGGGCGTGCCGACCTGCGTCAGAAACAGGCGATCGAGGTGCCGCTCCGATACGCCTGCGACGATTGCGAGCTCACTTCGGCTAAGCGGCTCCTCCAGCGCCTGGTCTATCGCCTCGAGAACTCGGATAAGACCCGCGTGGTTGACGCCTAGGCGGGCTTGAAATGACAGCCTCTGCGGATCCTTGCCTTCGCGAATATCGGTGTGCAAGAACCACTCGCTGACTCCGACGGCAAGCGCCTCGCCGTGCTCGCGCCGCAAAAGCGCGTGCATCATGTCTAGGGATGAAATGCCGCCGCCACAGGTAATCCTATGGTCGTCTATTTCATAGAGGGACCGCCTTAGGTCGACCTCGGGGAATTCTTCGCGGAAGGCCGACGCATAGACCCAATGGGTGGTCATGCGATGGTGGTTGAGCAGTCCAGCACGAGCTAAGAGAAAGGCGCCGCCGGCGATGCCGCCCATGACGGCATTGACCGTCGCGAGCGCCCGTAGCCAACGCAGGGTCTGGGATTGGCGGAAGGTCAAGGCTTCGTCGCTGGCGCACACAAAGACGTAGGCGAACAGCTCAACTGACCGGGTATTGTACTCGCAAAGAAACTCGATGCCGTTGGAGGCGACGGCGGCGGACCCGTCTGGGCTTACATTGTGCCAACTGTAGAGGCGCCTCCCCGCAGCCGAATTCGCCGCCCGCAAAGCTTCAATGGCCGATGCGTAGGAGATCATCGAGAATCCGGAGATCAGCAGGAAGCCAACCCGCGCCGGCGCCTCTGGATCAGCCCGTGTCGCTGAGTTGTTGGCCAGCTTCATCACCGTTTTTGCCGACCCCCTGTCTTTTTCTCACGGAGCCAAGGTCTTAGGCCTTGGCGGCTTATTGATTGGCCCGCGCCGACCGCGGTCGATAGGACACAACTCGCCCCCTTCACGCCGCGGTCAGACTATCGCATCGCTCTGTAAGCCCTGGTAAAGCGCGTGAGCTGAGCATTAGAACATTTAATACTGATTATGAGGCATCCGGGGGCAAGGCTGCCTCGCCGGCGCCTATGCGGTGGTCAGTCCTAAACGCCCGAACAAGCGCCCCGCAGACGAAAGGACCCTTGAACAATGGCGCAGGATGTTCGCCGGCCGCAGGACAGCGAGGTCTTGCTCGATCTGCGGCTTCTCAACGTGTTCGTCGCGGTGACGCGCCACGGCAATATGACGGCGGCAGCGCGGCAGCTGGGACTGACGCAGTCTGCGGTCTCTCAAAGCATTCGTAAGCTGGAAGACGAGCTGCAGGTCGTTCTGATCGACCGGGAGCACCGCCCGCTGCAGCTCACCGCCGCCGGCGGCGCGCTCAGTGAGCGGGCCGGCGCCCTGATTGATCAAGCGCGCCATCTCCCGAGTCTGCTCCAGGAGCTCGGCCGCGCGAAATTACCCGAAATGCGCGTTGGGCTCGCCGACTCCATCGCCGCCACCATCGGACCTTCTCTCATCCGCGATTTGCTGGAATCGACGGTCCGTTTGTCGGTCTACTCCGGCCTGTCGCCGGCCCATGCTCAAGGATTGATGAACAGATCGTTGGACCTCGCCATTCTCAGCGATGCGCTTGAAGACATCGACGATTTGGACCGACACCCGCTAATGCGCGAGCCGTTCATTCTGCTTGTCCCCGCCGAATGGCCCTCGGATGCCGATCAAAAGGATTTGGCGGACCTTGTCGCTGAGGCGCCGTTCATACGCTACAGCGCTCGGTCCCACATCGGCGCCCAGATCGACCGTCACATGCGTCGGCTCGGGCTGGCTGCGCCCAGGCTTATTGAAATCGACTCATCCGGGGCGCTGGTGGCCATGGTCGCCGGCGGCCTCGGCTGGGCGATCACCACCCCACTCTGCTTGCTGCAGGGCCGCGTCGATGGACATCGCGTGCGGGCGTTGAAGTTGCCGGGACCGGGCTTTTCACGATCTATTTTCCTGCTCGTGCGCAGCGGCGAGTATTCCGAGCTGCCGGCCAAGGTCGCGATAAACGCTCGGCGATTGATTTCTGATCTCGAGCGGACGGAGATCCGACGATTGGTGCCTTGGCTGACTGAGGTCCTGGCGGTCAGCTCGGACGCGCCGTCGTCATAAGGCGGCAATAGCGCGCGACCAAAAGACGAAATAATCCCAACTATAAGTCCTCATAATATTGCCCCCTTTGCTTTTGACCGAAGGCGCAGGCCAGTGAATAGGTCGCCGGCCCGCATCGCGCCTGCTTAGCCCCTCCCGCACGCCGGCAAGACGCCGCCGCGGTCAGGAGAGGCGCTGAACCAGATGTCAGGGGCCGACGCAGAAGAGGATAAACTGGTGAAGGCTCAAGCTACGGAACCGCCGCGAAAAGCTGGCGGCTCAAACGTCGGCGACGAGGTCCGCTATGACCACGACGCGCTGGGGTCGATCGCGATCCCTGGCGAGGCGCTGTATGGCTCCAACGCGGCTCGCGCAGCCACCAACTTCGCCATTTCCGGCCGCCTATTGGGCTCATCCCCCTATTTTGTGAAGGCCTTCGCCTGGCTAAAGGCCGCCGCGGCGCTCGCCAACGCCGAACTCGGCACGTTGGACCCCTCGATCTCGGACGCGGTGGTCAAGGCGGCGCGGGAAATGGGCGACGGCGCGCTGAACGCGCACCTCATCGTCGACATGTTCGAGGGGTCGGGCGGCACTTCACTCAATATGAACGTCAATGAGGTGCTGGCCAATCGCGGGCTGCAGCTGATGGGACTGCGACCTGGCGCCTATGAACACCTGCATCCCAACGATCACGTAAACTGCGGTCAGTCCACCAACGACGTTGTTCCGAGCGCGATCAAGCTTGGCTGCTGGTTCATGTTGAACGAACTTGTCACGGAGCTTGATCAATTGGCCGCCGTCTTTCATCGAAAGGCGATCGAAGCTGCTCGGATGCTGAGGCTTGGGCGCACCTGCTTCCAGGATGCTCAACCGATGACGCTGGGTCAGGCCTTCGGGGCTGACGCATCCCTGGTGGAGCGCCTCGCATCCCAGTTGCGGGACAGGAAGGAAGAGCTGCGTCACTTGCCGATGGGCGCAACCGCCATTGGCACCGGCTTCGGCGCCGTACCCGGCTACCGTGAGAAGGTCTTCGAGGCGATGGCCTGCCTGACTGGCGAGAACTTTCTGCCAGCGGCGAACCTGTTCGACGCCCTGGCCAATGGCGACGTCTACAGCCGCCTGTCTGGCGAATTGCGCAACACGGGCGTAGGCTTGGCGAAGATCGCCAACGACTTCATTCTGCTGTCTTCCGGCCCGACCGGCGGCGTGGCCGAACTGGTGCTGCCGACGTTGCAGCCCGGGTCGTCGATCATGCCCGGAAAGGTCAATCCGGTCCTCCCGATGGCCGTCTGCCAGCTAGGCTTCACCCTCACGGGCTACGACGTCATTGTCGCCAGCGCCGTCCAGCAGGGTCAATTCGAGATAAACCCCTATGAGCCTGTCGTCGCCTTCCACCTGTTCGAGAGCTTGAAACTCCTAATTAATGGCGTACGCCTGTTCCGAGAGTTGTGTGTCGAAGGCATCGAGCCCCAGGTCGAGCGGATGCGGCAAAACCTGATGGAGTCTAGCGCCATCGCCACCGCGTTTCTTCCGATCATTGGCTACGACAAGACCTCCAAGCTCGTTCGGCGCTCCCTTCAGGAGGGTAAGCCGTTCATCACGCTCGTTGAGGCGGAGGGGCTAATGGGGGGAGATGAGGCTGTCGCTTTGATCTATCGGGCCGTGGGGCTAGCGCCGGATGGCGACCTGCCCGCCTGAGCCGCTCGGAGCGCGATACGGGCAGCTTGCGCCAAGATCCAGGATCTTGACGCACAGTTTTCTGGCGCTCAGTGACCACGGTGGACGTCTGCTGATTGCACCGCGCGCGGCGGGCCCCTCCAATGCTCCGTTGACAAACGGACGGGTCTTGGAGGCCTAGGCTGGATCGCCCACGCCCGCGAGCAGTTGCGGTTGGGAAACTGGCCATTGGCGCGGCGTTTATATCGGCCTCCCCGACCCGCCGCGAAGACGCCGCGCCGCGGCGGCGCATCAGGGGCGCATGATTCGGCGTCGCTCGTGGCTCGCCCCTCGCACGCCAGTCGTCGTCCAGCTTGCCGCCTCCCCAGAGCGGCGCCGCCTTGGACCTCTAGGTCGCGCATGTGTCTCACTCGCCCCGTCCCTGCCGGCGACGGCTGGCGGTCGCGATTGATGGTCGATCGCTAGCGCTTTGGTCGGGGCGGAGAGGACATCCCTGTCCAGATAAGGCAGAACACTAGGCCCGCGACGATAAAGGCGGATCCAGCATATATTTTGGCCTTTATTCCGGTTAGCACTTTTCGCCCCATACTGGGATCATCCCAGGTACACTAACTCGGTCAAGGGGTGGCATTTGCGTCGTGGTAGATCAACGGCAAAGGGTGGCATTTTCGCAAATGGGAGACACCAAGGTCGCTACCCTCTCCACGGATGTTCGGACCGTCGGCTAAGTGATGGTCAGTCGATGGCTCAGCGTAGCGG
>FSXN01000380.1_pt1 | contig 10661 bp, 10 predicted proteins | sample 1638221 | NCBI WGS metagenome assembly FSXN01 (sample SAMEA3914788, study PRJEB12502) | metagenome | biome: forest; material: soil | place: Canada | collected 2011-07-03 | depth 0.1 m | reverse complement strand
GTTTAGGGGGCGACTTAACTCCCCCGCGCAGCGGCGGGAGGGGGACCATCCGCCGAAGAGCGGATGGTGGAGGGGGCAGGCGGTGCGCAGGGCGGGCCACTACATCCCCGCTGCAAGTCGAAGCCTATCGCGGCTGAGCCGGGGCGGCGGTGGCCTACCCCCTCCACCATCGGCTCTTCGCTACGCTCGGCCGACGGTCCCCCTCCCCCGCTGTGCGGGTGAGGTAATTGCGCGGCGTGACATCTGCGAACCCGGCGATACCTACTTTGCGAAGGCCTGCGACAGCAGCGCCTGCAGGCCGCGCGCGTCGAGGCGTTCGGGGTTCTTGTCCGAGCAGTAGGAGAAGCCTTCGGGCAGGGGACGGGCGCCCTCGGCCAGATAGGCCTCGCGGCGGGCGTGGTCGTGGCTCGGCAGGATGGCGTAGCGGTCGTCGAGTTCGACGGTGGAGCGGGCGTCGTCCTCGCCGATCATGATCTCGTGCAGCTTCTCGCCCGGGCGGATGCCGATCAGCCGGTGCGGCAGGCCCGGCGCGATGGCGTCGGCCAGTTCGGTGGTCTTCAGCGAGGGGATCTTGGGCACGAAGATCTCGGCCCCCTTCATCATCTCCATCGACGACAGCACGAAGTTCACTCCCTGGGGCAGGGTGATCCAGAACCGGGTCATCCGGTCGTCGGTGATCGGCAGGTCCGTCGCCCCTTCCGCCAACAGCTTCTTGAACAGGGGCGCGACCGAGCCGCGCGAGCCGACCACATTGCCATAGCGCACCACGGCGAACCGGGTCCCGTCGGCGCCGCTCATCGCCTCGGCGGCGACGAAGATCTTGTCCGACGCCAGCTTGGAGGCGCCGTAGAGGTTGATCGGATTGGCGGCCTTGTCGGTGGAGAGGGCGACCACCCGCTTCACCCCGGCGCGGATGGCGGCGTTGACCACGTTCTCGGCGCCCATGACGTTGGTCTTGATGCACTCGAACGGGTTGTATTCGGCGATCGGCACATGCTTCAGCGCCGCGGCGTGCACCACATAGTCGACGTCGCGCATGGCGGTCTCCAGCCGGGCCTGGTCGCGCACGTCGCCGATGAACCAGCGCATGTAGGGGGCCTGGAACTCCTGGGCCATCTCGTACTGCTTCAGCTCGTCGCGGCTGAAGATGATCATCTTGCGGGGCTGGAAGGCCTCGCCGACCATGCGCGTGAAGGCCCGGCCGAAGCTGCCGGTGCCGCCGGTGATCAGCACCGACTTGCCGTTGAGGTCGACGCGCGGCTTGGTGAAGTCGCGCCCCAGCGCCAGGCTGTCGAGGTCTTGCGCCGAGAGGGGCGTGCGGGCGGCGGCGGTGGACATGGAATCAAACTCCTGCGCCGCGACCATCGGCCGAACATGGTTAACGGGGTGGAAAGCCTCGGCATGCGGAGTGGGGCCATGACGCCGCTCCCCTATGGCCGCCAGTTGATCGAAGACGACGACATCGCCGCGGTGACCGCGGCGCTGCGGTCGGATTTCCTCGCCCACGGGCCGCGCGTCGCCGCCTTCGAACAGGCGTTCGCCAAAGCCGTCGGCGCGCAGGAGGCCGTAGCGTGCTCGTCGGCCAGCACCGCCCTGCTGCTGGCCCTGCAGGGGCTGGATGTGGGGCCGGGCGATCTGTGCGTGGCCCCGGCGGTCACCTTCCTGTCCACGGCCACTGCGCCGCTCCTGTGCGGGGCCGAGGTCGCCTTCGCTGACGTCGATCCGGATACCGGCCTGATGACGCCCGACACCTTGGCCGAGACCCTGGCGGCGGCGATCGCCGGGCGGCCGGTGAAGGCCGTCCTGCCGGTGCACCTCGGCGGCCGGATCGCCGACGTGGCCGGGGTCGGACGGGTGGCGCGGGCGGCGGGCGCGGTGGTGGTCGAGGACGCGGCGCACGCGGTGGGGGGGATCGACCCCTCAGGCGCGCCGGTCGGCGCCTGCCCTGCCAGCGACGCGGCCTGTTTCTCCTTCCATCCGGTCAAGACCCTGGCGGCGGGCGAGGGCGGGATGGTCGCCCTGAACGACCCGGCGCGGGCGGCGCGGCTCCGACGGCTGCGCAACCACGGCGTCACCCACGATCCGGCGCTGATGACGGGGGCCGAGTCGCTCGAGGACGGCGGCGCGCGCAAGCCCTGGGTCTATGAGCAGCTCGAACTCGGCTTCAACTACCGGATGGACGAGATGTCCGCCGCGCTCGGCCTGTCCCAGCTCGGCAAGCTCGACCGCTTCGTCGCGCGGCGCGCGGCGCTGACCCGTCTCTACGACCAGGCGCTGCAGCCGCTGGCGCTGGTGGCGCGGCCGGTGGCGCGGGGCGCGGGCCGGCCGACGCTGCACCTCTACCAGGTGCTGATCGACTTCGAGGCGGCGGGCGTGCGGCGCGAGGGGGTGATGCGGCGGATGGCGGCGGCCGGGATCGCGGTCCAGGTCCACTACATCCCGCTCTATCGCCATCCGAGCTTCATCGCCCGCTACGGCGAACAGCGCCTGCCGGGGGCGGAGGCCTACTACGCCCGGGTGCTGGCCCTGCCCCTGTTCCCAGCCATGGCCGATGCCGACGTGGCGCGGGTGGTGGACGCGCTCGGCCAGGCGCTCGGCCTGGAGCCCTGACCCCCGCGTCTTGCCAAGCCCGGTGGCGCGGGCGCTAACTTCCTCCGGGCGGAGGGAGGCTGAGATGAAGATCATTCTGGTGGCGCTGGGTGCGCTGGCGCTGACGGCAGGGAGCGCGGGGGCGCAGGTGATCGTCCACGGCCCGAAGGCGGCCACCGATGCGGTCATCGCCGCCGAGAACGCTTATTCGGCCCGCTTCAGCGAGGTCGGCGTGGCCAAGGGCATGCGTGAATTCCTCGACAAGGACGGCCTCGCCTTCGAAGGCGGCGATCCCGTGCGCGGACCCGAAGCGGCGTTCAAGAGCTTCGGCGGCGACGCCGACAAGGCGAAGCTGTCGTGGACGGTGGCCGAGGTGTTCGCCTCCAAGGGCGGCGACATGGCCGCCAGCTGGGGCCGCTACAGCCTCCTGATCGGCCAGCCCAAGCCGGCCACCGGCCGCTATGTCACCGTCTGGCGCAAGACCGCCGACGGCAAGTGGAAAGCCATCATGGACATCGGCGCGCCCGATCCGCGGTAGGCCCTAACCCACCATCTCCCAGTCCAGCGGCTCGCCGCGCTTGAGGTCGCGGGCGGCGGGGCGGCCGAGGACGTCGGGCAGGCGTTTGGGTTCGAGGCCGAAGCCGGGGCGGATCGAGCGCACGTCGTCGGGGGTCAGCGCCGCGCCGGCGGCCACGTCGCGGACCACATAGAGCGAGCGGCGGAACTGTTTGTTGCCGGTCTCGACCTCGCCCCGGCGCAGCACGGGGTCGCCGAGCGCCTCCCAGGCGCCCCGGCAATCGTCGGCCAGGCGGCGCAGTTCGTCGGGCTCGAGGCTGAACTCGGCGTCGGGGCCGCCGTCGGCGCGGGCCAGGGTGAAGTGCTTCTCGATGATGGCGGCGCCGAGGGCCACGGCCGCCACGGCCGCCGCCGTTCCCGGAGTGTGGTCCGACAGGCCGACGACGCAGCCGAACCGCGCCTCCAGCATCGGGATGGCCCGGAGGTTGGCGTCCGCGAAGCGGGCGGGATAGGCGGAGACGCAGTGGAGCAGGGCGGTGCGCTCAGGGCCGCCGGCCGCGGCCAGCGCCTCCGCGATCTCGGTCTCCGAGGTCATGCCGGTGGAGACGATCAGCGGCTTGCCGGACCGCGCCGCCCGGCGGATCAGCGGCAGGTCGACGGCCTCGAACGAGGCGATCTTGAAAGCCGGGGCGTCCAGGCCTTCCAGCAGATCGACGGCGGTCTCGTCGAAGGGCGAGGAGAACACCATCAGGCCCCGCGCCCGGGCGTGGGCGAACAGGGCCGCATGCCAGGCGTAGGGGGTCTGCGCCTCGGCATAGAGGTCGTGCAGGGTGCGCCCGGCCCAGAGGCCGCCTTCGATGCGGAAGCCGGGGCCGTCGTGATCCAGGGTGATGGTGTCGGGCGTATAGGTCTGCAGCTTCACCGCTTCGGCGCCCGCGTCGGCGGCGGCGTCGATCAGGCGCAGGGCGCGATCCAGGCTGGCGTTGTGATTTCCGGACAGTTCGGCGATCACCAGCGGCGGGGCGCCCCTGCCTATTTCACGACCCGCGATGGCGAACGGCGCGGCCATCCAAGGTCCTTTCGACCTGAACACATCTTCCGGGTGAAAGACTCGGCGGATTTGGTTAAGACTCTGTCGCCGGATGCATCCGGCGGCCCCATCCTCCCCCCTTGGCCTTCATTTCGGGCCTCCGCTTCAGGCGCCATGATCGAGCTTCGCGACATCGAAGAGGATGACCTCGACCACCTGTTCCGGTGGCGCAACGAGCCGGAGGTGGATCGGTGGATGTACAGCCATCCGCCGACGCCGGAGGCGCACGAGACCTGGTTCGCCGCCTTCATCCTGGATCCGGACCGCAAGGGCTGGATCATCACCCTCGACGGCCGGCCGTGCGGCTCGATGACCCTGACCGGGGTGACCAGCGCCCAGCGCCGCGCGCGCTGGGACTGGTACATCGGCGACGCCGAGGCGCGCGGGCGCGGCGCGGGACGCGCGGCCCAGGCCCTGGGGCTCGAGCTCGCCTTCGGCCCCTATGGACTGCAGCGGGTCTGGTCGGAGGTGCAGGCGGCCAACGAGGTGGCGCTGCGCGCCCAGGCGGCGGCCGGCTTCCGGCGCGAGGGTTATCTGCGCCGCCACGCCTACAAGCACGGCGAGTTCCGCGACGTGGCCCTGCTGGCGATCCTGGAGGCGGAATGGACGGCGCGGCGCCAGGCGGTGCTGGCCGATCTCAGGGGCTCGGGACTGATCGCCGCGGTTCCGGTCGTTAAGGTCGCGTAAAAGCTCCGGGGCGCAGAATCGGGGCGTCCCTCGTGTGCGAGTCCTTTCGTGTCCATCAGCGCCGGCAGTTCAACCGCTTCGCTGCTCTCGCAGACCAGCCTGATCGCGTCCTCGCCCTATACCCAGGAGAAGAACCCCTACACCGGCAAGGTCACCTACGTTTACAACGCGCCGGCCCCGGTCTCGATCGACTCCTCGACGCTCATCTCCCTGCTCAGCGAGGGCATCACCGGCACGAGCAGCAGCTCAAGTTCGGCTTCGTCCAGCACGGCGCCCGTCGCGCCCTGGGAATCGGAATCCACCGCGCCCCAGCAGAGCGCTCTGGTCCAGTCGGTGACCAACGGCGCGGCCTTCTTCAATCCGTCCTCGGCCCAGCTGGCCGCGCCGGCCGGCGCCAACCAGCAGGACTATGAGGGGCTGTTCGCCCTTTACCAGGGCCTGAACGCCATGGAGGGCCTGGCCACGGCGGCGGCCTCGACCACCGCCAGCTCGAGCCAGCAGGCGGCCTACCAGGCCACCTTCGCCCAGGGCATGACCCAGCTGCAGGCCTATCTGGGCAGCGACGCCTTCAAGAACATCGACGTCTCCTACGGCGCGGCCACCGCCAGCCAGCAGTCCACCGAGGGCGCCACGGTGGAGACCGACAACTACACCACCCAGCCGCTGGCGATCGGCTCGAACAATACGCCGGTGACGGCCTTCGCCGGCCAGGTCGCCTTCAACATGCAGGTGACCTCGCTCAACGGCACCACCAAGAACGTCGCCTTCAACCTGAACGACATGGGGACGACGCCGCGGACCCTGTCGAACGTGGTGTCCTACCTCAACAGCCAGCTTTCCTCCGCCGGGGTGAGCACGCGCTTCGCCGACGTGATGAACCCGGGCGCGGCCCAGACGGCGCAGATCAACGGCCAGACCCAGACCATCTCCACCGAACCCAACACCTATTCGCTGGAGATCGTCGGCACCCCGACCGAGCAGATCAGCCTGTCGGCAGCGGACTCGACGCCGGCGGTCTATCTGACCGGGACCCAGGGCGCGCCGGGGCAGACCACCACCACCATCGCGCCGTCGACCACGGGTGCGCCGACCATCTCCACCACCACCGGGCCCTCCGACGTCACCCAGATCCTGGCCAAGTACAACGGCGCTTCCGATGCGGTGGCGACCAGCCCCTCGGACGGGGTGGTCTCCAACACCACCATCGCCGGTTCGCCCACCGACGTGCAGGCGACCGCGACCGGGCCGGACGGATCGGTCTATGTGCTGGCCGACATCGACGGCAAGACCGCCGACGGGCAGACGATCAATGGGACCTCCGATGTCGCGCTGATGAAGTACGATTCGGCGGGCAATCTGCTCTACACCCGCACCCTGGGCGCCGCGAACGCGGCCAGCGGCTATGCGATCGCCGTCTCGCCGGACGGCAGCCAGGTGGCGATCACCGGCACGACCACCGGGCCGCTCGACGCCACCGACCCCTCGCAGGCGGCGACCGCCACCACCGGCTTCGTCAGCGTCTACTCCACCGACACCGGCGACGAGGAGTGGACCCAGACCCAGAGCCAGCCCGAGGGCACGACCCAGACGCCGACCGCCGTCACCTTCGGCTCGAACGGCCAGGTGTTCGTCGCCGGCACGGCCACCGGCCAGCTCCTGGGCAGCGGCAGTCCTTCGGGAACCCAGAGCAGCTATATCCAGGGCTACAGCGGCCAGGAGGTCACCGCCGCGGACGGAACCACCAGCTGGGTCTCGTCCTCGACCTTCACCAACCAGTTCGGCTCCGGCGGCACGAACACGCCGGCCGGCGTCGCGGTGTCCGGCAACACCCTCTACGAGGCGGGGGCCGAGAACGGCAACGTGGTGGTGCGCGCCTACACCCTGCAGAGCTCGGGCGCGCCGGTTCTGGCCGCCACCACCAATCTCGGCGCCCTGCAGGGCGGCTCCGTGGCAGGCATCTCCGTCGCCGCTGACGGCTCGGTGATCGTCGCCGGCTCGACCGAGAACGGCGCCCTCGCCGGAACCGTGGGCCAGGCCTACACCGGCGGCGAGGAAGGGTTCGTGGCGACGCTGAGCTCCAGCCTGACGCCGAGCACGGTCGACTATGTGCCGACCAGCTCCAACTTCTCGGCCACGTCGATGACCACCTCGAACGGCGAGGTCTATCTCGCGGGGACGCTGGCCCAGGCCGCGCAGGCGGGCCAGACGACGGGGTCGGCGGGCTATGTGGCCGAGGTCGATCCCACCTCGGGCCAGGTCCTGTGGTCGCGCACCCAGCAGGGCGTGGACGGCATCGACGCACCGACCAGCGTCGCGGTCTCGACCGTCGGCGCCTCGAGCTCGCTCGACGCCCTCGGCCTGCCGACCGGGGCCATCGACTATTCCCAGTCCACCAACGTGATCGCCGCCACCAGCGTGCGCGCCGGCGACCAGTTCCAGGTGCAGGTGGGCTCGGGCCTGCCGACGACCATCACCGTGCAGGAGGACGACACCTTCGCCAGCCTGGCGCAGGAGATCAACTTCGCCACCGGATTCCAGGCCGACGCGACCACCGCGACCGTCAACGGCAAGACGGTGCTGAAGATCGCGCCGACCAACTCCAACAACTCGGTCAAGCTGATCGCGGGCGCGACGGGCCAGGACGCGCTGGGGCCTCTGGGCCTCCGCCCCGGACTGCTGACCGACGACGCCAACAACACCACCGCCTCCGGCGCGGCCGAGAAGAGCAGCACCAGCGGCCGTTCGGTGCTGGGCCTGGTCCTGCCGGACACCATGAACATCTCGACCACGGCCGGGGCCAATGCGGCGGCGACGGCGCTGCAGCTCTCCATCGCCAAGGTGGAGAACCTGTTTCAGGACCTGAGCCAGCCCGCTTCGACCACCACCAGCACCCAGAAGCCGCTGTCGGCCACCCTGCAGACCTACTACTCCAATCAGCTGGCCAACTATCAGCTCGCCCTGCAGCGGCTGGGCTGATCCTGACTTCGCCCGGCGCGATCCTGGTCTTGCACCGCTTCGCGCGTCGGCTTACCCCGGCGGCATGAACCTTCTGCAGGATCGTCGTATCCAGATCGCCGTCGGCGCCGGGGTGGCGCTGCTGCTCGCCCTGCTGCTCGCCGTCTTTGTCCTGCGCCAGCCGAAGAAGGACAGCGAGGCGGACCTCGCCGCCAAGGCCGGCCTGCAGGTCAACGCCGTGCACGATGAAGCCCGGGTCAGCCAGACCAAGCCGCTGCGCTGTTTCGTGAACGGCCAGTACGTCGGCGACTTCCCGGTGCAGGAATGCGCCAAGCGCAACGGCGTGGCGGCCCAGGCCCTCGACGTCGGCCTCGACCCCGCCACGGGACAGGTGGCCGGCGGCGGTGCGCCGCTGCAGCCCCTGCCGGCGCCCACGCCTTCGGCCGCGCCCGTGCCGGCCGCGCCGCCGCCGGCTCCGGCCGGCGAAACCGCCTCGGTGTCGGGCGCCGCGGGCGACTGCCTGCGCTTCACCGGCGGGGAGTGGCGCGCCGCGGGCCAGGGCATGACGATCGGCCAGTGCGTGCGCGTGCTGTTCGACGGCCGCTGCGTCCGCCCCGGCGACGCCCTCTACGGCCGCTCGGGCGGACAGACCGTGCGCCTGTTGCCCGGACGGGTGGAGATCTCGCCCGACAACCGCAGCTTCCGCACGCTGGCGACACAGGACCCGAACGACTGCAGCCTGCCGCCCGGCTGACCTGCCGGCGCCTGATCTCCTCGCGCGCCTGATCCCTCTCGCGAGTCGGAAAGGTGCGGTGTAAGACGAGCCCATGAAGCGTCTTCTGCTCGCGCTCGCCCTCCTCGGCGCCTCGGCCCTGTCGGCCTGCGACACCTCGCCCCGGCCGCCGGGCGACATCGGCGTCTGTTTCCACTATGCCCAGCCCAAGGGGCAGACGGCGCACTTCAACGTGCTGGCGCGCAATGTGCCGACGCTGGAGCAATGCGCCGCCGACCTCGAGGCCATGCGCATCCACTTCCTCAGCCTCGGCGGCAACCAGGTCGACATCACCGGCGCCTATCAGAGCAAGTTCCTGTTCCTCGAGCGGGACGGTATCTTCACCGCCGACTCACTGAACGGGGCCAGCTATCTGGCCCTGGTGCGGACCGGCGACGGCCGCCTGGCGCCCCCCGGCTCCGGGCCGACGCAGTAGCGGGTCGGACGCCGTTGACTCTCGCGTTTCGACGTGAACATAAATAGAACATTAACGTGAGGCGGCGACCCGCGGGCGGCGTCTGTAGCGAAGGAAAGAGACCATGGCGGGAAGCGTCAACAAGGTGATCCTGATCGGAAATCTGGGCAAGGACCCGGAAATCCGCACCCTGAATTCCGGCGATCGCGTCGCCAACCTGCGGATCGCCACCTCCGAGACCTGGCGCGACCGCGCCTCGGGCGAGCGCAAGGAAAAGACCGAGTGGCACCAGGTGGTGATCTTCAACGAGAACATCGTGAAGGTCGCCGAACAGTACCTGAAGAAGGGCTCGACCGTGTACGTCGAGGGCGCCATCCAGACCCGCAAGTGGACCGACCAGCAGGGCGTGGAGAAGTACTCCACCGAGATCGTGCTGCAGAAGTTCCGCGGCGAGCTGACCATGCTCGGCGGCCGCGGCGGCGGCGATGAGGACAGCGCCGGCGGCGGTCGCGGCGCCTCGGACTTTGGCGGCGGCGGCGGCTTCCAGGGCGGCGGCGGTGGTGGCCGGTCCCAGGATCGCTCGGGCCCGCGCGAAAGCTTCGCCGCCGACCTCGACGACGAGATCCCGTTCTAGAGGTCGCCGATGCGCGAGGCGCAGTGCAGTTGCGGCGCGCTTCGCGCCGTCTGCGAGGGCGAGCCGGTGCGGATCTCGGTCTGCCACTGCCTTGACTGTCAGCGTCGCTCCGGCAGCGCCTTCTCGGCGCAGGCCCGCTTTCCCACCGATAAGGTGGCGATCACCGGCAAACGGCATAGCTATCGCCGGGGCGCCGACAGCGGCCGGGGGGCGACGTTCGAATTCTGCCCCACTTGCGGCGCGACAGTCGCCTATCGAATCGACCGGCAGCCCGAGCTGACCGCCATCCCGCTCGGCGCTTTCGCCGACCCGTCCTTCCCGCCGCCCCGCTTCTCCGTCTACGAAGAGCGCCAGCACCCCTGGGTCCGCGTCCTGGGCGACGATGTGGAGCACATGGAGTAGGGGAGATCAGGTGGATCTTACCCTTTGGCCGTCATCCCAGGGCCTGTCCCAAGGATCCACTGTGAAGTCGTGGTGACGCCGAAAGGTGGGTCCTCGGCACAAGGCCGAGGATGATGGAATTGGGGTGAACTCGATCCGCCTCAGCCGCCCGGCCACGCCCTGATGAACGCCAGCACCGTCTTCGCCGAGTTGTGGGCCGCGACGCCGAGGTAGCGGAACACCGGGTTTGGGCCGGGGTCGGCGCCGGCGAGGTCCGACAGGGCGCGGAAACCCAGGAAGGGCGTGGCGTTGGCGTAGGCCACCTGGGCCACCCCGGCGGTCTCCATGTCGATCGCCTCGGCGCCGAAGGTCCTGGCCACGTAGGCGCGGAAGTCGGCGTTATCCATGAACACCGTGCCGGAGACGCCCGCGCCGCCCACCTTCACCCGGGGCGCGGAGGCCAGGCAGACCGCGCCGACGCAGCGGTCGAGCGCCAGGCCGGCGAGCGCGGTCTTGGCCGTGGCCAGCATGGCTGGATCGGACGCGAACCACAGCTTGCGCTCGGGTCTGGCGTCGCCGGCCCGGCGCACCTCGACCGCGTGCGGGAAGATCATGCCGTAGT
>FSXN01001126.1_pt1 | contig 10686 bp, 15 predicted proteins | sample 1638221 | NCBI WGS metagenome assembly FSXN01 (sample SAMEA3914788, study PRJEB12502) | metagenome | biome: forest; material: soil | place: Canada | collected 2011-07-03 | depth 0.1 m | reverse complement strand
CCTGCCGGCAGATGCGCGAGGACGGGGTGCTGGCCCCGGTGATCATGCTCACCGCCGCCGCCAGCGACGCCGACACGGTGCAGGGCCTGGACGCCGGCGCCGACGACTATGTCACCAAGCCGTTCCGCTTCGCCGTGCTGCTGGCCCGCATCCGCGCCCAGCTTCGCAGCCACGAGCAATCCGAACATGCGGTGTTCCGCATCGGCCCCTACGAGTTCCGCCCGGCCCAGAAACTGCTGATCGACGAGAAGCAGAAGAAGATCCGGCTGACGGAAAAAGAGGCCAACATCCTGAAGTACCTCTATCGCGCCGGCGAAAAGCCGGTCTCGCGCGAGGAGCTGCTGACCCAGGTGTGGGGCTACAACGCCGGGGTGACCACCCACACGCTGGAAACCCACATCTACCGCCTGCGCCAGAAGATCGAGCCCGAGGCGGGCGGAGCCAAGCTGCTGCTGACCGACACCGGCGGTTATCGCCTGGCCGTGTGAGGTTCAGACCACGCCGGCGACCGTGCAAAATGCACGGGCACGCTTGACGTGAACATAAACGGAACATAGCCTCGCGCTCCAGTTGGATGGAGATGCGATGTGACGACCCAGACCCGAACCTTCGGCCTCACCAACACGCCGGCTGGACTGGGCCTGAGCTGCGATGCCGCCGGCCTTGCGCTGGCGGGCGTGCCGTTGCTGCGCAAGGGGCTGGACGGCTTCACCCCCCGCGCGCCGGGTGAGATCGAGGCCCTGCTGCTGTCCGCCTATGGCGAGGACGATAGCGCCACGACGCTATCGGCGTCGGGCCTCGCCACCGTCGCAGAGGCGCTGAACCGGGGCGATCTCGCCAAGGCGATGATGGCGGCGGTGTTCCTGAAGCTGCCCGAACTCGATCCCGAGGGCGCGCTGCGCATGGCGCGGACAGACGAGGTGCTGGCGAAATACGCCGGCCAGCCCAGGCAAACCACGGGGCGCTTCGCGGAAGGAAAGCTGAGCGGCGGCGATGCGCACCAGGAACGGCGGCCCCCGCAGCCGTCCAAACCCACGGTCGCCGCGCCGCACGTCCAGAGCCAAACGACGACCCACGTCGCCACTGCCGCCGACTTCGCCACCCCAAAGACGCCAAGCGACGCGCCCAAGGCGATCCAGTTCTCGCCCACGCTGCAAAACCAGTTCAACGTCCTGTGGACCCAGAGCTTCCCAGGCAGCGGCTCATTGGAGCGGGGCGGCACCATCATGACCGACCGCCGCGGAAATCTCAGCCTGCAGAACATCGGCGGGACGGCGAGCACCTGGCGCGATTTCCATCCCGACCTCGTGGCTAAGGACCCTGCGAACTACAAGCCCGTCGGTCTGTTCCACACGCATCCCTACGCCAAGTCGGAGGGCGGCTATACGGGGATCGCGATCGACGGCGCGGACGCCGGCGGACTGATCGACAGTCCCGCGAAGTTTTGCATCGCCCAGAGCGGCGAAAAGCAGTTCATGTTCGTGAAAACTGGCGCGACGCAACCGCACGTGCTCCAACCTCAATTGAAGGCTGAGGGACAGGATGACGTCAACGCGGAAGCAGCGAAGGGGAATAACTTCGCAGACGCCAGCACAAAGGCCGCCGTTGAAATCGCCCGGAAGTATGGTCTCGCCTATTACGAGGGGTCTCATGGCCATTTCACGCGCGTTTATCCGCGGTAGGGCGGTCGCCATGTTCAAGAGCCTCCTCTCCGCCGCAGTAATCTGCCTTGCAGCGCTAGCGCCCTTGACGCGCGCCGCTGCAGCCCACCCACCGAAGTCGTACACCGCACCTTGCGAGAAATCGGAAGAATTCAGTTTCGCGCAAAGGGCGCGCGCCCAGGCAAAGAGCGATATAGCTATTGGCCATTACAGCGACGCCAGCAAGACCCTCGAAGGGGCAATCAATAAACTCGATCAATATATGACCGACAGAACATTTTCTGCCGGATTAACCGTTTTGGACGACACGAGCCAACATCTATCATTAACGTATTTTTATGAAATACACGGAAATCTGAAAAAATCCGTCTACCTAAAAATGAAATACCTAGACGACACCCTAACGAGCTGCAGAACAGAGCCTAAGGAAATTGGCGAAAAGCTTCGCAAGCTGTCCGGACATTGACGCGCCGCAAGTCGGCTCACCAAGACCACTCCTCACGCCGCGCTGAGCGCCTCCGCCCGGGCGCGCTCAGCGCTCCAGACCTTCACCGTCAATCCTCCCGCTTCGGTCGAGGGCAGGGCCACAACCTGCTGGCCGCCCAGGCCGGCCTGGCCGGTCCAGCGGGCGATCTCCTCATCGGAGAAGCCCAGACGGCGGTGCTGATGCGCCTCGCGCAGAAACTCCAAGCCATGGGGCGCGAAGTCGACGATCAGCAGCCGGCCGCCAGGCGAGAGCAGCCGCGCCGCCTCCGCCACCGCACCGGCCGGGTCGCCCAGGTAGTGCAGCACCCGGTGGATCACCACGCGGTCGGCGGTCCCGGTCGGCAGGCCGGTGGCGTGGATGTCGCCATGACGCAGCTCCACGCGCTCCAGCCCGGCCTCGGCGGCGTGGGCGCGGGCGATGTTGAGCATCTGCTGCGACAGGTCCAGGCCGATGGCGTGGGCGGCGTGGGGCGCCAGCAGGTTCAGCATCCGCCCCGAGCCGGTCCCCAGGTCGATCAGCCGGCGATAGGGGCCCGGCCCCGCCGCCCGCAGGATCGCCGCCTCGACCGCATCCTCGGCGACGTACAGCGAACGGATTTCGTCCCAGTGCGCAGCGTTGCGGGCGAAATAGGCCTGGGCGTCGCCGTGGCGCGCTAGGCGCACAGCCTCGAGCTTCTCCAGGTCACGCTGGTGGTCGGGATCGCCCGGCGCGATCATCTCCAGCAGGCCCTGCAGGAAACCGCGCTGCGGTTCGGACGCGCCCAGACGGTAGAACACCCAGGCGCCGTCGGGAAACCGCTCCACCAGCTTGGCCTGGGCCAGCAGCTTCAGGTGCCGCGACACCCGCGGCTGGCTGTGGCCCAGAATCTGGACCAGCTCCATCACCGCCAGCTCTTCGCGGGCCAGGAGCGCGAGCACGCGCAAACGCGTCGGCTCCCCCGCCGCGCGCAGCATTTCGACAAGATGTTCGGCGCTGGCCGTCATATCCTCCATACAGCGTTGCGACGCCCTATCTGTAAAGCCGTTGCGTCGAAGCGTAGCTGGAACCTGAGCGGGACTCGCCCGTTCGGCGCTGCGAGTCGGCGTCTCGCCATACGAATCTTCCGGAGCCACTGATGCCCAAGCCTCTGTTCCGCCGCGCCGCCAAGATCGCCGGGGCCGCAGCCCTTGCCCTGACCGCCGCCTTGCCGCTCACCTTGTCTGGCGCCGCCCCCGCAGCCGCCCAGGCCGTGCGCACCCACGGCGCCGCCGACGCCGAGGCCTATGTCCAGACCGAAGCGACCCGCGCGCTCGGCATCCTGGGCAACCAGAGCCTGAGCGTTGCGGCCAAGAAGCAGGCCTTCTATGGCTTCGTCAACGACGTGGCCGACGTGTCGCGGATCACCGATTTCGTGCTGGGCCGCTACCGCCGCTCGCTGACGCCGGATCAGTACACCCGCTTCGCCCAAGCCTTCCGGCAGTACGCCGACAGCATCTACGAGACCCGCTTCTCGGACTATCACGGCGAGAAGCTGACCGTGACCGGCTCGGTGGCCCGTTCGCCGACCGACGTGGTGGTGTCCAGCATGGTCAGCGGCGCCGACTACAAGGGCGACCCGACCGTGAACTGGCGCCTACTGAAGGGTCCGAACGGCTGGAAGGTCGTGGACATCCAGGCCCAGGGCGTCTGGCTGGCCGTGGTGCAGCAACAGGACTTCACCTCGACCCTGGCCAACCACAACGGCGACATCGAGGTGCTGATCCGCCAGTTGCAAGCCGGCGCCTCGCAAGGCAAGGCGATCCAGAGCAGCAGCCGCTAAATCCTAAGGCGGGAGCGTGATGGCCGCCGCAACCGGGCTCGCGGCTGTCACGCTCTCAAGGATCAGCCGCCGGCGGCCCCGGACTTCGCCGGCGGTTCCCACAGCTCGATCTTGAAGCCGTCCGGATCGAGCAGCCAGGCGAAGCGGCCGAACGCATCGTCGTCGCTGCGCCCAAGCGGCGTCACGCCCTTGTCGGCGGCGCGCGCCAGCACGCCGTCCAAGTCGTCCACCCTCAGATTGATCATCACCGGCTGGGTCGAGGGCGCGAAATGATCCGTGTCCGACGCAAACAGGGTGAATACGCCAGGACCGTCGCCCGGGGCGCCGGGAGCTGATTGTTCGAACTTAACTCCGCCCCAACTCGCCAGATCCAGGCCCAATACCTCGACGTACCAGCGTCGGGCGGCCGCCTTGTCCTGCACCTTCAAGAAAATACCGCCAATACCGACAATCTTGCTCAATGTTAGCCCCCTTCAGCACACCCGCAAAATCTTGGATAGGACGTCGTCAAGCCGATCTGACGTTGCTTTTACATCGTTGTATGCCTAGCGGCAAACCTTCGCCAGAAATTCGCCGCAAGCTCGCCCCGGCTTCACAGGAACGTTGAAGCCGAGACGGAGTTGTTTTCCCGCGCTCGCTAAAACGAAAAGGGAGTTCAATATGGCTGCTCGTATCATCGCCGCCGGGCTGATCGCCGCGTCGCTGCTGGCCGCTCCGGCCTTCGCCCAGACCACGCCGCCCGCGCCGTCGTCCTCCAAGACGACCACCACCATGACCGACACCGCGACCTCCGACACGGACGCGTCGGGCAAGACCACCACCAAGCACCACAAGGTGGTCAAGCATCATAAGAAGGCCACCACGCCGAAGACCGACGACGCCGGCGGCGGCAACACCACCGGCCAATAGGCCGTAGCGGCCATTTGGGGCGCGCGCCTCGCGCCCCTCGGCAGCCGAACCCGTTGCGAGCCCGGCCTCACCGCCGGGCTCGTTTCGTATTTGGAGCGATCTTCCGACCTGAAGCGAAACAAACGTTCCGGTCCGCCCGATCCACCTCTAGAGTTGGAGCGGAGGAGACCCCAGCCATGCAGGCCCCATTCGCGCGCTTACAAACGGCCCTCGGCGTGAGCGCCACGGCCCTGCTGAGCGTCCCGGCCCTGCTGAGCGCCGCTCCCGCCACAGCCCAGACGGTCGCGACGCCCGCAACGCCCGCCGCCGCCTCGGCCGCCGTGACGCCGCCCAAGCACAAGGCGCACCGGCACAAGGTTCCGAACCTGGAAATGGATGTGGACGGAACGGGCGGCGAGGCGGCCGAGACCGCCGGCCCCACCACCACGAGCGAAAATGCGCTCGCGCCCAATGAGCTGAACAGCTCCAGCGCCGCGGCCAGCTTCGTGCAGGCCCCGCCGCCCCCAGAGCCGCTTCAGGCGCCGGGCGTCACGCCCGCTTCATCGGACAACGCGACACCACAGCGCTAGGGCCCGCCGCCGGGAAGACCCCGGCGGCCCCACACGCTACGACTTGCGGCGCGCCGTACGCGCGTGCAGCTGGGCGTCGGTGCGCGGCAGGTCTTCCAAGGTCAGGTAGCCACGGCCGTCGGAATCCAGAGCGTCGAAGTTGTGGTCGGCCCGGGCCAGGAAATCCGCCAGCTTGATCCGGCCAGAGAAATCGCGGTCCGCCGCACGCACCGGCTCGGAATCGTTCAGCAAGCCGTAGGCGCCGGCGCCCTGGAACGGCAGGTCGTCCTCGCGCACCTTGCTGGAGCTGCCTCCGCCATCATCCTGGGCCAGGGCCGTCAGGATCAGCTTCGGCTGACCGTCCAGGCGCGAGGTCTGCCCTCCCGACATCACCTCGGGCACGATCTGGTGCTCGTAGTAGCTGACCTCGGAGTCGTCGACGACACCGTCGTGGTCGCGATCCAGCACCTTGAAGAACGCCTCGGCGTCCGCGCGGAATTCGGCGCGATCAAGGTGGCCATCCTTGTTGGCGTCGCTCTTCTGGAACCAAGCCACCACCGGATAGGGCTCGCCCGGCTTGGAGCGATAGGGCTCGCCGCAGGGGCTGATGAACAGCTCGGCGTCCGCCATGGGGGTCAGCTGGGTTCGTGGCGCGCCAGCGAACGCCACACCGGCCGTGAGGCTTACGGCGAAGATCAGACCTGTAGCGAACTTGACCATGGCGCACGTCCCGACTGCCGCCCGGCGGCCGGGCGTTGCACTTCGCCGCGTGCGTGCCACATTTGCGGCCAGGATCAAGACCTTTGGCGCGGTTAGACGCCCGACGCCCCGGTTTTCAAGCGCGTCAGATGGCCCATCTTGCGGCCGGGCACGGCCTCGCGCTTGCCGTATAGCCACAGCCGCACCGTCGGATCGGCGGCCAGCGCCGCCCAGTCCAGCACAGCCTCGCCCAGCAGGTTCTCCATCTCGGCGGCGGCGAACATGTCGGTCAGACCCAGCGGCCACCCGGCGACGGCGCGAATATGCTGCTCGAACTGGTCGACCTGGCAGGCGTCCAGGGTCCAGTGGCCGGAATTGTGCACCCGCGGCGCGAATTCGTTCACCAGCAGATGGCCGGCGACGTCCTCGAACAGCTCGATGCCGGCGACCCCGACATAGTCCAGCCGCTCCAGCGTCCGCTGGGCGATCTGCAGCGCCTCGGCGCGGGTGGCGTCGATGGCGTCGGCGGGCGCGCGCGACAGGCGCAGGACGCCATCCTGGTGATGGTTCTCGCTGAGGGGATAGGCGGCGACGGCCCCGTCGCGCCCACGCGCGGCGATCACCGACAGCTCGCGCCGGAAGGTGGCCCTGGCCTCCAGGATCGCCGGCCGGCCGCCGATACGGGCGAAGGCGGCCTCGGCGTCGGCGGCGTCCGCGACCCAGGCCTGACCCTTGCCGTCATAGCCCTCGCGCCGGGTCTTCAGCAGCGCTGGAGCCCCAAGCCGCGCCAGACCGGCGACGATGTCGGCCGCGCTGTCGATCGCCACGAAATCCACCGTGGGCACGCCGGCGTCGCGGAAGAAAGTCTTTTCGACCACACGGTCCTGCGCGGTGGCCAGCGCCAGGGCGCCAGGGGCCACTTCGACGCCATGACCTATCAGGGCCTGGACCGCCGCGACCGGCACATTCTCGAATTCATAGGTCACGACCGAGGCCAGGCCGGCCAGCTCGGCCAGGGCCTGGGGATCGGCGTAGTCGGCGACGATGGTGCGGGCGGCGACGCGACTGGCCGGCGAGTCGGTCTCGGGGGTCAGGATGGCGACGTCGAAGCCCAGCCTGGCCGCCGCGAGGGCCAGCATGCGGCCCAGCTGGCCGCCGCCCAGGACGCCGATGGTGGAGCCAGGCGCCAGCGGTGCAGACACCTGACTCAAGTCGACACGTCCTCAACCGTCTCGGCCACGGACTCGGTCTGGGCCTTGCGATAGGCCGCCACGCGCTCCGCCAGCTCGGGATCGTTCAGCGCCAGAACCTGGGCGGCGTAGAGCCCCGCATTCTTGGCCCCGGCGCGACCGATCGCCATAGTCGCCACCGGCACGCCACCCGGCATCTGCACGATCGACAGCAGGGAATCCCAGCCGCTGAGGGTCTCGGATTTGACCGGCACGCCGATCACCGGCAGCTCGGTCAGGGAGGCGGTCATGCCCGGCAGGTGCGCCGCGCCGCCGGCCCCGGCGATGATCAGCTTCACCCCGTCAGCCTTGGCGGACTTGGCGAAATCGAACATTCGCTCGGGCGTGCGGTGGGCGGAGACCACCTTGGCGACATAGCGCACGCCAAGCGCGTCCAAGGCCTCGGCTGCGGCGCTGAGTGTTGGCCAGTCCGAGCGACTACCCATGATGATGGCGACGGGCGCCGGTGCGCTCTGGTCCAAAGTCTCAAGTCCACAAGGGGCTGCGAAAGGCCGCGGAGTATAGGCAGGCGGTTTGCGCCCGCAACCGATCCTGAGCTATGCGGAGCGGGGGAGATCATGAATGACCGCGGCCGCTGGCCAATCGCCTAACGAGATCCTGGCTGGCCTAGGTCTGTCCGAGGGAGAGCTGCCGCCTGCCGTGCAGGCTGCTTTCGCTCGACTTTTGACCGAACGCGACGCCGCCGAGGCCGAAATCGCCAGCCTGACCAAGCGCTTGGCCGAGGCGGAGCAGCTGGCCGATCGCGATCCCCTCACCCCCGTGCTCAATCGTCGCGCCTTCGTGCGCGAGCTGCATCGCAGCGCCGCCTTCTGCAGCCGCTACAAGGCCACCGCGACCCTGGTCTATTTCGACCTGGACGGCTTCAAGGGCGTCAACGACAGCTACGGCCATGCCGCCGGCGACGCCGCCCTGGCCGTGGTGGCCCAGATCCTGGTCGACAACGTACGGGAATCCGACGTGGTGGGACGGCTCGGCGGCGACGAGTTCGCCGTGATCCTGGCCCAGGCCGACCAGCCCGCCGGCGCCGCCAAGGCCCGCGGCCTGGTCGAGATCATCCGGGAAGCCACGGTGGTGTTCGAAGGCCAGGCGATCCCGCTGAAGGCGTCCGCCGGGGTGCGGACCTACGAGCCCGGCCTGGAGCCCGCGCAGTGGCTGGCCGAGGCCGACGCCGCCATGTTCGTACACAAGGGCCTGCGCTGAGGCGACTGCGCGAACCAAAACGCGGGCGGTCGTGACTAGGCGATGATGTCCGGGGTGAGCTGATCTTCCAGCCGCACGATCTCGTCGCGCAGCATCAGCTTTTTCTTTTTCAGCCGAGCGATCTGGATCTGGTCCGGAAGCGGCTTGGCCTCCAGGGCCGCCACGGCGGCGTCCAGGTCCTGGTGCTCCACTCTCAGTGTGGCGAGGCGCGCCCGCAGCACATCCTCGTCCAAGCCCAGAATCGGCCCGTCGTCATTCATCTCGGCAATCCACAGACCGGGTCCGGCTTCAAGATCGAGCGGGAACTTTCCCTGAAACCGATAACGGCCTGGGGTATCACGCTTCAAGTCCGGCGGCGAAGCCAAACCGAGTCGTGATGAAACAAGGCGGTTTTTCGCCTCACGGCAGAGTGACCTGACAGGCGGGAAAGGGTCTGATCTACTTCCCTCCGTCAGCAAAAAGGAGGCGCACATATGGCGATTGAAGCGCGCATTCGTGAACTGGGTTTTCGTCACCAGTCGCTCGACAAGGCGATCGAAGACGAGAACCGCCGGCCCGGCAACGACTCCTTGCGAATCAACGAGCTGAAACGCCAAAAGCTTAAGCTTAAAGAGCAGATCGAAGTGCTTCGCGGCGCACGCGCACACTGAAATCTCTATCGCCCGGGCCGCGCGACGGCCCGGGTACGAGAGCTTAGAGCCGCAAATCCTGACGCCCTGCGACGGGCGACAAGTTTCTGCGACCCCTCATGCACAGCCTCGACCACGCGATTTTCAGCCCGCTGATCATCCGCGTTACGCCATGCGCGCCTCTCGGCGCGGCATGGCGGCTGCATGTTTAGGGTCTTAGGAGATAAATAGGGCGACGCCGGAGAGGCCGCGCCTTAGTAGGCGTCGGACTCGTCGGGCTCGTAGGCGCCTTCGGCTTCGCTGGCCGACATCAGGGTCGGGCCGTCGGGAACGATGCCGCGCTTGGCGTCATCCTTGGCCTTCTTGTCGGCCGCCTTGCGCACAACGTCGTCGAGGTCGAGCTGGCCAACTAGGCCCAGGGTCACCGGATCCACCGGCTTGATGTTGGCCGAGTTCCAGTGGCTGCGGCTGCGCACCGAGTCGATGGTCGACTTGGTGGTGCCCAGCAGGCTGGCGATCTGAGCGTCCGTCACTTCGGGGTGATTGCGCAGGAACCAGGCGATGGCGTCCGGCCGGTCCTGGCGACGCGACACCGGGGTGTAGCGGCCGCCCTTCTTGGTCGGCTTCAGCATCTCGGCGTGACGGCTCTTCTGGGCCACCAGGCGATAGGCCGGGTTCTTCTCGGCGCGCTCCAGCTCCTGGCGGGACAGCTGGCCGTTGCCGATCGGGTCCGCGCCACGGATGTCGCGCGCGACTTCACCATCGGCGATGCCGTTCACTTCCAGCGGGTGCAGACCGCAGAAATCGGCGATCTGCTCGAACGTCAGGGACGTATTGTCGACCAACCAGACGGCGGTGGCCTTAGGCATCAGAATGTCGGTCATCGGGCCAAGCCCTCTTCTCACAGCTCGGCGCGGCGCACCGCACGCGAACGTCCAAAACAGAGGCGCCCGGCGGATCGCCGGGCGGTTGAACGTCAGCATACCGGCTTTATCCGAACGCGCAAAGCGCCGCGGTTCAGAACATTCGCCGCTATAGACGAGGGCGCGCCAACTAACGCCTAGGCCAGGGCCATCGCCGCGCCGTCGGTGGGCGCGAACACCATGCGGACGTCGCCGGGACGCCGCTCGGATTCGCCGATCCGGTCCACGAACCGCAACAGCCCCTTGAGGCACATTACTTCCAGCTTACCGAAGAATAGGAAGCCGTCTTCGTTAAAGTCGCCGCGGCTATATAGTTCTGCGGCGACATAACCATCCCGACGAGCGGCCCGAAGCACAGCGCGTTCCTCATCATTTATACGTATGGATTCCGATACGGCATCGAACGCCATTGTGCGCCTCCGTAGGATCAGGCTAACGACAGTAAACGCCCCGAATGTGTCAGCATGATTATCAGAACATGCCCGGGAGGGGGCCGTCTATAATCAATTATGCAACCCTTATGCGGCTTGACGGCCGGGCATGACACAACGGTAGTATATTCAATATTTTTGAATTTTATTT
>FSXN01000772.1_pt1 | contig 10846 bp, 6 predicted proteins | sample 1638221 | NCBI WGS metagenome assembly FSXN01 (sample SAMEA3914788, study PRJEB12502) | metagenome | biome: forest; material: soil | place: Canada | collected 2011-07-03 | depth 0.1 m | reverse complement strand
CCTCAGCCCGCTTTCGACCCGTCGAGCGGCAGGACTAGACGTTGCGCGTCGAGGCGCGAACAATCATCTGCGCAGGGATCTTGATCTTCCGCGGGGCCGCCGTCGCCGACTGTTCCGAGATCAGTTCGATCAGGTACTCGGCGTATTCCTTGAGCGGGGTGCGGACCGTGGTGAGCTGGTAGCTCATGTGGCCTGCTTCCGAAATGTCATCAAAGCCGACGATGGCGACATCATCGGGCACCTTCAGGCCGAGGTCGTATCGGACCGCGTCCATGGCGCCCAAGGCCATGATATCCGTCAGACAGACCAGGGTGTCGGGGCGATCAGGACCTCTCATAAGCGTCAAGGCCGCGCGATAGCCGCCATCGTAGGTGAGCTCACCGTCCGCGACAGTGATTGCGCCGGGCCCCATCGCGGCCTCCAAACGCGCCATAACGGACGCCTTGCGCTCAACGATGGTTGTCAAGTCCGGGGAGCCGTCAACAATGCCAAAGCGCTTTCCGCCGCCCTTGAGCACAAGCTCGGCGGTTTGCGTTCCCGCGTCATGCTCATCGCTGCCCACGCTATGGACGGGGACGCCCGGCAGATACCGGCCGAGCGTGACGACGGGGACGTTGCGGTCGATGCAGAGCGTCGCCATGCGACTGGAGATCGAGGCCGCCGCGATCGCAATGGCGTCGACCTGGTACTGCAGCATGTGCAGCAAGGTGCGGTCGAAATCGGCGCCGTCGCGCGGCGTGAACAGCAGCACCTGCTTACCCTGATCCTCCAGGCGCAGGCTGATCTCGTCCAGCATGGTCGCGAAGGCCGGATTCGAGGACGTCGGCAGCATCAGGGCGACGATGTTCGTTTGCCGGGTGATCAGGCTTCGCGCGAGATTGTTGGGCACGTAGTTCAGTTCGCGGGCCGCGGCGTAAACGCGTTCGGCAAGCTCCGGAGAAATGCTGCTCCCGGGCGCATAGGCGCGGCTCACGGCGGCGATCGAGACGCCAGCCAAACGCGCCACCTGCGTGGAATTGGATCGAACAAGGGTCCGTTTGGTCATCGGCGCGTACTGCTCACGTCAATCTTATCGCCTTCGGGAAGCTCCTTCTCTCCACCAGACTCGCCTGAAGCACAACGGGCAGGCGATCGTTCATTCTTAAGGTAGAGAACTATCCGTCGCCCAGCCCATGTCGAGCGCAATCGGTGCTCCAGCCTTGGTCTGGCGCATGAGACGCCGGCTGCGGATTCGACGAACCTGGCTTTGCCTTAGAACGATCTGACACGGCTTCGCCATACCCTTGGCTCGGCCGTCGCTAACCCAGCATGGGCGCCCTGTTCCGAAGTTCGACTTCTTGGCCGTTGGCGACCCGAGCAGAACCGGAAGGGCCTGTCGCCGAGGGCCGGCGACAGGCGCGGATTGGCTGGGTCTAACGCCGAGTGTCGGCGGCCGCCTCCTTAACGCAGACGAAACTGGCCGCGTCGTCGGGATCACCGGCGCCCGCGTACTTCGCCACGGCCGGGTACATGCAGAGCCGCCGCTGGAACTGCACCGCGGTCGCCGCAGGGTCTGGGCTGACATACTTCGTGGCGATGAACTCGGTGGGGGCGACGCCGTGTTCGACCCAGTCCTCCAAGGCGGTGACGACGTCGTGGGCGTCGTCACGCACGGGCGGCAGCTGTTGCCCGACGCCGCCGAAGTTGGAGGCGCCGACATCGCCCGCACAATGTCCCATGCCCGGAACCATGAAGAGGCGATAGAAGCCCTCGGTCTTGGCCAATCCGCCGTTCGCCTTGGCGACCGCCTGATAGTAGCGGATGCTGTTGCCGGGCTGAATGCCGGGGTCGCTCCAGCCATGATACTGAATGATCCTTACCCCGCGCCGCTTGGCGGCTTCGTAATCCGTCGAGCCGGCATCGCCGACCCGGCCGGCGGCCAGCGTCGCGGCCATGTCCTTTTCGATATCGAAGGTGCGCCAATCCCAGTTCGGATCCTGGTGGACGAAGTTGGTGATGTAGCCCGCGGGCAGGCCGGCCACGGTGTCAGGCCGGCCGAAGGTGGCGGTTTCCCGGCCCATCGCAAAACCCGCAAAAATGCTTGAGCCATCGCGCGGGTCCCGCGGACCCTGATAGATCTTGATCATGCTGTCGACCTGGGCTGCGGTGAGGCAGTCGGGCCCGTCGCCTCCCCTGCATTGCAACGACTTGGGATTGAAACGGCAGGCGGGAGGATCGTTGATCACGCCGTCGACAAGGCCGTCATTCGCATCGCAGGCCTTCAGCACCGCGGCATGGACCATGGGCAGCTTCTCGGCGGGTATCGCCGCGCCAGGCGCGTTGAGGAGGTTACGCATCCACAGGTGCGCGATGGTCGAGCGCGACTGCAGGACCCACGGCGCGCCGATAATCAGCCCATCGAAATCGTCCGGGTAGAGTTGCGCCTCGAGGAGCCCCTGACGACCGCCGTTTGAGCAGGAACTGAAGTAGGAGTGAACCGGGGCCCGTCCGTAGTAGCGGGTGATGATCTCCTTGGCCGCCACCGTGGTCACGTGCTTGGCGCGGCTGAAATAGTCGATCGCACGCTCTGGATGGCCGATCGCAAAATTGATATCAGCCGCCTCGTGACCCGTGTCCGTCGAGGCGGTGGCGAAGCCGCGGCGCAGGTTCTCATCCAACGCCCCGTCCGACCCCGCACGGCCGTATTGGATTTGCCCCGCAAAGCCGCCCTCGCCTGTGGAAAGGAACCTCTGGTTCCAGGCCGCCGGAAGGGGCAACCAGACTTCAAAGTGGATATTGGAGTCAGCGGTGGGTCTGCTGATCCCCTGCACCCTGCAGAAGGCCGGAAGGTTTGGCACGGTGATGTGATCGGAGACCTGGAGCGAGCCCGGCGGAACGGCGGAGGCCACGACAACGGACGCCCCGCCACCGAGCGACAATCCGGTCAGAGCGGCGCAGTTCGCCGCCTCAGGCTCGGCTGCTCCCGGGCTGGTCCCGTCCCGAGGCTCTGCCGCGAAGGCTATCCCGGCGTGAAACACGGCGCCGATGACGAAAACATAGGCGAGATTCCGGATCATCGTTGGCGCCCTCCCGTTGTAAATATTTTCAGAAAAATTATCACAGGCCCTGTGCCCACGCAATTGACGACATCAGCCATCCCCGGCGACCGCAACGCCGGCGGCGATCAGGGTTTCGACCTGGTCGGACGTCAGGCCCGCTTGTCGGAGCACCTCGCGCGTGTGCTGGCCAAGCTTGGGCGCCGCCCCGCCTGGACCGTGAACGGCGCCGGGAAAGCGCGCGGGGGTCGCCGGCGCGGCGAAGCTGCCGCCCCATCCGTCCGGCGTCTCGACGATGCAGCCGGCGGCCTGCGCCTGAGGGTCGGCGACGAATTCGGCCAAGGTGGCCATCGGCGACCAGATGACGTCGGCGATCTTCAGCCGCTCGCCGATCTCGGCCAGGGTAAGCGCCGCGAAGGCCGCGTCGAGGACGGCCCGCAAGGCGCGGACGTCGTCCAGGTTTTCGGTCGGCGGAATGTAGCGGGGATCTGTCCCCAGGTCGGCGCGGCCGATGGCGTTCATGATCGCCGGGAAGCAGCTGGGGCCGCGCGGCACCATGCAGAACCAGCGCTCGTCGCGGCTGCGGAAGAAGCCGGAAGCCGCGGCCGGGCGCTCGTCGCGCGGCTGGGCCGTCGTCACCTCGCCGTAGCGGAGTTGGACCCCCAAATCCCAGCCAATGGCGTAGGCCCCGGCGCGGATCAGCGAGGTTTCGACCAGACGGCCAACGCCGGTCCTGCCGCGCTCGTGCAGCGCCGCCAGCACCGCTGAAACGGTGGCCAGGGCGGTGACGTGGTCGCCGAACCCAGGACGGCAAGGAAATGGCTCTTGGTCGGTGGGTATGGTCGAGGCCGCAACGCCCGTGCGGGTCCAAAAGCCTGTCAGGTCGAAAGCTGGCAAATCCGCCTCGCCGCCCTCCAGCCCATAGCCGGATACGCTGGCGTAGATCAGGCGCGGCAGTTCGGCGTGAATGCTGTCGAAATCGAGCCTGGCCCGCTTAAGTGCGCCCGGGCGCAGGTTAGTCACGAAGATGTCGGCGTCCTTCAGCACCGCAAGCAAGGCCTGTCGCCCCTCCGGCGTGGCGGTGTCGAGCACGATGCCACGCTTGCCACGGTTCTCCATCGAGAAGACCGGATTGCCAGGGCTCTCCGCCGTGTCAGGAAAATAGCCGCGGATGGGATCGCCGGTCGCCCGCTCGACCTTAATCACATCCGCGCCCCAATCGGCGAAGATGGCCGCGCAGCCGGGCCCGGCGATCCAGGTCGCGAATTCGACGACCTTCAAGTCATTCAACAGCATCCTGTTCTCCGATTGTCCCCAGAACGTCTTTGCCGCGGCGCCGCTCGACCGACGGCCGGCGCCGGCTGACCATTGCAAGGCGCCGGCTCAGGACACGACGATTGAGCCGAACCGTTCTCGACGCGGCGATGGCCTGTCTTCCGGCGGGTCGCGAACCTCACTCCAATCCAGCCTTCGGGTTGAGGTCTCGCCTATGCGTTTCGGCCAGCAGGAACACCGACACCAACGAAATGACGCAGGCGACGGCCATGTAGGCCGAGATCGCCAGGCCGGTCCCAAACTCAGCCAGCAGCGCCGTCGCGATGAGCGGCGCAAAGGCGCCGCCCAGGATGGCGCCCGTCTGATAGCCCAGCGAAGCGCCGGAATACCGCACCTCTGTGGTGAAGAGCTCCGCGAAGAACGCCGCTTGCGGCCCGTACATGACGCCAATGAAAACCTGCGCGAGGCCGATGGCGAGCGTGATCCACAGAAACTGGCCAGTATCGATCATGGGGAAGACGGCAAAGGACCATAGGCCAAGCAGGGCGGCTCCCACCATGAACAGGCCCCGGCGCCCGTAGCGGTCCGACAGTCCGCCGCTGATGAAGATGACCGGTGTCATCATCACCGCCCCGATCAAAACCGCGCTCAGCATGGTGTTGCGGGAGATGTGCAAACCCGCCCGCGCTGCGCCGTAAGCGATCACAAACGAGACGAGGATGTAGAAGGTGACCTGGATCGCGATAAAGGCGCCCGCGGCCAAGATAATCTGGCGCGGGTGGCTCGCGAGCGCCGCGAGCACGGGCGAGCGACCGGCGGCGGTTCGAGTCTTCGGCTCGCCCTCGCCAACATCGGTCGCGGCCTTGAGCGCCAGGAGTTGGCGAAAGGAAGTCGTTTCCTCAAGCCGAAGCTGGACGTAGAGCGCCACCCCAACAAGGATGACACTGACAAGGAAGGGCGCGCGCCATCCCCAACTCATGAAGCTTGCCTCAGACAGGTTTGCACTCATGAGCAGAAAGGCGAGGTTGGCGAGGATGACCCCCAGCGGCGCGCCTGCCTGGGCGAAACTTCCATAGAGTCCGCGCCGATGCTTGGGGGCGTTCTCGGTCGCCAGCAGCATGGCGCCGCCCCATTGCCCTCCGATCGCAACGCCCTGCAAAAAGCGGAGCACAATCAACATCGTAGGCGCCCACGCCCCTACCATCGCATAGGTGGGCAGGAGGCCGATCAGGGTCGTCGAGCCGCCCATCAGCATCAGGGCGGTGACCAGGGTGCCCTTGCGCCCGAGCTTGTCGCCGTAGTGGCCGAAGATGATCCCGCCAACCGGGCGCGCGATGAAGCCGACGGCGAAGGTCGCGAATGATGCAAAGACGCCAACCAATGGCGGAAGATCCCCAGAGAAGAATACCCTCGGGAAAACCGCCGCCGCCGCGGCCGCGTACAGAAAAAAATCATACCACTCGACGCTGGCCCCCAGCATTGAGATCACCGCCACCTTGCGGACGGTTTGTTCCGGAATGGGCGCGACGCCCGTTGCAGATTCCGTCAGGGAACGCGTGGTCATATTTGGGACTCCGAGAGCGTGGCGTCTTGACGTCCCGCGCGGTTTTTTCAGGCGCACGCGGACAGTCGAACGCGGCGCCCCCTCAAGATAACGGGGGCGTTCAGGAAAGACCGCCACCGGCAATGGACGGTACGGCGGCTGCTTTACCGATCACGCCGAGCTTCGCCGCGCCGGCATTGCCGAGCGGGAGGCGACGAGGGTCTCGCCGCCTCCCACCGCCATTAAAATGTCTTCGCCAGGCGAAGCCCGTACTGCCGGGGCGCCCCGACGTAGCGCATGCCGGCGTTGACCGTCGTCAGGTAGACCTGATTGGTCAGGTTGGTGCCGTAGGCGGTCACCCGCCAGTCGCCGCGTTCGTAGGTGACCTGGCCGCTGAGCAGGCTACGTTCGCCAAGCCGGTCGCCGAGCGCGGTATCCTCGAACAGCGTCACCCATTGCGGGGCGATGTAGCCAAAGTTGACTCGCGGCGTCAGGGTCGCCCCTTCCAGATGGAAGATGTATTGGGCGCCGATATTATAGGTCAGCGTCGGGGCAAAGACCTGCTGATGGCCGGTGATGTTTTGGCAGACAGCCGTGCCTGGGCCACTCGTCGGGTTGCAGGGGCCGGCGCCTAGGAGGCGGGGGTCGACGGCGTAGAAGGTCCCCAGTTCGCTGTGTAGCAGCGACAGGCCAAGGTCGAAGGATAGGTCGCCGAACACCGCTTGGGCCTGGCCTTCCAAACCATAGATTTTGGAGGGCGAGGTGATGTTCAGTTCGAGCGACTGAATGGGATTGGTCGGGTCGCCGATCGAGACCTGGAAGTTTTCGTAGTGGTTATAGTAGCCGCCCAACTGGGTTTTCAAATGCCCGCCAAAGGTGGTGGCTTTCCAACCGACTTCGTAATCGGTGACGTCCTCGGGCTTGAAAATTGGCGGCAAGGTCAAGCTCGATGGCGTATTCAGCCCGCCGCCTTTGTGGCCGGTGGCCACGAAGGCATAGAGGAAGTTATTGGCGTCGATCGTCCAGTTCAGGGCCACTTTGCCCGTCACCTTGGAGTCGTGCTCGGTCTGGTTCTGCGGGAACGCATCCCCGGGTATGGCGGGGACCGACGCCACCACGTTTTGCGCGTTGCTGGAGTCGGAGTAGCGGAGGCCAACCTGCAGCTGAAGGCTGGGCACAATCAGGTAGCTTACCTGGCCAAAGACGGCCTTGGATTGTTTAGGATTGTTTCCAACCAGGTTGAAGATGCCCAGGCCGCCGTCCGAGATCGTAAAGCCCGTCTTGGCTGGGAAGGGCATGTTGTCGTTCGAATAATAGAGGCCGCCGACCCAGGTGAGCGGGCCGTCGTCGGGCGAGATGAGATTGATCTCCTGGGACCAGAGTTGCTCGCCCACACCGTCGCGCAAGACCTCCGTCCCGACGCTTGTGCCGTCGAGATCGACCCGCGAGGCCGACATGCCGTCCTGATAGCCGGTGATGGATCGCAGGGTGACGCCGTTCGCGAATTTATAGCTAATGGTCAGGTCGTTCCGAACCCACTGGTCGATCGCCATCGCCTTGGTGTTGCTGGTGATGTCGAACGGATTGTTGGTGTCGGTGTAGGGGTCGGCCGGAAAGCCGCCCTGGTCGACGTAGTTGTAGTCCGTCTTCCAGAGCACCTTCAGGGCGTCGGTCGGCTGCCAGAGCAGGCCGATGCGAAAGCTGGACTCCTTCAGTTGACCCTGATGGCCCGCGCCGGGGCCAATGACGTGATAGAAGCTGTCGCGATACTCGTCATTGAACGCCACCCGCGCCGCCAGCGTATCGCTGATCGGCAGATTGATCGCGCCTTGGAGATTGGTGTCGTTGTAGTTGCCGTATTGGCCCTGCAAATAGCCGTGATAGCCGCCACTGATCGACGGATTGACCTCGGTGATGTACAGGGCGCCGCCCGTGGCGTTCTGGCCGGCGAAGGTGCCTTGCGGACCGCGGAGCACTTCCAGGCTGGCGATGTCGTAATAGGGCTCTTCCTGATAATAGCCTGGGAAGGTGGCCACGCCGTCACGGTACGTCACCACACCGACCGGGGTTGCGCTGTTCGTCGTGCCTTTGCCAATGCCGCGGATCTCGAAATCGTTGCCCTGCCCGAAGTTTTCGATCGTTACGGACGGCATGGCGGTCTGAAGCTGGTCAACGGTGGTGATGCCCTTCTGGGCCAGGTCCTTGCCCGACAGGACGCTCGCCGCGACCGCGGTTTTCTGCAGATTGACGGTTCTCCGCTCGGCGGTCACGACGACCTCGCCGACCGTGGTGCCCGAGGCCTTATCGATTTGCGATTGAGGCGTGGATTGTGCATGCGCCGATCCTGCGCACAGAAGCGCAGACGCAGAGACACATAGCCAAAGCTTATTGTTCATCGTTCCCTCCCATCCGCCTTTGCAGCGGTACAGCAGCGTTATTATCGGCTTTGAAAATATTTACAAGCCGGCTTTTCGGGGCTCTAATCGAGGCCACAGTTTCGCAGGGCGTCGTGCCATTCGTGGACTGGAATGGGTCATCGCCCGGTTGAGGCGCATAAAATTCGGCGAGCGTTCCAGGCGAAATTGCGTCCGCCGGCTTATCGGCGGCTACGGAAACCGCCCGCCGCGGATCGGCCTCGTCGAGGCGACATAAACAAGCGTCGAAGCGACTTCGACGTAACAAGGATAGGGGTGAAACGATGGCTACCAGGAAGCATCTCGGTTTCCAGACCGCGATGATCGCCGGCGCAATCTTGTTCACGAGCGCCGGTTTCGCCAATGCAACGACGTGGTTTGTCAGCGCCGCCGTGCAGCCCGGCGGAAGCGGCTCTGAAAAGCTGCCATTCAATTCGCTCGCCGAGGTCGAGAAGGCCTCGGCGCCCGGCGACGAGATTGTCATCCTGCCATCGCCGATGAGCGTACCGGCGCTCGACGGCGGCATCGCGCTCAAGTCTCATCAGAAACTCAGCGGTCGCGGCGCACCGGTCTCGGACCCGTCGGCGCCCCCTACCCTGGCGGCGCGCATAACCAACACCAGCGCGGCGAGGAATGCTGGCGACGCCGTCGTTTTGGCCGACCATGCCGAGGTGAGCAACCTCGTGATCGAGGGCGCCTACCGGGGCGGCGTCTATGGCCTCAACGTCAGAGACGTGGACATTCACGATAACAACATCGCCGCCACGAACACCTCGTGCACAACGGGCTTCGTGGTGATGTTTCCCAGCAATGTCGCCCTGCTCCCCAATGGCTGGGCGGCCATACTGGTGGATCAGGACCAGGGGTATGCCGAGGTCGCCGTCCACAACAACTACATCCACGACGGCGCCTGCAACGACGGTATCGACATCCGCGCAAGCGGCTCCGCCTCGGTGTTGGCGCGTGTCAGCTCAAACACCATCACCCGCCTCGCTCAAGGGCCCAAGAAGCGGTCTCTTCTCGCCATCGGCCTGCAGACCCGCGATCGAGGCATCCTGACGGTGGACTCGGACCACAATGTCCAGACCTACATCGGCAGCCCAGGCGCTGACTGCGAAGGCCTTTTCGCCAATCAGACCGGCGGGGCTCTGACCTGGTCCATCGAACACAATACCTTCGCCCACGGGATTGGCGGGGTCTCCTGCAATGGCGGCGAGTTCTTCCTGTCCATGGGCCCAGCGACGATGAACATCTACCTCGCCCACAGCGATTTCGAGGACGATCCGGGCGACATGATCGAGGAGGTCAACGAGTCGAAAGACGCGGCGGTCAATCTCGTCCTGATGGACGTGACGATCAAACACACCACCGGTTCCTTTCCGCCGGAGCCAAAGTTTTCCGACACGGACCATACCGGCGATGTCAATCTGGGCCGCTGCGTCGATCAGGGCTCTCACGGCCATCACAACGTGAACAATCTGCATGTGTTCAACAGCCATTTTTCCGATTGTTCGGGCGATGGCATAGGGTCAGTGGTCGCCGCCAACCTCCCGTTCGCGGCGCCCGCTGGAACGCACGCGGCGTCCACCCTGCCGCCCATGGATTTCGGTGATGGCGAAGGCGATTCGATGTCGATCGAGATTGAGAACAGCATCATCGAGGGCACGCCGCAGTACGCCCTGCATTTCGAAAACGAAGCTCACATGAACGAACTCGCCGTTCGGGTCAGGAACAGTGTGTTCGCCGGTGCGCGGGGCGGCGCCACGGTCGCCTTCGATCAAAGCGGCTCTTCCCGACGGGAGATCATCGATCTCGATGGCGACGGCAAAGCCGGCAACTGCATTTTGCCTGGCGCCGGACCGGCCCTCGAAGCGACCGGATTGAAGGTCACCTCCAAGCACAGTTGGTGGGGCCACGCAACGGGGCCGCGCGCCGCTGAAGTGTCGACCACGAACGGTGAGGCCGACGCCTCATCGCCTGCTCGCGCAGCGACACCGACCTGCCGCAAGTCTGACTAGACGCACCGCGAACCGGACAGCGTTGCGTGGCGAGCCGCTTGGTCAGCCGCCCAGCGCCCCGACGTAGCGGGGCGTCGGCAGCGGCCAAGGCCGCCCTCGGCGGGTTCCTCAAGGGGCTTAACGCCGAGTGTCGTCGGCGGTCGGCTTCACGCAGCGAAAACTGGCCGCGTCATCTGGGCTGCCAGCGCCCATGTACTTCGCCACGGCCGGGTACAGGCATAGGCGCCGCTGAAGCTGCACTGCGGTCGCCACCTGATCCGCGCCAAGGTACTTCGTCGCAATGAACGCGTTCGGGGCGACGCCGTGCTCCACCCAATCTTCCATCGCCGTAACGACATCATGGGCGTCGTCTCGGACCGGAGGCGGCTGTTGCCCGACGCCGCCAAAATTCGAGGCCCCGACGCCGCCGGCGCAGTGTCCCATGCCTGGGACCATGAAGAGGCGATAGAAGCCTTCGGTCTCGGCCAATCCGCCATTCACCTTGGCGACCGCTTGATAGTAGCGGACGCTGTTGCCCGGCGGGATTCGAAGGTCGCTCCAGCCATGGTATTGGATGATCTT
>FSXN01001297.1_pt1 | contig 10878 bp, 9 predicted proteins | sample 1638221 | NCBI WGS metagenome assembly FSXN01 (sample SAMEA3914788, study PRJEB12502) | metagenome | biome: forest; material: soil | place: Canada | collected 2011-07-03 | depth 0.1 m | reverse complement strand
GTCTATTCGCGCTCGGTGCGCGTCGGCGGCGACAAGATGGACGAGGCGATCATCTCCTACATGCGCCGCCACCATAACCTCTTGATCGGCGAAACCACCGCCGAACGGATCAAGAAGGAGATCGGCACCGCCCGCCCGCCGATGGACGGCGACGGCCTGGCCATCGAGGTCAAGGGCCGCGACCTGATGCAGGGCGTCCCGCGCGAGGTGCGCATCTCCGAAAAGCAGGCGGCTGAAGCCCTTGCGGAGCCCGTCGGCCAGATCGTCGAAGCGGTGAAGGTGGCTCTGGAAGCCACCCCGCCCGAGCTCGCCGCCGACATCGCCGACAAGGGCATCATGCTGACCGGAGGCGGGGCCCTGCTGCGCGGCCTCGACAGCGAGATCCGCGACCACACCGGCCTGCCGGTCACCGTGGCCGACGACCCGCTCTCCTGCGTCGCGCTCGGGTGCGGCAAAGTGCTTGAGCATCCGAAATGGATGAAGGGCGTGCTGGACGCTTCGATCGCTTAATCCTTTACTCCGCAGTGTGGCGATTCAGAAATTCGCCTTCGGGTGATGGAGACCGCAGTGCGAATTTCTGAATCACAAGCCACACTGCAGAACCAGAGTTGCTAGTGTCCTTTTCGAACAAGAAGTTCGCTCCGCGCCTGATCCAATTGCTGACGAACTTCTTGTTCGGGACACTAGCGACCTCGGGCCGGCGGGCGCCCGATTCCCATCCCGCCGACGGAGATGACGCGTGGCGTATCGCGACAGCCCGTTCCAGGAGCTGAAGGTCCCGCTGACCTGGACGGCGGGGGTCGCCGCCGTGTTGGCGCTGGCGCTGGCGGTGTTCCTGTTCGTCTCCGACCGTAAGGACCAGGCCCGGGTGAACGCCGAGGCGCTCGGCCACGCCAGGGTGCGGGCCGGCTTCGATGGCGTGCTGGCGCCGGTCTCGGGCGTGCTGGCCGCGCCGGTGCGCTGGGTCAACGACGGCGCCGCGTCGGTCGGCGACTATTTTTTCGCCGTCTCTCAGAACCGCAAGCTCAAGAAGCAGGTGGCCGAGCTGCAGCAGGTCGCGGTCGACGACGTCGCCCTCAAGAGCCTCAACCGGCGCTATGAGGAGCTGTTGAAGCTCCGCACCGATCCGCCGATCCCGATGGTGACCGGCCGGGTGGTCAGCGACACGCGCGGTCCCTTCTCCAACGCCCGCCTGATCGACGTCGGCTCGGACGCCGGGGTCAAGATCGGCAATCCGGCGATGAGCGAGCAGGGGGTGGTCGGCCGCGTGGTCGGGGTCTCGCGGAACGCCAGCCGGCTGCTGCTGCTCACCGACCCCGAGAGCCGCACGCCGGTGTTGATCGACCGCAGCAATGCGCGCGCGGTGCTGACCGGCGATGGCGGTCCCAATCCACGGCTGGAGTACCTGCGCGGCAGGGACGTGGTGCACAACGGCGACCGGGTGCTGACCTCCGGCGACGGCGGCCTCTATCCACGCGGCCTGCCGGTGGGCGTGGCCGAGCAGGACATCCGCGGCGTCTGGCGCATCCGCCTCTACTCCGACAGCGGCGCCATCGATTTCGTGCGCGTGCTGGTGTTCGACGACTTCTCGCAGATGGTCGACCAGGCAAAGCTGGCCGAACCGGCAATGCCGCCGCTGAGCGCCGCCGACGAGGCCAAGGTCAAGGCCGCCGAGACGCCGCCGCCGGCCGCGCCATCGGTGGTGCAGCCCACCGGGGTCCCGATCCCGCCCGGCGCGCCCGCTTCAGCGCCGATCGCGCCGCCCAAGGCCCCGCCGCCACAGTCTCCGCAGCCCAGGTCCGCGCCGCCTCAGCCGGTCGCACAGGCGACGACGCGGCCCGCCCCCGCCGCGTCCCGGCCGCCGGCCGCCGGGGCGCTCGCCAAACCGCCGGTGAAGAAGCCGGCCAAGCCCAAGCCGGGTGAATACCGTCGCGTGCACACGCCGAATGACGGCCTGCCGCAGTACGATCCGAACCGTCCCGACGGGAGGGGCTGAGCCGATGGCCCGCACGCCGTCCCGTCCGCTCGAGCCCTGGCGCTGGCTTGGCGTGCCGGCCCTGATCGTCATCGCCGTCACGGTGGCGATCGACGCCCCGATCCGCCTGTTCACCCTGGCCCTGCCCGAGCCGATCTTCCCCATGGTGCTGGCGTTCGGCTGGGCGATCATCCGCCCGTCGATCCTCGGCCCGTTCATCCTGGTGCTGGTCGGCCTGTTCCTTGACCTCTATTGCGCCACGCCGCTCGGCCTCTGGCCGATCAGCCTGCTGATCGCCTATGGCGTCGCCCTGATCGCGCGGACGCTGATGGTCGGCCAGGAGACCGAGGTGATGGGATTCTACTACGCCGCCTCGGTCCTCGCCGCCTTCGCCAGCGCCTACACCCTGGTGGCGATCGCCGGCCACGGCCAGCCCAACCTGATCGCCATCCTGTGGCAATTTGCAGCCACTTTGGCCCTGTTCCCCTTCGTCCTGATGCTGCGTAATCGCTTCCGCGACGCCGACATCCGTTTCCGTTGAATTCCCAGTGAACCTGGAACCGTGAGTCTGGAACTTTGAGCCTCGAACCGTCCATCTTCTTTGACGAGGTGAACGAACGGCAGGGGGTGTTCCACCGCCGCGCCTTCATCCTTGGCGGCTTCGCCGGCATCGGCGCCCTGACCCTGATCGGCCGGCTCGCCGATCTGCAGCTGGTCGAGGGTGCGCGCTACCAGCTGCTGTCCAACTCCAACCAGTTCAACTTCCGTATCCGCCCGCCGCCGCGCGGCCGGATCCTTGATCGCAACGGTGTCGAGCTGGCCTCCAACCGGCCGGACTTCCGCGTGCTCTACCGCAAGGGCGAAGCCAAGGAGGATCCCGCCGACACCTTGACCAAGGTGGCCGATCTGATCGCGATCACCGACCAGAAGCAGCAGAGCCTGCTGAAGGAGATCGCCAACACGCCGAAGGCCAGCCCGGTGGCCCTGGCCAACGACCTGTCGTGGGATGACTTCACCCGCATCAATGTGCGCACGCCCGAACTGCCCGGCGTGGCCGCCGACATGACCGACGCGCGGGTCTATCCCTTCGGCGGCGCCTTCGCCCACGTGATCGGCTATGTGGCCAGGGTCTCGGCCGAGGACGTCGACCGCGAGAAGGGGGCCGACGGCAAGCCCGACCGGCTGCTGCTCGATCCGGGCTTCCGCATCGGCAAGCAGGGGGTGGAGAAGGCGCTCGACCAGCAACTGCGCGGCCATCCGGGCGGCCAGAAGGTCGAGGTGGACAGCGTCGGGCGGGTGGTGCGCGAGGATCCGGCCGGCGATATCCACGCCATCCCCGGCAAGGATGTGGTGCTGACCCTGGACGCCGACATCCAGAACCGTGCGCTGGAGGTGTTTGGTCCCGACTCCGGCGCCGCGGTGATGATGGACGTGCGCACGGGCGATATCCTGTGCATGCTGTCGGCGCCGTCCTTCGACGCCAACCAGTTCGTCTCCGGCGTGCCCACCGCCGAGTATCGGGCGCTGGCCGACTACGATCGCAAGCCGCTGCTGAACAAGGCGATCGCGGGGCTTTACCACCCCGGTTCGACCTTCAAGACCATGGTGTCGCTGGCGGCGCTCGAGATCGGTGTCGATCCCCATCGGACCTATACCTGCAACGGCGCCTTCACCTTCGGCAACCATACCTACCACTGCGACCAGCACCACGGCACGCTCGACATGCATGGCGCGATCGTCACCTCGTGCGACGTGTTCTTCTACCAGACGGCGCTGTCGGTCGGGCCGGACAAGATCGCCGAGGTGGCGCGCCGGTTCGGTCTCGGACAGACGTTCGACATCGGCTTCTCCGGCCAGAAGGTCGGCATCATCCCCGATATCGCCTGGAAAAAGGCCTACATGGGCAAGCGTCACCTGGATACGCGGTGGTATCCGGGTGAGACTCCGTCGATGGGCATCGGTCAGGGCTATACCGAGGTCAACCCGTTGCAGCTGTGCGTGATGGCGTCGCGCCTCGCCAACGGCAAGAAAGAGCTCAACCCGCGTCTGATCCGCTCGATCGGCGGGGTGGAGCAGCCCCGCGGCTCGGCCGTCGACGATATTCCGTTCAACCAGGATCACGTCAATTTCGTCCGCGACGCCATGGCCTCGGTGGCGAACGACGTTCGCGGCACCGCCTACGCCGCCGCCCAGCTTGGGCTCGGCCCCATAAAGATGGCCGGCAAGACCGGTACGGCCCAGACCCGCAACTACAACGGCGGTCACGGCGCGCACGGCGCGGTCGGTGCCTACGAACTGCGCGACAATTCCTGGTTCATCGCCTTCGCCCCCTATGACGATCCACGCTACGCCGTGGCCGTGCTGGTCGAACACGGCGGGATGGGCACCCAGTCCGCGGCCCCGAAAGCGCGCGAGATCATGCGCGTGGCGCTGCTGAAGGATCCAGAGGTGCGGGCGCGTATCGAACAGCCGCTGCCGCTGCCGCAAATGGATCCCAACGCCACCGCGGGCGACGCCGCCCCTCCGCCGCCGACCGACATCCCCGGCGCTCCGCAGCAGGGCCCCTCCGGCCAGCAGCTGCAAAATCCGAACACCACGGACCAACCCACATGACCTCGTCAGCGCTTACCCGGCCCGGCCAGCGCGAACGGCTGTCGGAGAAACTCACCGAGATCGACTGGCGGCTCGCCTTCGTGCTGACGGTGATCGCCGGGCTCGGCGGCATGATCCTCTACTCGGCGGCCGGCAATAACTGGGGCCCGTGGGCCGACAAGCATCTGATCCGCTACGGCCTCTGCCTGCTGGTCATGCTGGGCCTGTCGCTGATCGGCCTGCGCATCTGGTTCGCCGCGGCCTATCCGACCTACGCCCTCGCCCTGTTCCTGCTCCTGCTGGTGCCGGTGATCGGCCACTCGTCGCTCGGGGCCAGGCGCTGGGTGTTCGGCGTCCAGCCATCGGAGATCATGAAGGTCGGCCTGGTGCTGGCCCTGGCCCGGTTCTACCACGGCCTGACCTCGCGCGAGGCGGCGATGTCGTGGAAGCTCCTGATCCCCGTCGCCCTGATCGGCCTGCCGGTGCTGCTGGTCGCCCACCAGCCCGACCTCGGCACCGCCATCCTGCTGGCTGTCACCGGCTTCGGCATCATGGTGCTGGGCGGCCTGTCATGGCGGCTGATGACCTCGGCCGTGGTGCTGGGCGGGGCCGCGGTGGCGCCGTTCGTAATGTTCGTGCTGAAGCCCTACCAGCGCGACCGCCTGCTCACCTTCCTGCATCCCGAGAACGATCCCTCTGGGCTCGGCTACCACATCACCCAGTCCAAGATCGCCATCGGCTCGGGCGGGCTGATGGGCAAGGGCTTCGGCCTGGGATCGCAGAGCCAGCTCAACTTCCTGCCCGAGAAACAGACTGATTTCGTCTTCTCCACCTTCGGCGAAGAGTTCGGCCTGGTGGGCTGCGTCGGCCTTTTGGTGCTGTACGGCCTGACCATCGCCATCGCCCTGCGCATCGCCTCGATCTCGCACAGCCATTTCGGCCGGCTGTCGGCGGCGGGGGTGACGGTCACCTTCGCCCTCTACGTACTGGTCAACGCAGCCATGGTCATGGGCCTGGCGCCGGTGGTGGGCGTGCCGATGCCGCTGATGAGCTATGGCGGCACGGTGATGGTGACGGTGATGGTGTGCTTCGGCCTGGTCGAGGCCGTGCGCGTGCACCGCTACGAGGAGATGCCGTCGGGCCGCGGCAGCCTGCTTTGAGGCTGGCCGGCCGGTTTCTGGCGGCGATCGCCCTGGTCGCGGTCGTCGCGTTCTGCGGCGCGTTCCTGCTGATCCGCTATGCCGTGAACGACGGCCGCGTCCCGGTCGCCGCTTCGACGGACCAGCTGTTCGCGCCGGGCGCGCCGCATACGGTGATGGCGGTCTGGGCCCATCCGGACGACGAGGTCACCTCGGCCGGGACCCTGGCGCGGCTGGCGCATGACGGCGCGCGGGTGACCCTGGTCTACTTCACCCACGGCGAGGGGGCGCATTTCACCGGCTTCAGCCCGGACCAGCTCTACCGCATGCGGCCGGAAGAGGCGAAGGCGGCCGGGCGGGCGCTCGGGATCCAGGATGTGGTGGTGCTCGACTATGGAGACGGCAAGCTGCCCCGGGCCGATGCGGATCGGGCCAGGGCCGACCTCTCGGCCCTGATCGCCGCGCGCCGACCCTCGACGGTGATCAGCTTCGACGAACGGGTCGGCTACTACGGCCATCCCGACCACGCCCAGGTGGGGCGCTGGACGGCCGAGGTGATCCGGGCCGGCATTGCCGACCCCGGCTATCCGGTGAAACGGCTCTACCAGGCGACCCTGCCGGCGCCGGCGATCGCCCTGGCCCGCAAATACATCGCGGCGTTCCGCAACCACTATCCCGCCGATCCGGCCAAGGGCCTGCCGCCGCCGACGCTCGCCGTGCCGATCGCCAGCCAGGCCGCCGCCAAGCGCGCCGTGCTCGAAGCGCACAGTAGCCAGGTGAAGGTGATCGACGACGTGCAGCCCGGTGGGCGCAAGCTGCCGGCCTGGCTCTACTACCGGATCTTCGATCGCGAGTACTTCGCGCTGGCCGCGGGCTGAGTTTGCGTGCTTCGATACGTCCGCTACGTGGGCTGCTCAGCATGACGAATGTGGGTGCAATCCACCAACCGTCGTCATCCTGAGTAGGGCGGCGTAGCCGTCCGTATCGAAGGACGCAGCAAGGCCGGTGCAGATCGGACGCGCCTGTAGGATCGCGCCCGCCCCGTTCGTCCTTCGAGTGAAAGGGCGCACAGTGAGCCCAACACGGAGGAAGCGGTCATGCCAGACATCAGTCCCATGCTGTGGTTCGACAACCAAGCGGAGGAAGCCGCCGCCTTCTACGTCTCGGTGTTTCCGAACTCGCGCGTCATCCGGACGGCGCGGCGGCCCGCGGCGGCGCCCGGCACGCCCGGCGACGTCATGGTCGTGGAGTTCGAACTCGACGGGAAAGGCTACTCGGCCCTGAACGGCGGCCCGATGTTCAAGTTCACCGAAGCCGTCTCACTGGTGGTCGCCTGCAAGAACCAGGCGGAGATCGATCGCTATTGGAGCGCGCTCATCGCCGATGGCGGCGCGGAGAGCCGGTGCGGCTGGCTGAGGGACAGGTTCGGCCTGTCCTGGCAGATCGTGCCTGAACTGATCCCGCAGATGATGGCGGAGGATCCGGTCCGCGCCGGCAAGGCGATGGCTGCGGTGATGACCATGCGCAAGCTGGACCTGGCCGCGATCGAGGCCGCCGCCGCGGCTTGACGCCCAGGCAGGGCGCCTCTAGCCGGAGGACAGTCCCAGCCCGGAGCCGCCATGCCGACCCTCGTCCTCCTCCGCCACGGCCAGAGCCAGTGGAACCTGGAGAACCGCTTCACCGGCTGGGTCGATGTGGACCTGACCGCCGAGGGCGAAGCCCAGGCCCGGAGCGGCGGGGCGCTGATGGCGGCCGAGGGCCTGGCCTTCGACCGCGCCTACGCCTCGGTGCTCACGCGGGCGATCCGCACCGGCTCGATCGCCCTGCAGGCCTGCGACCAGCTGTGGATCCCCCTGGTCAAGGACTGGCGGCTGAATGAGCGCCACTACGGCGGCCTCACCGGCGGGAACAAGGCCGAGGCCGCCGCCAAGTTCGGCGACGACCAGGTGCACATCTGGCGCCGCTCCTACGACATTCCGCCGCCGCCGCTCGAAGCGGGGTCCGAATACGACTTCGCCAACGACCGCCGCTATGCCGGCGCGCCGATCCCCGACACCGAGAGCCTCAAGACCACGCTCGATCGCGTGCTGCCGTACTGGACCGCGGAGATCGCGCCCAAGCTCCAGGCCGGCGAGACCCTGCTGATCGCGGCCCACGGCAACTCCCTGCGCGCCATCGTCAAACACCTGTTCCAGGTCGGCGACGACAGGATCACCGGGGTCGAAATCCCCACCGGCAATCCGCTACTGATCGCGCTGGACGCCGATTTGCGCCCGACATCGGCGCGTTATCTGGACGGCGAACGGGCGGAATCCTTGCCCTCCCTGGGCTGAGCACCGGGTCGGCTTGGCTGTAATAAGCCCTTAACGCGTGCGATTTACCGTAAACGCGTCAGTAGCTTAGCCGAGCAGCCCGGTCATGGTGCAAACCGCCGTCACATATCGCCCGCTGGGTCAGGCCGAGGTGGACGTGATCTGCGCCCGCCACGACCGGCTGTGGCGCGCCAAACCCGGCGGCGCCCGCGCGATGTTCGCTTTCGCCGACCTGTCAAACCTCGACCTGTCGCGCCGCAACCTGCAGGACGCCGATTTCAGCGGCGCCATCCTGTCGGGGGCCAATCTCGAAGGCTCGACCCTCGACAGCGCCAACCTGTTCGGCGCCGACCTGCAGAACACCCGGCTGATCGAGGCGTCGCTGCGGCGGGCCGACCTGCGCGGCGCCTGCTTGCGCGGTGCGAACCTCACGGGCGCGGACCTGTTCGAGGCCGACCTGCGCGAGGGCTCGATCGCCTCGCTCGACGGCGACCGCGGCCTGCGCATCCACGAGCCGACCCGCAAGGCGTCCGACGCGCAGGGGACCAACCTGCGTGGGGCCAACCTGCAGCGGTCGCGCCTGACGGGCATCGTGGCCATGCGGGCCGACTTCACCGACGCGGTGATGAGGGACTGCAAGCTGGTGCGCGCCAACCTGAAGCAGGCGACCCTGCGCGGCGCCGACCTCGCCGGCGCGGACCTCTCGGGCGCGGACCTGTCGAGCGCGGACCTCACCGACGCGATCCTGGTCGGGGCCAAGACCACCATGTGGACGGTCGACCAGGCCAACATGACCGACATGCTCACCGACGAGCCGTTCGGCGCCTCGCTGAAGAGCCTGCCCTATGCCGAGATGCTGGCGCAGCACGCCCTGTGGTGCGAGACCGGCGGAGGGGCCGGTAAGCCCTCCACCTTCGATGGCGCGGACCTGCGCGAACTCAAGAGCGTGCGCACGCTCAACCTGACCGCCCTGTCGGCCAAGGGCGCCATGTTCTACGGCCTCGACATGGAGGGCGTGCAGCTACAGGGCGCCCACCTGGAAGGCGCCGACCTGCGCTGCTGCAATCTGCGCCGCGCCGACCTCAGGGGCGCCCGGCTGATCGGGGCCAAGCTGTCGGGCGCCGATCTGCGGCAGGCGCACCTCGGTCCCCTGATGATCCGCCAGGATCATCTGATGCCGGCCGATCTGACCCGCGCCCAGTTCAAGGGCGCCGACCTCACCCGCGCCGACCTGCGCCGGGCGGTGATGAAGGACGCTGATTTCGAACGCGCCATCATGACCGGCGCCAATGTCCGGCTGCTCGACCTGGTCGAGGCCCACACCGCCGGCGTCCACGGCCTGCCGCGGGACTAAACGTTCAGGATCGCGCCGCGGTTAACCGGCCAGCCATCTCGCCCTGTTAAGCCTTCCGGCCCAAGCCATGGAGGCTGTCCTGAACGCATCTGCTCCCACCGCCCGTCGCCCGATGACCCAGGGCGAACTCGACTGCACGCTCGACGCGCACGAGAAGCTGGTGGACGGCAGGCCAGGCGGCCGACGGGCGGCGCTCAGCTTCGCCAATCTCTCGGGCCTCGACCTGTCGGGCCGCAACCTGACCGAGGCCGATCTATCGGGCGCCGTGCTCGAGGGCGCCAAGGCGGTGAAAACCAATTTCGAGCGCGCGACCCTGTTCGGCTGCGACCTTCGCCGCGCCGACCTTCGTGGCGCCAACCTCAGGCGGGCGGACCTGCGCGGGGCCAGCCTCCGGGGCGCCAACCTGTCGCAGGCTGACCTTACCCAGGCCGACTTCCGCGTCGGCCGGATCGCCGTGGCGAGCCGGGTCAAGGGCCTGGAGGCCATGCGTCACGTGATGCGACCGGGCGAGCTCGACGAGGCCAACCTGTCGGGCGCCACGCTCGACGAATCCCAGCTCGACGGATCGAGCGCCTATCGCACCGACTTCGCCGATTGCTCCATGCGTGGCGCCAAGCTTTCCGGCGCCAACCTCAAGGACGCCAACCTGGCCGGCGCCATGCTGCAGGACGCCGAGGTGTCCGGCGCCAACCTCGAGGGCGCCTGCCTGCGCGGCGCGGTGCTCGTGGGGGTGGACGTCACGCGCGCCAAGACCCACGGCGCGGACCTTTCCGGCTCGCTGCGCGACCCGCCGGGCGACAACCAGGCGCGGGCCGCGGCCCTGATCGCCCGGGCGATCGAGAACCACAGATGGCTGAAGACCGGCGGCCAGGAAGGCCGGCCGGCCTCGTTCGACGGCGAGGACCTGCGTATCCTGGGCGCCCAGCTCAAGGGTCGCAGCCTACCGGCGCTGTCGGCGCGCGGCGCCTGCATGGTCGGCATGGACCTCTCCGGCGCCCAGCTGCAGGGGGCCAACTTCGAAGGGGCTGATCTCCGCGGGGCCAACCTCAACGGCGCCGACCTCAGGGGCGCGCGATTCCAGGGCGCCAACCTGACCAAGACCTCCTTGCGCCAGGCCAACCTCGGACCCCTGCCGCTCGCGCCCGGCCGCTCTACCCCGGCCAACTTCACGGGCGCGCGGATGCGCTATCTGCGCGGCGAGGGCATGGACGCCGCCGGCGCGATCTTCGACGGCGCGGACCTGCATGCCGCGGCGCTCACCGAAGCCAACCTCGACGGCGCCCGCTTCAAGAATGCGGCGATGGATGGCGTGATCGGCTTCGCTCAACCGATCGCCGCCTGACCCAACCGCCTTATCCAAACAAAAAAGGGCGGCCCCGACCGGGACCGCCCTCCTCGTGTTCAGCCTTGTCGCCTGATTTAGGCGGCTTGGGCCTGGCCTTCGATCAGGGTCGAGGCGGGGGCCTGGCTGATCTCGACCTTGCGGGCCTTCAGGCTCTCCGGCAG
>FSXN01000150.1_pt1 | contig 10965 bp, 11 predicted proteins | sample 1638221 | NCBI WGS metagenome assembly FSXN01 (sample SAMEA3914788, study PRJEB12502) | metagenome | biome: forest; material: soil | place: Canada | collected 2011-07-03 | depth 0.1 m | reverse complement strand
GCTGGCGGGACCGGTGTCTGTCGGCGCCAAGCCTGCACGGCCTCACCAGGACTAAGACCGGAGGCGGCTCAGGAAGGTCCTTACGACCTGAAGAGCGGCTGGCCGCCAAGGCGGCGCCAGAAGCGCGTCTTCGGGGTTGGCGCCCGTGGAGGTCTGGTCGATCGCGGGGGCCCCGCCCCGCTGCAAATCCGCGCCACACCCCTTATGCGGACACAAAAAGCCCAGTCGTCCGGGCGGTCGCAGGTCTTCGGGGGTGAACATGAAGGGGTCCGGATCGACGAGGACCACACGAACCTTTGCGATGGCGCGGCCGCAAGCAGGGCATTTGGAATAGGCCATTGGCTCGTCTCGCTTGCGGGCGGGGACCTGACGATCGTCAGCAGCGTTCGGAAAACCGATCGTAGGCATCGATCCGCCGCACCAGAAGGTCGATGTCCCCGCGGTAGATTTCGGCCTTCAGAAACGCAACCTCCGCCTCACGCGCCGCCTCGTCGACATCGATATACCAGGCTCGGGGTGAGGCGCTCCCCTCCCCGTTCCAACGATAGCCGCGCGCTTTCAGTACATCCTTCAGATCGAACGGAGAATTCTCGGCCCAGATGCGGTGCGACGGCGCCCGGGCGCGCTCCAGGAGCTGCGCCAGACCGGTCCGGCCGCTGCGCGGATGGGTGCGCGCCAAAAGCTCGATCGCCGCCAGGCAGTCATGGGCCGCGCGATGGCGCTCGTAGAAGAAGCCCGCGCCGCCGGCCAGATAGGCCAGCTTGGCGCCCTCATAGCCCTCGGCCGCCCAATCGACCTGGCTCATCGAACAGGCCCAAGGCTTGGTGTTGAAGGTCTCGCAGAAGCGCTCGAGGAATCGGCGATCGAAGGCCGCGTTATGGGCCACGACCAGCGCCGCCGGCGCCGCGAAGCGGGCAACGGCGTCGGGATCAATCCGCTGTCCGGCGACCAAGGCGTCATCGATGCCGGTGATGGCGGTCACCTCGGGCGGGATCGGCCTGGAAGGCTCGCGCAGCTGCTGAAAGGCCTCGCCGACGGAATAGACCTGGCCATCGAGCCCATAGGTGAAGGGGACCATCGCCAGCTCGATGATCTCGTCCCGAACCGGGTCCAAACCCGTCGTCTCGGTGTCCACGAACAGACCCTGCCGGGTGATCATGCCCGCGGGCGGCGGGATTGGCGCGCGCGGCGCCAGCCGCCGCAAAACCCGGTAGTCGCCGGAGGTTTCGAGGGCGGCGGCCATGGCCTCGAGATCGAGGGCGTCGGTCTGGGGTTCGAGGGCGATCAAGCGGCGGCGTCCGACTCAGGCGGCAGGGAAGCGTCAGCCCTAAGCCTATCCCGGCGAACGGCGAAATTCGACAGGGTGACGCCGATCAGGTGGACGCCCTTGGTCGGCGGGAAGACTGATCGGATCAGGCCAAGGACGGCTTGATGGAGCGTGCGGCTGTCCACGGGATGGGTCAGCAACCGGCTGCGGGTCGACTGTTGGTATCCGCCCCTTGATCTTCACCGTCACCGTTCGGCCGCGGACGCCGGTCTTCTCACACCAGGCCCAGACATCGTCGGCCATGGCGAGAACCCCGGCTTCACTTCTCCGGGCGTCGACCAAATCCTCTTGGCGTCATGCCGAGGCGCGAAAAAGGCAAGTCACCTTACAAACCATCCCGCGGTTTCCTGGCGAGAACCTAAGCGCAAAACCCGCAGCCAGGTCGTGGCTTCCCAGTTACGGTCGGCGCCGAGGCCGGCGTCGGTTCGGCCTGCACGTCCCGGCGCGGCGTGGCGCTTCCAAAGGCGGTCCATCGTGATCGCGCCTTTGTCGCCGCCCTGAGCGCGCCAGTCTCTCGTCCGCTCATCGCCGCCGGTGTGCAGCTGACGTCCGCCCGTTGCCGACCCCATGGGAGAAGGCGATAAGGCCCGGGCGCCTGCCGTAAGCGCAGGCGTGTGTTTCAATGAGCGGATGGCGGCAACCTCATGTCTGGCGACCAAGCCTTGATCTCGATTCAGTCCACGGGCCTGAGCGCCGACATCGATCCGTTCGGCGCCCAGCTGTTTGCGCTCCGGGACGCCCAAGGTCGCGATCTGCTATGGAATGGCGATCCGAAGGTATGGGCCGGTCGCGCGCCGATCCTCTTTCCGATCGTGGGCGTGTTGGCCGGCGGCCAGTACCGGCTAAACGACCAGACCTACGCGCTGCCCAAACACGGGTTCGCCCGACATTCGCTGTTCGAGGTGGCGGCGTCGTCGCCGTCGAGCGCCACCTTCCGGCTCCGGTGGAGCCAGGAGACCCTGGCGGTCTATCCGTTTCGCTTCGAACTCGACATCCAGTTTTCACTCGAAGGGGCGAGGCTCATATTGAGCGCCGCCATGAAGAACCTGGACGCCGGCGGCGATATGCCCGCCAGCATCGGCTTCCATCCCGCGCTGCGTTGGCCGTTACCCTATGGCCAACCGCGGGCGGACCACTTCATCCTCTTCGATCAGAACGAACCGGCGCCGGTTCGGCGGATCGACGAAGCCGGCCTGGTCAGGCCCGACGCCTATCCATCACCCGTTGTGGGCCATACCTTATCGCTAAGGGACGATCTCTTCGTCGAAGACGCCTTGATTTTCGATCAAATCAACAGCCGTCGGCTTCGCTACGGGGCCAAGGCAGGCCCGTCTCTAGACATCGAATTCCCGGATACAGCGCTCCTGGGCGTTTGGACCAAGCCTGGGGCCGACTTCATCTGCATCGAGCCATGGCATGGTTGGGCTGACCCCGAAGGCTTCGCGGGCGATCTCTGGGCGAAGCCAGGCATCTTGACGATCGCGCCGAATAACGTGCGACGGGTCGAGATGACGATCACCCTGAACCCCTAGGCGGATGTGCTTCGGGCCCGCCATCGCCGCCCCTGACCGTTCACTTGGCCGCTTATCTGGACTGGAGGCGAAGGTCTGATTTCGCTAACCTTGCGAGATGGCCCTAGATCTGCTGATAGCGCTCCAGGCCGTTCAGGTGGCCATCCTATGGCTGCACGACTGGGTCCCGCTCGGGGCGTTGAACGACGTCGCCAAGGTGCAATCGGAAGATAGCCGAACACGCCTTATCGCCGTTACAATAATCCAGTCCGCCCCGTTCACCCTTGGGATGCTCTTCAGCATTAGCTATCACCAGACCCGTCATCCCAGCTGGACCTACAGCTGGCTGTGGATAAGCTATCTGCTGTTGTTCGCTGGCGAACTCCGGGCGTGGTGGCCTTACCTGTTCCGCGCGGAGCCAGACCGCGCCGCGCCAGATACGCGAAAATGTTTGGCGGCACACATGCCTTCCTGCACGCCCGCAACGGGTCGAACGGCGAAGGCCGGCGCGGGACCGGCCGGAATGGCCGCCATCAGTGGCCCTTCAGGACGGCGTCCGCCTTCTTGTCGATCCCGGTCGCCCGGCTTCTTCGGGATCAGCGATGGCGCCACCACCATGCAGCCGTGGCCCAGGTCGGTCAGCTGGCGATAGATCACATAACCGCAGCCGCCCGCCTCGTAGCAAAACTCCAGCCGGCTGCCGTCCTTGGCCAGGCGCTTGGCTAGCTTCGCGACGTCCGTCGGCGTGTTGGGTATCTCGCCGAGAAACCGGACCGCGCCCTCGCGGCCCTGCTCGGCGATGCTGACTGCGATGGCGACCTTGTGGACGTCCAGACCGATGTAGAGCGTGCCCATGCCTTCCTCCCGAAGATGTTGCCTCGACAGAGAATGCAGCACGGGAATGCCAACGCGATCGGCGTCGGCGGGCAAATGACATACGGACTAAGCCACCGGCCGCGGGTCCGCGCTTGCGGCCCGCGGCCAACTAGGATGAAGGCTGCCAGGAGCCCGCGCGGAAGCGCGTGGCGGGAAGCGCCGATGAGCGGCCGGCGGCGCCCAAAAGGCGCGCCGAAGGCGGCGGTCCCGCAGGAGCCGCGGACGCGGCGGGACCGAGCCCGACCGCCGGCCGCTCACAGTCCCCTCCTCCACCCTTAGGGCGTTGCAGGGCAGGGTGTGCGAAAACTCAGCGCCCCACCTGGCGCGGGCGCATCGACAAGGCTCGGCCCTAGCTGCCGAGTCTCAAGCCTGGGCGCTCTTCCAGCTCCAATGGATCAGGAAAAGGATGGAGGCGCCAGGAAGCCGCCGATCTCTGCTTCGATCGCTTGTGCGATCCGAAGTAGGCGATGATCGCTTCCGCCAACGCTGATCAGCTGGGCGCCCACGGGCAGTCCGCTTGGCGAAGTGCCGACGGGGATTGCGGTCGCCGGAAGGCCGCAGACCGTAGCCAGCGCGTTCCAGTTCAGCGGCTGAGTATACTCGACCTTACGGCCATCCGAGAGCATCAGACGCCTCTGCGGAAGCGGCCGATGGTCGTGCTTGAACGCCGTTACGGGCGCGACGGGGGCGAGCACGACATCATATCGACCGATGATCTGTTCGGCGGTTTGGCGCATCCGCTGGCGCGCACCGTCCGCCGAAAGCCATTCGCGATGACGGGCGCTCGCGGCGAGAATGGCTTGAGCCGGCGACAGGGGCGGGGCTCCGAGGGCGAGAGCGATCTTGGCCGGCCCGCGCAACGCTTCGTAGAGGACACGCTCGGCCAGTCCGGCCTCGGCTTTGATCAAAGGATAGAGCAGCATGGTGTAGGCGAACATCAACTGCCGGGCATCAACAGGCGATGCAAGCGGCTCGATGACGGCGCCGGCGCCCAAGAGCTTCTGCGCAAATGTCTCGATGGCCGCCTTGACCTCGGGATCCAGAGCGAAGGTCGGCTCATCGAGCCACAGGCCGACTCTCAGGTTTTTCAGCGTAAGGGGCGCGGCGTCTTCGGCGGCTGGGGAATCCTCGATGATCGACAGGAGGAGTTCAAGGTCTCGCGCAGATCGCGCCATGGGACCAACGACCAACAGGTCCCACCGCGCATCGGAATCGACTTTCCAAAGGCCGCGTTGCGAAACGACCCCATAGGTCGGTTTGTGCGCGAAGACACCGCAAAAGCTGGCGGGAATACGCAACGATCCGCCGATGTCGGCCCCAATCTCAAGGGCGGTGATCCCTGTTGCAACGGCGGCGGCGGCCCCACCGGACGACCCGCCCGGCGTTCGGCTGACGTCCCAAGGATTGTTCGTGGTTCCATAGGCGCGGTTGTAGGTCTGGTAGTCCGAACTTCCAGCCGGAGTGTTGGTCACGCCCCAAACGACGGCGTCGGCGCATCGCGCCCGAGCGACAACGGCGGCGTCGCGCGCCGCAGGATTTGGCTCAGGCTTAAACCCAGCCGACGACGGACGACCATCGATGTCGAAGATGTCCTTGACCGTCATGGGTAGGCCGGCAAGACGGCCGAGTTGGTCGCCGCGCGCCCGACGTTCATCAACGATCAGGGCGTCGGCGGCGGCGCGGTCCAGGTCGCGGGCGATAACGGCGTTCAAGGACTTCGCGGTCGAGTCCGCTCGATCGACGGCCGCTTGCAGCAATTCCCGCGCTGAGATTTGCCCCTTCGCTAGGGCGCTAAGTTGTCCGGTGGCGTCCAGCGCCAGGATGTCACTCATGCGACCGGGCCTCGGGTCTGGACATCAACGACCCGCTTGAGATAGGCGCGAATGTCATCCGCGGCCTGCTGCTGTTCGGCCGCGAGCTGCGGGCTGCGGCGGGGGAGAGCGGCCAGCCGAAAGCCGATCCCATCGACGAGAGCCATGATCAGGCCGGACTCGCGCCTGACATCCTCGGCGTCAGCGAAGAAGGGCTCAAGGAGGGCGACAAGCAGTTTCCTCCACGCTCCGTAGCCGAGCTCATTCCCTGCCGACAAAAGTGAATTGCCGGGCAGCGCCCCGCGGAAAGCGGACCAGACCCTCCATTCCCGAACTCGGTGCGAGTCCAAGGGCAGCGCTTCAAGGATAACGGCCTCCAGCCTGCTGGCGGGGGCGTCCAATAGTTCGAGAGCGCGCGTCATTCGCACGCCTGCCGCTTCGTGGGCGGTGCGGACAGCTTCCACCAGCAAGGCGTCGCGCCCGTCGAAGTAGTGCGTAATCGATCCGGTGGAAGCCCCCACGTGGGCAGCAATCCGCCGCAGGGTGGCGCCGGCCAGCCCGTCCTTTGCGATGACGTCCAGGCTCGCGGCGACCAACTTCGCGCGCTTCGTGGTGATATCGACAATCTTCGGCACAACAATCCCGATGGCAAAACGCCCGTTTTATATAACGCATGTTGTGTGAAAACGAGTCAAGGCGGCTAGGAGGCTGACCGCTCAAAAGAGCGGCGGCGCGATGCGATCTAAGTAGCTGAAAAGACGGATTTGATGTGCGAGGTCGGCGCGAACCACACTAGAATCTGCGCGCAGTTCAAAGCAGAATTGTGAGGTTTAAGTGAGCTTCATCGAGGGAGCTTCGCGGGGCCAAGTCAGCCTGCTACCGTCCTGCGTTGATGACTATGTCGCACCCGACGCGCTGGTTCGCGTGGTCGACGCTTTTGTCGCCAGCTTGAACCTGACCGAGCTCGGCTTCGACCGTACCGTTGCCGCCGGGACCGGCCGTCCCGGATACCATCCAGGCGACATGCTCCGGCTCTACATCTGGGGCTATCTCAACCAGGTACGATCATCGCGCCATCTGGAACGGGCCTGTGTTCGCGACCTCGAAGCTCTCTGGCTGCTCCGCAAGCTCACGCCGGACTACCGCACCATCGCCGCTTTCCGTCACGACAATCCGGAGGCCATCGTCGGCGCCAGCGCCGCGTTCATCCAGTTCTGCCGCCAAGCGGGCCTCATCACTGGGCGGTTAGTCGCGCTGGACGGGACCAAAATGCGCGCGGTAGCCAGCCCAAAGAACATTGCTGGCGCCGATCGTCTTGCTCGTGATGTGGCGCACACGGAGAAGGAGATCGCCTACTACCTGGACCGGCTCGACATCATGGATGAAGCGGTGGCTCAGGGCTTCGACGATCAGCCCAAGCATCGGGAGGCATTCACCGCTGCGATCGAGACCCTCGGCCGCCGCAAGGATCGGCTTGTTCGCCGGCAAGAGATCCTGAAAGATCGCGACGAAACCGTATTGGTCTTCGGCGAACCCGATGCCCGGCCGATGGGCTATGGACATTCGCCAAAGACGCCCTGCTACAACATGCAGAGCGTCGTTGACGTCGATAGCGGCCTAATCATCCACCATGACGTCGCCAACGAAGCGAACGACAGCCAGCTCCTGCACCCAATGTCGATGGCTGCGATGGGAGTGCTGCAGGTCGACGAACTCAAAGTTCTCGCTGACGGTGGCTACTCAAATGCCCAGGCGGTCGCGCAATGCGAGCGCGACAACGTGGAGATCGCGGCGCCGATCAAACGCGGAGCCATGAGCACCGACTTCTTCCGGCCAACGCAGTTCACCTATGACGAGGACTCGGACACCATCCGTTGCCCCGCCGGCGAGACGCTGAAGCCATCAGGCAAGCACACGCGCAACCGCGCGATCCGCTACCGAACGACCGCTTGCAAGGACTGTCGGCTGAAGAGCCGATGCACGCCGGGAGCACAACGAACGATCCACCGGCTGATCGACCAAGCGGCGCTGGATCGTATGGAGGCCAGAATTTACGCCGATCCAAGCTTGATGGTGACGCGTCGATGTACCGTCGAGCACCCCTTCGGGACGATTAAGCGGATGTCGGGCGGAGGCAGGTTCCTCACCCGAGGCCTCAGGGCAGTAAAGGCAGAGGCGGCGCTCTCCATCCTGGCTTTCAACATGCTCCACGCGGTGAACGCCTTCGGTGCGATGCGAATGACGCCCGCCGGGTGAGGCGCGAGGCCCGCTTCTGAATCTGGAGCGGGGCCAGGTCAGGTGAGTTTTGGCACAGCCTGAGGGGGTCCGCCCCGCTGGAAGGGGCGGATCAAACCCGGAAACCTGGAGACAGCAGAAACGCAAAGCCGCTCAGCACCTTCGTCCTGAGCCGCGTCGCGGCGTCAGAGTTCTGGTCGCCTTCCGTCAACATGGCGGCCGCGATTCCCCGGCCCAGAACCCATAACAGCAGCGACACGCTCTCGACCTGCGCCGCGGGGACCCGGTCATCGCCGTCGAGCGAGCTTCGAAACACGCCGTAGGCTTTCTGCTCGGCGGCGCGGGCGTCAGCGTCCCCCGTCAGGACGGACCGCGACTGCATCAACGCATAGAGCTGCGGGTGGGCTTGGATGAACCGCAGATAAGCCGAGGAGGCGTCTTCGACCCGATGGGAAGACGCGCCGCGCTCCATCGCCTTGGCGATCTTCGCCGCCAAATCCCGCCACCCCTGTATCGCCAATTCCGTGAGCAGCTCATCCTTGTCGGCGAAATGATAGTAGAGGCTTGCCACCGCGCTGCCGGCCTTGTCGGCGATCAGCCGCAAGTGCAGCCCCTCGACACCGGCCTCTTCCAGAAGCGGTCGCGCGGCGTCCAAGGCGCGTCGCCGGAGCGTGGCGCCGCCGCCGGGGCGGTTGAGGTCCGCAGGGGAGGTCATGGCGCTGCGGGGTTTCCCAGTCGGCTGTGGCGTCTTGCGCCACTTTGCCAGGAAAGCTCGCCAGCGCCAGCCAACCCGATATCGATTCAGCGGCCGATGACGTCCGCCGACCTCTGCCGAGCGGCCCGCCCCAGCCCGCGGACGCTCGCGCCGGCATAACGGACTTGTCGAACAAAGTTCGATCCTTCTAGCTGAGGTCCAGGCAGGCCTAGGAGCTGGAACATGGCGGACGGCATGATCGATCTTTTGAGCGAAAAGCGAGCCTTGGCTCGGAAGCGCGCCTATGAAACGCCGCTCGACCTGCTGAACCCGGCGTGGGCGTCGGCCTTCCGCGATGACGCGCACTGGGCCTACTTCGAGCGTCTGCGGGCCGAGGACCCGGTCCACTGGACGCCCGACAGCAACTACGGCGCCTTCTGGTCGATCACCAAATACAACGACATCATGGAGATCGACACCAATCACCAGGTGTTCTCCTCGGCGCTCGGCATCGGGCTGCCGCCGAAGTCGAGCGTCCTGCCGCCCGAGGCGCAGATCGAGGTCGCCCGGGCCGCGGCGCCCAGCTTCATCGGCATGGACCCGCCCGACCACGACGTGCAGCGCAAAACCGTCAGCCCCGCCGTCGGGCCTGCAAGACTTATCGAGATGGCGCCCCAGATTCGCGAGCGGGCCGGCCAGATCCTGGATTCCCTGCCGATCGACGAGCCCTTCGATTGGGTGGACCTAGTGTCCAAGGAGCTGACCACGATGACGCTGGCCACCTTGTTCGACTTTCCGTTCGAGGAGCGCCGCAAGCTGACCTTCTGGTCCGACACCATGACCACCGGCCCCGGCCACGGTCCCGTCGCCACCTACCAGGAGCGGCGCGAGGCCTTGGACGACTGCAAGAGCTACTTCGTCCGCCTATGGAACGAGAGGGTGAACGCCGAACCCGCGGGCGACCTGATCTCGATGCTGGCGCACGGGCCCCAGACCCGCACGCTCACGCCGGATGAGTTCTTCTCCAACGTGACGCTGTTGATCATCGGCGGCAACGACACGACGCGGAACACCATCTCCGGCTCGATCTTCGCCCTCAACCGAAACCCCGACCAGTACGCCAAGCTGCGCGCCAATCCGGACCTCATCTCATCGATGGTCTCCGAGACCATCCGCTGGCAGACGCCGCTGGCCCACATGGCGCGCACCGCGACGCAGGATTTCGAGTTCCGCGGCAAGACCATCAGGGCCGGCGATCGGGTGGTGATGTGGTACGTCTCGGGCAACCGCGACGAGAGCGTCATCGAAGACCCGGACCGCTACATCATCGACCGCGCCCGGCCTCGCCAGCACATGTCCTTCGGCTTCGGCATCCACCGTTGCGTCGGCAACCGCCTGGCCGAACTGCAGCTGACCATCATCTGGGAGGAGATCATGAAGCGCTTTCCGGACATCCAGCTGTTGGAAGAACCCAAGCGCAGCTATTCGATCTTCATCAAGGGTTATGAGGAGATGAAGGTTCTAATCCCCCGGCGCCGCTAGGCGCGCCGAGGCGCCTTAGCCGGATGACGTCGAACCCGTTGCGGTGATTGGCCTCTCGTTCTCTACGGGGCGCAGGGCGCGAGGTTTGGGCTTTGCCGCTCATGCGGTCGAGCCAAGCGATCGGCATGGGGCAAGGACGTGGACGCTCACGGGCGACTCACGCTCCAGTGACGCGACCGGCCCGCGACGGAGGATATGGATGGAAGAGGAGATGGCGGCCAGGGTGGAGGCGATATACCAGCGGTGCCTTGAAAACACGCTCGCCCTCAGCGCCACGACCTTCGTCGTCGAGGTGCTTCTCGCCCAGTCGATGGCTCGGATGCCGCCTGAGATCGCGCAAGGGTTCGCCGACGATTTGGCCAGTCCGTTCCGGCAGACATGGGGCGCCGAGGCCGGCGGCCTCACCGATGAAGACCTGCGCAACGCCCAGGCGCGGATCAATGTTCACGTCGATCAGCTCGCGACGCGGGCGCTCCATCGCGCGGGGCAGATTCGCGCAGCGCGATGAACCGCGCCGGAGTCTGCAAGGCGGCGATGGGCCGCGATCCCCGTCAGCTCCTAGAGGAAGCGATGACAGCAATTGGCCGAGAGGTTCAGGCCAAAGCTGGACGTCCTCAACTGTAGGCGGCCGGCGCCGCTCAACATGGCCCCTCACCGCCAACCCGATCAACCGGATGGCTAGCGCCGTCGAGCACGCCGATCTGGCGGCGACCAGAGCCGGCGCCCCGGTTCCGGCAGATCCCTTCCGAAGGTTATAGCTGGGCGCTAGGATGTTGGGACCGCCCCAGGGCGCCTGCTTTCCGTTCCTCGCTCCTTAAGATGACATGCCTCCAACGTTGTTTCAGCGGCTCGCCATCGTCGTCCTCGGCAGCACGGCTTTGGTCGCCGACACCCTGTGGATGCTGCAAACCGGGTCTCATGCCGCGGCAGGTAAGAAAATCGAGGTGCCGAATTCCGTTATCGAGCAGC
>FSXN01000680.1_pt1 | contig 11075 bp, 6 predicted proteins | sample 1638221 | NCBI WGS metagenome assembly FSXN01 (sample SAMEA3914788, study PRJEB12502) | metagenome | biome: forest; material: soil | place: Canada | collected 2011-07-03 | depth 0.1 m | reverse complement strand
TCCGCGGCGATGGCGACGCCGCTCGGCGTGACGTCGAGCCGATAGGCCTCCTTGGCCTTCAGCGTCAGATAGTCGGGGTCCGAACCGCACCGCAGGCTCAGGGATGGGCCGTCCACCTGCCCGGCGGGAAAACCGGCCTGGCGCGAGACATCGGCCTGGAAACGCGCGACGGCGCGGGCCGCGAACGGGCCCGGACAGCCATCTTCATTCACGCGGAAGGGACCCGCCATCGCCAGTCCCCCCTCGCCCACCGCCATGGCGCTCGGCGTCGGCATAAGCACCGGCGCTGCGCGGGCGGTTCCTGCGACGGCGCTCGCGGCCAGGACCGCGAAGCTCGCTGCGTGTCGGAGCAGGCGCATGGCGATGCTCACTTCTGCAGCGAGGCGGTGAGATCGAGCCGGACCTTCAGCGGGTCGGGACCCGCGACGGCTGCACCGTCCGCCTGAACCTGGAGCAGCGCATCGGAATGCGGCTCATAGCGCGGCCAAGGCGGCAAGCCGGGACCGTTCGGATCGCCCGTCCTGGCGAAGTTGACCCAATAGGCGTTCAGCCGATCCGCCACCGCGGCGTCCGGCGCGGCGAGCTGGGTCCCATAGCGGGCGGCCACCGTGTCGAAGACGTAGGGGATTTCGCTGGCGTGCGGCGCCCCGGCCGCCCAGTCGTGGCGCATGGCCTGGGCCACATAGCCGAAACGGTATTGGTAGACCGGCGTCCCGCGGTCCGCGAAGGCGCGCGCGGCGAACCGCGCCGGCTCGATCATCATCCGATCCGCGCCAACGCGGGCGTTGACCTGGCGCACATCACCGGTTCCCTTCGGATCGTAGGCCGCCCGCGCCGCCTGCAGCCGGTCGGGTCCGAACGGCGCCAGCGCCTGGTCGACACTGGCGGCGAAACTCAAGCCCAGATCGTCGTCGTTGGCGCCGATCAGCAAGAGCGTGTTCGGCGCGTGGCCAGCCGCGTAGGCGACGTCCGGCGCATCCCTGACGATCCGCCCATCGAGCATGGGACCGGCGAAGGTTGCAGGTCCAGGGACCAGCAGGCTCAGCATGTTCAGGCCGGACGTCACGCTCTCGGCCGGAAGCGCACGCAGCTTCGCCAAAGCGGCTGCGTCCTCGCCCTCGATCCCCTTCTGGCGGGCGAAGTTGACGCCGATCGCCTCGGCCGAGGGTATGCCAGGCGCATCCTCGCTCAGCCGTCGCGCCGCCCCCAGCCCTAGGCTGCGCCCGCCGCCCGACTCGACGATCGCCTTTTGGAACAGTCCCGTAGCCGCAGGCGAAAGCAGCAGGGCGTGGATAGACATGCCGCCCGCGGACTCGCCGAAGACGGTGACGTTCTGCGGATCGCCGCCGAAGCCCGAGATGTTGCGCCGAACCCATTGCAGCGCAGCGATCTGGTCCATGAAGCCGTAGTTGCCCTTCGGCTCGTCCGCATGTTCGCGCGTCAGGGCGGGAAAGGCGAAAAAGCCGAACCGGCCCAGGCGGTAGTTGATGCTAACCAGCACGACGCCGCGTCGCGCAAACGCCTCGCCGGAATAGACCGCCGGCGAGGAGCCGCCGTTGACGAAACCGCCGCCGTGTATCCACACCATCACCGGCGCCCGTTTGATCCTGGCCGCCGGCCGCCAGACGTTGAGCGTCAGGCAGTCTTCCGACGGCTGGGTGCGGATGGGCGCGGCGTCCGGCGGGAACGGCGCCTGCATGCAGTCCGGGCCATAGGCCGTGGCGTCTCGCGCCCCGCTCCACGTCTCCGCAGGCTGCGGCGGTCGCCAACGCAGGGCCCCGACCGGCGGCGCGGCATAGGGAATACCCTTGAAGGCCTGGACGCCATTGGCCTCCGTCCCCTGCAAGAGCCCGCTCTCCACCCGAACCACGGGCGGTGTGGCGGCGTGCACGAGACCCAATGAAGCGGCGGCGAGGCCAGCGGTCAGGAGCGTGAAGCGCGAACGTATGGGCATGTGTTCAGCTCTAGGAGTCGGGAAGGACGGCCGCGGACAGGCGCGCGTGGCCCTGCAACCTGGACTGGCCCGCGGCGCTGCCGACATAGACGTCGAACAGGCCGCCGACGCGCCGCCACCGGTGGGCGGCTTCGTCATAGGAGGCGAGCAGCCGCGGGTCGGCGGCGATCGACACCGTCCGCGTCTCGCCGGGCTTCAGCGCAACCCGCGCCCAGCCCACCATCCGGTGCGTACGGCCCGGCGGCGCCACATAGAGCTGGGCCACCTCGACGCCCGCCCGTGCGCCGGTATTCCGCAGCGTGAAAGAGACTGCGACGCCCTTCCCCGCCGCCACCTGCAGGCGGTCGTAACTGAACCGCGTATAGGTCAGGCCATAGCCGAAGGGGAACAGCGGCTTGGCCCCGGTCTTCTCGAACCAGCGGTAGCCGACGTCGGCGCCCTCGGGATAGTGCACCTCAAATGGCGGCGGCGGTGGGTCGAGCAGCCCGCCGGGCTTGGCGGGATCAAAGCCCGGCACCCGCGGCCGGGGCAGTTGGGACACTTCAGCCGGAAAGCTGACCGGCAACCGCCCGGACGGCGCGACGCGGCCGTCGAGCACCGCGGCGATCGCCTCCCCGCCCCTTTGGCCGGGATACCAGGCCTCCAGCACCGCCCCGACCTGATCCAGCCACGGCATTGTCACCGGGTCGCCGGTCTCCAGCACCACGCCCGTATGCGGATTGGCGGCGGCGACGGCGGCGATGAGCTTGTCCTGGCCGTTCGGGAGCGACAGATCAGGCGCATCGCCGCCCTCGGACTGGGATTTGACCGCAAAGACCAGGACCACGTCGGCCTTGGCGGCCAGAGCGGCGGCGCGCGCCGGATCGGAGCCGTCGTCGAACAGGATCTGCGCCGCCGGGCGCAGGGCCTGCAACGCCGTCAGCGGCGATGACTTGCCGTAGGCCGGCGACAGCAGCGCCAGCAAACCGGCCGATGGGGGGGCTTCATGAAACACCCCGCCATAGGGCGTCACCATCGAAGACCCGCCGCCAATCGGCACGCCCCGGTCGGCATGGCCGCCGATCACGGCGATGGTGCGAACCGAGCTCGCCAGCGGAAACAGGCCGTCGTTCTTCAATAGCACCATGCCAGCCTCGGCGACGTGCTGGGCAATCGCGGCATGGCCGGCGCGGTCGATCTCCCCGCCTGGGCGAGCCGGATCGTCCATGGCGCCAGTGGCGTAGAAGGCGCGCACCATGCGGAACGCCATCTCCCGCACCTCGGCGCGCGGGATTTCCCTGCTCTCGACCGCCTTGGACAGGCCGGCGAAATGGTCGGGGTCGGCGCCCTGCGGCGACTGCTGGTCGAGACCGGCTTCAATCGCCGGCTTCAGGCTGTGCACAGCCCCCCAGTCGGACATCACCCAGCCCGGATACTTCCATTCCCCCTTCAGCACCTGGCGAAGCAGAAATGGGTCCTCGCAAGCATAGGCGCCGTTGATCTTGTTGTAGGCGCACATGACCGAGCCCGGCTTTCCCCGCGCGATGGCGATCTGGAAGGCCAGCAGGTCGGACTCGCGCAGCGCCGCCTCGTCGATGCGGGCGTCAAGCGACATGCGCCCGGTTTCCTGGTCGTTGAGCGCGAAGTGCTTCACCGTGGAGACGACGTGGCGGTCCTGCACGCCCGCGATAGTCTCGCCACCGATAAGGCCCGCCAGCAACGGGTCTTCGCCGCCGTACTCGAAGTTGCGACCGCCGCGCGGATCACGCACCAGATTGACCGCCCCGGCGAGCTGGACATTGAAGCCCTTGGCGTGCGCCTCCGCCCCGATCGTGTCGCCATAGGCGCGGGCCAGGGAAAGGTCGAAGGTCGAAGCCAGGGCCAGGCCCGACGGCAGCGCGGTCGCTTCATCGCCAGGACGCTGAATACCCATGTTGGCGACGCCGAGGCCCGCGTCGGATTCCTGCAGGGCCGGCATGCCCAGCCTCGGAATGGCGGGGGCGAAGGCGGCCGATCCGATCGCCCCGGCCGGCTTTGGCTGGCGCAGGAAGGCCGGAATGGTCGGCGGCAGCGGCGCGCCCAGCGACAACAGGGTGGTGGCGCTGAGCGGGCGCAGGATCGATATCTGCTCGTCGAGCGTCATGGCGTCGACCAGCAGGGCCGCGCGCCGGTCGGGCGACAAGGCCCGGTTATCCCACGGGTGCGCGACGGGTTGGGCGCCGGCTGCACTCGCCAGCGCCAGTGCAAGGGCTGAGACGCCCACGCCTAGCTTCATCTATCGTTTTCCTCGTCCTATAAGGCCCCGCTTGTTCGCGGCGCTCTCAGATCTCGGTCTTGGGGGTCTCGGTCTTGGAAGTTTCAGCCTGGGTCGACAGGCTGGCGAAGTTGGCGTCCAACAACTGCCGCAGGAACCGCACCGAATCTTCGATGCCGCCCGGATCGTCGGTGAGCATCTGCGCGATCGACAGCCCGCGCACCGCCCACACCACCAGACGAATGTAAGACGCCGGGATTTCGCGGCCGAGCGCGCGCTCGTAGCTGCGGACCTGGGTGAAAGAGTCCGCCTCGATCTCCTTCTGCAGCGGACCGAGCCGCTCGGCCAGCACCGGGTCGCTGCGCGAGCCCAGCATGATCTCCAGAACCGCGACTCCGGCCGGCCGGCTCAACACCTGCCAGACGACTTCCGGAATGGCGGAGAGGCGAGCCCGATCATCGGGGAATGCGCCAAGCAGACGCGCATAGGCCCGCAACTCGTCGCGATAGACCTCCCGCACCACAAACAGCATCAGGTCCACCTTGGTCGGGAACTGATGCAGCATCGCGCCGCGGCTGACGCCCGCCTGTTCAGCGACCAGCAGCGTCGTCGTCGCCGCATAGCCCTTCTCCCGCAGACACCGCACCGTCGCCTCGAGCATGCGGGCGCGGGTCTCCGCGCTGCGCTCGGCCTGGGTGCGACGCTTCTTGGCCGCCTCTTCGCTCATGCGACTCTCCCAGTGCGGGCGATGCGGCCGAAATAGGCCGCGCTGGGTTTGGGCGTCCGCTTGAAGGTGGTCCGGTCCACAGCGATCAGCCCGAACTTGGGCTTGTAGCCGTTGGTCCATTCCCAGTTATCGAGCAATGACCAGTGCAGGTAGCTGCGCACTTCGATTCCGTCGGCGATGCAGCGCTGCACGCCGCCCACCGCCTCGCGGATGAAGGCGATCCGGCGGCTGTCGTCCTCGGTCGCCACCCCGTTCTCGGTCACGTAGATCGGCCGCTTGGTGCGGCTGGCTACCAGGCGGATCACCGCCTCCAGGGCATGTGGTGCGAAAGGATAGCCCATCTGGGTCAGTTCGGCGCCTGGCTCCGGCGGCAAGTCTGCAGTGGGGCCGATCTGGGAGCGGGTGTAGTTCTGCACCCCCACCATATCGCCCGGCGCCTGCAGCCACGGCGTCAGCACCTGAGCGCGCTTGGTCTCGATTCCGCTATCGGCGCCCGCCGGCTGGTCGTCGTTGAGCGAGAGCGTCACGCCGACCGGGAAGCGACCGCCCGATGCGGCCTTGATGGCGTCATAGGCGCGGGCGTGCGCCTCGATCATGATCGGCTGCTGGACCCGGAAATCGCCCAGCATCGGACTGGACCAATGCGGCGCGCCCAGCGCGGCGGCCGCCGCGTGACGGAACCCGGCGATCATCGGCTGCATCTGCTGGATCATCGGCGTCCAGCTCAACAGGGCGTTGACATTGGGCTCGTTGAAGGTGGCCGCGACCTCGATCAGGTCGCCCATGTGGCGCGTGACCAGATCGCAGTAGCGCACGAAGGGCTCGATCCCGTCGCGCGTCTCGAACCCGCCCGCGGCCGCGAACCAGCGCGGCACGGTATAGTGGTTGTAGGTGACGACTGGAGCCAGGCCGCGGCGACGGCAGGTCTCCAGCACCCGGCGATAATAGGCCAGGGCGGCTTGAGAGACCTGGCCCGGTTCGGGCTCGATCCGCGCCCATTCGATCGACAGCCGGTGCGCGTTGAAGCCCAGGCCAGCGGCCAGCGCCAGGTCCTCGTCGAAGCGGTTGTAGACATCGTCGGCGTCGCCCGAGGGCTCGGCGAACAGCTTGGGCGTGATGTGTTCCAGGGCCCAGATGTCGCTGGCGTAGTTGCCGCCCTCGATCTGATAGGCCGCGCCGGAGGTGCCCCACAGGAAGCCTCCGCCCTGCGGAGCCGCGACGACCGCCTTGGCTCCCACCGCGACGGCAAGCGCCGCGCTTCCCGCCAGCAAGCCGCGTCGATCGACCTCGCCCATCCCAGCCCCCCTAAAATCACTTGGCCGCCGCGCTACAGACCCCTCAGCCCCGCGCCGCCACCTTATTCCAACGGGGTTCTGCGCCCCTCGACTATCCACTTACAAGCAGTATTGACTGTTTACAAGTGCCCTCTTAAGCCTAGGGGCAACGATCCGAAGCGATCGATGGGGGGACTTCCTGATGTTGCGGCTTTCATCGGTTCTATTGGCGTCGACGCTGCTGGCGACGCCGGCGCTGGCGCAGCAAGCCGCCCCCGCCGTCCCGCAGTCGCAGCCGGCCGCCACGGACACGGTCGGGGAAGTCGTGGTCACGGCGCAGAAGCGCGAGCAGCGCCTGCAAGACGTGCCGCTCAGTGTCAGCGTTGTCTCCGGCGACACCCTGAAGACCCAGGACGTGACCAACATCCAGCAGCTGCAATACGCGGTGCCGGAGCTGGACACGCCCGACGGTCACTTCGCCATCCGCGGCATTGGCACGACCACCTATACGCGCTCGGCCGAGAGCGACGTCTCGATCGTGGTCGATGGCGTGGTGCAGGGCCAGTACAATCCCCCGCAGAGCGGGCTGTTCGACCTGCAGCGGGTCGAGGTGCTGAGCGGTCCCCAGGGCATGCTGTTCGGCAAGAACGCCTCGGCCGGCGTGGTCAATATCGTCACCACCGCCCCGGCGCTGAACCAGTTCGGCGCCAGCGGACATGTCGATGCGGGTAGCCAGGGCTATGACATCTTCCAGGGCGTGCTGAACGTCCCGCTCGGCGACACCGCGGCGCTTCGCGCGTCCGCCTTCCACAACAGCTACGGCAACTACACCACCAACCTGTACAATGGCGAGAAGTACGGCGCGGTGGACGACAGCGGCGGACGACTGCGCCTGCTTTGGGAGCCGACGTCAAACCTGACCGTCAACCTGATCGGCGACTACGAAAAGCAGAGCTCGGCCAGCACCTCCACCTCGCGCCAGCTGGCCGGCCTGCTCGCCCCGGTCATCCTGGCCTGCGGCGTGAAGCCGGGCCCTAACAACCTGAACACCTGCATCGACGCCCCGGTCGTGGGCGGCTACGAGGACTATGGCCTGTCGCTGACGATCGACTACCGGCTGGGCGACTACACCATCACCTCGATCACCGCCGATCGCCAGCACGCCGACCATGGCGGGGGCGACACCGACGGCTCGCCGCTCAACGTGCTGGACGTCAATTCCTCGAAGGACTTCGACAACCAGTTCTCCCAGGAACTGCGCCTGACCTCGCCCACGGGCCAGCGGGTCGAATACGTGGCCGGCCTCTATTTCTGGGATTTCAACTTTAAGCCGGTGACCGACCAGGCCGGCGGGATCGGCGTGCTGCCCGCGCCGCTGCAGGCCGACCGCTCCAGCTATGGCTACGTAAACCAGGTTAGCTACGCGGTGTTCGGGCAGGCCACGGTGAAGTTGATCGACGGGCTGAACCTGATCCTGGGCGGCCGCGAAACCCGCGACCAGCTGACCTCGTCCACGGTCAACTACGTCAACCCGGCCGTCGGCATCTACATTCCTGGCTTCTCCGTGCCGGGAACCGAGAACGGTGGCCAGGTCTATTCCAGCGGCAAGGTGGACACCGACAACTTCTCGTACCGCGCCGGCCTGCAATACAAGGCCTCGCGCCATACGATGCTGTATCTGACCTATTCGCGCGGATACAAGGGCCCGGCGGTCAACAACATCTCGCCCGGCGTGATCGGCCAAACGATCGTGAAGCCTGAAATCCCGCTCGACTGGGAAGCGGGCGTGAAGACTTCGCTATTCGGCAACCACCTGACCGCCGACCTGTCGCTGTTCGACGAGACGGTGAAGAACTTCCAGGCCCAGGTGTTCGGCGTCCAGGGCGGCATCGGCCAGTTCACCTTCGCCAATGCGAGCCACCTGTTCGCCCGCGGCGCCGAGCTGAACGTCGCCGCCCGGCCGATCCCGGGCCTCTCGCTCGCCGGCGGCGTGCTCTACAACCACGCCACCTACGACAACTTCATCGTCCAGTGCGACGCGGGCTACACCACCGGGTGCGCCTCGCAGAACGGCTCCCTGGTCGCCAACGCCAAGGGCCTGCAGCTGGCCGGCGCGCCGCGCTGGAAGCTGACCGCCTCGGCCGAATACAGCCGCCCCGTCACCCAGGTCCTCGACGCCTTCGGCGAGACCGACGCCAACTATCGCGACGACGTCCGCTCGGTCGCTGCGCCCGACCCCAATACCGTCATCGGCGGCTACGCCCTGGTGAACGGCCGGATCGGCGTGCGCACCCACGACGGGCGCTACAGCCTCGCCGTCTTCGCCAAGAACCTGTTCGACAAGCGCGCGGTGGCCCTGATCTATCCTGACCCCCTGCTGCCCGTCGCCGGCAACTATGACCAGAGCTTCTCACCGGACTCGTTCCGGGTGATCGGCGTCAGTCTGGACGCCAAGTACTAGCGCCCAATACCATCCACCTCGTGCTACTTTCGGAAACGCCTTAACTACGCCGAGATCGCTTTCGGCCTCATAACCTTGCCGACCGAAGATCGGAGCAGATCGATGTTGCGCGCGAGATGGACCGCTATCGCGACCCTGCCGCTCCTGGCAGGGTGCATGGTCGGACCCGACTTCCATCGCCCCGCGCCGCCAGCCGACAGCGGCTTCACCGCCCGCCCCTCCGAGGCGACGGTCGCCGCTCCCGGCGGCCATCCCGGGGATGGACCGCAACGGTTCGCGGAGGGCGCCGTCGCCTACCGCTGGTGGGAGCTGTTCGGCTCGACGGAGATCGACCGGCTGGTCGAGAAGGCCCTGCGCGCCAACCCCGACCTGCAGAGCGCCCAGGCGGCGCTGCGGGCCGCGCGGGAGAACCTCGCAGCGCAGAGGGGCGCGCTCTATCCGCAGGTGGAGGCCGACTTCAACGCCAGCCGTCAGAAGAATCCCGCCACCCTGTCCTCGCCGTTGGAGAACAACGCCAACTTCTTCAGCCTGAACACCGCCCAGCTCAACATCGCCTATACGCCGGACCTGTTCGGCGGCGTGCGCCGCCAGATCGAGTCCGCCGCCGCCCAAACCGACAACCAGCTCTACACCACCCAGGCCGCCTACCTGACCCTGACCACCAACGTGGTGCTGGCGGCGCTGCAGGAGGCGTCGCTGCGCGCCCAGATCCGCGCTACGCGGCGCTCGATCGAGGCCGCCGAGGCCGTCCTGGCCAAGCTCCAGGGCGAGTTCGGGGCTGGCCAGCTCGCCCAGGGCGATATCGCCGCCCAGGAAGCGGTCCTGGCCCAGGCGCGCCTCGCCTTACCGCCGCTCGAGAAGCAACTCGCCCAGCAGCAGGACCTGCTCGCGATCTTGACCGGCGGGACACCGGCCTCAACGCCCGACGACACGGTGGAGCTGGATGCGGTGACGCTCCCGGCCGATCTGCCGCTCAGCCTGCCGTCCACCCTGTTGGAGCAGCGGCCCGACATCCGGGCGGCGGAAGCCAACCTTCACGCCGCCAGCGCCCAGGTCGGCGTGGCGCGCGCCAACCGGTTGCCGAACATCACCCTGACCGCCCTGCTGGGCGGGACCTCGACCGGGATCACCGACCTGCTCAGCAGCGAAAACAGCCTCTACACCGTCGCCGGCGGCGTGACCCAGCCGGTGTTCCAGGGCGGAGCGCTGCGGCACAGGGAGCGCGCCGCCGCGGCCGCTTACGACCAGGCGGCGGCGGTCTATCGCAGCACGGTGCATGTGGCGTTGCAGAACGTCGCCGACACGCTGCATGCCCTGGATCAGGATGCGCGCAATCTCCAGGCCGCCGCCGCGGCCGAGGCCGCCACGGCCCGGACGCTGAAGCTGCAACGCCAGATGCTCCAGGCAGGAGAAGCTGGCTCGGTCGCCGTTCTGAACGCCGAGCAGGCGGACCAGACCGCCGTCGCCGCCCTGGTCCAGGCCCGCGCCGCGCGCTACGCCGACACAGTCGCCCTCTTCCAAGCGCTTGGCGGCGGCTGGAACACGGTGGGCGCCCCCGACCTCGCGGCGCGCAAGGCGCACGGGTAGCGCTTAGGCCGTCGCCGCATCGCCCGCGGTGTCGAGCCCCTCCGCCCTGCCCCGCTTCGGCCGCCAGACCAGGATCACCAGGCTCGGCAACACCGTCAGCCCCAGCAGGGTCGAGGTGGCTAGGCCGCCGAGGATCACGAACGTCATCGGCCCCAGGATCTCATGGCCGGGCTGATCGGCGCGCAGGGCGAACGGCGCCAATCCGACGGCGATCATCACCGCGCTGATGATCATGGGCGAAACCCGGTCGCGGGCGGCGCGCCGGACCGTGTCAGGCGACCAGGACTGGCCGCGCACATGCACCAACTCGGTCACGCGGGCGACCAGCAGGGCGGCGTTGCGGGCTGAGAGACCGAACAGGGCGAAGAAGCCCATGATCGCGCCCAGCGACAGCACCCCGCCCATCACCGCGATGGCCGCCACCCCGCCGATCAAGGCGAACAGGGTCGAGACCAGGATGATCGCAGCGGAGCGGGCGTCGCCGAACGCCAGCAACAGCAGGGCGAGGACGCCGGCGGCGGCCAGCGCGGCGTTGATCGGCAGCCTGCCGGTCGGGTCGAACGCGCGTTTGGGCGTCACGAACTCGAGGAACACGCCGGGCGGCGGCGCGGCGGCGGCGGTGATCCGGTCTTCCAGCGGGTGCAGGTCCTGGGGGCGCATCGAACGGGGGATGGCCAGGATGCTCTCGCTGCGCAGGCCGCCGTCATGCTCGATCTTGGCCAGGCTGTCGGTCAGGTAGACGTTGGCCACGCCCTTCAGCGGGACCGACAGGCCGGAGCTGGACCGGAGCAGCAGCTCGCCCACCCGCTCTGGATCGGTGCGCAGGTCAGCCTGGGCGG
>FSXN01000252.1_pt1 | contig 11081 bp, 11 predicted proteins | sample 1638221 | NCBI WGS metagenome assembly FSXN01 (sample SAMEA3914788, study PRJEB12502) | metagenome | biome: forest; material: soil | place: Canada | collected 2011-07-03 | depth 0.1 m | reverse complement strand
GGTCGGGGCGAGGTCGGGGGCCTGGCCGGCTCCAGCTCAGCGATGCGGCGGGCTGGAGCGGCGCTTGGTGGGACGGCCTTTAGGCGGTGGTGAAGCCGATCTCGGCGCTCTTCTTGATCCGCGAGATGCGCGGGAAGATGTGCTGGAAGGCGACGTTGTGCAGGTCGGCCGACAGGTTGGAGGCGCAGGCGTCCTCGACCACCACCATCTCGTAGCCGTGCTCCCAGCCTGCCCGGACCGTCGACTCGACGCCGATATTGGTCGAGATGCCGCCGATGACGATGGTCTTCACGCCGCGCCGGCGCAGCTGCAGGTCCAGCGCCGTGCCGTGGAAGGCGCCCCACTGGCGCTTGAAGATCACGATGTCGCTGGGCTGGGCCAGGCCTTCGCACAGATCGCTCCAGCCGGCCGGCAGGCCGCCTTCGGGGAACGGGGTGGGCTGGTCGACCAGCTGCTTCGGCGCGTCGGCGAAATCGGGGGCGAAGCCGACATGGACCAGGACCACCGGGGCGCCGGCGGCGCGGAAGCGCTTGGCCAGGTCGCGGCCCGCAGCCAGCACCTCGGCGCCGGAATACGGAACCACCGGCAATTGCACGATGCCGTTCTGCAGGTCGATGAGCACGAGTGCGGTGGTGCGCGGATCGAATTGGGTCATGGTTCGACACCTGGCGTAAAGGCCCGCAGCCGCGCTGGGGAGCTTTGCGCAGGGGCTGGCGTTGATGGATTGAAATATGCGAGGATATCCTCGTAAAACGGATAGTTGAGAATGGGCTCGCAAAAGTCAACCGCCGAACCGCCGAATTCGGAGCCGCCAATCTCGGCGGTCGCAGCCTCGGGGCCGGCGTCCGCGCTCGAACCCAAGCGCCTGCGCGGTCGCCTGCGCGTGGCGGCGATCCTGGACGCGGGCGCCCAGGTGTTCGCGGAGCGGGGCTACGATGCGGCGACCATGAGCGAGATCGCGGCGCGTTCGAACACCGCGATCGGCTCGCTATACCGGTTCTTTCCGACCAAGGCCGTTTTGGGCGACGCGCTGCTGGCCCGCTACGCTGAGGCGATGGGCGCGGCCTTCGACGTCATCGCCGCGCGGACGGCGGAACTGTCGCCGAATGCGCTGGCCGACGCCCTGGTGGAGCTGATGCTGGAGGCGCCGGTGAACCGGCAGGGCGCGCAGGCCCTGCTCGACAGTCGCAGCGACGGCGCAGGCGTGCGCGCGACGATCCGGGCCGATGCGCGGCGGCGGATCGGCGCGATCCTGTCGGCGGCGACGGGCATGGGGGTGGAACGGGCCGAGCCCGTGGCCATCGTCCTGCTCCAGGCCTTGAAGGCCCTGCCGATGCTCCGTGACGAGGTCGAGGCGCTGCGGCCCGCCCTACTGACCGAAACGCGGGCGCTGATCCGGCTATACGTCGCCCGCGCCTTCGACTTGGGACGGGCGACGTAGCTAGGTGATCGTCAGGTCAGCTTGACCAGCATCTTGCCGACGTTCTCGCCGGCGAACAGTTTCAGGAAGGCGCCGGGCGCGGCCTCGATCCCCTCGTCGACAGTCTCGCGCCACTTGATCTTGCCGGCCTTGATCCATCCGGCCATCTCGGCGGCGAACTCGCCGCTCTGGCCCATGAAGTCGGAGACGATGAAGCCCTGCAAGCGCAGCCGCTTGCCGACCGCCAGCACGATGTTTGACGGGCCGGGCTGGGGCTTGTGGTCGTTATAGGCGGCGATCATTCCGCAGAGCGCGAAGCGTGCGAACGGACGCGCGGCGTTCAGCGCCGCTTCCAGGTGCACGCCGCCGACGTTTTCGAAATAGACGTCGATGCCCTTGGGCGCGACGCGGGCCAGGGCGGCGGTCAGGTTGGGTTCGGCCTTGTAGTCGATGGTGTGGTCCACCCCGACTTCGCGCAGCCAGGCGCACTTGTCCGCCCCGCCGGCGGAGCCGATCACGGTGGCGCCCTTCAGCTTGGCGATCTGGCACACGACCTGGCCCACCGCGCCGGCGGCCGCGGAAACGAACACGGTCTCGCCCTCCTTGACCCCGGCGACCTTGGTCAGGCCGGCCCAGGCGGTCAGGCCCGGCATCCCGGCCACGCCCAGGAAGGCCTGCGGCGGCAGGCCCTGGGCGTCGAGCTTCTGTAGGGTTTCGGCGGCGGCGTTGAAGCCTTCGCGCCAGCCGAACATCGAGTTGACCAGGTCGCCGGGCTTGAACGCGGGGCTGTTGGAGGCGGTGACCTCGCCGATGGCGTGGCCCTGCATCGCCTTGCCGATCTCGAACGGCGGCACATAGCTCGGCCGGTCATACATGCGGCCGCGCATATAGGGGTCGACCGACATGAACAGGTTCTTGACCTGGACCTGGCCCTCGCCCGGCGCGGCCAGGTCGACGGCGGCGACCTCGAAGTTGGACGCCTGCGGTAGGCCTTCGGGGCGCGAGGTCAGTCGGATCTCGCGCGATCGGGTCAAGGTTGGGTGGGTCATGGTCGTTCCTCCGACTTATCGTTAGCGTCAACCTACGCCCCCATGCGGAGGGGGCAACTGTTGGTGTTGGCGTCGGCGTTCAAAGCCGTGATGTTTGGCCAGTGGCGCTGCAGGCCCTGGAACCGCTAAAAGTCGGCCCATGTTGCGATTGACCGAACTGAAGCTGCCGCTCGGCCATCCGGCCGAGGCCATTCCTGCCGCCATTCTCGAGCGGCTGGCCATCCCCGCGGAGGACCTGCTCGACTACGCCATCGCCCGGCGCGCCCACGATGCGCGGCGCAAGTCGGCGATCCTGATGGTCTATTCGGTGGACGTGACCCTACGCGACGAGGCCGCGGTGATGGCCCGGTTCCCCGACGACCGGCATGTGCAGCCCACGCCCGACACGGCCTATCGCTTCCTTGGCCATGCCAAGGCGACGCCCGAGCCGCGTCCGGTGGTGATCGGGGCCGGACCGTGCGGCCTGTTCGCCGGTCTGATCCTGGCCCAGATGGGCCTGCGCCCGATCATCCTGGACCGCGGCAAGGTGGTGCGCGAGCGGACCAAGGACACCTGGGGCCTGTGGCGCAAGGGCGTGCTGAACCCGGAGTCCAACGTTCAGTTCGGCGAGGGCGGCGCCGGGACCTTTTCCGACGGCAAGCTCTACAGCCAGATCAAGGACCCGCGCCATCTGGGCCGCAAGGTGCTGACCGAGTTCGTCAAGGCCGGCGCGCCGGCCGAGATCCTGACCGAGGCCCACCCCCACATCGGGACCTTCCGCCTCGTGACCATGGTGGAGAGCATGCGCGCCACGATCGAGGAGCTGGGCGGCGAATATCGCTTCCAGAACAAGGTCGAGGACCTGGACGTCGCGGTCGGACCCGACAGTGAACGGCGCGTGCGCGGCGTGGTGCTGCAGGGTGGCGAGCATATCCGCACCGACCACGTGGTTCTGGCGGTCGGCCATAGCGCCCGCGACACCTTCGAGATGCTGCACGCGCGCGGCGTCTATATCGAGGCCAAGCCGTTCTCGATCGGCTTCCGCATCGAGCATCCGCAGTCGCTGATCGACCGCGCCCGCTTCGGCCAGAGCGCCGGCCATCCCGATCTGGGCGCGGCGGACTACAGCCTGTCGCACCACTGCGCCAATGGTCGCGCGGTTTACAGCTTCTGCATGTGCCCCGGCGGCACGGTGGTGGCGGCGACGTCGGAGCCTGGCCGCGTGGTCACCAACGGCATGAGCCAGTATTCGCGCAACGAGCGCAACGCCAACGCCGGCATCGTCGTGAGCATCTCGCCGGAGCAGGACTATCCCGGCCATCCCCTGGCGGGCGTCGTCCTGCAGCGCCATTGGGAGGAGCAGGCCTTCGCGGCCGGCGGCGGGACCTATGCGGCCCCAGGGCAGAAGGTCGGCGACTTCCTGGCCGGCGTGGCCTCGACCGAGTTCGGCGCGGTGCTGCCGTCCTACAAGCCCGGCGTGCGCCTGACCGACCTGTCGAGCTGTTTGCCTGACTACGCCATCGCCGCCATCCGCGAGGCCTTGCCGGTGTTCGGCCGCCAGATCCCGGGCTTCGACCACGCGGACGCCATGCTGACCGGGGTCGAGACGCGCACGTCTTCGCCCGTGCGGATCAAGCGCGGCGCCGACTTCCAGAGCCTGAACACCCGCCAGCTCTATCCGGCGGGCGAGGGGGCGGGCTACGCCGGCGGCATCCTCTCGGCGGCGGTGGACGGTATCAAGATCGCCGAGGCGGTGGCGCAGACCATCCTGGGCGCCTCGGCGTCGGCGGTGGCTTAGCGCTTGGGCTCAGGCTTCACGCGAGGGCGGCGAGGCAGAAGTCGATGAAGGCGCGCACCTTGGCTGGCGGTTGCCGGCGCGAGGGCAGCAGGGCGTAGAGCGGGAACATCTCGCCGCCCCAGCCGGGGAACAGCTCGACCAGCTCGCCGCGCGCCATCAGGTCCTGCACACCCAGCGCCATCACCTGGGCGATCCCGGCGCCGGCGGCGCAGGCCTGGTGCATCGCCCCGACGTCCGACAGCAGCAGGCGGCCGGCTGTCTTGACCTCGATCACCTCGCGGCCGCTGCGGAACTCCCATTCGAAGGCCTGGCCGGTGACCGGATTGCGGAAGTGGATGCAGGCATGGGACGCCACCTCGCTCGGATGGGCCGGGCAGCCCCGTCGCGCGATGTAGGCGGGCGAGGCGACGGTCAGGATGCGGGTCTCGATCAGCTTGCGCGCGATCAGCGAATTGGTCGGCGGCTCGCCGAAGCGCACCGCCAGGTCGAAGCCCTCGGCCACCAGGTCGCTGATCGCGTCGCTGGTGAACAGCTCCAGCGAGAGTTCCGGATAACGGTCCAGGAAGTCCGCCAACTGACCCGCCAGCACCAGGCGCGAGAAGAACGGGTCCACATTCACCCTCAGCCGTCCGCGCACCACGCCGGCCGACCCCGAGGCGATGGTCGCCGCCTCCTCGATGCCCGCCAGCAGCGGCCCGACCTGTTCATAGAACCGCCGGCCCTCGTCGGTCAGGGTCACCGAGCGGGTGGTGCGGTCCAGCAGGCGCACGCCGACACGGCTTTCCAGGCGCGAGACTGCACGGCTGACGCCCGACGCGGACAGCCCCAGTGCATCGGCGGCGCGGGTGAAGCTGCCGCTCTCCACCACGCTGGCCAGCACGCCGACGCCGGAGAGCAGCCGACCGTCGAACGACATCCCCACTCCTGATTTTCAGTCATGAATGATGTGACCTAAGCGCACTTAAGTCAAAGCGCTCGTCGGCGCATGTTCCGGCTCGCCAAATTCAAGCCAAGGAGAGCCAGCTATGTTCGTGGTGACGGGAGCGACCGGAAACGTGGGCGGGGCCTGTGCGCGGGCGTTGTTGAAGGCGGGCCGCAAGGTCCGGGTGGTGCTGCGCGATGCGGCCAAGGCCGCAACGTGGGAGGCCCTGGGCGCCGAGATCGCGCTCGCCAATATCGACGACGTTCCTGCCCTGGCCCGGGCCTTCGCCGGGGCTGAGGGCGTGTTCGTGATGATGCCGCCGAACTTCGCGCCGGACCGCTACTACACCTTCGCGCGTGACACCGCGACCAGCCTGGCGGAGGCGATCCGGACCTGCGAGCCCGAAAAGGTCGTGGCCCTGTCGTCGATCGGCGGGGGCCACGACTCGGGCCTAGGCTTGATCACCCAGGTCCACATCCTGGAACAGGCCCTGGCGCGGCTGGCGCTTCCGACCGCCATCCTGCGTCCGGGCTGGTTCATGGAGAACTCGGTCTGGGACATCGCGCCGGCCCGCGACGCCGGCGAGATGCCGAGCTTCCTGCAGCCGCTGGACAAGGGCTATCCGATGATCGCCACCGCCGACATCGGCGCGGTCGCCGCCAAGACCTTGGGCGAAACCTGGACCGGCCGGCGGGTGATCGAGATCGAGGGTCCCAAGCGCTACAGCCAGGTCGAGATCGCCACCCTGCTGGGCGCGGTGCTGGGCCGCGACGTAGCGGCGAAGCCCATTCCCCGCAGCGACTGGGAGGCGCGCTTCAAGGCCGAGGGCTCCGCCGATCCGGCGCCGCGCATCGAGATGGTGGATGGCTTCAATTCCGGCTGGATCGCATTCGAGCCGGGCCAGCATGAACATGTCGTCGGGACCACGACCTACAAGACCGTGCTCGAGCAACTCGCCGCCCAGGCGGCCTGAGCCCGCCGTCCAAATCCTCAATCCGGCCCCCGAGGGACGCCATCGCGGCCGCCTCAGGGGTCCTTTGCGCCTACAGGAAAACACAGATGGAAACCCTCGCCACCCAAAGCCTGCGGATGCCGCGGCTTGGCTTCGGCACTTTCCGGCTGGCCCCCGAGGTGTGCCGGGCCGCGGTCGAGAGCGCCCTGTCGCTGGGCTATCGCCACATCGACACCGCCGAGATGTACGGCAACGAGACCCAGGTGGGCGAGGCGATCGCCGCGTCCTGTCTGGCGCGATCGGAGTTGCACGTCACCACCAAGGTCTGGCACGAGCACTTGGCGCCCGACGCCATCCGCCGCGCCTTCGACGCCAGCCTGAAGAAGCTGAAGCTCGACGTCGTCGACATGTACCTGGTGCACTGGCCGTCGCGGGACATGGAGCTGCCGGCGGTGTTGGAGACCATGATGGCGCTGCGCGAAGAGGGGCGGGCGCGGGCGATCGGGGTCTGCAACTTCCCCCTGCCGCTGCTGAAGGCGGCCATCGACGAGATCGGCGCGCCGATCGCCTGCAATCAGGTCGAGTATCACGTGTTCCTGGAGCAGCGGGCCCTGCTGACCTACCTGCGGGCCAAGGGCGTGCCGCTGGTCGCCTATGCGCCCCTGGCCCAGGGCGCAGTCGCCGACAACACGACGCTGCAGGCCATCGGCCGCAAGCATGAGGTGTCCGCCGCCCAGGTCGCCCTAGCCTGGCTGCTCGACCAGCCGGGGGTGGCGGCGATCCCCAAGGCGGCGCGGCTTGAAAGCCAGAAGGCCAACCTCGCGGCCCTTGACCTGAAGCTCGATAACGAAGATCGGACGGCCATCGCCGCCTTGCCGAAGGATCAGCGCCGAGTAAACCCGCCGTTCGCCCCGCAATGGGATCCCCCGACGATCTGATTTTTCCGGGGAATCTAGGGCGGCGATGATCGCGTCGCCGCCGGGCAAATTAAGGCGGGTAACTAACTTAGCCGCGCTTGCCCGCCCTAAGGGGGCGGTCTTTGGGACGAAGGCCCGAACCTGAGGTCTCCGCTCCCAGGCGCACCATTCGTTGCCAATGGCCACGGCGATATTACGCTTTTCGTCGCCGTCACGGTCGTTGGTGGGAGAATTTAAGATTGGAAAATTCATTCGAAAGCTTATTGCGGCCTTCGAGCCGTTTGTGGGCGATCTCGCGTGATTTCGTAACTGTTGAAGGAGTGTATATACTGTCTAAGTAGGGGCTGTGCGCAAGTCCGTTGGCCAGTATTTCCCCCATCGTGGCCTTGTCCACCGAAGCCACGTCCGCCTCGACATTTCCAGAACGACGGATGTCCATGAATTTCCTGTCGTCGCCCGGGAAGAGAACGTTTCTGACGAGTCTAAAATCTCTGCCGAAGGGGACGCAGCCAGCGTAGGGCGCGCCCCGGCGTTGCCTTATCACCCGGAGGGAATTGACGGGATTTGATTCGAGACTCTGCGCGTAAGTGCTCAGCGCCCTATGAGTGCTGACGCTCAGCGCGACGTGTGTTTTTCTGCCCGTTTTTGCGCGAATTTTGGTAATGTATGGGCCGTCTTTATCTTGCTTTATATCGTCCCAATTCAATGTCCAAATATCCTTCGGGGATAATAAGGTGTCCCAGCCGATACGAATTGCTATCGCCATGCCTGGATGCCCGAGCCGCTCGGCGGCGGCGATCAACTGGTCGATTTCGGATCCGAGCCAAATGGCCGATCGACCGAGTGGGCGAGGATTTGGCACCGCATGAACGGGGGATGGAATATTTAGCCTTAGTCTTAGGTTTGCGTCCAAAAATAAAGTTCTAAATACTTTTAAGGTCCTGTATCTCGTATTTTCGGATGTATTTTTGATCAGGAAATCATAAAAATCCTCGATGTCGTCAACGCATATTTCTGTCAATTGCATGTTTCCAAATCTCGGGCCGATGTACCTCCACCCTCTATCATAGTCATTTTTTGTGACTGGTTGTTTCCATTCCCAGGATCGGGTTGAGCGAAATAGATCGAAATATCCACCAAGCGTTCCATCGAAGGTGGATGGACGTGGCGTTTGACCTTCACGTTCCGCCAACCATGATCGATAAAGACGATCGGCCTCACCTTGGGCTTTGGGGCCGACCCTTCCCAACGGTTTGGCCTGGAAGCCGTGCGCGCGCATTGATGCTGACGGTTGCCAATATTGTCTGTCGCCTTTGACAGTCGCATACGGTGAACTCGGGCGCGGATTTTTCATTTGATTTGTCTCTTGACGTCTATGGGATTTGCCTTGATGCGCGATTGGCGCCATTTAAGCGCGGTGTTAGCCACGTCCCTGGTTTGGCGAAGTGGGGCGCTTGAGGCGCAGGGCGAGGGCCTGCCATGCTCTGCGCCTCAAGCTCTATTTTGCGCCGGGCCTTGCGACGTGTAGTCGGGCGAAGCCGCGATCGCTTTTCAGAAAAGCCTCGAGCATGAACGGGATGAGCTCGGACACGGGTTCGGCTTGGCCGTAGGCCTGCTGATAGGCTTGAGCGTATTGCGCAAGCCTATCGGCGAGCTCGGGATGCGCCTCGAAGCTGATCTTTTCCCATTTGCGCCGGGGCAGCTTGCCGAGTTTAAGCTCCTGCATGGTCGTCTCCTCAGGCTGAGTAGGGTTTGAGCACGAGGTCCTTGTGCAGGATCACCCGCAGCGGCCAGCCGGGTCGCACCGTGATGGTGGGCTGTATGTCGAGGTTTTTCTCGACGATCCGCTGGCCGGCCTGATTGGTGCTTTCCATCGTCGATTCGCGGATCGCTTCGACCAGGTTGCTTTGACCCGAGCCGAAGGTCGCCTGGCTGCCGATCCCCAGCAGCGTCGACATCGCGATGCCCTTCAGGAGCCGCCAGGTATGGTAGTCGACTTTGTCCTTGAGGCCGGCGTAGCCTGAAGCATCCGTGGCCGGCAGGTTGTCGATCTGAACGGCGGAACCGTTCGGCAGGATGATCCTCCGCCACACCAGCAACGCGCGGCTCTGCCCAAACGCGACGACGCTGTCGTAACTTCCGACGAGGCGGGCGCCTTGGGGGATAAGCAGGGTTCGACCCGTGACCGTGTCGTAGACGGGCTCGGTGACTTGAGCGGTGACCATGCCGGGAAGGTCGGAGTCGAGGCCGGTCAGTAAGCTGGCGGCGATGATCGAGCCCGCCATCACCGTGTAGGGCGAGGCCGGTGTCTGCAGCACATGGCCGTTGGCGGTCTCCGGCGCGGACTGCGCCAGGAAGTCCAGCTTGTGTTGCTGATCGTTCTGGTCCTTGTCCGGGTCTAGGCTAGGACGTGGCGTCGATGCTGACGCGCCCGCCTCCTGTGTGGTCGCCACGGCGACGGCCGGCGGCTGCGCGGTCGTGGCGCCTTGGGGCGAGGCGGTTTGGAAGAACAGGCCCGCCGTCTGGATCTGTTGGGCTTGCTCGGAGGCCCGATCGACATTCGGTCCAGTTGGCTGAGCCGCCGCAGGTGTTGCGGTGGCGAGTTGCTTCTGCCGCTCTAGAATTGGCGGCCCGAGGTCGCCCGGCAGGGGCGGTCCCAGCACCGGCTTGGCTTGGCCATAGGTGGTAGGCAAGGCCGCCAGCCCGTCCGGCGTGGGCTTGTGGTCTGTGCTCAGCGGCGTCGCATTGGGCTGGGCCGGATGCAGGCCGGGCCCCTTCAGCGCGAACCAGACGCCGCCTGAGACCGCGGCGCAGACGAGCGCCGCGACGCCGATTAGATGTTTGCGCTTGAACCGCACGGTGCGACGCGGCTGCGCTTTCAGCGTCAGGGCCTCGGGTGCGACCTTGGGCGGGACGTCGGATGTGACTTTGGGATCGGACATGGCCGTTCACCCTTTCCGGCTCTTGCCTGGGGCGGCCGGCGCGGCGTCGGTGCGGGTGATGCGCACCACCTGCTGGGGTTTTTCGCCCAGGCGCAGCTCCGCGGCGGCGAACAGTCGGTCGACGATGTAGTAGTTGCGCTGGACCCGGTAGTTGACCAACTGGGCGTCGCCCGCCGGTCCGACCACGAACAGCGGCGGCGCCTCCCCCTGATCGATCCTGGCCGGGAAGGCGATGTAGACCTTGGTTCCGTCGTCGAACGCCCGGTCCGGCCGCCAGGCCGGGCTGTCGCCGCTGATGGCGTAGCGGAAGTGCAGGTTCTGCAGGTCCACGCCCTCGGCGATGGGCTGGGCCGCCTCCGCCGCCTTGGCCTGCTGCTGCAGGGCGAACAGCTGGTCCTGCGGATAGGACCAGGAGATCACCGCCATGGCGGTGCGCTCGGTGCTCTGCAGCGCCAGATGGTAGGCCCGCCGATCGGTCATGATCAGCAGGCTGGTGCTGAGCGCTGGGGCCGAGGGCTTGACCAGCACATGCACCTGTTTGGTCATGGCCGCTCCGCTGGTGGTGTCGCCCACGGTCCAGCGCACCGTGTCGCCGGCGGCGACCGAGATCAGGGTCTCACCGGGCTGAAGAGCGATGTCGGTGACCTGTTCGGGCGCGGCGTAGAGCCGGTAGAGCGCCCCCTCGGTCCAAGGATAGACCTGCACCGCATTGACGTATCCATGGGGGGTGGGTTCGGCGAGGGCGGCCTTGTTTGCAGCGGCGACCGCCCTGGGTGCGAGCGAGCTTTTGACGCCCTTGATCGGCGGGATCGGCTGCAATTGGCGAGGCATGGGCATGGGCATGGGCATGGGCATGGGCAGGGGCTGGGGCTGGGGGACTGTCACGGCCGCGATCGGCCGGGGCGGCTCGACTTGGATCTTGGCCGGTTTGAAGGTCTCCGCGTCGTAGGCGATTGCGGGCGGCGCTGGCTGGCTAGCGCAGGCGGCGAGCGCGACGGCGGGCAAACAGCGCAGAAGGGGACGTCGAAAGGCATTCATGGCGAACAGCTCCTTCACGGGGTTGGGGGCGTGGGCGCGGTCGGTGCGGTTGAAGGTTCAGGTG
>FSXN01001023.1_pt1 | contig 11226 bp, 11 predicted proteins | sample 1638221 | NCBI WGS metagenome assembly FSXN01 (sample SAMEA3914788, study PRJEB12502) | metagenome | biome: forest; material: soil | place: Canada | collected 2011-07-03 | depth 0.1 m | reverse complement strand
GTCCATGGCGATGAACCGGCTGGCCCAGCGGTAGGCGAAATCCTGGTGATTGAGCGCATCCAGGATCCCAGGCTGAGTCATAGGCGGGAAGCCCAGCACCGTGACGGTGCGCAGGTGCTGATCGCCGAGCATGGGCTCCAGGCCGCCGCTCAATGGCGTGTCCGCCAGAATGGCGTCGAGATAGATCGGCGGATCGGGGGCGCGGACAAGATGGCGGCGCGTGGAGACGGTCGCGTGCAGAAAGGTCAGGGTCTGGTCGTCATCCAGCGCGGTGATCTCGGGCATGAAGGCGGACAACAGATCGCGGACGCGCTCGGTCTCGGCGACGAAGCCGTCGAGCTCGCGCCGCCAGTCGCGCCCCTTGTCCGGCTCGCCGCGCTCCAGTAGCGCCTGTTCGGCGCGCGAGACCTGATCGGGCGGGGGCAGGTAGAGCAGGGTCAGGTGATAGACGCTCTCGAAGTGGCGCCGGCGTGGCGCGAAGCCAGCGTCGCCAGCCCCTTCAAACGCCGCGCGTCTCTCCTGGTCGACCAGCCACGACGCCGGATCGGGGAAGACGGAGTCGGGATAGCCCAGCGCCTCAAGCCGTTCGGCGTCCAAGAACAGCGCCCAGCCGGAGCCGAAGCGGCGCAGCACATTGTTGAGCCGCGCACAGACCCCGACCAGCTCGGCCTCGGTGGCGCTCTCCAGATCGGGGCCGCGGAAACGCAGGGTGCGCTGGAAGCTGCCGTCCTTGTTCAGCATCACTCCGGGCGCGACCAGCGCCGCCCAGGGTAGGTGATCGCACAGACGGTCGGCGGTTTTGCGGTATTCGGTGAGGTTCAGCATGAGAACCAGGCCTTCTGACGAAGGTGACGGGCGAGTACGGCGGCGAAGTCGGGATCGCGCTTGGCGAGGAAGACGCTCAGCGAATGGCCGAGCACCCAGAACAGCAGCCCGGCCAGCCACATCTGCAGGCCAAGCCCGAGCGCGGCGGCCAGGGTGCCGTTGACGATGGCGATCCCGCGAGGGGCGCCGCCGAGCAGGATCGGCTCGGTCAGCGCCCGGTGCAGCGGGACCTCGAAACCTTCGAGGTGGCCGCTCACGCGACCAGCGCCCCGCCGCCAAAGCTGAAGAAACTCAGGAAGAAGGAACTGGCGGCGAACGCGATCGACAGGCCGAACACGATCTGGATCAGCCGCCGAAATCCGCCGGAGGTCTCGCCGAACGCCAGGGTCAGGCCGGTGGTGATGATGATCAGCACCGCGATGATCTTGGCGACCGGCCCCTGGACGCTGTCCAAGATCTGCTGCAGCGGCTGCTCCCAGGGCATGTTGGAGCCGGCGGCCAGCGCCTGAGCCGGCAGAACAAACAGGGCGCCGGTCGCGCCGATCGAGATCGAGGTGTGCAGCGCGGTGGAAGCGAGCGGGCGCGACTTCAGGCTATGCGACATGGGAGGCTCCTTCAGGCTTTGGGGCGGGGTGGAGAGAGGTCGGCGACGGCGTAGTCGCCGTTGACGTCGAGGCCCTTGACCTCGGCGACGCTGTCGACACGGCGAGCGACGCCGCGGCCATGGATGAAGACGATCACGTCGATCGCCTCGGCGATCAGCCGCCGCGGCACGGTGACGACCGCTTCCTGGATCAGTTGCTCAAGCCGATAGAGCGCGGCATGGGCCGAGTTGGCGTGCAGGGTGGCGATCCCGCCCGGATGACCGGTGTTCCAGGCCTTCAGCATGTCCAGCGCTTCGCCGCCGCGCACTTCGCCCACGATGATGCGGTCGGGGCGCAGGCGCAGGGTGGAGCGGACCAGATCGCCGAGCGACACCACCCCGGGCTTGGTGCGAAGCGCCACGCAGTCGGGTGCGGAGCACTGCAGCTCGCGGGTGTCCTCCAGGATGATCACCCGCTCATCGAGGTTGGCGATCTCGGCCAAGAGGGCGTTGGCGAGCGTGGTCTTGCCGGAGCTTGTGCCGCCCACCACCAGGATATTGCGGCGCTCTGCGATCGCGTCTCTCAGAAGATCCGCCTGGGCGGGCAGCAGGATGCGGTCGGCGACGTAGTCATCCAGGGTGTGGACCCGCGAAGCGGGCTTGCGGATCGTGAAGCAGGGACCAGACGCCACCGGCGGCAGCAGGCCCTCGAACCGCTCGCCCGCAACACCATCCACACGCGGCGGCAGCTCGGCGCTGACGATCGGCGCGCCAGCGTGGATCTCGGTGCGCACGTGGGCCGCGACCAGGCGGATCAGCCGTTCGATCTCCGCTGAGCCCAGGCGAACGCCGGTGTCGATGCGGCCTTCACCGAGACGGTCCAGACGCAGCGCCCCGTCGGGATTGACCATCACCTCGACAACGGTCGGATCGGCCAGGGCGGCGGTGATCTGCGGACCCATGGCGGTGCGCAGCATCGCGCGGCGACGGTCGATGGATTCCGGATGGAGCAGGCTCATGCGCCCGTCTCCGTGTCCGCGCGCACGGCGCTGGCCGAGGGCTCCGGGCCGGCGGCGCCCGTCCGTGTATTGAGTTCACCGCTGAGCGTGCGACCGGCCCCGATGCGGCGACCGACCTGGTCGATGAAAGCCTGGTACAGATCCTTGGCGCGGGCGCGCGCCGCCGCCTGGTCGATCTCTGAAAGCGGCGCCGTAACGCTGAACTGGTAGCGGACGAACAGTGCGAAGCTTTCCAGCAGGATTTCGAGGTCGCGCTCCAGCCGGTCCAGGTGTGCGTTGGTTCGATCGAGCCGGAGCCGTAAGCGGTCTTCGAGCTGATGGGTGTCGCGGCGGCTGAAGTGGCTTCGTAGCGCATCGCCCACGATGCCGGACTTGGTGGCGCCGGGCTTGGCGGACAGGGCGTCGAGCCGGGCGCTCAGTTCGTCGTCGAGATAGACGTGATGGCGGGGTTTCATTGCGGCGCCTCAGAATTCGGGGAGGAGGTCGTGGTCGGGGCGATGGGCCCCCTCGCCCTCGTTCATGGCGTGCGCCCGACCGACCACGCCCAGGCCCCGCAGGCGATCCATCGCCGCCTTGTCTGCGGCCAGATCGCTGTCTTCGTCGGGCCCGTCGAGATCGACCTTCGTGGCGCTCTTTCTACCCGTGGCCCCTTCCTCGGTTAGGCCGGGATGGCGTTGCTGTTGCAGGCCGCCCGCTTCCGACAGGCCATCTTCGGCCTCTGCAGCGGCGATCAATGCGAGGTGGGGCGTGCGCACCTGGCTGCCCCAGTCGTCGGCGCCTGGCTTGGGACGGTCGCGATAGCCATCGCTCACCAGATCCGGGGCCGGGGCGATACGGGCGGTGAAGTTTGGGTCCTCGAAGTAGCGGAGCTTCTTGGCGCGGATCGGCGCCAGGCCGGAGACCAGCACCAGTTCGTCGGCCGCGGGCAGCTGCATCACCTCGCCGGGCGTGAGCAGCGGTCGGGCGGTCTCCTGGCGGCTGACCATGACGTGGCCGAGCCAGGGCGACAGGCGGTGGCCGGCATAGTTGCGCTGGGCGCGCAGTTCGGTGGCGGTGCCCAGCGCATCGCTGATCCGCTTGGCGGTGCGCTCGTCGTTGGACGAAAAGGCGATGCGGACATGGCAGTTGTCCAGGATCGCGTTGTTCTCGCCGTAGGCCTTGGAGATCTGGTTGAGTGATTGGGCGATCAGGTAGGCTCGGATGCCGTAGCCGGCCATGAAGGCGAGCGCGGTCTCGAAGAAGTCGAGCCGACCCAGGGCGGGAAACTCGTCCAGCATCATCAGCAGCTGATGCTTGCGCCGCTTGCCGGGATCGCCCTCCAGCCGTTCGGTCAGCCGCCGGCCAATCTGGTTCAGCACCAGACGCACCAGCGGTTTGGTGCGGGAGATGTCCGATGGCGGGATGACCAGATAGAGCGAGACTGGCCGCTCTGCGTCGACCAGGTCGGTGATGCGCCAATCGCAGGCCGAGGTGGTCTGGGCCACGACCGGATCGCGGTAGAGTCCCAGGAACGACATGGCGGTGGACAAGACGCCGGAGCGTTCGTTCTCGGACTTGTTAAGGGTTTCGCGGGCGGCCGAGGCCACCACCGGGTGGACCTGCGGCGTCTGCGTCGTGCCCAGATGGTTGGTGGCCATCATCCGCCTCAGCGTGTGGGCGAAGCTGCGCCGGGGATCGGAAAGCAGGGACGCGACGCGCGCGAGCGTCTTCTCTTCCTCGGCGTAGAGGACGTGGAGGATAGCGCCGACCAGCAGCGAATGACTGGTCTTCTCCCAGTGGGAGCGCCGCTCCAGCGCGCCTTCAGGATCGACCAGAATGTCGGCGATGTTCTGGACGTCGCGGACCTCATCAGGGCCTTTGCGCACCTCCAGCAGCGGGTTGTAACGGGCCGAGCGCGGGTCGGTCGGATTGAACAGCAGGCAGTGGGAGAACTTGGCGCGCCAGGCGGCGGTCAACTCCCAGTTCTCGCCCTTGATGTCATGGATCACGGCGGAGCCGGTCCAGGAGAGCAGGGTTGGGACCACCAGGCCGACGCCCTTGCCGGACCGAGTGGGTGCAAAGGCCATGACGTGCTCTGGGCCATCGTGGCGCAGGTACTTGCCGCCGAGCCGGCCGAGAAACACCCCCGAGGTCCGAAATAGCCCGGCGCGGGCGATCTCATGTCGATTGGCCCAGCGCGAAGAGCCATAGGTGTTGACGTTGCGGCTTTGGCGGGCGCGCCAGACGGACCCGACGATGGCGCTGGCGCACCCGAGCAGGCCGCTGGTGGCCGCCATCAGTCCCGCCTGGTTGAACACCGAAGGCGCGTAGGCGTCGTAGAAATACCACCACACGAACAGTCGCCAGGGCGCATAGATCGGCAGGCCGAGCAGGACGGCGCTGGCCGGGCCGAGCGCGGGTTGGAAGCCGAGACGGGCGGCGCACCACTCGGTGGAAGCCCAAACGCCCAAGACGGCGACGCTCAGAACAACCAGGATCTGGCCAAAAAGCACCTTGGTGGGCGTCATCAGAACTGTCTCCGACCGTGCGAATGCAGGCGTGCAGGTCGAAGACAGGAATCGGCCAAGATCTCGGGTTGGAAAATCCGCTTTAAGTTGGACCAAATGGGTTCATTTTTCCCCAAATGGACATCGGCCCTTTTGGGGGGCTGGACGTGCGTGGCTCAGGCTCGTGCACGCGGCGCAACGGGAGCACGCCGATCTTCGATTGGAGCTGATTTTAAAAAGTTCTTTAATATGAGTGTATTATTTCGGCGCCGCAGCTTGTCTCAGCTCCCCTGAGAAGGACCTGGTCGCGGCGTAAACAGCGCCAGCGGATGCGGGCTTGATTTGACCCGAGCCGAGCCGCCCTTCATGTCGACGAGCCGTAACTGCAGGATCTCATCAAGGCCTTCGCCCCGAAGTGCGGACGCGCGGTCAGCGTCAAGTCATGAAATCGACGGTCCGCCCCGAGACCTGCCCAGGATCCATGACACGCCATCGTCGCGCATGACGCCGAAGACCTGCTGTCCGAGGCTGCGCTCCAGCGCCGGGCGCCAGGGAGCAAGGGTAAACTCCCGGCTCTTCTCGATCACGGCGAAGCGGCCGCTGGCGAGATCGACCGCGCGGCGGTAGACGCCGTCGATCCGCCCTCCGCTGCGGCTCTCAACATAGTCCAGTCCCAGTTCCTCGCAGAGCTGGGCGGCCACACGGGCAAGGTCTCGCTGGCGCAGCAGATCGAGCAGGTTGGCCCGATAACGCACACCATCCGTCTCCTCGACGGCCAGGCCCTCGGTGATCAACCATCGCTGTCGCCGGGCCAAGGCCTCCTGAACATCGCGACCAAAGCCGGCGTCGCGGAGCGGTTCGCGCGGCTCCGCAACAAGTTGGCGGTCGAGCCAGGTCGCGCCATCGGATCCGACCAATCGCTCGAGGCGCTGGGCGGAAAGGATCTGTACGGTCACCGGTTCGCCGCGGAGCAGCTCGTGCTCGTGGACCAGGACGCGGTCCAGGTGGTTTGGCGCCACGACAAAGGTCCCGTTCGGTTCACGGTCCACCAAATCAGAGCGGCGGCGCAGCGCCTCAAGCCGACGCAGATGGGCCTGCGCGAACGCCGCATGGGCGGACGGGTCGTGGCGCAGGTGAATATCGAGGCTGTAGCGGCCGTTGTTGGCGGCGGCGATCTCGGCGATCGTGCGATCCACCTCCCGCACCTCAGCGCGGCGCGGAGCAATGGCCACGATCGCGTTTTCCGCGATGGTCTCGGTCGCTTCGCCCCTGCCAATATCGACGTAGTGGGCGCGCCCGTCGACGCCGTCGACGATCAGGTAATGGCGGTCGTACAATTCGTCGGACAGGCCGCGCCGGAGCAGCCTACCGACCAGTGGGCGCTTGGCGGCGGCCGGGTCGAAGATCGCGTAGTCGACGGCTCGGCGGGCAATGTTCTTTGCGGCCAAGTCGCGGTGCAGCGTCTTGATGATGTCGCCGCGCTCGCCCATTCGGCGAAGCGTCGCTTCGAGGTCTGGGGCCAGCCGCCAGGCGCCCGGCGAGACTTCCTCAGCCAGTCCGAAGCGTTTAAGCTTCTGCAGTCGGGCCGCCCGCACCGCTTGCTGGAATGTGCTGTATCCCCCAGCCGCTACCAAGCCGTTCCCATCGGCGTCACGAAGAAGCGACTGGTCCAGACCGGTTAGCCGCTCCTGATCCACCGTGGCGCGCAGGCGCGTCTCGATCTGGCGATACGTGCGCGGCCCAAGATCGAGGTCGACGATTTCAGCGGCGCGCTCGCGGACGCCTTCGGTCAAGTACGCGCGACTGACGACCAGATCCTGGTCGCGGTCGGTCCGGCCGCGAATAATGATGTGGGTGTGGGGATGGCCGGTGTTGTGGTGATCGACGGCGATCCAATCGAGCTTGGTTTCGAGGTCTTCCTCCATCTGTATCATTAGTCTGCGGGTGAGCGGCTTCAGGTCTACGTATTCCGTCCCGTCTTCGGCCGAGACGATGAGGCGGAACTGATGCCGATCGCCATCGCTGCGGGCCAGGAAGGCCTTGCGGTCGGCTCGATCCTGCTCGGCGCTGTAGAGCTGGCCAGGCCGCCCTTCCCGGGTTACGCCATCGCGCTGAATGTAGCGCAGATGCGCTCGGGCGACGCCGAGGCCCTTGTTCGCCATCTTGGCGATGCGAAACTTCACCACCACTCGGCGAGCTTGGGTTGTGGCGTAGCGGTCGTGCGCGCCCAACATCCGGCCGAGGCTCGCGCCGCGTCCGATCCGGCTGCCATCGAAGCTCTTTGCTGCGCCGTGACTGCGCCGCCCGCCGCCCGTAAGCGCCGCGGCGCGCAGCACCTGATTTCGAAAGCGTTTGAGGCCGCCGGCGTTGTTGGCGCGGATCCGGCCCAACCTTGGTTCGAACTCGTCCTTCATCACCAGGATTGCCCCACGCTTCGGTCACCGAGCAGAAGATGGACGTTCTGGAATGACAGATAAATCAGCGCCAAAAGACGTCAATGAAGTCAAATCGTTGATGGAGGCTGGCGCCACCGTCGTGTCGATGGCGCTATCGGCAAAATACCGAAAAGGATGAAAATATAAGGGGTGGCGATCCGGCGTCGGCCGCGATGGGGCCATTGCTTTAATCTTGCCCTGTGGCCGAAATCAAGGAATCATCATCTCGCCTGATCTGACTGTTTCGATATCTCCCCGAATGCTTGCTGCTTCTGATCCGTGGGCGGCAGGCGCTGGGCCGAGATCAAGACGCCTCTTAGCTGTCTTCAATCCAGACCGCGGACGCCCAATACAGCGCCGATTGCTCGCGCTCCGCCGTCTGCAATGCGTGCTCGATTTGCGCGATTTCCTGCCTGTCGCAGCACACGAAAAGCTCGGTCCGTCGCTCCTGAATGTGATCGTGCAGCGTCGTCGTCGCATCTTGGTTTGGGAAAGGCGAGACGGATTTCCGGGGCGGGCCGGATCAGGGATCGCGAACCCAAGGTTCGCGACCGCTACAGCGACGAAGCCTCGCGCGTCGCTGCGCTGCGGGCTAGAACGCGCTGCGCTATGCGCGGGTCGTGGACTGCACGCCGGCGCAACAGATTTAGCCGAAAAGCGGATCAGTTTTAGCTGCCGCCAGGGGAGCGATTCCGGATCGCGCTTGATATGCGGCTTTGTGGAATCAGTCCGCAACCTGTGCGCCGCCAATGAAAGAGGCGCGCAGACCGGGGTCTGTGCGCCGCAAGTTCAACCGGGGAACTGCGGCGGCCAAAGGTGGTGTTGGGCAAGATAACCACTAATTTGCGAATAATGATGGATCCGCGTCAGGTCGCGGCAGGGCGGCGTTATGCCTTGGATTTGGCCTTAGGGCCGCGCTTGATGATGACCTTGGCGGCCACCTTCGCCGGCGCGGCCGAGCCAGCCTTACGGTCGAGACCCACGCGATAGTCTTCAAGGGAGAGGCCGGGCGTGCTGAGATGGCGCTTCAGGCTCTTGTACGGCTTGCCGTCTTCCAGGCTGATCAGATGGTCGTGAGTGACGGATTTTTTAATGGGAAAGCGCGGCGTGAGTTTTACGAGTTCCGGCGCCTGAGGGGCCCGACATGGGTGGCGTTGATCAAGGCGGTAAGTTTGGCGGCGCTGACGTTGTTGTTGGAGACATGGGCGGACACGATCTCAGTCGCCAGCTGAATCACGTCCCCAGCCGAGGCGGGCCGCACGGATTCGCCGCAGGGACCTTCGCCCCGGCGGCGAAAATTCGGGGGATCAGGTCCGGCGATGGTCGCGCAGGTAGGCTTGGGCTGCGCGCAGAAGATGATCGATCTCGGTGATCGCGCCCTGGCGCCGCGCCGCCTCGGCATAGACCGAGAGCGCAAAGCGGCCCTCGAACAGGATGTCCCGCTCGATCCCCATGCGGTGAGGAAGCCGGATGGACGACAGTTCCGAGAGGCTGAAAAAGCCGAGCTCGGGACAGCCGAACCCGAGGTCGGCGAGGCCGAACAGGGTGTCGCCGTCAGGGGCCAACTCGGTCGCCAGCCACGTCGCGGCCCCCACCGGATTGAACAGCTTCAGCACCGGGACGTGATCGACATTGCAGGTCTGGCCGTTGGCCAGCAACTGGGCGCGCATGTCTTCGGGCAGCCGGATCATGCCGCCCTCCCGTCGAGGTCAGCCGCAGCCGCCAGGGCCGCAGGCTCCGGGGAAGGCCGAAACGCCAACAGCAGGTCCGCCGCCTTGCTGGCCTGGGAGGCGGCGCGGAAGATTGCCCGGTTGTCCTGGCGCAGCACCTCCAGCCAGGACGCCAGATAGTCGGCGTGGCGCACGGTCGGGACAATTCCCATGGCCGCGCAGACGAAGGCCGAGCCCATCTCGGCCACCAGTTCCTCACGGGCGTAGGACGGTGACCCGTGAACGCCGCTCTGATCACGGTTCAGCCGGGTGGGATGGCCGGTCCAGTGACTGAGTTCGTGGAAGCAGGTGCGATAGAAGTTGACCTGATCGAAGAAGGCCGGTTGCGGCGGGACCTGGATGTAGTCGGCGGACGGCACGTAATAGGCGCGCTCCCCGCCGATACGGAAATCCGCCCCGCTCGCCGCGATCAGGGCTTCGGCCGAAGGGATCAATTCCCGCTCGGGCAGGGGCTCGGGCGCGGGAAACACGCCCTCCAACCCATCACATTGGGCGACGTTGAACACGGTGAAGCGCTTCAAGAACGGCACGACGCCCGGCTCGGTCCCCTCGCGCGCGGCCCTCTCAACTTCACCTTTGGGTGTGAAGCGATCGGCATAGACCACGGTGGTCCCGCGCTCGCCCTTGCGCACAGCGCCGCCGAGCTTGAGCGCCTGACGGAAGGTCAGCCATCCGAGCGAGGAATAGCCGGCCGAGACGCCCGCGCCCCAGAGGATCAGGATGTTGATCCCCGAATAGCGCGCCCCGGTCCCGGCGTTGTGCGGCAACCCTGGCCCACCGGGTCCGACCCGTCCCCACGGCTGCACCCAGGGAAACCGGCCCTGTTCCAGCTCGCCGATGATCCTGGCGGTCACCTCGGCATAGATGTTGGGCTGGACGGGTTCGGGTTTGTCCGCCGCACGGCTGGGGGCGTCCGACAGGGCCCCCGGTCCACGGGCAGACGGTTTGCAGGCTTGGCGCATGGCTCTCCGCAGCTCCTCAAATCGCGCGCATCACCCCCGGGAAGGCGGGGGGGCGGCGACTTGCGAGCGGGCGGACCCGCCCGGGCGATCTGCGGAACCCGCAGCCGGGCGCAGCCCGGCCAGGGCCGCGTCAGCGGAGCCGGCCCGGCCGGCTTGCAGCGGATCGATGCGGGTCCAGACGAGAGCGGCGCCCACCCGGCGCACCCGGGGGAGGGCCCCTCAAAAGACCGCGGCGCGCGCCCTAAGCGCGTCGGGCCAAATGCGGGGCGCAGCGCCGCCCCCTCGCTAAGGGCCGCAACCCGACGGGCCGGACATGCCCGACAAGCCGGCTTGGGCGAGCGGCGTCCACGTTCTCAAACGATCCGGTCGCTCCGTCTTGAGGCGTGGGGTTGGGTCAGGGATCCGAATGCCCGGCCGGCGGCTGGGCATGGGCGGCGGAATAGCTGGGTATGGGCGTGGGGCCCGCGGAAAGATCGAGCCGGTAAAGCGAGAGTCCGCTGACGACACAGAGAAGCGCCACGACGAACAGCCACGCCAGGAGAACCCAACTCGGACCGTGATCTGGTTTCCGGGCGGCGATCCGTTCGCCCGTTCGGGCTTTATCGCCCATCACGATCCGCCGGAGCTCAGGGTATTGCAAGCGACCTTACCGTCGAGGGCGTCCTGGTGATGGTCGGAGTTGCTTAGGGATGGTTCGTCCAGATCGTGCGGCGCCTCGGCACGGGTCGCGGTGTCCGCCTCGTCTTTGGCGAAGCTGCGGCCGTAGATCCGTCGAAGGGTGACGACGAGGGTGTCGCCGTGTTTACGGTTGATTTCCCCGGCCATGTCCCGATGGCGATGGTCGAGGCCTGGCTGATCCGTGACGCGCTCCTGGTGGTCCCGAAGAACCGGGGCGCGGCGCAGGTGTTCCGCCAAGGCGCGACCTAGCCAGGCGCGCCCGAGGGAGCGACCCCAGGGCCGTCGTGCCCCTGCTCGTCGGCCCCAACCGGTTCACCGCCGTCTGCGTCGGCCTCGCTTTGCGCAACAGATCCAGACGCGCCATGCTTTTTGCCGAGGCTGCGGTCGAGAAGGCGCCGGACCCCGCGTCCGGCGATCAGCATCTCGACCATAAAAGCTGTCAAGGCGGCCACTGTCAGCACGATGGCGCCCCCGAACAACCAGAACAGCAGAGTGGCTCCCGCCGACC
>FSXN01001164.1_pt1 | contig 11263 bp, 11 predicted proteins | sample 1638221 | NCBI WGS metagenome assembly FSXN01 (sample SAMEA3914788, study PRJEB12502) | metagenome | biome: forest; material: soil | place: Canada | collected 2011-07-03 | depth 0.1 m | reverse complement strand
CCTGCGCGAGGGCTCGGGCGGCAAGCCGGTGGGCTTCAAGCTGTGCATCGGCCACCCGTGGGAATTCATGGGCATGGTCAAGGCCATGCTGCAGACCGGGGTGCGCCCGGACTTTATCGTCGTGGACGGCACCGAGGGCGGCACCGGCGCCGCGCCGATGGAGTTTACCGACCACCTGGGCGCGCCGATGCGCGAGGGCCTGCTGCTGGTGCACAACACCCTGGTGGGTGCGGGCCTGCGCGACCAGATCAGGATCGGCGCGGCCGGCAAGGTCGTCAGCGCCTTCGACATCGCCAGCCTGCTGGCCATCGGCGCGGATTGGACCAATGCGGCGCGCGGCTTCATGTTCGCGCTGGGCTGCGTGCAGTCGATGAGCTGCAACACCAACCACTGCCCCACCGGCGTCGCCACCCAGGACAAGCTGCGCCAGAACGCCCTGGTGGTGCCCGACAAGGCCGAGCGCGTACGCCAGTTCCACGACCGCACCGTCCAGGCCCTGGCCGACCTGCTGGCCGCCGCCGGCCTTCACCATCCGTCCGAACTCGGCCCGCACCACCTGTCGCGCCGGGTCAGCGCCACCGAGATCAAGCAGTTCTCCGAGATCCACGCCTTCCTGGAGCCGCGCGAGCTGGTCGACGGGACCTGCATCCACGACTTCTACGCCCGCAACTGGAAGCTGGCCTCGGCCGAGCGCTTCGAGGCCCTGGCGAACTGATCTCGGTTTAAAACAGCGGTTAGGGTTTCGTTCACCATGTGAGCGGAGCCTCCCGGCGTGAGCACCCAATCGCCATCTTCGCCCCGCGCGCCCGAGTTCGGCGAACTTGCGCCGCTGTTCAGCGCGCCGACCGACGGGATCGCCGCCTACAGCCTGGACGTGACGGCGGGCCGCCACATCTTGCTGATGCTGTTCGGCAGCCTGGGCCTGCCGGCCTGCGCCGCGGCCCACGCCCAGGTGCTGGCGCGCCGCCACCTGTTCGACGACCGCGAGGCGCTGTTCTTCGGCGTCACCGCCGATCGGGCCGACCGCCAGGAGCGTGGCCTGCGCAACGCCACGCCGGGGCTGCGCTATTTCGACGACTTCGACCTGCGCGTGACCCGGCTCTACGGCCTGGTGCGCGGCGAAAGCCTGCAGCCGGCGGTGTTCCTGCTGGACCGCATGCTGCGGGTGGTGATGGCCGAACCGATCGAGGCGGTGGGCGCCGTGCTCGACCGCCTGGAGCAGGCGCTAGCCCAGGACGCCGAGGCCCCGGACGCCGGCTTCGCCCCGGTGCTGGAGATCCCGCGGGTGCTCGAGCCCGAATTCTGCGCCGAGCTGATCCGCTATTACCAGCGCTCGCAGAGCGAAGAGTCCGGCTTCGCGGTCGAGCTGGACGGCCGCACGGTCACCCATGCCGATTCCCGCTTCAAGCGCCGGCGTGACGTGACCATCACCGACCCCGATCTGCGCGCGGCGGCCCGCGAGCGCCTGCGCGACCGGCTCCTGCCGATGCTGGTGCGGGCCTGGAACTGGCGCGGCCGCGAGATCGAGCGAGATTTGATCGCCTGCTACGACGCGCGTGAGCAAGGTTTCTTCAGCGCCCACCGAGATGACGCCACCCCCGGCACAGCCCATCGTCGCTTCGCCGTCACCATCAACCTTAACGCGCAAGATTATCAGGGCGGAGAGCTGCGTTTTCCCGAATTCGGCCGGCGTCTGTACAGGCCGCCCACCGGCGGCGCCGTGGTTTTCGGGTGCGGCTTGTTGCACGAGGCCTTGCCCGTGGTCGCCGGGGTGCGCTACGCCTTGGTGCCGTTCCTTTATGACGAAGACGGTGTAAAACTGCGGCGCGCCTATCTGGAACGCACCGGCCAGGAAGATGTCGAAACGGCGAGCTTGTGAGCGCCATCGACATTGACGTGGGCGTCTGACTTCAGTATACGCGCCGCTCCCGATTCATCCGTCGTGCTGACGGACGTCACATCCAGGTTGAATTACTCATGGCCAACACGCCCGGCGCCAAGAAAGCGGTCCGCAAGATCGAACGCCGCACCGCCGTCAACCGGTCCCGCCGGTCGCGGGTGCGCACCTTCCTGCGCCGCTTCGAAGAAGCGATCCAGGCGGGCGACGCGACCGCCGCGAAGACCGCTTTTGTTGAGGCGCAATCGGAGCTTATGCGCGCTGTCTCCAAGGGCGTGGTTCACAAGAACACCGGTTCGCGCAAAGTGTCGCGTCTGGCCGCTCAGCTGAAGAAGCTGTCCGTAGCCTAAACCTAGAAATACTAAGAGATTCAAAGCCGTAAGCGCACCCGCGCTTACGGCTTTTTCTTTGTGTTCGGAGCAAATCAAACGCGACGATTTGCGCACCTCCTACATTCTTCTAGGTAAATCCCTGAGCGCACTTGGGGCTTTCCAGAGTCAAACATTTTATCCCGCGAATCGGTCGAGAATCCCCGTTGACCCCCCCCTTCGCCGGGCTACTCTAGCCCTCTCAGAACAGCTCACCCCTCATCGCGATAGGGCGACAGCGGAAGCCTAGGCGGCCGTTGACGGGAGAGGTGTGTCTGCGGGGCAAGGGGGGAGGTTGAGCAGCTTTCGGCGCACGCCGGGGTTGATCAGCCGCCGGGTCTTTGGGGTTGGTCAAGGGCTATGGCGACAAACGTGGCGGAGACATTGACGACGGATATGGACGGGTCTGCGGCGGCCGCAGCCACCTGGTCACGCGCGTGTACCGTTCTGCGCGGCGAACTGGGCGAAGACACCTTCGGCTCATGGATTGCGCCGGCGAAGCTGCGCAAGACCCGCAACGGCGCCCTTGTGGTGGTGACGCCGACCGGGCTGGCGCGCGATTGGATCCGCCGCAACGCGTGGCGACGACTGGGCGAGATCTGGAACCAGACCGATCCCGAGCGCCGCGCCCTGGACCTGAAGTCCCGACTGGAATTCGAAGGCGACGCTGCACCTGAGGCCGCCAACGCGCCGGCCCCGGTCGCCGCCAACGCCGCTCACCCCGAGCCGACGCGCCCGACCGTGGTGCCGATGCCGGTCGCCGTTCCCGTGGCGGCCCCCGAGCCGGCGCGTCCGACCGGCCTGATCGATCGCTTCACCTTCGACAGCTTCGTCCCCGGCCCCTCGAACGAATTTGCGCTAAGCGTGGCGCGGCGCGTCGCCTCATGGGCCGACGGCTGCTTCAACCCGGTGTTCTTCCACGGCCCCTACGGCTTCGGCAAAACCCACCTGCTGAACGCCATCGCCCTGGAAGCCGCCCGCCTGCGGCCGGACAAGAAGATCGTCTACCTGACCGCCGAGCGGTTCACCTCGACCTTCGTCAAGGCGCTGATGGATCGCGCGGCGCCGGGCTTCAAGAACGAGCTGCGCACCGCCGACCTGCTGCTGGTGGACGACGTGCACTTCATCGGCGGCAAGAAGTCCTCCGAAGAAGAGCTGTTCCACACCCTGACCGTGCTGATGGCCCAGGGCGGCCGAGTGGTTTTCGCCTCCGACCGTCCGGCCCAGTCGCTCAGCGAAGTCGATGCGCGCCTGCGCTCGCACCTGGGCGCAGGCCTGGTGTGCGGCATCGAGCCAGCCGACCGCAGCCTTCGCCTCGGCATCCTGGAGCGCAAGCTCGCCAACCTGTCGCGCGACCTGCAGATCGAGGGTCAGGCCCGGCCGGAAGTGATGCAGTTCCTGGCCGATCGCTTCGCCGACAGCGTGCGCGAGCTGGAAGGCGGCCTGAACACCCTGGTCGCCCGCGCCGGAGACCGGCTTGGCCGGCTAACGCTGGAAGAGGCCCACACCTTCGTGCGCCCGCACCTGCGCACGGTCGAGAAGCGGATCACCGTGGACGACATCCAGAAGGCGGTCGCCGAGCACTACGGCCTCAAGCAGGCCGACCTGCTGTGCGAGCGTCGCACCCGCGCCGTGGCCCGCCCCCGCCATGCGGCCATGTATCTGGCCAAGCAGCTCACCACCCGCTCCTACCCGGACATCGGCCGGCGGTTCGGCGGACGCGACCACACCACCGTGCTGCACGCGGTCAAGCGGATCGAAGCTCTGAAGGCCGAAGACGTGGTGCTGGCCGCCGACCTAGACGCCATCACCCGCAAGCTGCGCGACTGAACCTGTTCCCGTCGTCCTGCCTGATCCCATCAGGCGGGACGTGGCGCAGCCTCACGCGCGCCCGGCGTCCTTCCGCGTCGCGTTCTTTTCCCTGGACTGCTTTTCGCCACGGCCAGACTGGTCTAGGTCCACCGCCAGAGTGGACCCAAGCCGCGGAGCCGTCGCCATGACCCTGACCCTCGTCCAGGCCTGGACCTCCGCCCGCGACCGACTGAAGGCCGCCGGCGTCGACAGCCCCGTGATCGATGCGCGCCTGCTGGTCGAGGCCGCGGCCAACGCCACCCGCGCCGACCTGCTCACCGACCCCTATCGCGAGCTGACCGACGACCAGGCCGCCACCCTGGAGGACTATGTCGCCCGCCGCACCCGCCGCGAGCCGGTCAGCCACATCCTGGGCCGCAAGGGCTTCTGGAAGATCATGGTCGGGGTGAATTCCAAGGTGCTGACGCCGCGGCCGGAAACCGAGGTGATCGTCGACCACGCCCTGCGCGCCTTTGCGGAGCACGAGAGCTTTAGCCTGCTGGACCTGGGCGTCGGCTCGGGCGCCATCGCCCTGGCGATCCTGGCCGAGCGGCCCGCCGCCCGCGGCCTGGGTGTCGACGTATCCGAAGAGGCCCTGGCGGTGGCGCGGGAAAACGCAGCCAACCTCGGTCTCGCCGGCCGGATCGCGCTGCTGCGCGGCGATTGGACCGCTGGGCTGCAGGAGGACGGCTTCGACTTGGTGGTGTCCAATCCGCCCTACATCCCGACCCGCGACATTGAGACCCTGCAGCCCGAGGTTCGCGACCACGAACCGCGCCTGGCGCTGGACGGCGGCGAGGATGGGCTCGACGCCTATCGCCTCCTGGCGCCCGAGATCCTGCGCGTGCTGAAGCCCGGCGGGCTGCTGCTGGTGGAGATCGGCTACGACCAGGGCGAGACCGTCCCGCCGCTGTTCCTGGCGGCCGGCGCCGAGGGCGTCGGGGTGCTGAAGGATCTGTCCGACCGCAACCGCGTGGTGATTGGTCGCAAGAAAACCCTTGGATTTCCTGGGGCGACTCATTAAGTCTGCATGTGTTCCTGCTCAGACTCGTCGGAGCGATCCCGGCGGACGTAACCGGCGGCGAGACGCGGCTTCCGTTCGCGCAACGCGGTTCGCGCTTTGTCCGGGGGTGACGGGAACACGGCTCAGAACCGGCAGCCCCCTTTAGCGCTCAGGCGTCGCGCGCGACGCACACGGTCAGCACACGATGAGAGACTTCAAGAACATGAAACGCCAACGCGGCCGCAATCGCGGCGGCGGTGGAAGCGGTGGCGGCGGTGGCGGCGGAAAGCCCCAGCAGAACGTCAATCGTGCGTTCGACTCCAACGGCCCGGACAATGTGAAGATCCGCGGTCATGCCCAGCACGTCTTTGAAAAGTACCAGCAACTCGCCCGCGACGCCTTCGCGTCCGGCGACCGGGTGCTTGCCGAGAACTACCTTCAGCACGCCGATCACTACTTCCGGGTGCTGCGAACCATCCAGCCCCAGCGTCCCGCCGCCGAAATCCTCGGCCGCGACGTGTTCGCCTCCGGCCTCGACATCGATTTCGAGGAAGAGTTCGAGCCCGGCGAAGACACCGGCGAAGCCGCGCCCCAGGGCGAAGGCGAAGTCGTCCAGAATGGCGACGCCAACGCCGAAGGCCGCCGCGACAACCGCAGCGATGGGCGTAACGAAGGCCGTCGCGACAATCGCGAAGGCTATGAGTTCCGCGAGAGCCGTCGCGACAACCGCGAAGGGTCCGAGGGCCGCGAACCGCGCCGCGAAGGCGGCGACCGCTTCGAAGGTCGTGGCGATCGCAACGAAGGCCGCAGCACCGAGAATCGCACCCCTGAAGGCCGCAATACCGAAGGGCGTAGCGCCGAAGGCCGTGGGGCCGAAGGTCGGGGCGAAAACCGGGGCGAAGGTCGCTTCGAGGGTCGTGGCGACCGCCGCGAGGGCCGCCGCTTCCGCGAGGACCGTCCCCCGCGCGAACCCCGCAACGAAGGCGAAACCGCCGGCGAAGCGCCGCGCGATCCCCTGGCCGTAGTGTCGGTGGCCTCCGAGGCGACCAGCTTCCCCACCGCCGAACCGGTCGAGGCCGAAGGCTCGCCCGTCCTGCGCTCGCAGGATGGCGGCGTGAGCGAAGCGCCGGCGTTCCTGCAAGGCGCGCCGACCGCCGAGGAGGGCGAGGCTCGCCGTCCGCGCACCCGCCGTCGTCGCGCCCCGCGCACCTTCGAAGGTGGCGAAGAGGGTGGCGAAGCCGCTCCCGCGCCGGCCTCCGAAGACGCCTGAGCCCTTGCATAGTTGGATCTCCGGCCCGACGTTGAGGGCGTTATGCCGGAGATCCTGACCCTGCCGGATTGGCCGATATTCGGCCTGACCGACGATGTGCGGCCCGCCCTGGCGGCCGCCTTCGCCGCCAAGCGCGCCGTCGCGCTGGCCACCATCTACGCCGTGATCGGCGGCTCGCCCCGGCCTGTGGGCTCCCAGATGTTGATCGATGCGGGCGTGCCCCACGGCTTCCTGTCCGGCGGCTGCATCGAAGCCGATATCTGCAACCACGCGCTCGACAGCCTGGCCGACGGCCAGCCCCGGCGACTGACCTATGGCGAGGGCGGCCCACCCGACATCCCTCTGGTCTGCGGCGGCCGGATCGAGGTGCTGCTGGAACCGATCCCACCGGACGATCCCGCCGTGCGCGACCTGCTGGCGCTGAGCGACGCGCGGCGCGAGGCGATCTGGATCAGCGACGGCCTACGCCGGCTTTGCCTGCCGGCCGACCGGCTGTCCAAGGCAGCGCCCTTGTCAGCCGCCGACGAGCTCACTCCCCTGCTGGAGGCCATGCTCGATCCCCGGACCGGCTGCGCGGTGCTGGGCGACGGCCAGGCATTGGCCCTGCGCCGCCAACCTCGCCGCCGGCTGATCGTCATCGGCGCCGACCCCATCGCCCTGGCCATGGCCAGCCTGGCGGTGCAGAGCGAATTCGAAACCTGGCTGGTGCGGCCCAAGGGGCCAGCGACGCCCCCGCCTCTGGCTGGAGTGCGCTACGACCGCCGTCCCGCGGTCGAGGCTATGGCCGCGATCGGGCTGGACCCGTGGACCTATGTCGCCGTCGCCACCCATGACCTGGAGGCGGATGAGGCCGCCCTGGTCGCGTCGCTGAATTCGTCCGCCGCCTATGTTGGTGCGCTCGGCGCCCGCCGCCGCCTGCCGGAACGCCTGGCGCGACTCCGCGCGCACGGCCTGACCGATGCGCGGCTGGCCCAGCTCCATGCGCCGATCGGGCTCGACCTCGGCGGCAAGGCGCCGTTCGAGGTGGCGGTTTCGGTGCTGGCGGAGATGATCGCCCAGGCCTGCGCCACCCGCCCGGCCGCCTGGCTGCGGATACAGGCCGCCGCCGACGAAGCCGCGGCCTGACCCCTCGCTGAACCCTCGCGCATCTGCGGCTGGACAGGGCGGCGAAAGCTTGGGCAAGCTCCGGCCCCGACAGCGACCGGAGCGCCCAGCAATGCGTCTGACCCGAGCCGAAGGGCCGAAGCCAGAAGACTTCCTTCTTTCTCGCCGCGCCTTGGGCGGGATGATCTTTGCCGGCTACGCCGCCGCCGCCCTGGCCGCCGACGCCGCTCCCATCGTCACCGACAGCGAGGGGCTGGAAACGGCGACCGTCGCCATTGCGGAAGGCGGCGAACAGCTGCCCGCCTATATCGCCCGCCCCAAGGCCCCAGCCCGCCATCCCGCCGTGCTGGTCTGCTCGGAGGTGTTCGGCGTCCACGCCTATATCCAGGACATCTGTCGCCGCCTGGCCAAGCTGGGCTACGTCGCGATCGCGCCGGCGTTCTTCTTCCGCGCGCCGGACGGGGACAAGCTGCCGACCCTGACCGACTTCCCCTCGATCATCAAAATCGTCGGTACGGCCCACCTGGACCAGGTGATGGGCGATGTCGGCGCCACCCTGAAATGGCTGCAGGCCCAGCCCTTCGTCGATCCGCACAAGCTGGCGGTGACCGGCTTCTGCTGGGGCGGCGGGACCACCTGGATGGCCGCCTCGCGCTTTCCCGAGCTGAAGGCTGCGGTAGCCTGGTACGGACCGCTGGCCCATCCGCCGGAAGGTCATGGCGAAGCCGGCCGGCCCTATCCCATCGACGTGGCCAGCCAGTTGAAGTGCCCGGTGCTGGGCCTCTATGGCGGCCAGGACAAGGGCATCCTCGCCGAGCACATCGCCGCCATGCGCGACTCCCTGGCCAAGGCCGGCGTGCATGACGAGCTGGTGGTCTATCCCGAGGCCGGCCACGGCTTCCATGCCGACTATCGCGACAGCTACGACCCCAAGGCGGCCGAGGACGGCTGGCGACGGATGCTGGCCTTTTTCCGGGCCAACGGAGTGGCCTGACGCGTCCATTCACCGTTCGTCCAGATGACGCCGTCATCCGCGGTTCATCTGGGCTGAGGCAAGCTGCGACATCCTGGCAGACGGCGCGTGGCGATCGGATCGGGAAACCCGTTCCGCTCGCTGCGCTTTAAACATCGATAGCTTACGTCAATAGCGACCACCGAAGGACTTGATGCGCTTTCCCAAGACCCTGATCGCCCTGGCTCCCGCGTGGCTGCTGCTGACCGCAGCCGCGCCCCAGCCGCAGAAGCCCGTCGACCTGCAGCGCTACGCCGGCCGCTGGTTCGAGGTGGCGCGCCTGCACAACCTGCTGGAAGAAAGCTGCGTCAACGCCGAGGCGACCTACACGCCGCGCCCGGACGGCGGCTACACTGTGGTGCAGAGCTGCATCCACGCCAACGGCAAGGCCAAGGACTTCCACGCCGACATGAAGATCATGGACCCTGGCATGAACGCCAAGTTCCGCCTGACCTTCTTCCCGTTCGTCTACAAGGACTACTGGGTGCTGGACTACGCCAGCGACCATCACTGGGTCGTGCTCGGCGAACCGACCGGCAAGTACCTCTGGCTGTTCAGCCGCGACTCCAATCTGGAGACCGACAAGGCCGCCCTGGTCACCAAGGCCAAGGCCCTGGGCTACGACACCTCCAAGCTGATCTACGACAAGGGCGGGGAAAAGGGCGGGGCCTAAACCCCGCGATCCCGGCCGATCCGTCGCCCGCTTGACTCCGAACGAAGAGCGAACATTCTGACGCGGTGAGCCTTGTCACCCCGTCGATCTCCCGGCCGGAAACCACCGGCGCGGTCACCCGCGGCGCCGCCCGCCTGTTGGTGCAGCTCGGCCACGCGCCGGTGCTGGAGGCGCCGCTGCCTAATGGGCGGCGCGCAGACCTGATGGCGCTCGGCCCCAAGGGCGAGATCACCATCGTCGAGGTCAAATCCTCGGTGGAGGATTTCCGCACCGACCATAAGTGGGCCGAGTACGCGCCCTATTGCGACGCCTTCTACTTCGCCGTGGCGCCTGAATTTCCGCGCGAGATCCTGCCCCAGGGCCTGGGGCTGATCGTGGCCGACGGCTTCGGCGGCGCGATCCTGGCCGAGTCGCCCCACGTTCCCCTGCCCGCGGCCCGGCGCAAGGCCCTGACCCTGGCCCTGGCGCGGCTGGCCGCCTTGCGCGCGCTTTCAGCCTGAGCCGCGAGCGGGCGCATCGGCTTTCGCGCCGCCCAGCTTTTGGCGAAAATCGAGCGCGTTGCAAATTTGCAAACGTCGAAACGTCGGCTTTATGCGATTGAATCGCAGATCTGTCCCGGCCGTGGTGAAAAAGCGAAACGGGCTTTCACACCTATTCTCGCCACTTTCGTTGACAGCCCCCGACGTAGGTTTAAATAGCCCGAGCCGTATTGCAGACGCGAAAGGGCCGGTATGAGCCAAGCCAGGACGGACACCAAAGGTCCGGGAGTCGCGGTGCGCGCGCGGCCGATGTCGCCTCACCTGCAGATCTGGCGTTGGCACGTCACCATGGCGGCTTCGATCGCCACCCGGGCCACCGGCATAGCGCTGTATGTCGGCGTGCTGATCGTCGCCGGATGGGCCCTGAGCCTGGCGCTCGGTCCCGACGCCTACGCCAGCTACACCGGCCTGCTGGGTTCGCCGCTGGGCCTGCTGGTGCTGTTCGGGATCACGGTTTCGATCTTCTACCACCTGGCCGCCGGCCTGCGTCACCTGGCGTTCGACTCCGGCAAGGGCTTCCTGCCCGCGACCGCCAGCGCCACCGCCTGGCTCTGCTTCGCCTTCGGCATCGTCGCCGCGCTCGCCGTGTTCGCCGGCGGCTTCCTGATCAAGGGCTGACCGATGAGCGTTTCGTCCTATCGCACCCCCCTGTCGCGCGCCCGCGGCCTGGGCAGCGCCCATAACGGCGTCGCCCGCTTCATCAGCGAGCGCGCCACCTCGGTAGCCCTGGCGCCGCTGTCGCTGTGGGCCGTCTATGCCGGGCTCAAGGTCGGCCACACCGGTTACGCCGGCGCGGTGACCTTCCTGCAGTCGCCGATCAACGCGGTGCTCGCGGTGCTGACCATCGTGGTCTCCGCCTGGCACATGAAGATGGGTATGCAGGTGATCGTGGAGGACTACCTCCATCATCCCCGCAGCAAGATTCCCGTCCTGCTGCTCAATTCCGCCGTCTGCTGGCTGTTCGCCGCGCTCGGCGCCTTCTCCGTCCTGAAAGTCGCCCTGCTGGGCGTGGGAGCGCACTGACCATGGCCGCCTACGAGTTCGTCGACCACACCTACGACGTCGTGGTGGTGGGCGCGGGCGGTTCGGGCCTGCGCGCCGCGCTGGGTTGCGCCCAGGCCGGGCTGAAGACCGCCTGCGTGACCAAGGTGTTCCCCACCCGCTCGCACACCGTCGCGGCCCAGGGCGGCATCTCCGCCTCGCTCGGCAACATGGGCCAGGACGACTGGCGCTGGCATATGTACGACACCGTCAAGGGGTCGGATTGGCTGGGCGACCAGGACGCCATCGAATACCTGACCCGCAATGCGCCGGCCGCCGTCTATGAGCTGGAGCACTGGGGCGTGCCGTTCTCGCGCACCGAGGAAGGCAAAATCTATCAACGCGCCTTCGGCGGCATGACCAAGAACTTCGGCGAGGGGCCGATCCAGCGCACCTGCGCCGCCGCCGACCGCACCGGCCACGCCCTGCTGCACACGCTCTACGGCCAGTCGCTGAACAACGACGTCGACTTCTTCATCGAGTATTTCGCGCTCGACCTGATCAT
>FSXN01000293.1_pt1 | contig 11283 bp, 12 predicted proteins | sample 1638221 | NCBI WGS metagenome assembly FSXN01 (sample SAMEA3914788, study PRJEB12502) | metagenome | biome: forest; material: soil | place: Canada | collected 2011-07-03 | depth 0.1 m | reverse complement strand
GGCTTCACCAGGTAGTTGTTGACCCCGAACTGCACCGCCTTCTGCACCAGTTCCTTGTCGGCGCGGCCGGTCAGCATGATGAAGGCGGTCTTCTTGATCGGCTCGTGCGTACGGATCGCCCGCAGCAGGTTCAACCCGTCCAGCTTGGGCATGTTGTAGTCCGAGATCACCAGCTGGACCGGCCGTACGATCATCTGGCGCAAGGCTTCCTCGCCGTCGGGAGCCTCCTCGATATCCTTGAATCCAAGTTGCTGCAGTCCGCCGCGAACGAGCGAGCGGATCGTGAGCTGGTCGTCGACGACCAGGACCTTGATGGAAGAGGCGGCCGGCATCAGTAGGCGCTCCAAGCGCTGGAAAGCGTCGGTTACAGGTACAGAAGGGGGTGGCTGCGCTTATTCGGCGGCCTTGGCCGGCGCCCATTCCTGGGTGGTTTCGAACAAGGCCTGGCTGAACTTATGGAAATGGCGCTTCAGGCGGGCGACGGTCTGGGTGTCGTCCGGGCCGATTTCAGCCGTCAGGGTCACCTCCAGCTTGTCCTCGCCATCCAGGAAGATGTCGAAAACGCCGGTGGCGAAGGTGGTGTAGCTGGTGCTGAGCGTGCCCCGGGTCGCGTCGTACTCGGTATCGGCAAGTTTCTGCTCAAGGTGGATCGTTCTGATCTCAACCCGATGCGGTATGGACATCCTAAGGCTCCAGGACGTGTCGATGACTTGAGCATGACCCTAGGCGCCGAGGTCATAAGGCGAGCTTAACCGCCTGAGCCGTGGTTCGACCTGATCGTCGCCATCGGCTAAAAGGGCGCATAGGTCGCACGCCATTCGATCGGACCCCGACATGATCGACGCCGCCGGATTCATTTCCGTATCGACCAAGCTGAGCGTGGACGCCGCGACGTCGCGGCTCGAAGCGGCGATCGCCGCACGGGGCATGACCCTGTTCGCCAAGGTCGATCACGGCGAAGGCGCACGCCAGGCCGGCATGGAACTGCGCCCGACGATCCTGTTCATGTTCGGGGCGGCCAAGGGCGGGACCCCCTTGATGCAGGCGAACCAGGTGGTCGGCGTCGACCTGCCGCTGAAGGCGCTGATCTGGCAAGACGAGCAGGGCGTGGTCTCGATCGGCTATGTCGATCCGCGCTGGATCGCGGATCTGCGCGGTCTCGGCCCAGAGCCCAAGGCCATTGCGGGGAAGCTGCAGGCGATGCTGGCCGATTTGGTCGGCGGCGTCGCGGCATAGGCTGCAAGGGATGCCTTGGCCGCACCGACAACGTTGACATTTCGGTGGCGCAACATCCACCGAACTGCGAACATACGAGACAGCCGCTTGCTGCGGCGTCCAAGGGGCGCGATAGCCGCCCCCTTAAGAACACTCCCGGGGTGGAACCGAGTACCTAGATGTCGCCGACGCTGCTGAGTTCGACCTTTTTCCTCGACCTGATCATCGTGCTTGTGGTCTGCCGCGTGGTGGGGTGGCTGTCGGCGCGGTTCCTGCGCCAGCCGCAGGTGGTAGGCGAGATGATCGCTGGCGTGGTGCTCGGCCCGTCCGTGCTGGGCTTAGCGGCCCCGCATCTCGAGACGGTGCTGTTTCCCGCCGGGTCGCGCTCGATCCTCTATGTCTTGGCCCAGTTCGGGGTGGGCCTGTACATGTTCATCGTCGGCCTGGATTTCCGTCGCGAGCACTTCGTCAGCAACGCCCGCAACGCCGCCGCCGTGTCCCTGTCCGGCATGGCTGCACCCTTTGTCCTGGCGGTGGCGCTGACGCCTTGGCTGATGAAGGCGCCGGGTCTGTTCGTGACGGGCGTGAACAGTTTCCAGGCCACGCTTTTCCTCGGCGCCGCCATGGCGATCACCGCCTTTCCGATGCTGGCCCGGATCATCCATGAGCGCGGGCTCAGCGGCAGTCGCATCGGCACCTTGGCGCTGTCCGCCGGCGCTATCGACGACGCCGGCGCCTGGACCGTGCTGGCGATCGTGCTGGCCAGCCTCGGCGACGGCCCGCTGGCGGCGGTTAAGGCTGTGGCGGGCGGCGGCCTGTTCGCTCTGGCCATGGTCAAGTTCGGGCCTCGGTTGCTCGCGCCGCTGGGCCGGATCGCCGAGCGGGAAGGGGGCGTCAGCCCCGCGATCCTTGGCCTGACCCTGGCGCTGTTCGCGGCCGCCGCGGGGACCATGGACATGATCGGCATCCATGCGGTGTTCGGCGGCTTCATCCTGGGGACCGCCATGCCACGCGGCCGCTTCGCCGAGGACGTGAAGCGCCAACTGGAACCCTTCACCACTGTCGTGCTGCTACCGCTGTTCTTCACTTTCTCAGGGCTGAACACCCAGATTTCGCTTGTGAACAACATCGGCTTGCTCGGCATAACCGCGGCGATCGTGCTGGCGTCGGTGCTGGCCAAGGGCGGCGCCTGCTATCTCGCGGCGCGGCTGTGCGGCGAAGAGGGGCTTACCGCGCTTGGCCTTGGCGCCCTGATGAACGCCCGCGGGCTGATGGAGCTGATCATCATCAATATCGGCCTGCAGCGCCACATCATCGGCATGACGATGTTTTCCATCCTGGCCCTGATGGCGATCATCACCACCGTGATGGCCTCGCCACTGTTCGATCTCGCCTACGGACGTTTCGAGGCGCGCGCGCGCCGCCTCGGTTCGGACGGCTCGCTCGCGGCCGGATGATTCTCTTCCTGTCGCGGTGTCCCGCACAGGCCTAGACTGGCGTACGACCTCGCAAGGCAAGGCGGAAAGGGATCGTCATGATCACCGGCATGCACGCCATGATGTACAGCCCAAAGGCGGAGGCGGTGCGCGCCTTCTTCCGCGATGTGCTGGAATTCCCCCATGTCGACGCGGGTCACGGCTGGTTGATCTTCAAGGCGCCGCCTGCCGAGATGGCGGCCCATCCCAGCGAGAGCGGCCAAAGCCATTGGGACCTGAGCCTGATGTGCGACGACCTGGAAAAGACCCTGGACGAGCTGAGGGAGAAGGGCGTCGTCTGTGGTCCGGTCAAGGACCTGGGCTGGGGGCGGGCCAGCACGCTGCAGCTTCCGGACGGCTATGAGCTGATGATCTACCAGCCGGCCTATCCTACCGCGATCTAGCCACGCGCCGTCGGGACAACGGCGGACGGAAATGCTCCGCCCGCCACATATGAAGCGTCCCTATTCGCCCTTGCCGAAGCGAGCGCGGAAGTCGGCGAGGTCGAAGCTGTAGTCGTCCACGCCGTGGAATTCGGCGTCGGTCATCTTCGGCTTTTCCTTGGCCTTGTACCATTCCGCATACTGAGCGGTGTCGATGCTCTGCTTCTGGTAATAGGTCGAATAGGTGTGGACGTGGACGCTGGGCGTCGCTCCGGCCATGTCGAAGGTCATCAGGCGCATCCAGCCATCGCCGATGCCTTCGCCCTCGTGAAACTTCACGCCCGCATCGTTGGCGGTCTGGTGGCGGTCCTGGTAGTCGGACAACACCTGATAGACCTTGTGGCCGAAGCGGTTGTCGTCGGTGCGGAACGCCTGGCCATGCTCGTGCCCGCACAGCACCAGGAAGATCTGGTCGTGTTGGCTGAGGAACTTGTCCCAGACCATCTGCGGGGTGTTGTCGTTGGGGTCCACTGCATGGTTGTCGATGATCGGGTTCGGGAGGCGCGCGCCGGTGATATCGAGGAAGTCGTGGGTCGAGACGATGGTCGGCAGGCCCGGATAGCGCTTGATCACCGAGGCCGCCCATTCCAGCGAGGCGTTGGGTGCGTCGAACTGCAGGCCGATATGCAGGAAGCTGTAGCCGCCGGCGGTGAAGATCTGCGCGCTATCGGCGCCGTGGTCGTGCGAGGCCACATACCAGCTCTTGCCCTTGAAGAACGCCGATTGGTCGGAGAATACCGAGGCGAAGTTGGTCAGGCCGCCCGAGTGCAGCATGCCGATGCTCGACATGTCCTTGAACACCGCCGCCGGCGGGTGGCTCGAGTCGGTCCACATGGCGTCGTAGTCGTGATTACCGGGCACGACCGAGAACGGGACCTTGCCGGCGAGCAACTCATAACCCTTCTGCGCGGTCGGCATCTCGATGGCGCGTACGGCGGGCGAGGGGGCGAAGGCGGCGTCCATGATCGGATTGGGCACGCGCTTGAAGCCGCGCGCCGCATGTTCGGGATCGATCAGCAGGGTCTGGTGCTGCCAGACGTCGCCCAGGCCGCTGACGAAGGCGATGTCGCCGCCATGGCTGACGGTGTGGTCGGCCACATATTGCAACTGCTGCAGGAACATCTTGCTGCCGTCGAAGGGGAAGCCCTCGGCCGTCTGATGCGTGTGGTCGATATAGTTCTGGGTGTCGGGGATCACCGCGATGGTGAAGCTGCCATCCTTCGCTTGGGCGGTCGCGCCGGCGGTCAGGGCTAAGGTCATGGCCGAACCGAGGGCTAGGCGGCGCGTCAGGCCACGGAGGGAAATCATGCGAGCGGTCTTCCTTGCAGGGCCGAAACCGCGATGGAGCGGGTCGGTGGCGGCGCAACGCCCAGGCGGCTGGCGGCCGACCGGACCAATTACGATACGACTTCGTAATCAAATGGCTTTAAGCCTGCATGACGCGCGCATGACGATCGCGCGACGGTCGCGCCGGGGCGGAGGATGACCGGACCTCAGGGGCGCTTGGGCGGCGGGATCCACGCTGCGGAAAGCCAAAGGCCGACGACCATCCTTGAAGGGACAGTCGCCGGCCCATGTGAAGACCCAATCCGGCGCAAGTGAGCGCCGAGGCGGCGTCAGCGCCGTTCGTTATGGATCTGGCGGCTGACGGCGTTTTCCTGCTGGTTCAGTCCACGCTTTTCGGCGCGGGTGATGTGGCCGTGATCCAGGCGGGCGTCGAAACGCTCTTCTCGACGGATCGTGTGGTCCTCCGAATGCAGGCGGCGGGCCTGGCCGCGGCTGAGCTGGCCGTCGGCCCGGCCCATCGCGATGCGGGCGTTCTGGTTCGCCAGCCGATGGTTCACCTCCACCCGGCCTGGGTGGTTCGCTTGCCAAGGCGTCGCCGCCGACGCGCTCATGGTCAGAGCGCCAGAAGCGATCACGCCCAACGCCGCGATCACGATTTTCTTGTTCAGTCCGAGCATGTCATGCCCTCCTTGCGAGATCGAAGCGGCCTTAACCGCTGAGACTGATCATCGCTCCGTGTGTCTGAACCGACATGAGGCGCGCCGTTCAGGCCCCGTTTAGGTTCGCGACGCGGGCGCTGCGGCGCTGCAAGCCACCAATCCCTCGCCGTGCGGGACTGTTTTCGACGCCGATTGCCGCGCAGGGGTCGTGCATTGGCCGAATCGCCCCAATTCTCACGGTGACCGATCTCCAGACCCCAGGTGCGAATGCGTAGGTTCAAGGACCTCAACGAGCAGGAAGTGCTGGCCCTGGCTGTTTCCAGCGAGGAGGAGGACGGCCGTATCTACGCCGACTTCGCCGAGCACCTGCGCGAGAACTACCCCGACACCGCTGGCCTGTTCGACGATATGGCGGAGGAGGAAAACGAGCACCGCCGCGCCCTGATCGACCTTTATGTCGAGCGGTTCGGCGCACACATCCCCTACATCACCCGCCACGAGATCAAGGGCGCGCCGACACCGCCGTCCGCGCGCCAGGTGGTGCTGCGCGGGATCGAGGCGGTGCGTCGTCAGGCTCAGCAGATGGAAGCGGATTCGCGACGCTTCTACATCCAGGCCTCAGCCCGCAGCACCGACGCCTCGGTGCGCAAGCTGCTGGGCGATCTGGCCCAGGCGGAGGCCGGCCATCAGAAGGCCGCCGAAGAGGCCAGCGACCGGCGCCTCGACGACGCGCGGCGCGGCAACGAGGACGACAACGCTCGGCGACGCTTCGTGCTGCAGATCGTGCAGCCGGGTTTGGTGGGACTGATGGACGGGTCGGTCTCGACCCTGGCGCCGGTGTTCGCCGCCGCCTTCGCCACCCACCACCCCTGGAACGCCTTCCTGGTCGGCATGGCCGCCAGCCTGGGCGCTGGGATTAGCATGGGGTTCGCCGAGGCGCTGGCCGACGACGGTCAGTTGTCCGGGCGAGGCGCGCCGCTGCTGCGTGGGCTGGTCTGCGGGCTGATGACGACCGCCGGCGGGATCGGCCACACCTTGCCCTTCCTGCTGCCCAACTTCTGGACCGCCACCTTCGCGGCCTGCGGCGTGGTGGTGGTCGAGCTGGCGCTGATCGCCTGGATCCAGTTCCGTTTCATGCAGACCCCGCCGCTGTCCGCCGCGGCCAAGGTCATGCTGGGCGGCGCGCTGGTCCTGGCGGCTGGTATTCTGATCGGCAGCGGCTGAGGTTCGATCGCGCGTGAAGCGGTCAGTTTGTGGTCAGGTGGTCCAGCCTAGACAGGCGCGGGCGGGGAAGCGGGAGATCAAATGGATCGGTCGGTCAAGGCGGACCCGGCGCGGCGCACCGCGGCCAAGCCGTGGTTCCTCAGGTCGCGGGCTTGGCACCACTATATCGGGATGTTCATCGCCCCGAGCCTGATCTTCTTCGCCCTGACCGGCGTGGCCCAGACCTTCAATCTCCATGAGAGCCATGTGGGCTACACCGCTCCGGCGCTGGTGGTGGCTGCGGGCTCGCTGCACAAGGATCAGATCCTGCCCAGGCCGGAGCACGGCAAGCCGGACGACCCCGAGCCAGCGCCCCGCTACACGCCCGCCCAGACCGCACTCAAGATCTATTTCACGCTCGTGGCCCTGGGGCTGATCGCGTCCACAGTGCTGGGGGTGGTCATGGCGCTGCAGAACCGGCTCCGGCGCAAGGTGGGCGTCTCGATGCTGGTCTTGGGGACCTTGGTCCCGATCCTGATCGTGCTGCTCTGATCTAAGATTCCAAGATCACTCCCGGCAGCTGGCTCAAGGCGCGGGCGGGGAGGGGCGACGCGGGAAGGGCGCTTAGTCCGGCGTCACCAGCCTGAGTTCGCGCGTCCCGATCGGAGCGCCGGTCGCGCGGTCGATGACCACTGGCTCAATCGGCGCGCCGGTTTCAACGTCGACGGAATAGCTCAACTCGCCACCGCCGTTGTGCCGGCGCCCCCATGCGCCGATGGCCTGGAGTATGGGCAGGAAATCGCGCCCGGCTTCCGTAATCACATATTCGTCGCGCGGGGGGCGTTCGCTGTAACGCCGCTTTTCTAGCAGGCCCGAGGCCGTCAAGGCCTTCAGGCGCCGCGCCAGGATGTTGGGCGCAATGTCCAATCCAACGCGAAACTGGTCGAACCGCGTCTGGCCATGGCCCGCATTGCGCAGGATCAGCATGCTCCAGGCGTCGCCGACCAAGGCTAGGCCACGCGCGACGGGACAGGCCCCGGTGTGAAATTTCTCGACGTCCATTGCATAATGATAGCGACATAACTATTCATATGCAAGTGACTGAGCCGGGCAGGCTCGCAGGAGATTGATCATGACCAGCACCACTAAGGGCTCGGCCCTTGTCACCGGGGCGTCCAGCGGCATCGGCGCGGTCTACGCCGAGCGGCTGGCGCATCGCGGCTACGACCTGATTCTGGTGGCGCGCGACGTCGGGCGGATGGAAGCGCTGGCCGAGCGTTTGGGTAAGGAGACTGGGCGCACTGTCGAGGTGCTGGGGGCCGACCTGACCGCGCCAGCCGATGTCGCCAAGATCGAGGCCCGGCTGGCCAACGACGCCACGATCACGCTGCTGATCAACAACGCCGGCATGTCGCTCAACGGCGGCCTGCTTGAAAACGGCGCCGAGCAGCTGAACCGGCTGATCGCGCTGAACATCACTGCACCGACGCTGCTGGCTTCGGCCGCGGGCAAGGCCTTCGTCGCGCGCAAGGCCGGCGCGATCGTCAATATCGCCTCGGTGCTGGCCCTGGCGCCCGAGATGTTCGATGGCGTCTACAGCGGCTCCAAGGCCTATCTGCTGAACCTGTCGATCTCGCTGGCCAATCAGGTCAAGGACAGCGGCGTCCTGGTCCAGGCGGTTCTTCCCGGCGCCACGCGCACGGAAATCTGGGAGCGCTCGGGCAAGGACGTGAACGCGTTCCCGGCGGAAATGGTGATGAGCGTGGACGACCTCGTCGACGCCGCGCTGGCGGGCTTGGACAAGGGCGAGACGGTGACGATCCCGCCGCTGCCGGACGAAGCCCAATGGACCGCCTACAACCAGGCCCGACTGGCCATGGGCCCGAACCTCTCGCGCCGCGACGTCGCCCAACGCTACCGCACCGCCATTCCGGCCTGATCAAGCGATGATCCGTGCGGCGGCCGGGTACCCTGTTTCCCGGCCGCTGTATGATGCGCTTTATTTCGCATAATATTCCTTATGCGCGTTAGCGCTATCGCGACACGCCTTGAATCCGACTCCAAAACCCGAGATTGCCTGACTCCAAATTCACGAACCGACCTCCACTCAAAGAACGAAACCCCCTCCGCCGCGGCATAGGTCCAGCGCTGCCGCAGGTCGGCCGGCCACGCCAGTGACATCTCGCCGAGCTCCAGAACCATCTTCGCCGGGAGTTCGGTCGCCACCAGCAGCAGCGGATCCCTGGCGGCGTGGGCGAACAGCGCATCCCAGCCGCGTGACTTGTAGTGGCGATAGCGCGACGTCAGCCAATCGGGCCGCAGCGGCCATTTCCGATCCCTCGCCGCTGGATCAGGCGGCTCAGCCAAAATGAACAGCGCCACGCGGACATAGAGCAGCCGCGTCGCCGCATCGAGCCGCGCCCACCACTCTCGTTCGATCTGCAATGCGCCCGGCGCTGACTTACGATCGAAAATCGGCTCCTCGAATAGGCTCATGAGCGAGCCCGAATAGCTGTAGCCGTTGAGCCGCACAGCAAGGGCCGCGGCGATATCCTGCAAGGCCGCTGCTTCGAGAAGGATATCGCGGGTTTCCTTTGGCCTCCCCTGTTCGCCCCATAAGGTCAACGCGCTGGCGATCGGGATTGGGGAATTGCCATGCGGCGCCAACGGAGCCCGGTGGACGTCGCAGTGCGTCGCCCTCCCCGCCTCCACGTCCGCCTCAAGGCATTGCCGGCACACGGCCCAACACTCCGGCGGCGGCGGGCCTGGCCGTATAGGGTGTGCGCGAAGATCCGGCGGCGCGATAGCGTCGGCTGACAACCCACGCAGCCCCGTCATGGCGATCACGCGATCCAGACCTTTGAGATTGCCGCGTTCGAATGCGGTCAGCGGGCCGCCGATGACTTCCTGGAGCTCCGCGACCGTGATCAGATGCGCGTCGGCCAAGCGCGCGAGCCAGGATGACAGCGCTTCGCCGGGCACCAGGCTTGGCGCCAGCGCCGCCAGGTCATAGCCGGGGGTGACGTCAGCCATTTTCGTCACGCCGCCGGCGCAACGCCACGGCCTCGATCAGGCTAGGCGATATGCACTCCTCGTTCTCGAGCGCGGCGATCGCTGCGCGCTCCATCAGACATCACGCGTCTCCGAAGATGCCGCCCCAGTCGTCAGGAGCGCTCGAACTCAGCGATGCCGGCGAAGACGGTCAGGATCATCCGGCCGGCTGGGCTGGTGGTGTCGGCCCATGGCTCGGCCAGGGAGCGCAGGCCCGAACCGGCCTCGTTCAGCAGCTCGGCGATATCGAGCAGGTCGCGGGTGGAGCGGGCCAGGCGGTCACGGCGACTGACGACGATCACGTCGCCTTCGCGAAGCGCATCCAACATCCGCGCTAGCTCGGGGCGGTCGCGCTTGGCGCCGGAGATCTTCTCCTCATAGAGGCGGCGGCAGCCGGCGGCCTTCAGCGCGGCCCGCTGGAGCCGGAGGTGCTGATCGTCGGTCGAGACGCGGGCGTAGCCGATCAGCATGTCGCAAAAGTGCTGCGAAACTCCAGGTTTTTGCAAATGACTTTTGCGACACTGGAAATCCAGGCGCGGCAATGGCCGCCGGATCTGTCGCAAAAGTACTCGCTTTCGCGACGGGCGGCTCACGCATCGCTGCGCGGACGCGCCCCAGCGCCGTTTCCTTTTTGTTCTTGCGCTGTGGTGATGATCCCGGTAGGGTTGCATCCAATCCCTACATCCGCGCCGAACGGCGCTTCATCCCGAGGTGGCCGTGCTTGAAGACCTGCGCGAGCGATGGCGTGCGCGCCTGATCGATACCCCTATTCGCAAGGAGATGGAGTTCACAGCACAAGGGCTGGCGCTGGGCGCCAACACTCTGCTCGCAAAGCGAGGTGGCGGTGATCCCTGCTGGCTCGAAAAGGATGATGACGGCCGCCTTTCAGCTCTGCTTTCGGCAGCTTATGGACGCCGGGTTTCCACCAGCGCGCTGAAACACATCCGCCGAGCGGTGCTGCGCCAACACGAGGGCGACGCGCCGCTGGCTGCCATGCACCTCGCCCTCGCCAGCTTGGGCAAATTGCGCGAGCCGCAAGACGGGGCGCGGCGGCTGTTTATGACCGAGGCCTTCCTGGATGCGGGTGTCGGACCAGACGATGTATTCGCCGCCTTGGGTTTGGGCGAAAGCGATCCGCTGCTGACGAAATACTCCCCCTCCCAGCCGCGCGTCCCGAAAGGCTCGGGCCGGCCGAGCGGCCAATGGGCGCGCGAGGCATTCGCGATGGTTGGGCGGGCGGCCACCGCGGTCGAACGCGAGCTGATTGTAACGACGCGCACCGTCGCGTCCGCGGCTGGCTTGAGTCCCGCCGAAGTCGCCGCCGAGCGCCAAGCAACGAGCGTGATGGGGCGCCTATCGGTGACTGAAGGCGAGTGGTTTGCGGCCCTCGCACCGGAGGCCGCCGGCCCCGTCGTCGTTCTTGGCGTTCTGCTTATCCCAACCAACCGAAGCCTTGATCGAGAAGGGCCCATCCCTGGCCAACCTGGATGGCGCTATCATTGGAACGGAGCGGAAACCGCTCTCTACTTTGGTCAGGACGGAACGCGCGCCGGGCCTCGCGAAATCCGCGCTTTCCCAGGGAAGGACGGTAAGTTCAGAGACACCCAGGGGCATGCCGTCGGCGCGATTCTGCCTGACGGACGGGTCGCGATCCAGCTAAGCGCGCTCACCGACGCGCTGGTGGATAAGAACGAACCGAACATCTGCCCGGCCCCCACCAAAGATCGCCCAGGTTCGAGGGAAAACAATAAAGATTATGAAGACTTCGTGAAACGCTTCGTCAATCCCGACAACCCTACTCCTCGGGGTCTGGGAGCCGGACTGATAAATCCCAAAACCGGCAAGATTGTGATGTTCGATGATTGCCAGCGATCAACGGGCATTATGATCGAAGCGAAAGGGGCGATATTCGAAAAGTTGCTGAAGAAGCAAAGGGAAAAGCCAGACTGG
>FSXN01000606.1_pt1 | contig 11295 bp, 12 predicted proteins | sample 1638221 | NCBI WGS metagenome assembly FSXN01 (sample SAMEA3914788, study PRJEB12502) | metagenome | biome: forest; material: soil | place: Canada | collected 2011-07-03 | depth 0.1 m | reverse complement strand
TGGTGGGCGCCTATTAAGCGGAACGGTGGGCGGGATCAGATCGGAACGGCGGCCGCCTTCAAATCGGAATGACGGTCGCCATCAGCTCGGAATCTGCATGTTGGTGGTGGAGACTGTTGTTCGGATCCGGCGCGAGCACGCGGCGGGCAAGCCCATCAAGGCGATCGCGCGGGACCTGAAGGTAAGCCGCAAAGTGGTGCGCAAGTCGATCCGGGCGCCGGAAGCGGCGTTCAGCTATCACCGGACAGTGCAGCCTCTGCCCAAGATCGGCCCGTTCGAGGAGCGGCTGATTTGTCTACTTGAAGAGAACGAGCTGAGGCCCCGGCGCGACCGGCTGCGGCTGACGCGGGTCCACGACCTGCTGCTGCGGGAGGGATATGAGGGATCCTACGACGCGGTTCGTCGATATGCGGCGCGCTGGCGGGTGGATCGGCGGGAGGGCCCTGGCGACGCGACGGCGGCGTTCGTGCCGCTGACGTTCAGGCCGGGCGAGGCCTACCAGTTCGACTGGAGCCACGAGGATGTGGAGATCGCCGGCACGCCCTTGCGGGTGAAGGTGGCGCATGTGCGGCTGTGCGCGTCGCGGGCGATCTACGTGCGGGCCTATCCGCGCGAGAGCCAGGAGATGGTCTTCGACGCGCATGCGCGCGCGTTCGCCTTCTTCGGCGGCGTGCCCACGCGGGGCATCTACGACAACATGAAGACCGCGGTGGATGCGGTCTTCGTGGGTAAGGCGCGCACGTTCAACCGGCGCTTCCTGATTATGGCGGACCACTACATGGTCGAGCCGACCGCCTGCACGCCGGCGTCAGGCTGGGAGAAGGGCCAGGTCGAGCAGCAGGTGCAGACGGTGCGCGGCCGGCTGTTCCAACCGCGCCTGCGCTTCGCCAGCCTGGCGGAGCTGAACGGCTGGCTGGAAGCGGAGTGCCTGCGGTGGGCGGAGCTGCGGCCCCACCCGGAAGGCGAAGGGATCACCGTGGCGCAGGCTTGGGCTCTGGAGCGGTCCAGCCTGCAGCCGATGCTGACGCCGTTCGACGGCTTCTACGAGAGCGAGCATGCGGTGAGCGGAACCTGCCTGGTGAGCTTCGATCGCAATCGCTACTCGGTCATGGCTAAGGCGGCGCGCCGGACGGTGCAGGTGCGCGCCTACGCCGACCAGATCGTGGTGCGTTGCGGCGGCGAGGTGGTGGCGCAGCACGCGCGCTTCTTCGGGCGCGACCGGACGATCTACGATCCCTGGCATTACCTGCCGGTGTTAGCCAGGAAGCCCGGGGCGCTCAGGAACGGCGCGCCGTTCGTGGACTGGGCGCTGCCGCCGGCGCTGACGCGCTTGAGACGCCGGCTGGGGGCAGGCGACGAGGGTGACCGGCGCTTCGTGCGGGTGTTGGCCTGCGTCCAGGATGATGGCCTGGAGGCGGTTGAGGCCGCGGTGAGCGAAGCCCTGGAAGCGGGTGCGGCCAGTGACGACGTGATCCTCAACATCCTGGCGCGCCGGCGAGAGCCGCCACGGCCGGAGGCGATCACGACCTCCCAAGCCCTGGCTCTGAAGCACGCGCCGATGGCGGACTGCGCCCGCTACGATCTGCTGCGAGGCTCCCGTGCAGCGGCATGAGATGATCGCCGCGATGAGCGGTATGGGCTTGAAGGGCATGGCCGGCGCGTTCGACGAGGCGGTCACCACGGGGCTGCAGCGCCAGCGCACCGCCATGGAGATCCTGACCCACCTGCTGCAGGCCGAGACTGCGCATCGCCATGCCGCTTCGATCCGATACCGCATGACCGCGGCGAAGCTGCCGGTGCTGAAGGACCTGGATGCGTTCGTCTTCGATGGCACGCCGATCAACGAAGGGCTGATCCGCTCGCTGCACGCCGGCGGCTTCCTGCCGAACCGACGCAACATCGTCCTGGTCGGCGGGACCGGCACGGGCAAGACCCACTTGGCCACAGCGATCGCCGCTGCGGTGATCCGCGCTGGAGCGCGCGGGCGCTACTACAACACCGTCGACCTGGTGAACCGGCTCGAGGAGGAGACGCGCCTGGGCAAGGCCGGCCACCTGGCCGACCAGCTCGCCCGCCTCGAGCTCGTGGTGCTCGATGAGCTCGGCTACCTGCCGTTCGCCCGCTCCGGCGGGCAGCTGCTCTTCCACCTGATCAGCAAGCTCTACGAGCGCACCTCGGTGATCATCACCACCAACCTGGCGTTCGGCGAATGGCCGACCGTCTTCGGCGATCCCAAGATGACCACTGCGCTACTCGACCGGCTCACCCACCACTGCGACATCGTCGAGACCGGAAACGAAAGCTGGCGGCTCAAAAACCGCTCCTGAAACCGGCCCCGGTGGGACGAGCGGCGACTACGCGCTGCGCTCGCTGAGGGCTCCGCGCTACGCCGCCGCTCGACTGAACCCGACGCGCAAAGGGGTCCCTCTTCGACGCCTATAGGGGGTCCCGGTTGGACGCCGCTTTACACCTGCGCCGGACCAAGGTCGCCATGCTCTATAAGAAGACCGGCAACCTGCGCGCCTGCCAGCTACTCCTCGGTCACCGCAAGCTGGAGAGCACCGTGCGCTATCTCGGCATCGAGGTCGACGACGCGCTCGCCATGTCGGAGCAGGTCGATCTCTGACCCTTGCGCCCGCAGCCGCCGCGTCGGCTGCGGGCCTCACTCCCAGAAGCGGACGCCGCGAACCGCTGTTCAGGGTGGTGAGTGGACATCGGCTGGGAACGCGGCCTAGTCCTGCACCTGCCAGAAGGTCAGCTGGTAATCGAGCAATTCGAGGCCAGGCTCGTCGTTGAAGCTCACGACGAAGGTGCGGTCCGGGAAGTCCGACCTGAGCTTGACTTCGTGGATCTCCTTCAGGACGCGGCCGAGATAGCGGAGCTGCGCCTCGGTAGCAGGTGCCCCAACGGAATGCAGGTCGGCGACGTGCCAATGGTTCATAACGGCCTCGATGGCCACGCGGTCGCGACCCGATTGCTCCCATTGACGCAAACTGGCTTCCGTAGCGGCGGCGTCGCGCAGCACGTAGTCGTCGATCCGGAGGAACTTTGGCCAGAAGATCAGGCTGTAGCCTATGGCCAGTTCGTTGTTGCCCTTGCACCCGACCCACGCCTCGGGGGCGATGCCGGCGCCACTGTTCCAGGCCGGCATCTCGGGGATCAGCTGGTTGAAATCATCATCCGTTCGGTGCGCCATAATTGGAGCGTGCCGAAGGGAGGCAATGTCCGCAACAGGTTGCTCGCAGGCTCCGCGCGAGACGCTGCCAGGAAGCGGACGCAGCCACTACCGGAGGGGGTGGTTAGCGCGAGTTGACGCCATGCCGAATCTCGGACTTGACTGCCTTCCACCATGCGACATCACCAAGAGCTTTATGGCGACCCTGATCTGAAGCTCGAGGGCCTGTCTGTATGGGTACTCCGGCGGGAGTTTCCTAAGAGCGACGACTATTGGGACGGAAACTGGATCACGATCCACGCCCGCGTCGAAGCGCCAGGCGCTCGCGTCGATGTGGAGGGGCCTTGGTTGAGGTCAGATGAGGTTGAAGTCTTCTTGAACCAATTGGAAATGCTCGACCGTGACCTCAAAGGAACTGCGGAGCTTGCCTGCATGGAGCCGATGCTCAACGTGAAGGTAGAATGCGGTTCGCTGGGCCACATCCGAGTGGTCATCGATATCACGCCTGACCACATCACCCAGAGCCATCGGTTCGAATTTTCCTCCGATCAGACCTATCTCGCACCCGCTATGAAGGGATGTCGGGCTGTTCTGGCAAAGTATCCGGTCAGAAAGGCTGCTGGGTCATAGAGCGGCTCATCCGGGCGGTGATTGAGTCATCAGCCTACAACCGGACATTACCAACGTCAGCGAAGGGTCGCCAGCACGGGTCAGCTCCCGTCCAAGAACTCGCCATTTCGTCATGTCCGCTATGCGGCAGGCTTGCGATGTCCGCTCTATCCCCAGCTCACGACGTCTCCGCGGTCACGGGGGCGGCTGATCAGGTCCGCTGAATGTCGTGTTGTCGGCCGGAGCGTCGTGGCGGCTGTGGGCGCGGAGCCCGGGGTGGGCACTCAGCCAACATCCCAGACCTTGGTGCCGGGGAGCGGACGTCGAAATCGGCCGGGCAGGGTGATTTGCGGACCTACAGATCCCTTGTCTCCGTAACTGCTGAGCCCGCCAGGGCTTTGCGCGCGAGATACTTCCGCCCCCATGGCCAGAGCGCAATGGTGACGAAAAGCCCAAGGGTCGGCACAGCAAATGCAGGAAGAAAAACGACACAGATAGGGCCCGCCAGCTCACGAGCAAAAGCGAGAGGTGTAAGCGAGTGCGCTCTCACCATGAGGGCTGCAATATTCGGAACTTGGGGCCAAGCGAAATACGTGCCGATGCCCACCGCAATCCAGCGGTAAAGCCGAAGTTGTTCTCGCCACGGGAAGCGCTTGCGAAAATCGAAATAAAAGCCTGCCATTCCCGCCCCCGCTACGTCGGCCAGGATTACAGCGAAGTCCTCAGGGTCTGCAATTGGGTCGTGAGCGTGGATTAGGACGCCTGCGGAAACCCACCATCAACGATGCGGCCGGCGTCAGTCCCCTAGCGTGAAGTTTACGCGAACGAGCGGCAGGTATTTCGGTACTATTTCTGCCTCGAAGTCGTAGCGGGAGAGTTGCTCCTCTGAGGCATCCGCATCCCCCTCACCATGAAAGATAGCAGCGCCGCCAGCTTTGAGCGGCACGCCACCACACCAGACACCTGGCTGTTCGACCACACTGTCGCTGACACCGGCCCACCGATGATGGATGACCCAAAGCTCCCAGCCAAACACTTCGGCTTGATCTCGCCGACAAGCTTCCAGAAACGCCTTCGCGTCCTCCAAACGGATGCCCAGCTCGCCGTTCGACGCGCGGAAGGCTCGACCTCCAATGGCTGGATCAAGGGAGGCCGGGTACATCATCTCGGGGTTCGGGCTCCTGCGACCGCCTCAGGTTGCCATGACTGGTTCTGGACAGGAAGGGCAGCTATGGGTCGCCAGCACGGGTCAGCTCCCGTCCAGGAACTCGCCATTTCATCATGTCCGCTATGCGGCAGGCTTGCGATGTCCGCTCTACCCCCAGCTCACGACGTCTCCGCGGTCACGGGGCGACTGATCAGGCGCGCTGAATGTCGTCTTGTTCGGCCGGAGCGTCGTGGCTGCTAAGGGCGCGAGCCCGCGGCCGCGGTCAGGGCCGGCACCTTTCGGACACCTAGCCGGAAGCGGACGTCGAGATCGGCCGGACGGGATGGAAAACGGCCATAGGTCAGCTAAATTGCTCGCATGACAACGGACAGGCGGCAGGCCAAGGAGCTTATAGAGACCGCTTTGCACGGGACAGTCATCACGGCCATCGAGCCTTGGGAGTTCGGTTGGACTTTCTGCTTCTCTAGTGGTGCAACAATAGCAACCCAATCGTTTTGGCGAGTGCTGACCGCGACCGGCATTAGAGTGACCAGTACAGATCACCATCAAAAGTTTGGATTACCAGAACCCGTTGATGCAGGTGTGCGTGCAAGCTCTGCCCTGATAGGCGAGGTGATGGATGCTGCACCGGCGCCAGTCACCGGAGACCTGATAGTTAGCTTTACATCCGAGTCCAGACTTGAGCTTTTTAATACCTCTATGGGTTACGAAGGATGGCGCTTTGTGGCCCCTGCAGGCGATAAGAAAGCCTTAGAAATTATTGCGCTTGGTGGTGGTGATCTCGCCATCTTGTATCTGCCTTAAGTCCACTCAGAGTCGCCAGCACGGGTCAGCTCCCGTCCAGGAACTCGCCATTTCGTCATGTCCGCTATGCGACAGGCTTGCGATGTCCGCTCTACCCCCAGCTCACGACGTCTCCGCGGTCACGGGGGCGGCTGATCAGGTCCGCTGAATGTCGTGTTGTCGGCCGGAGCGTCGTGGCGGCTGTGGGCGCTACTTTCCGGCGTCTTTTAAGGTTGGCGAACCCTGTTTCGCCTCCGCGACAGCGTTTCGGAGGAGACCCATTTGATTGAAGCTATCCTCGACGTTGGGGCTGATTTTTAAAGCGGCGTCGATATCGCGTTTGCTGTCCACGGCGCGTCTGAGCCGCGCTTCCACCAACCCGCGGCCATACAGGGAATCGGCCAGCTTAGGCTCTAATTTGAGCGCCGCGTCATAGGCGTTCAGAGCGTCGGCGTCACGGTGCAAGCGCATAAGCACGAAGGCGCGGCTGTCCAGCGTGGCTGCGCTGTTCGGATCGGACTTCAAGGCGGTGTCGCAGTCGGCGAGCGCACGGTCCAGCAGCAGCTCATTTACGCCCAGAGTGTAGCAGATGTCGTTTAAAGACCCGGAATGGTCTTTAGCCTCAGCCTCGACCTTGTCGAGCACTGCGCTTACCTCGGCTTCGCGCCCCAAGCGATGCAGGAGCACCAATCTGTTCAGGTGCAGGCCAAGCGCTTTGGGCGATTGCTGCACGGCCTTGTCACAGTCCGCCAGCGCGGTCTCCGGTCGCCACTTGGCCTCGACCTCCCACGAGCAGAGCGTGCTCGCCTCGGCTGCCGTCTCACCCTGGACCTGATGGGCGCGTTCGAAATCCGCATCCATCCGGTCGGTTTGATTGAGCCGGCCCTCGATCATTGCGCGCACGGCGATGAAAGCGTCTTCCGTGTCGGGATGGTCCTTGCTCAGGTGGGCGAGCTGGGCGAGCCCGCCGGCGTAGTCCAGATGCTGGAGCGCTGCGTTCACCTTCCAGATTTCGGCCTGCTGGTCGGTCGGGTCCAATTTCAAAGCGTTGTCTACGTCGGCGGCGGACATTTCGCTGGCATAGCCGCCGTCGGCTGCGGCGCGGGCGAGCCATGCCTTGGCGCTCGGCTCAATGCGAAGCGCCGCATCTGCATCTGCGCGCGCGTGGTCAAAATCGCGGATCTTTTGATAGCCTTGGGCCCGCTGCAGCAATTCTTCTGCGGTCTGGCCGGGCGCCTGCGCCAGCTGTGCTTTGGCCGCCGCCGCGTCGCGATGGGCGGCCCACACGATGGTGGCCCGCCACACATGGCTCTTGCCCTCTTGGTCCGGGTGCTTGCGCACAAGCGTGTCGAGGGTTTCCTCGGCCGCCTTGAAATCTGAGGCGGTGATATCGAGTTCGATCAGGCGCTCCAGAGCGAACTGGTCGCCTGGATCAAGGGTCAGGGTGTGCTTGTAGGCGGTGCGCACACCGTCGGCGTCGCCGGTTCTTTGCGCCAGGATGGCGCGGGCGTCGGCGGCGACCGAGCTTGGCGGCCCGAGGGCGTCGGCCTTGTCGGCGTCGGCGAAGGCCGCGCGGTCGGTCAACCAGGCCTCTGCGGCCGCGCGCTCGGCCCAGGCTTCCTGCGACTTTGGGGACAGGCTGGTCGCTGTGTCGAACTCGGCCAGCGCCTCATGGGGGCGGCTCGCCTCCAGCAGGGCGTGACCGCGCGCCAAGTGGCCTTCGAAGGTGGTCGGTCGGCTGTCGAGGGCGGCTGCGTCGTTAGCGGCCTGGGCGTGAATGCCGGCGGGCGCGTACACGGCAACCTGGCCCAGTCGAGTCAGGGGCTCGACCGAGGCGCGGGCTTCGGCGGCGCTGATTTCCGGCTGCAGGCCGCGGGTGCTGGCGACCACCTGAAACACGGCGCCCGTCACCGTCGCCTTTCGATGGTAGGCGACGCCCGCGATCACTGTGTCCAGGTCGGCGGCTTCGGCGGTCTGCGGGTCGACCACGTCGCCCGGCGGCAAGACGACGCTTTCGTCCGTCTCGATTTAGGCGGGAAAATCTACGAGGTAGGGCGCGTCCGGGTCGGCGGCGGCGTCGCGCTTGATATCCGGCGCGCCGCCCAGCGCCACGTGCTGCAGTTCCAGGCCGTCGCCCGACCAGTCCAGTTTGCTGGAGCCGTCGGCGGTCAGCTTTTCCTCACCCGTGGCCGGATCCCAGGCGACTGCGACGTGCTCGGCGGTGAACGCACTATGCACGCCCGCCCAATATTGTTTGAGCGCCGCATCCAGCCGTTCGGGCGGCACGGCGGAGAGCTGGGCGTGCAGCACGACCGCCGCATCGCCACGGAAGATGGTTTCGAACCGGCTGGGCTCGGGCGCAGTGACGCCGCCCGTGGCGTCGTAGCGGATCACCTGCAGCACCTGAGGCCGCTTCGCCGTATTCCGCCTGGGCGATCCCGACGCGCCGGTCGAGGTGCGCATGCTCGTGGGCCACCTGAAGTGCGGCTCGGATGATGCGTGGCTTTTGACGTCGCTGCTGCCCCAACTGGTTCATGTGCGCGGGGAGGCGCGGCTGATCACCCTGGTCGAGCTGGTGAACCAGGAGACGCGCGGCGACCGCCCGGGGCGCGCGACCATCCTGGCGCGCTTGCTCGATGTGTTGCTGATCGAGGCGATCCGCGCCGCCCCCGGACCCATCGGTTCCCCTGGCCTACTGCGGGGCCTCGCCGACGCGCGGCTCGCCGCCGCGCTGCGGTGCATCCACGAGCGTCCGACCCATGCCTGGAGCGTGCCCGAACTGGCGAAGGCGGCGGGCCTGTCGCGATCGACCTTCTTCGAGCGGTTCCGGCGCGAGGTGGGCGTCGCTCCTATGGAATACCTGCTGGCCTGGCGCATGGCCCTGGCCAAGGACCTGCTGCGCCGCGGGGGCGGTGGCGTGGCCCAGGTCGCCGCGCGTGTCGGCTACAGCTCGGCTAGCACCTTCAGCGTCGCCTTCTCTCGCCATGTCGGAACCACGGCGATCCTCTACGCCCGCGAGCAGAGAAAGGGGTAGGGCCGCCGTGGTCAGGGCTTTTCGCGCCCGCCAGGGCCCCTACGGCGTGTCTGCTGTCAAACGAGACCGAATGCGACGCTTGCGACCTGAAGCCCCGCTGCCGCCCCAATACGCCGGCGCGCAAGGTGACCCGATCCATCCACGAGGGCGCCGGGGACATGGCGCGCGACATCGCCAAGACCGACGCCTATCTGACCTCCTGCCGACAGCGGAAGAAGGTCGACCGGCTGCGCCTGCGAGGTCCCAACGGCGCCCGGGATGAGCTCCTCCTCGCCGCTACCGCTCAAAACCTCCGGAAACTGGCGAAGCTGGTCCCGCAGCGGAGTCCCGTTTTCGGCACCTGAAGCGAAAGGGCCTGGCTGGCCTCGGAAGCAGGCCAGATCTACTTCGCCAAACAGATCGAACCGGCCGGGCTTTCAGCCCGTGACGCCTACCGAGAAAAGCGCACCCTGGAGCGACGCATGAAGCGCATCGCCAAGCGGGCCGAGGCGGTCGAGAACGTGCGGGTCAAGGCGCTGATCGCGCGGGAGCTTTTACACCGCACCCTGTAGGTCCCCTCCAAGACGGTCGGGACCACCCGGTTCGTGCGGGCTATGGACGCTTCGATTCTGTCGTCGATCCGCCAGCATACGCCTGAGGCGCAGCGGCGCGCCTATGACCGGGTGAAGACCCAGCAGCGCGTGCGGCCGAGGGGGCCGGCGCCGGAACTTTAGGCGCGCGGTGTCAGAGCCTCAGCGCGCGCTCCAGATCGGCGTGCTCGAAGGCGCTGGCCATGCGCTTGATTTCGGCCGGGCGCGCGCCGCGCGCCTCGGCCGCCTGGCGCCATCCAGCGACGACGCGGCCGACCTCGCCGACGATTGCCTTGGCGCCCTCCGCCGATAGGGCGAAGAACTCCGCTACCTTCAGAACCAGGTCGAGGTCGCAGACCCCGTCGTCGACGTCGATGTTGGTGGTCAGGACCCGGGGCTTCAGGTCGGTCGGCGTGGGGTTGAGATCGTAGGCCGGCGAGAGCCCCCAGCCGTCGGCGCCGCGCCACAGGAAGCCGTGGTTGCGCAGGTGGTCGTCGACGTTGGAGACGAGCACGTTAAAGGCCATGCGGCGGTAGAGCTCGGCCGCGTCGGCGCGGGCGTTGGCGCCGTGCTGGGAGAGGACGTCGACCAGCTCGGGATAGGAGCCGTGGTCGCCGTCCTTCAGCCCCATCATGGACATCGCCGACAGGAACGGGATGCGGGCTTGGCCCTCACGGTCGAACCGGCGCGACAGCATCACCTGGCGGCCGGCCACGTCGAGCAGCTCGTAGCCGGGCACGCGGATGCCGGCCGTCCCGGCCAGGTCTAGGGCGACGGCTTCCCAGCGCTCGACCGAGTAGTCGTCGTTCTCCTTGGGGAACTTGGCGATCGCCAGCTGGCCGTGCTGGTCGATCACCGAGGCCTTGGGCCGGGCGCCGCCGAGCGAAGAACCCGGCGCAAAGATCAGCTGCAGGTCCTCGTCGGTCTCTTCGTCGCGCAGGATGCGCTCGGTCACGCCGAGCAGGCGGCCAAGATCAATGAGGCCCGGCACGCCGCCCGCTGTCGGCGCCTGAAAGACGTCCTGGGCGACCTCGCGAAACCGCAGGGCGCCGAGGCGGGAAACGTCGGCCACGCCCAGCAGGAAGTCGGCCTCGGCCAGGGTCTTAGGCGACCGGTTCTCCAGCTCCGCGCGGCGCCGTTCGGCGCGGCGCATGAGCCGCCGGCCCCAGGTGTCGGGTGCCGAGTCGCCGATGGAGCCGAAGAGGCTCTGGCCGGCGGCCGGGACGAAGGGGCCGGGGCCCACGGCCATGGCGGGCTCGAGGGAGAAGCGTTGTGGGTCGGCCAGCCAGTCGGGGTGGTACTCGAAAACCACGGTCTCGCCGCCCCGGCGCGGCGTGCGACGCAGGGTTCCGACGCGCTTGGCGGCGCCTTGCAGGTCGATATGGACTTCGATGTCGGTCATGCGCCGCCGCCGGTCGGGCTGCGCCGCATCCGGACCCGCTTCGGCAGGGCGTCGGTCGACAGCTGCTGGCCGACCGGATCGCGGGTTTGGTCGGCCAGGCCGGTGAGATGATCGAGCAGGCCGAGCGCGTTCAGGACAGCGGCATAGATGCCGATGCCGACGCCGTCGTCGCCTTCCTCGATGCGCTGCAGGGTCGGGCGGCTGGTAAAGGCGCGCTCTGCCACCACCTCGGCGGTCAGGCCGCGGCGCTTGCGGGCGTCACGGATGTCGCCGCCCAGTTTCTGCAGGGCGCGACGGACCGCAAGGGGTGGGCGATGAGGGGCGGGCATGTAAACATCGCTTTGCGTTAAATTGGTTTAGCGCAATACGAAGTTTACACGAATGAGAGGTTAGCGGGAAGCCCACGCCAAGCCCGCGGCCGCCGCAGCACGGGCAGGCGTCCGCGGGCTTGGCGTGGGCTTTGGAGGCGGCCTCGTCGCTGGACTGGGCCACGGGCGCGGGCGGGACGCCGAGCAGGGCGCGGGCTCTGGCCAGGTTGGCGGCGCGGGCGGGGTT
>FSXN01001000.1_pt1 | contig 11387 bp, 7 predicted proteins | sample 1638221 | NCBI WGS metagenome assembly FSXN01 (sample SAMEA3914788, study PRJEB12502) | metagenome | biome: forest; material: soil | place: Canada | collected 2011-07-03 | depth 0.1 m | reverse complement strand
TTGGGGAGATAGCGATAGATATGGCCCACGCTCATGTTCGCGGCCTGGGCGATCTGGGACATGGAGGCGCTATGGAAGCCATACTTGCAGAAGCATTGCTCCGCCGCGTCCAGCACGTGCCGACGCCGCCGTTCCGGCGTCCATTTCTCCGTATCCGGTGTTTCCAGAACCATGGCCATGGCGGTTTCGTCTAATCGCTCCCTGTCGTGTTTTGAATGGCCGGCTTGACGCAGGCTCAGCCAAGGTTATATCACGCCGCAGCTTGAGAATGAACGTTCACTCTCAATTTTCGCTACAAGATATCAGGGGCGCGATCCGTGACGGCAAGACCTGGCCAATCCGGCGCCATGCGGCACATTCTACTCACCACCGCTGCGATTTCGATCGGGCTGGCGGCGTGCGGTAAGAAACCGGCGCCGCCGCCAAGCGGGCCACCGCAAGTCGGCTTCGTCACGCTGGAGCCGCAATCCGCGGCGCGCGTCACCGAGCTTCCGGGCCGCACCAGCGCCACCCTCACCTCGGACGTGCGTCCGCAGGTGAACGGCATCCTCAAGACGCGCCTGTTCGTCGAAGGCACGGACGTGAAGGCCGGCCAGGTGCTCTACCAGATCGATCCCGCGCCCTATCAGGCGGCGCTTGACCAGGCCAAGGGCAACCTGGCCAACGCCCAGGCCAACGTTGTCAGCACCCGCCTGCAAGCCGAGCGCTACGCCGACCTGGTGAAGATCAATGCGGTCAGCCGCCAGGACAACGACAACGCCGAAGCCTCCTATAAGCAGGCGCAGGCGACGGTGCAGGCCGACCAGGCGGCGGTCGAAGCGGCGGCGATCAACCTTGGCTACACCAAGGTGCGTGCGCCGATCTCGGGCCGGATCGGCCGTTCGCTGGTGACCGCGGGCGCGCTCGTCTCCACCGACCAGACCACCGCCCTGGCCACGATCCAGGCGATGAGCCCGATCTTCGTCGACGTGACCCAGTCCGCCGACGCCCTGCTCGCGCTCAAGAAGGCGCTGACCGGCGGCCAGCTCGACCGCACGCCCGCCAACGCCAAGGTCAAGCTGCTGCTGGCCGACGGGACGCCCTTCCCCGAGGAAGGGGAGCTGAAGTTCTCTGAAGTCACGGTCGACCAGACCACCGACTCGGTGACGCTGCGCGCGGTGTTCCCCAACCACAATGAAGTGCTGCTGCCCGGCATGTTCGTGCGCGCCGAACTTAACGAGGGCGTCTACCCCAACGTCATCCTGGCGCCCCAACAGGGCGTGTCCCATGACGCGAAGGGCGGGGCCACCGCCCTGGTGGTCGGCGCCGACGGCAAGGCCCAGGCTCGCCAGGTCAAGACCGCTGGCGTCTTGGGCGACAAGTGGATCGTCACCGACGGGCTCAAAGCTGGCGACAAACTTATCGTGGAAGGCCTGCTGACGCTTCAGCCCGGCGTGGCTGTGAAAGCGGTGCCGGCGCAGTTGCCGACCACCCCCTCCAACTACGTGCCCACCGCCCCTACGGGCGGTTGAGGCTCAAGGACAGCCAGTCATGTCGCGTTTCTTTATCGACCGGCCCGTCTTCGCCTGGGTCGTCGCCATCATTGTGATGCTCGCCGGCGCGCTGGCGATCCTCACCCTGCCGATCGCGCAGTATCCCTCCATCGCCCCGCCCGCGATCTCGATCACCTCCGTCTATCCGGGGGCTGACGCCAACACCGTCACCTCGACGGTGACCGCGGTCATCGAGCAGCAGATGAAGGGGCTCGACCACCTGGAATACTTCTCCTCGACGGGAGACAGCTCCGGCACCTCGATCATCACCCTGACCTTCGCCCAGGGCACCAACCCCGACATCGCCCAGGTGCAGGTGCAGAACAAGCTGCAGCTCGCCGAGGCGTCGCTGCCCACGGAAGTGACCGCGCAGGGCATCACGGTGGCCAAGGCCACCAAGAACTTCCTGATGGCGTTCGCGCTCTATTCGATCAACGATTCCCACACCAGCTCCGACCTGGCCGACATGGTCAACAGCAAGCTGCTGGATCCGTTGAGCCGCGTGAACGGCGTGGGCGACACCACCCTGTTCGGCGCCCAGTACGCCATGCGGATCTGGGTCGATCCCTACAAGCTGAACAACTACGGCCTGACCATCGACGACGTTAAGAACGCCGTCAGCGCCCAGAACGCCCAGGTCGCTTCCGGCCAGCTCGGCCAGCTTCCGGTCGCCGGCAATCAGCAGCTGAACGCGGTCGTCACCAGCCAGTCGCGCCTGCAAACGCCCGAGCAGTTCCGCAACATCGTCCTGAAGACCAGCCAGGCCGGCGCCACCGTCTACATGAAGGACGTGGCGCGGGTTGAGATGGGGCAGGACAGCTACACCATCATCTCGCGCTACAACCGCCACCCGGCGGCGGGCCTGGGCATCAAGATGGCCCCCGGCGCCAACGCGCTGAACACCGCCACGGCGGTGAAGGCCAAGATCTTCGACCTGGTGAAGACCCTGCCGCCCGACGTGCGGGTGGAGTTCCCCTACGACACCACGCCCTTCGTCAAGCTCTCGATCGAAGAGGTGGTGCGGACCCTGCTTGAAGCCATCATCCTGGTGTTCGTGGTGATGTTCGTCTTCCTGCAGAACTGGCGCGCCACCCTGATCCCGACCATCGCGGTGCCGGTGGTGCTGCTGGGCACCTTCGGGGTGCTGGCGATCTTCGGCTACTCCATCAACACCTTGACGATGTTCGCCATGGTGCTGGCCATCGGCCTGCTGGTGGACGACGCCATCGTCGTGGTCGAGAACGTCGAGCGGATCATGGCGGAAGAGGGCCTGTCCCCGCTCGAGGCCACCCGCAAGTCGATGGACGAGATCACCGGCGCGCTGGTCGGCATCGTGCTGGTGCTGGTCGCGGTGTTCCTGCCCATGGCCTTCTTCGGCGGGTCGACCGGCGTGATCTATCGCCAGTTCTCCATCACCCTGGTCTCGGCCCTGGTGCTGTCGGTGCTGGTCGCCCTGATCTTCACCCCCGCGCTCTGCGCCACCATCCTGAAGCCCGTCGCCCACGGCGGCCACGCCAAGCAGCGCGGTTTCTTCGGCTGGTTCAACCGCACCTTCGACAAGGGCGTGCAGGACTATGACGGCGCGCTGAAGCACATCACCAAGCGCTGGGTCCCTTACGGCCTAGTCTATCTCGCCATCGTCGCGGTCATGGGCTTCCTGTTCATCCACCTGCCGACCGGGTTCCTGCCCGACGAGGACCAGGGCGTGGCCTTCGTGGTGCTGCAGCTGCCGCCGGGCGCGGCCATGTCGCGGACGGTCGAAGCCGAGCGCCAGGTCGAGGACTACTTCCTCACCAACGAAAAGAGCGCGGTTCAGGGCGTGTTCTGCATCGCCGGCTTCAGCTTCGCCGGCCAGGGCCAGAACGCTGGCCAGTGCTTCCTGCCCATGAAGCCGTTCGACCAGCGACCCGGCGCCAAGAACAAGGCGGCGGCGGTGGTTGGCCGCTCCTACGGCGCCCTGTCCAAGATCCATGACGCCATGGTGATCCCGCTGACCCCGCCCGCGGTGTCGGAACTAGGCAACGCCACCGGCTTCGACATGGAGCTGGAGGACCAGGGCAACCTCGGCCACAACGCGCTGATGGCCGCTCAGTACCAACTGCTGGGCATGGCCGGCAAAGACCATACCCTGCTGGGTGTGCGTCCCAACGGCCTGCCGGACCAACCGCAGCTGAAGGTCGATATCGACCAGCCCAAGCTGACCGCGCTCGGCCTGTCGATCGGCGACGTGAACGACACCATCGGCGCGGCCTGGGGTTCGTCCTACGTCAACGACTTCATCGATCGCGGCCGGGTCAAGCACGTCTACGTCCAGGGCGACGCGTCTTTCCGGTCCAAGCCGGACGACCTCAATCTCTGGTACGTGCGGGGCACGTCGGGCACGCTGGCGCCCTTCTCGGCCTTCTCCAGCTCGCACTGGCTGACCGGACCCTCGCAGGTGCAGCGCTATAACGAGACCCCGGCTCTGGAAATCCAGGGTGTGCCGGCCCCCGGCACCAGCTCGGGTGTCGCGATGGCGAAGATGGAAGCCCTGGTGAAAAAGCTGCCCAAGGGCGTGGGCATGGAATGGACTGGCCTGTCCTACGAGGAAAACGGCGCGGGTGGTCAGACGCCCATGCTGTACAGCCTCTCCTTCATCGTCGTGTTCCTCTCGCTCGCGGCGCTTTACGAGAGCTGGTCGGTGCCGGTGGCGGTGCTGCTGGTGGTGCCGCTGGGCATCATCGGGGCGCTGGCGGCGGTGACGCTGCGGGGCATGTCCAACGACGTGTTCTTCCAGGTGGGCCTGCTCACCACCATGGGTCTGGCGGCCAAGAACGCCATCCTGATCGTCGAGTTCGCCGAAGCCGGCTACAAGTCAGGCAAGACGGCGCTCGAGGCGGCGATCGATGCGGCGCGGCAGCGTCTGCGTCCGATCCTGATGACCTCGCTGGCCTTCATCGTCGGGGTGTTCCCGCTGGCGATCTCGACCGGCGCGGGCTCGGGCGGCCAGAACGACATCGGCACCGGCGTCGTCGGCGGCGTGCTCGGGGCGACCATCCTGGCGGTCTTCTTCGTTCCTCTGTTCTATGTGCTGGTGCGCAAGGTGGCCAAGGGCCGGCCGGTCGACCACTCGCATGCAGGCCAAAACCATGTGGAGGGCGCATGATGCCCGCGCGTAACCTGCCTCCCCTGCGCCTCAAGGGAGCCTCGCTGAGGGGCGCCCTGCTGGGCCTGGCGTCGCTGACGGTCCTGGCCGGATGCACCATGGCGCCGAAGTACCAGCGCCCGGCCGCGCCGGTGCCGCAAGCCTGGCCGCAAGGCGCCGCCTATCCGGCGCCCCAGCCGGCCGCCACCCCGGCGGCCGACCTGGCCTGGAAGGCGTTCTTCGTCGATCCGAAGCTGCAGCAGGTGATCGACCTGGCGCTGGCGAACAACCGCGACCTGCGGGTGGCGGTGCTCAACATCGCCGAGGCGCACGCCCAGTACCGCGTGCAGCGCTCGGCCCTGTTCCCGAACATCGACGCGGCCGGCAACGGCACCAACGAGTACCTGCCCGCCAAGGTTCTGGGCGTGCAGTCCGGTGCGTCGGGCGCCTCGGCGGCCAACAGGTCCATCACCATCAAGTACTACTCGGCCACGCTCGGCGTCAGTAACTACGAGCTGGACCTGTGGGGCCGCGTCCGCAGCCTGTCCAAGCAGGCCCGGGAGGAATACCTCGCCACTAAAGAGGCGCGCCGCGCCGAGCAGATCAGCCTGATCTCCCAGGTGGCGACGGCCTATGTGACCTACGCGGCGGACCTGAAGCGTCTGAACCTGTCGCAGGACACGGTGAAGTCGGACGAAAACACGCTGTCGATCACCAACTCGCGGTTCCAGAGCGGCATCGCTTCGGAACTGGACGTGCGCCAGGCAGAAAGCGCGCTGGAGCAGGCCAAGGCGGGCGTGGCGACCTACACCACCGCCGTGGCGCAGGACGTGAACGCCCTGACCCTGCTCGTGGGCGCGCCGGTCCCGACCGAGCTCCTGCCCGCCCCGCTGGAAAACGACCTGCCCACCGTGGCGGACCTGCCGGCCGGGCTGAGCTCGGACGTGCTGCTGCGCCGGCCGGACGTGATGGAAGCCGAAGATGAGCTGAAGGGCTACAACGCCAATATCGGCGCCGCCCGGGCCGCCTTCTTCCCGACCATCGAGCTGACCGGCTCGGGTGGGTCCACCGCCCTGTCGATGAGCGATCTATTTGGCGCGGGTTCGGGCGCCTGGACCTTCACGCCGGCGATCACCCTGCCGATCTTCGACGCCGGCAAGAACGCGGCGAACCTGCGGTACGCCAAGGCGCAACGCGACGTGGCGGTGGCGCAGTACGAGAAGTCGGTGCAGACGGCGTTTAGGGAAGTCGCGGATGCGCTGGCCCAAAGAGGCCAGATCGCCGATCTCGTCTCCGCGAACGAGCGGGAAGCCGATGCGTTCGGCCATTCGTTGAACCTGTCGCAAGCCCGTTATGAGCGGGGTAGCGACACGTTCCTCAACGTGCTGACCGCGCAGGTGAACACGTACAGTGCACAACAGAACCTGATCTCCGCCCGTCTGACGCGCGCGACCAACCTGATCACGCTCTACCAGACCCTAGGCGGCGGGGTGAATTGAAGGCGAGGAGCCTAGATACCGCAGAGGTGGAACAGGCTCTGAGTCACCATATTCACGACCGGCACTGCGATCAGCATCACTCCGCCGATCGCGGCTCCGAGCTTCATCGCGCACACCATGTGGACGCCTCCTTGTTGCTTCCCTACGCCCTCCGCTCTTTGGCGGGGTGACGAGCCTTGACGATAATACGAAACGTCAAAAATCGAAGCGAAGTTTCACGGCCGCGTCAAATTGCAGGTCGGTGCCCGATATTTTGACAGAAGCGATGGTTTTTAAGTCGCAACATGGGCGAGGCGACCTGCTCGCATAGGCGGCGCCTCGTCCACTTACCCTCGCCGACACCGCCTATTCGACGCCCACCACGCGGCATGTTTGTCCTGCGAGGCGTCCTGCGCCTGCACGACTTGCGGCCGAACGAGGTTGCGACTAGCAAATTCAATCGAATTTCCGCAGGGGTGTGCGTGTATCAGCCAAAAGTCAGCCGAGAGATCGGCCCCCTGGCCCTGATGCTTACAGGGCTGGGCTCCATCATCGGCTCGGGATGGCTGTTCGGTGCCTTCCGCACCGCCCACCTGGCCGGCGCAGGCGCGGTCTACGCCTGGCTGATCGGGGCGGTGATTATATCCATCATCGCCCTCGCCTTCTCCGAACTGGGCGCCATGTTCCCCGAAAGCGGCGGGATGGTTCGCTACGGCTACTATTCCCATGGCTCAATGGTGGGCTTCATCGCCGGCTGGGCGAACTGGATCGCCATCGTCTCGGTGATCCCGGTCGAGGCCGAGGCCTCGGTCCAGTACATGGCCTCGTGGCCGTTCGCCTGGGCGCACAACCTGTACGCCGGCGCTGAACTGCATCCCATCGGTCTGGCCCTGGCCGCGGTGCTGGTGGTCGGCTACTTCCTGCTGAACTACTGGGGCGTTCGGCTCTACGTCCTGACCAATGGGGCGATCACCGCCTTCAAGCTGGTGGTGCCGGCCGCCACCGGCATCGCTCTGATCGCAACGGGCTTCCACCGCGAGAACTTCGCCGTCGGCCTGCATCCCGGCCACGCGCCGCTGAACATCGCGGCCATCCTGGCGGCCACGGCCACCAGCGGCATCGTGTTCAGCTTCAACGGCTTCCAGAGCCCGATCAACCTGGCCGGCGAGGCCAAGAACCCTGGCCTGAACGTGCCGCTCGGCGTGTTCGGCTCCATCGCCATCGCGACCGTGATCTATGTGCTGCTGCAGATCGCCTTCGTCGGCGCCACGCCGCCCGCCCTACTGGCGCATGGCTGGGCCGGAGTAGACTTCAGCTCGCCCTTCGCCCAGCTGGCCATCACCCTGAACCTGAACTGGCTGGCCCTGCTGCTGTACGCCGACGCCTTCATCAGCCCCAGCGGCACCGGCGCCACCTACACCGCCACCACCGCGCGGATGATCTTCGCCATGGAGCGCAGCGGCGTGCTGCCCAAGATCTTCGGCCGCACCCATGCCGGCTCGGCCGCGCCCCGGCCGGCCATGTGGCTGAACCTGGTGGTCTCGTTCCTGTTCCTGTTCTTCTTCCGCGGCTGGGGCTCGCTGGCGGCGGTGATCTCGGTCGCCACCATCATCTCCTACCTGGCTGGCCCGGTCAGCGTGGCTGCGTTGCGCCGCACCGCACCCGACCTGAAGCGGCCGCTACGCACCCCGGCGCTGAAGCTCACCGCCGGCGCCGCGTTCATCCTGGCCACCCTGTTGCTGTACTGGGCGCGCTGGCCGCTGACGGGCGAGGTGCTGCTGTTGATCCTGATCGCCGCGCCGCTGTACATCTGGGCCGAGGTCAAGGCCGGCTGGCGCGACTTCGGCAAGCACCTGCGCGCGGCGCTGTGGCTGGTGATCTACCTGCCGTCGCTGGCGCTGCTTTCATTCCTGGGCAGCGCACAGTTCGGCGGGATCGGCGTGATCCCGTTCGGCTTCGACCTGGGGCTGGTGGCGCTGCTCGGCCTGGTCTTCTTCGTGTGGGGCGAGCGATCCGGCTGGGCTACGCCCGCGCTGGAGCTGCACCGCAAGGGCGCAGACGAGGCCGAGGCGCTGATCTGACGGTTGAAAAGGCCTGCGTTCCTAACTGGACGCAGGCCGAACGCCCGCGCTCAGGGGCGCAGGATCAAGGCCGTGGGCGTCGCTTCGAAACGCGACAGGCGGCCGAGATAGCTCATGCCGAGCAGCGAAGCGGTGTGCCCGTCATGGACCACCACCGCGGGCACCTTTTCGACCCGGGCGCCGGAGACCGAAACATAGTCCAGGTCCACCCGCGCCGCGTGGGTCAGGCCGTTGGCGGTGTTCAGCGGCGTGTCGTACTTCAGCGAATTCGCATCCAGGCCCAGACGCTGGGCGTCCGCAGGGGTCAGGGCGACGACGCTGGCGCCGGTGTCGATCAGGCAGCGAATCCAATGGCCATTGACCTCGGCCTGGGCCCAGTAGTGGCCGTCGCGAGCCTTGGTCACCTCGGCCGCCGTAGGCGCGTCGGAAACTTCGGAGTCGTTGGCGGGCAGAGCCGCCGCCGCCGTAGGCGCATCCTGGGAAGGCGTATCCTGGGTGGACGCAACCTGATTGGCCGCAGCCTGGGCCGAGGACTGCGCGCCCTCGTACCGGACCACTTCCTGGGCCACGCCGACGGCGCCAACAATGGCGGCGGCCAGAATAACCACGTGCCTCAACATCGGGTTGCACTCATCGGCCGCAGCGCCGGCCTAGATGCAAGCTACGGCATTCGGCTTTGCAACAAATGAATCACACGGCAAAAACCTGCGACACCTGATCCAGCCTCGCGGCGGAGCCCAAGCTGGCTTATCTGCGAGGGCATGGGCGCGCAGGATAATGAGGCCAAGGCGGGCGGTCGCAAGGCGCGGCCGCTGAGCAACTGGCAGGTGATGGGTTTCATCGCCCAGCGCTGGGTGCGGCGTCCTGGCCAGTTCGCCGCCATGCTGAGCCTGATGCTGGCCGGCACCCTGTGCGATCTGTCGATTCCCTGGGCGGCCGGCGGGCTGATCGAGGCCGTGTCGCGGCCCGCCCACGTCCCTGCCAGCGCTTGGCGCGCCTGGGCGTTGCTGTCGCTGCTGTATCTCGGCTTTTACGGCCTGCGCACCCTGGCGTTCCGGCTGATGAACAACTTCGCCGCCCGTAACATGGAGGAGCTGACCAACGCCGCCTTCGCCCAGGTGCAGTCGTTCTCCTCGGACTGGTACGCCGACACCTTCGCCGGCGCGACCGTGCGCCGGGTCAGCCGCGCCATGCAGGGCTACGACAACGCCTCGGACGCCATCTTCCTGATGCTGGGACCGAGCCTTCTGGTGCTGTTCGGCCTGGCGGTGTCGATGTCGCTGCGCTGGCCGCTGGCGGGACTGTTCTGCGGCGTGATCGTCGTGATCTTCATGGGCTACAACCTGTTCGTGGCCGCTCGCTTCATCCGGCCGGTGAACCTGAAGTCCAACGCTTTGGACACCGAGATCGGCGCGGCGCTGGCTGACGCCATTGGCGGCAACGCCGTGGTCAAGAGCTTCGGCGCCGAGGCGCGGGAGAGCGCGCGCTTTTCCGCCGTCACCGCCGACTGGCGCGCCGCGGTCGTACGCACCTGGAACACCTTCAACTGGGCGGCGCTCGGCCAGTACATCCTGCTGTTGCTGCTGCAGGCCGGGCTGACCGGAATGCTGGTCTGGGCCTGGGCGCACGGCAAGGCGACGGCGGGCGATGTCGGTTTCGCCATCACCTCGTTCATGCTGATGAGCGGCTATATGCGCAACTTCGCCGAGACCGCCCGCCAGTTGCAGCGCGGGCTGGACGACGTGCTGGACGTGGCCGCCTACATGCAGACCGCGCCCGATGTGGCCGATGCTCCGGGCGCCCTGCCCTTCCGGCCGCCGAGCCAGGGGCCGCGCGGCGGGATCGTATTCGACCGGGTGACCTTTCGCTACCGCAACCAGCCGACGCCGATCTACGACCGCTTCTCGCTGGAGATCGCGCCCGGCGAGCGCGTGGCCCTGGTGGGCCCGACCGGAGCGGGCAAGTCCACCTTCGTCAAGCTGGTGCAGCGGCTCTACGACCTGGAAAGCGGCCGGATCCTGATCGACGGCACCGACATCTCCACCGTCACCCAGTCGTCGTTGCGCCAGGCCATCGCCCTGGTGCCTCAGGACCCGGCCCTGTTTCACCGCAGCCTGGCCGAGAACATCGCCTATGGCCGCCCGGAGGCGACGATGGATCAGATCATCGACGCCGCGAAACGGGCGCGGGCCCACGACTTCATCCTGAACCTGCCTCAGGGTTACGACACCCCGGTCGGCGAGCGAGGCGTGAAGCTGTCGGGCGGCGAGCGCCAGCGGGTGGCGATCGCCCGCGCCTTCCTGGCCGACGCCCCGATCCTGGTGCTGGACGAAGCGACCTCGTCGCTGGACGTGGAGACCGAACGCCAGGTCCAGGCGGCCAGCGAGGCCCTGATGGCCGGCCGCACCACCATCGTCATCGCACACCGGCTGTCGACCATCCGCACCGCTGACCGCATCCTGGTGTTCCAGGACGGGCGGGTCGTCGAGGAAGGCGCCCACGGCGAACTGGTGGCCCGCGGCGGGGCCTATGCGCGGCTGAACGCGCTCGCGCAATCATAGAGTCGAAATAATACGCAACCCGATTTGCGGCTTGGCCGTTTTCGTCGCACCCGGGCAGCCCGACTCCGACGCTTGTGTGCAACGCAGCAAGGCCGTATCCATATTAAGACGATTTGACGGCGTGCGCTGCGCGAAGACGGCGCCCCGGGCCATTCAAGGCAGGTGCATGGCGGAGATCAGGACGGTCGGGGTCATTGGCGCGGGGCAGATGGGTGCGGGAATCGCCCAGGTCTGCGCGCTGGGCGGTTACGACGTCCGGCTTCACGACATCATGGGCGAACGGGTGGACGCGGCGCTCGACCTCGTCGGCAAGAACCTGCATCGCCAGGCCGACAAGGGCGCGATCGACCCCAACATGGTCGCCGCCACCCTGCCGCGCCTGCATCGCACCGACGATCTTTCCGAGATCGGCAACACCGACCTGGTCATCGAGGCCACCACCGAAAACGAAGAGGTCAAGAAGGCCGCCCTGCGCAGCCTGATTCCTCATCTGGCGCCGCACACCCTGCTGTCGTCCAACACCTCCTCGATCTCGATCACCCGCCTGGCCTCGGCCACGGACCGGCCGGAACGCTTCATCGGCCTGCACTTCATGTATCCCGCGCCGGTGA
>FSXN01000890.1_pt1 | contig 11416 bp, 8 predicted proteins | sample 1638221 | NCBI WGS metagenome assembly FSXN01 (sample SAMEA3914788, study PRJEB12502) | metagenome | biome: forest; material: soil | place: Canada | collected 2011-07-03 | depth 0.1 m | reverse complement strand
GCTGGAAGAAGCTCGGTCCATCGGCGCCCTGGCCAAGACCGGCTGGCGGCCCAGACGGACCATCGTCTACGCGAGCTGGGACGGCGAGGAGCCCGGCCTGTTGGGATCTACCGAGTGGGCCGAAGCCCATGCCGACGAGCTGAAAAGCAAGGCTGTGCTCTACGTGAACTCCGATTCCAACACCCGGGGCGTCCTGACGGCCGGCGCCAGCTATTCGGCCCAACGACTGGTCACCGAAGCCGCCGCCGACGTGAGGGATCCGGAGACCGGCGCGACCGCGCTCGACCGCGCCAAGGCCAGTCTTGAGGTGCGGGCCCTGGCGCCCGACGCCACCGAGGACGCCAAACGCGCGGCCAAGGCCGTGGCGTCCGGTTCAGATCTGCCGGTGTCGGCGCTGGGATCCGGGTCGGACTACACCCCCTTCCTCCAGCACCTCGGAATCTCGTCGATCAACTTCGAATACGGCGGCGAGGGCGAACAGGCCGGCGTCTATCATTCACAGTATGACACCTATGAGCACTTCAGCCGCTTCGGCGACCCGGGGATGGTCTATGGCGTGGCGATGGCGAAGACCGGCGGACGGCTCGTGCTGCGCACGGCCGACGCCGATGTCGTCCCGCTTCAGTTCACGGACATGGCGGCGGACATCGACCAGAACCTCTCGGAGCTGCATAAGCTCGCGGATACCCAGCGCGAGCGAGCCGCGATCACCGACCGGCTGCTGGAGTCCAAGGCCTTTGCGCTGGCCGATGACCCGGCCAAGCCGACCGTCCCGCCTGAACGGCTGGACGCGGTTCCCGCCATCGACTTCAGCCCGCTAGACGCTGCCGTCGCCAAGCTGAAGACCAGCGCCGTGGCCTACGACTCGGCCCTCGCCGGCGCCGGAGCCTCGACGCCGGCGGCGCGCGCAAAGCTCGACATCATGCTGATCGGCGTCGAACACAGCCTGACGGCTCCAGAAGGTCTTCCGGGACGTCCCTGGTATCAGCACCTGATCTACGCGCCGGGCATGCTCACAGGATATGGCGCCAAGACCCTGCCGGGCGTTAGGGAAGCGCTCGAAGGGCGTCGATGGGCCGAAGCCCAAACCTATATCACCCGCACCGCCGTGGTGATCGACGCCGCGCGCGTGCGGATTGATGAAGCAACGGCTATCGTGAAGGGCGGAGGCTAGGATCGAGCGTCGCCTTATCGGCTGCGCATCTCCAGCCGCCCATCGTGGGCGCTAGCCCAAGGCGCCGAGGCGCGCTATCTCCGGGTTGAAACAAAGGCTACCGATTGGATTCGCTGTTGAAGCCGCCATCGCGACCCAAAGACTCGGTCGACCACCCGACTGAGGTCGTCGACGGGCGCCGCAAACGGTCCGAAGACAGCCGCGCACGCATTGTCGCGGCGATGCTTGATCTTGTGCACGCCGGCGAGCCGGCGCCGGGCGCCGAGCAGGTCGCGGCGCACGCGGGCGTCGGTCTGCGCACCGTGTTCCGCCACTTCAGCGACATGGATAGTCTGTATCGGGAAATGTCGGCCGCGATCGAAGGCGAGATCGCCGAGGTCGTCAGCAAACCACTCAAGGGCGACACTTGGCGCGAAAGACTGAGCGACATGATCGCCCGCCGGTCGGCCGCATTCGAGAAGATGGCTCCATTTCAGCGCGCCGCAGCTGTTCACCGCCACCGGTCCCGCTACCTCGACGACGCCCACGGTCGCTTCACCGCGACCTGCCGCGCCTACCTTGTGGCCATTTTGCCCAAGGAAGTCACAACCCGGCCGACGCTGCTTGAAAGCCTCGACCTGATGCTCAGCTTCGAAACCTGGAGCAGGCTGCGCCGGGAGCAGAACCTCACCGCGCGCCGGGCCCGAGCGGTCGTCGAGGAAACCGTGCTGAAGCTTATCGGCTGACGCCGTCTATTGCCGAGCCATCTCGGCCTCGCCGATAGCGTCTCCGTCCAACGGCGCCTGTACGTCCATGATCACCTCGACCTTGGCCAACTGGCCCGTAAAGGCGAAGGGCGCGTGGTAATCGGCGACAGGGCTGCCTCGGTCGCGGCCGATATCCAGGCCGCTCCAGGAGATGAAGGTGTTGAAGCCCAGCGCTGTCTCCGCCCCGCCGACCGCGAGGCCATCGATGAGCAAGGTGATGTAGCGTTTGCCATTGTCGCTTCGGACCGCGACGCCCAGGCGACAATGGCCTGATGGCGCCGGAACCGTGCTGGTCGTGGTCGCGTGCTTGCCGCCGACGTTCATGTCGTAAACCAGCCGCCCATCGCGAAGGAACAGGCTATAGCCGCAGGTGGCGTCGCCATGGGCGATCAAAACGCCCGCGTCACCGGCTTTCAGATTGACGTGCGCCTCGATTACAAAGGCGCGGGATCGCAGGTCGGGGGCCACGTCGGTGGGCAGATGGCCCATGCCCTTGTGAAACACGAAGTGCTTGCGCGGACCGTGGAAACGCGCGGCGTTTTCCACGATGCGCGGGCCGAAGCGGTCATCCAGCGGCAACACCTGGGACCGCCGCGCCTGGTCCCACCATTCGGCCTTTAGATCATCCAGCTTGTCCGGGTGCAGCGCCGCAAGATCTTCAGATTCTGAAAAGTCGTTCTCGAGATGATAGAGCTCCCACCGATCGTCTTCGAAGGCCGTGCCCGGGGGATGGTAGGCGACAGCCTTCCACCCGTCCTTAAACAGACCGCGATGGCCGAACATCTCGAAATACTGCGGCTTGCCACGCGGCGGATCGACCTCTCCGAAGCTGGCGGCAAAGGAGACACCCTCAAGGGGCATTTGCTCGACGCCAGCCAAGACCTTGGGCGCTTCGAGGCCGAGCAGATCGAGGATGGTGGGGGTGACATCGCTGGCGTGCCGGAACTGGCTGCGAATCTCGCCCCGCGCCTTGATCCCCTTTGGCCATGAGATCACCAGCGGATCTCGGATACCGCCGCCGTGCGTGTTCTGCTTGTAGCGCTTCAGGGGCGTATTGGACGCCATCGCCCAGCCCCACGGAAAGTTGGAGTGGGTGTCCGGACCACCGATATCATCAAGGCGGGCGAGCTTCTCCTCCATAGGTTCTGGCTTGAAGTTGTAAGGGCCCATGGCGTTGACCATGCCGAATGGGCCGCCTTCCTGGCTGGCGCCATTGTCGCTGAGCACCAAGATCAGGGTGTCGTCGCGCAGTCCGGCCTGATCGAGGAACGCGACCAGCCGGGCAAGGTTTTGATCGGCGTGGTCAAGCATGGCCGCATAGGCGCCCTGAAGACGCGCGAAGACCTTGTGCTCGTCGGCCGAGTGATTTTCCCATGGTTGAACAAAGTCGTTGCGTGGCGGCAAGCAGGTGTCCGGCGGCACGATCCCAAGCGTTTTCTGACGCGCCAGGCGGCGATCGCGTTCGAGATCCCAGCCCTCGGAAAATACATGGTCGTACTTGAGGATCAGATCGCGGGGCGCCTGGTGCGGCGCGTGACAGGCGCCGAACGCCAGCCAGGTCAGCCATGGCGTGTCGGGCGAACTGGACTGATGATCGGCGATGAAACGGATCGCTTGATCGGTCAGGTCCTCGGTGAGGTGGTAGCCCTCGGCAAAGGATTTTGGCTGTTCGACAGGGGTGTTGTCGCGGACAAGTTCCGGCGCGTACTGGTCCGTTTCCGCATCCATGAAGCCGTAGAAGCGATCAAACCCCCGGCCAAGCGGCCAGCCGTCAAAAGGACCCGTCGGACCGGTTTCGGTGAGCGAGGTCACGTGCCACTTGCCGAGCATATAGTTGCGGTAGCCGGCCGGGCGCAGCATCTCGGCCAGGGTCGCGGCCTCCTTGGAAATCTTGCCGCGGTAGCCTGGGTAGCCGCTGTCGAAGTTGGCGAGACATCCCATGCCCACAGTGTGATGATTGCGGCCGGTCAGCAGCGCCGCACGCGTGGTCGAGCACATGGCCGTGGTGTGAAAGCCGGTGTAGCGCAGCCCGCCCGCGGCCAGGGCGTCGATGGTGGGGGTTGCAATCGGCGATCCGTAGCAGCCGAAGTCGGAAAAGCCGACGTCGTCGAACAGGACCACCAGGATATTCGGCGCCCCCTTCGGTGCGGTCTTCGTCTGAGGCCACCAGGGCTCGGACTCCGCGATCGTCCTGCCGATCTTCGCCGCCATGATAGGCCTCACCTATGCCAGAGAATGTGGTCTTCGCCGCCTTTCGCGCGCCACTCGCGCTAACGCGGCGCAAGCCCTTGCTGGACCAGCCGCCATTTGAACTGGTCGAAGCGGTCCTGGCCAAAAAAGGGTTCGCCGTTAAAGCCGATCATCGGCACGCCATAGTGGCCGGCCTCGCGTTGAGCGATCTGGTTGGCCTCAACCACTTCGTTCAACCGTTCGCCTTCCGTCGTGGCGCAGGCTCGCAGCTCGACCGGATCAAGGCCGGCGCGCACGGCGGCTTGATCGAGATGATCGCCCTCGTGCCAGTTGTCGACCTGACCGCTCCAGATCAGACGGCTGACCTCGTCAAGATACTGCAACCCCCTGCCCCGTTCGGCCGCGGCGACGCCGAGCTGCGTCAGCCGATGGATGTGGGGTTGCTCCTTGGGATAGGTCCCGGTCGCGAAGTCCATCTTCACTGGGTCCGGCCGGGGCCAGCGGATCGTGAGGCCGAGGAATTCCGCCTCACGGCGAATATCCAGCTGCAGATAGCTGAACCAGAGTGGATCGCGGGTCTCGAAAAACTCCGGCGTCCTCACGGCCAGCGGGTAGACTGGCCGGACGCGCGCCACGACGTCGAAGTCTCGCTCCAACGCCACCAGCTTATGGGTGATCAGATAGGAGTAAGGCGATCGAAAGGACCAATAAAGATCATAAGACAAGGTCATGGTCGCCCCAGCAGACGCCGGGAGTTTATGGCATGCATCGAGCCATATTCAAGGCAACATTGATCGTCGCGGGTCGGCCACGACTTTGTGGCGTCCATTGCCAGCTTTTTAGCCGCGCCGGTCCCCCGCATAGGCAGCCGGGCGCGCCAGATTTTGACCGTTGCGACGCCTCGCCGCTGTAGCGAACATCGCAACGAGTCGAATTTCGTTGCAACGTTAGTCGGGATGCGGATTATTTTCGCATAAGGTCGCAAGAAAAATCTCTTTTTGTATCAAGGCGTCTTGTTCAAACGAGACTGTTGCAAATGGCCTTGAAACCCTGCGACACTATGTCCCAATGGCAACGTTCGCAACCTGGCGGCGCCGGCTTCCGCCACATTCGAAATTCATCGTTCCAGGGTCACGAGTAAGGGCGACCACGCATGGGTGCTGTAGGATTGAGGCCGAAATTCGCCGGTCGTGGGGCTAGCGCCAACGCGGAGGGCGTGGAAAAACGCCAGCGGCAGCCGCGCACACAAGCCAGGCCCGTGCATATTTTGATCGCCTGCATGCCAAAATCCGGCTCCACCTTCCTGTCCGATGTAATCGGCCAATGCCCGGGATTTCGCCGAGCCATCCTGACGCCGTCCGCCGGGCGGCGTGAACAGGAAATCGACGAACAGTTGCTGCGCAAGCTCGGCAAGGTCAGCTATGTCGCCCAGCACCATGTGCGGAACAGCGAATGGACATCGGAAATGTGCAACGCCTACGGCGTGGCCCCGATCGTTCTGGTGCGTAGTCTGCAGGACGTGGTGGTCAGTCTGCGCGACCACATGCGGCGCGAAAGCGCGGTCTTTCCGCAGTTTTTCGCCGACGCCAGTCACGCCGACTTAGACGACAGCGCGCTGGAGGCCATGCTCGCTCGGCTCGCCCTACCGTGGTATCTTAATTTCTACATGAGCTGGCGCGAAACGCCCGGCGCGATGATGGTCAACTATGAAGACCTGACCGCTTCGCCCGTGGAAGTCATCCGGGAGATTCTCAGCTTTTCAGGCGCGAATACGACCGCCGAGGAAGTCGAAGAGGCGGTCGTCAAGGCCAAGGCCAAGGAAACCAGCCGGTTGAACGTCGGCGTCAGCGGCCGCGGCGCGAGCCTTCAGCCAGAGACGATTCAGATCATTCTCGACCTTGTCGACCTCTATCCCGAGGCCTCGGCCGATCCTTATATCATCAGCGTCAAGGCCCAGGCTCAGGCCGCATTGGCCGGAGCGCCGGCCCCGCAAAGACCAGTTCGCCGGCCGCCGGTCATCGCCCCGGCCGCCGCGACCCGGCGCTGGCTAAGCAAGAAAAACAAGAGGTTCCTGGTTCATTGGGTAGCACCCGCGGCGCTCGTCCTCGTGGGCATGAGCTATTGGGCCTGGCCTTACGATCTGATCCCCGATCATTCGACCTATGGCTACGTCGACGACGCCACCGTGATGCTGGTTTCATCCTTCATGGCCGGCGTCTTCAGATACAAGAAGATCTGAGCATAACGCGGCCTTGCCGTCGGCGTTTGCCTGATGAAAGATATCCTCGGCGCGCTGCGGGGAGATCGGCATGGCGAGGTCATCGGGCGTTCTGGTCTGGTTGCGCATCTTTGGGATTATCGCTCTGGCCGGTATTGGTGGCTGCGCGAGCGCGGCTGTCATCCACGCGACGGCTGGCGGATTTGAGCTCAAACAGGTCGTCCACATTTCCGCGCCCGCGACACGCGTCTACACGGCGCTGATCCGGCCGTCCTTGTGGTGGAATTCGCAGCACACCTATTCCGGCGATGCGGCCAACCTCAGTCTCGATGCCCGCCCCGGCGGCTGCTTTTGTGAAGCGCTGCCGAAGGGTGGCGAAGTCCAGCACCTGGTCGTCGTGAACATCCAGCCAAACGAGGCGCTCGAGCTGCGCGGCGCGCTGGGGCCGTTTCACGCGCGCGGCGTCGACGGCGTGCTGACGTTCGAGCTTGCGCCGGCGGGCGATGGCGTCGACCTGACCATGACCAACGACATGGGCGGCTACATGTCCGAGGGGATGGACACCTGGGCCCCCAAGGCGGACGGGATGCTGACCGAGCAGCTCGGTCGCCTGAAGCGTTATGTCGAGACGGGCGCTCCCGGTCCGAATTAGGGTTGGGCGCCATGCAGGTCCGATGGCGTCTGAATTGGCCAAGGCGCCTTGCCAGCCTTCTAGCCGCCCCGCACCTGGCGGAACGGGATATCGCGATCAACCTCCGGCTCCTTGGGCAAACCCAGGACCCGTTCGCCAATAATATTGCGCTGAATCTGGTCGGTGCCCCCGCCGATGGAGGTAAAATAAGCGTTCAGCGTCAGGAAGTTGGCGTCCTCGGCCCTGGGATGGTCAGGTCCCTCGAGCAGACTGCCCGCGCCGAGGATGGCGGTGCGCACTCTCGCCTCTTCATGCAAGATCCGCGACATCGCGAGCTTGCCAAGGCTCATGACCGGCGATGAGCTGCCCTGCGCCAGGTCGGCCTTGGCGCGGGCGGTGTTCAATGCATTGAGCCGCTTGTAGGCGATCACCTTGGCTATGTCCTGACGCAGCACCGGATCACCCAGGACGCCGGCTTCGCGCGCCAAGGCGATCAGCGGCTCCTCGTTCTTGGTCTCGGCCGCGCCGCTGCGCGGCCCGCGCGCGCCCTCGCCCATCACCGAGCGTTCGTAGGCCAAGGCCGTCTGCAGAACGCCCCAGCCGGTGTTCAGCTCGCCCAGCAAATTCTCGACCGGCGCGACGGCGTCGGTGATGAAGACCTCGTTGAAGTGGCTCTCGTCGGTGATCTGGCGCAGCGGCCGAACCTCCACGCCCGGCTGTTTCATCGGCAGGAAGATGAAGCTGATGCCCATGTGTTTGGGCGCATCCCAGTCCGTGCGCGCGATCAGCATGCCATAGTCGGCGGTAGCGGCGCCGGAGGTCCAGACCTTCTGGCCATTGACGATGAAGTTGTCGCCCTGGCGGTCGGCCCGCGTGCGAATGCCGGCGAGGTCCGAGCCCGCACCCGGCTCGCTATAGAGCAGACACATGCCGACTTCGCTGCACAACAGCGGCCCGATCAGCTTGGTCTTCAGTTCGGGCGTGCCCTTGGCCAGCAGCGTGTTAGCCCAGAGATTGGTGCGGTCCTGGCCGGCGCCGGGCGCGCCGACCCTGGCGAACTCCCGCTCGATGATGCGGGCCTGCGCGTCGGACAGGCCACGGCCATACCAGTCCGTCGGCCAACGGGGCGCGGCCCAACGCGCCTCCACCACCGTCCTCAACCAGGCCTTCAGTTCGGGCGAGGCGCCCCAACCGGCGCCACCAGACCCGGCCGGCGTCTTGGGCAGGCCTTTCCAGTTGTCGGCCACCCAGGCTCGGACTTCCTCGCGCAGGGCGTCGTCGGAACCAGCGTTTCCATCAGCCATCGTCAGGCTCCCAAAGCTCGAAGGTAGCGCTCGCGATAGACCGAAGGCGCGCCGAACAGCTGGGCGTCGGCGCGGGCGCGGCGCAGATAGAGGTGCGCTGGGTGGCCCCAGGTGAAGGCGATTCCGCCATGCATCTGCACGCTGTCCGCCGCCACCCGCGTAAAGGCGTCGGCGCAGGCGAAGGCGGCCAGGCTGACGGCGGCGTCTGCGTCCTCCGCACCCTCCGCCAATCGCGCCGCGGCGTTGCGGGCGGCGGATGTCGCCGATTCAGATTCCAGCAGAAGATCCGAGGCCATGTGCTTGATGGCTTGGAAACTTCCGATGGCGCGGCCGAACTGAATGCGGGACTTGGCGTAGTCGACCGTGAACTCCAGACACCGCCGCGCGCCGCCCGCCTGCTCGCCGGCGAGCGCGACCAGGGATAGGTCCAGCGCCTTGCGCACAGCGTCCCATACGGGCCCGGCGCCCTTGATACGGCGCGCGGAAACACCTGAGAAATCAATGCGCGCCAGCCGCAAGGTGTGGTCGAAAGTCGGCAGCGCCTTGATGGTCAATCCGCTCACGCCCGGGTCGACCTCGAACACCGCCAACCCCTCGGGCGCGCGCGCCAGCACCAGCAACACGTCGGCATTCTGGCCGTGCAGGACATAGTTGGCCAAACCATCCAGCCGCCAATCGTCGCCAGCGGCGGTCGCCTGGACCTCGACGCCATCGGCGGTCCAGGAGCCCGCGGCTCCGGTCAAGGCGACAGCCGCGATGCTCAAGCCGTCCGCGATGGCGGGCAACAGTCGTTGGCTGGTTTGTTCGTCCCCAAGGCCATGTAGGAGCTCTGCCGCCAGCACGCCGCTAGACAGCAGCGGCGAGCACAGCAGAGCAGAGCCCGCCTCCTCCATCACCGCTTCCAGCTCCATGGGGCCAGCCCCCGCGCCGCCATAGGCTTCGTCGATGACCAGGCCGGCGATCCCCATCTCCGCCAGCTTGCGCCACAGATCGGCGTCATATCCGGCGTCCGTCTCCATGACGCGTCGAACATCGGCCTCGGCGCTGTGATCGGCCAGCAGCCGGCTCACGGAATCCCGTAGCGCCGCGCGTTCTTCCGGCGATAGAGTCGCCACGTCGGTTTCCTCCACATGCCGCGCCCTTCCGGCGCCTGGCTGGAGTAAGGCTGAGGCCCATCGTCCGCGCAACAGTCACCTTGCGTCAGTCTTGCCTCGCCTCGGTCCGCCGTGGGACGACACCGGCAAATACGGAGGCGACGCTCATGACTTTCACCCCAGACATTCCGATCCTGATCGGCGTTGGCGAGGCCTGCGAGCGGATCGACGCGGCGGATTATGCGGCGCTGTCGCCCGTCGAGTTGGCGTCCAAGGCCGCTTTGGCCGCCCTGACCGATGCGGGCGCGGCCAATCTCGCCAAACACGTCGATGTCATCGCCGCTACCCGCCAGTTCGAGGTTTCCGGCGCCAACGCGCGGCCACCGTTTGGGGCGTCGAACAACTTCCCGCGCTCGGTCGCCAAGCGGATCGGCGCCGATCCCGCCCGCGCGATCCTGGAAGTCGTCGGCGGGCAGGGACCTCAGCATCTGGTCAACGAGTTCGCCCACGCTATCGCCGCCGGCGAGATGGACACGGCCCTGATGGTCGGGTCGGAAGCCATCTCCACCGTTCGTCACCTTCAAAGCCAGGGCGAGACCCGCGATTGGGCGGAGACCATCGACGGGCAGCTGGAGGATCGCGGCTATGGGATGGATGGGCTGATCACCCTGGACCTGATCGCCCACGGCGCCCGCACGCCGATCCAGCTCTATGCGCTTTTCGAGAACGCGCGCCGGGCGCGTTTTGGGTTTGATCGCGCGCCTTACGCCCACGCCATGGGCGAGCTGTTCGCGCCCTTCACCAAGGTCGCGGCCGGCAACCCGCATGCCATGTCGCGGGAGGTCTACACCGCCGATGAACTGGCGACGGTGACCGGCCCCAACCGGCTGACATCCGATCCCTTCCCCCGTCGCATGGTGGCGCGGGACCAGGCCAACCAGGGCGCGGCGGTGCTGATGACCTCGGTGCGGCGCGCCCGCGAACTGGGCGTGCCCGAGGATCGCTGGGTCTATCTGTACGGCGGCGCGGACGTGCGCGAGCGGACGGTCATCGAGCGCGAGGACCTGTCGAAGAGCCCAGCCGCGGTGGCGGCGTGCCGCAAGGCCCTTGAGGTCGCCGGCCTTACCCTGGACGCTCTACAGGCCTTCGATCTCTACAGCTGCTTTCCCATCGCCGTGTTCAACATCTGCGACGGCCTTGGCCTTCCAGCGGACGATCCGCGCGGGCTGACGGTCACCGGCGGCCTGCCCTTCTTCGGCGGAGCGGGAAACAACTATTCCATGCACGCCATCGCCAGCATGGCCCGGCGCCTGCGCGCCCAGCCGGGCGATATCGGCTTGGTGGGCGCCAATGGCGGCTTCCTGTCGAAATACTCGGTGGGAATCTATTCGACGGCGGCCCGGCCCTTCACGCCCTTCGACAGCAAGCCGCTACAGGCCGAGATCGACACCTGGCCGGCGCCGGCGCTCGACCCGAGTTTCGCCGGCGAGGCCGACGTCGAAACCTACACCGTCGACTATTCCGGGCCCGCGCCGCGCGGCGTGATCATCGGACGGACCAGCACTGGCGCGCGTATCGTCGCCATGGCCGCGCCGGAGGAGACTGTGACGGTCCAGTCCATGATCGACCATGACCCGCTCGGCGGGCGCGTCACGGTCGGACCGGGCGAGAACAACAAGACAACGATCCGCGCGGTACGACCAACCAACTAAACACTCGCCATCCCCGGCCTTGTGTCGGGGCCCCATGGTTCAGCCGCCGCGGTCCGTTGAAACGGGCCAATGGGTGGCCGGGACAAGCCCGGCCAAGACGGAAGAGAGTAGTCTGGCGGCCAGCTGGCTCGTCGCGCCGCCCCTCACCCCATCGGGTAGAGGATTTCCTTCGTCACCGCATTGATGGCCTTCATCACCTCATCGGTGAGCGTCAGGTCGCCGGCGGCGATGATGTCGTCCACCTGGTCCTCATGCGTCGCGCCGACGATGGTAGAGGCGACGAAGTCGTGCTGGATGCTCCAGGCCGTGGCCAGGGTCACCACCGAGATGCCGGCTTCGGCCGCGAT
>FSXN01001182.1_pt1 | contig 11435 bp, 16 predicted proteins | sample 1638221 | NCBI WGS metagenome assembly FSXN01 (sample SAMEA3914788, study PRJEB12502) | metagenome | biome: forest; material: soil | place: Canada | collected 2011-07-03 | depth 0.1 m | reverse complement strand
GGACAAGACCGACACAGCCCACGAGGCCCTGATCCAGGGCGACAAGAGCAACGGCGGCTGATCATGGCTGCGCCGCCGCCCGTCAGCCCCGCGTGGCCTCTGGGGTACCTGACCACCTTCGGCCCGCGCGCGGATCCGGCCACGACCTTGACCTGGGGCCTGATGGACGTTTCCATCGCCGTGGTCGTCATCGTCACCGCCCTGGTAGCGGTCGGCATACTGGTCAAACGAGCGCGTGCCCCGAACGGCGAACTTCCTCCGGTGAGCCGCGGCGGCGCGGGTCTGAACTGGATTTACATCGGCGTCGCTCTGACGGTCGTCGTCCTAATCGCCTCCATGATCTGGACGGTGCAGGTGTTGGCCGAAATCAACTCGCCGGGCGCCAAGCCCGTCTTCACGATCGAGATCACCGGCCATCAATGGTGGTGGGAGGCGCGCTATCTGTCGCCGCAGGCGACGCAGGATTTCACCACCGCCAACGAACTCCACATCCCGGTAGGCCAGCCGGTGTTGATCAAGGTGATGAGCGCCGACGTGATCCATTCCTTTTGGATTCCAGCCCTGACCGGCAAGACCGACACCATCCCGGGACGGGTCAATCTGGGCTGGATGCAGGCCAGCCGGCCAGGCGTCTATCGCGGCCAATGCACGGAATATTGCGGCGAAGAGCACGCCAAGATGGCGCTCTATGCTGTTGCTCAATCGCCGGCGGACTTCGAGACCTGGCGCGAGGGTCAGGTGGCCGACGCCGTCGCCCCGACCGATCCTGAGGCGGTCATGGGAGCGGCCCTGTTCGGCGATCACTGCGGCGCCTGCCATGCGGTGCGCGGGACCAGCGCGGGCGGCCTTGTCGGCCCGGACCTGACCCACATCGCCAGCCGCCAGACCATCGCCTCCGGCATCCTACCCAACACGCCGGCGGCGCTCGGCGGCTGGATCTCCGACCCGCAGACGATCAAGCCGGGCGCCCGGATGCCGGCGACCAACCTGTCCGGCCCCCAGCTCAACGCCGTGGTCGCCTATCTGGGGACGCTGAAATGACCTCGCGCGTCACCACGTCGGACGATGCGCGGGTCCCAACCATCGCTCGCGTCACGGCCGACTTTCCCGGCCCCGGACTGAAGCAGATTTGGGAGACCGAGCCGGGGATACGCGGCTGGTTCTCCACCGTCGACCACAAGGAGATCGGCCTCCGCTACATCGTCACCGCCTTTATCTTTCTGTTGCTGGGCGGGGTCGAAGCGCTGGTGATGAGGGTGCAGCTGGCTCAGCCGGGCATGACGCTTCTGACCCCGGAGCAATATGACCAGCTCTTCACCATGCATGGCGTGAGCATGATCTTCCTCTATGCCTCGCCGATCCTCTCGGGATTTTCCAACTACCTTTGGCCGCTTCTGCTGGGCTCGCGAGACATGGCGTTCCCGAGGCTGAACGCCTTGTCCTATTGGATCTACATTGCTGCCGGCGTCTTCATCTATGCCGGCTTTGTGGTGGGCGAGGGTCCGAACGCCGGCTGGTTCAACTACGTCCCCTATGCGGCCAAACAGTTCAATCCAGGCGTCAATATCGACGTCTATATGCTGGGCCTGATCCTTCTGGGGATTTCGACAACGGTGGGCGCGGCCAACTTTGTCGTCACCTTCCTGCGGCTGCGCGCGCCGGGCATGTCGATCAACCGGGTGCCGATCTTGATCTGGGGCACGCTCACCGCTTCCGTCGCCAATCTGCTGGCCGTGCCGGCCGTCAGCCTGGCCTGCTTCCTGCTGTGGATGGACCGGCAGTTCGGGGCCCACTTCTTTGACGCCAGCCAGGGCCAGCCGCTGCTCTGGCAGCACCTGTTCTGGATGTTCGGCCATCCCTGGGTCTACGCCATCGTCCTACCGGCGATGGGCATGGTGTCGGATGGCCTGCCGACCTTCTGCCGCCGCCCACTGGTGGGCTACACGCCGGTGGCGCTATCGACGGTAGGCACCATGGCGCTGGGGTTCGGCGTCTGGGTCCACCACATGTTCGCCACCGGCCTGCCGAGCCTGGCGCTCTCCTTCTTCTCCGGCGCCTCGATCATCATCACCCTGCCTAGCGCCGTGGCCGTGTTCGCCTGGACGGCGACCATCTGGGGCGGCAAGCCGGTGTTCAAGACCGCCTTCCTGTTCTTCGCCTCGATGATCGTTCTGTTCGTGATCGGCGGCGTCTCGGGCTTCATGACCGGGTCCGTGCCGGTGGACTGGCAGCTGACCGACACCTATTTCGTTGTCGCCCACATCCACTATGTGCTGATCGGCATCAACCTCTTCCCGGTGGTCGGGGCGATCTACTATTGGTTCCCCAAGTTTACCGGCCGGCTGCTCAGCGAGCGGCTGGGGGTGTGGAACTTTTGGACCATGTTCCTGGGCTTCAACATGGGCTTCTTCCCCATGCACCTGCTCGGGCTGATGGGCATGCCCAGGCGGGTCTACACCTATGCGGCGGGGATGGGCTGGACGACCACCAACATGATCGTTTCGACCGGCTCCTTCCTATTCGCGATCGGCATTCTATTACTCCTTATCAACATCGCCATCAGCCTGAAGCGCGGGAAGCTGGCGGGCGAAAACCCCTGGGACGCGCCGACTCTGGAATGGTCGGTTCCGTCGCCTCCGCCGCCTTATAATTTTGCGGTGATCCCCACGATCGAAAGCCGCCATCCCCTGTGGGAGGATCAGCTCAACGTATCTGCGGCGCGGTCGAGCCTGGCGGAGGGCCTGCTCCTTGATCAGGGTCGAGAGACGATCGCCACCAGCCCGTTGGATGGGGAGCCGAACCTGATCCTCAACATGCCCGGGGACACGCTCGCGCCCTTCGTCCTCGCCCTAGGCCTCAGCCTGCTGTTCGCTTCGGCCCTATTCCAGGCCTGGTGGTTCGTAGCGGCCGGAGTGATCGTCATCGCCGGTGCCCTGATGACTTGGTTCTGGCCGCATCACGCGCACCGCACGCCCGACGGCGTGGAGCCCGCCGATGGTTGACGTCGCCGAAGCTCGTGAGGTCCTGCCGGTCGGCGCCCGCGGCCGCAACAGCGTCGGCTGGTGGGGCATGCTGTGCCTGATCGCCACCGAGGGCTCGCTGTTCGCCTATCTGCTGTTCAGCTACGCCTATCTGGCGGTTCAACACGGCCAGTCCTGGCTGCCGGAACAGCATCCCTCGATCAGCCTGTCAGGACCCAACACCATCATCCTGCTGGCCAGTAGCCTCGCCGTCTGGTGGGGCGAGGAGGGCGTCAAAAAGCAGAAGCGCGGCCAGCACCTGACCGGGCTCGGAGTCGGCATCCTGCTTGGTCTGATCTTTCTGGTGGTTCAGATCTTCGAATGGAAAACCAAGACTTACGGCCTTAGCACCTCCTCCTACGGCTCGCTATTTTTCGTCATCACCGGCTTCCACATGGTCCATGTGGTGGTCGGCGTCGCCATGCTGACGACCGTCTTCGTCTGGTCGCTGATGGGCTATTTCAGCCCGCGCCACCATGCCCGCGTGACCGTGGCCGGGATCTACTGGCACTTCGTCGATGCGGTCTGGCTGTGCGTCTTCTTCACGTTCTATATCAGCCCCTATCTGATGGGATGAGGCGATGAGCCAGGACGCCGCCGAACCCGACCAGCACCCCGCCCCGCATCGCGGCCGAGTCAGCGTCGTCGCCTCACTCTCCAGCCTGATCGCCGGGCCGGCGGCCTGGATTGTTCAGCTGGTGGTCGGCTATGGCGTGTCGAGCCTTGCCTGTTTCCCGCATGACGCTCCGTTCCGGCAGTCGCCTCCTCCAGGCTGGACCGCCGAGCCTGTCATGCTGGGCGCGATCAACGGCGTCTGCTTTGCCATCGCCATCCTGGGCGGCGTGATCGCGCTGCTGCATTGGCGGCGGACCCGCGGCGAACGCGGCGGCGGCGCGGGCTGGGCGCTGGACGTCGGCGAGGGCCGCACGCGCTTCCTCGCCGCCTGCGGCGTGTTGAGCGGCTTCGGCTTCGCCTTGGCCATCCTGTTCGACATTCCAGCGATCCTGGCGGTTCCCGCTTGTTGGAACATCCCATCGTGAGGGGGGCCTTCGTCGCGCTGATAGCCCTAGCATGCCTCGAGGCATGCAAACCCACCGGCGTGGCTCATAGCGGAATTGGCGACCCGGCAAGGGGCAAGGCGGTCATAACCTCAGCTCAGTGCGGCGCCTGCCATCAGATTCCCGGCGTCGTCGGCGCCGATGGCCAGGTCGGGCCGCCACTGGCTAGTTTCGGAAGGCGAACTATCATCGCCGGCGTGCTGCCCAACACGCCGGCCAATCTTGTCCACTGGTTGCAAAGCCCGCAATCCGTAAAGCCAGGCGACGCCATGCCCGACACTGGACTGACGGTCCAACAGGCGAGCGACGCCGCCTCGTACTTAAACCGCCTCTATTGAACGGAACCTGCACGTGAAAGTCGCGACAAACCCGAGCAGTGAGGACTCAAGCCGGTGAATGGAGTGCTGTTCGTCAACGGCGTCGATTCATCGCCGCCATCTTTTCGATGACAGCTTCTTGCCGCAAGCCGTGAAGATCATCCGCGAGAAGGCCGCCGCCTCGGTTTCGGCGCGCATGTATGTTGTCACGGCCACGGGCTTTATCCTCTGGGCCGCTTTCGGCTCGAACCTTATCAGCCTGATGGCGTCAGGTCTGACCCTATAGCTGAAGCTGCGGCGCCCCGGCGCAAAGCCTGCGGCGGCCGCGGAAACCTAGATGAACGGCCGCCCTGGCTGCCTCACCGCCGGCGGTGAAGAGCCTGGACGTCAGGGTCCCGAGCGGTATGGCGCGGGACTTGGCGACCGCCCTCTTGACGACAGCGGCCTGCTAGACGCCGACCATTTTCGGCCATATTGCCTGACGCAACTCATCTTTGGCGGCGGTCAGACCTCGCTTACATGGATTACGTCGGCTTTCGACAGCGCGGAACGCCTTGATCAAAAAGACATTTAGCTCCTACCGAAACGTCAGCTTTCGAGGTGAGGGGCATGGTTCGTCGGATTGCAGTCGCCATACCGGCGCGAAATGAGGCGGCAAATCTGCCGTCCTGCCTCGCGGCCCTGACGAAGGCTGCCGAGGCCTTGGCGAAAGATGCGATCAAGGTCGTCGTCCTCGCCAACAATTGCGACGACGGCACCGCTGCTTCAGTTTCCGAAGTTGATCATGGGGGTCGGTTGCACCTGACGCTCGTCGAGCGACAACTTCCTCGCTCGCTGGCCCATGCGGGTTTTGCGCGCCGCTCGGCGCTTGATGCGGCCGCCGATCTGCTGAGAGATCCAGGCGACCTGTTGCTCTCGACCGATGCGGATACTGCGGTCACGGAGGACTGGTTCATCCGTACCGAACACTATGTCGATCAGGGCTTCGACGCCGTCGCCGGTCTGGCGCGGCTGAAACCGCGGGAGCTGCGGGGACTGCCACCGACGCTTCGCCGCCGCTTCGCGGCCTTGCGGCGCTACGATCAGGCCATTGGCTATCTGCGCGCCGCGCGGGACGCCACAGAGCCGCGGCCTCGGCATTTCTATGAAGGCGGCGCCAGCATCGCGCTGACCCTGCGCGTCTACCGCGCGATTGGCGGGGCGCCCACGCCGACCGTGGGCGAAGACAAGGCTCTGTTCGACGCGGTTCGAGCGATCGGCGGCCGGGTGCGCCATCCACTGGATGTACGTGTGCTGACCTCGCCGCGTCTGGTCGGCCGGGCGCCGGGCGGGACCTCGGATACTCTGGCGGGATGGAGCCGGTTGGCGGAGGATGACGTCCTCGACGGCGTGAAGACCATCGCCGAAAATCTTGGCTTGAAAGGCGCCGACGCTCACGGCCTGACCTTCAAAACCTTGCCCGACGAGATCGAACGCGCGCGACAGCTGGTGCGCGCCGCCCGTCAATCAGGCGAGTTGGCGCGGGTTGGCTAGCGGCGCGGCGGCGCCAGACGTCCAGCCGGTAGGCCTCATGGCGCGTCTCGGCGACGATATCGAACAGGTCTCCCATAAGACCGCGCAGCGCGCCAACCGCGTCGTCCGCGGACCGTGGATAATCGGTTTCCCCAAGCCAATGAACCAGGATCAACCGCCCTCCCGCCGCCAGATGATCCGACACTGCGCGGGCGATGGCGGCCATATCGTCGTCGTCCCAGTAGTAGACCACCTCCGAGAGCAGCATCAGATCGAACTCACCGTCGAAGCCGTCGTTCACCCGGCGGACCAGGACGAAGTCGATATTGGGCTGATCCGCGCACCGCACCTTAGCCTGGTCCAGCGCCGTCTCGGAAAGTTCGGTCGCCACCAGCCGGTCGCACCGTGAAGCCAATTGGCGCGTCAGCACTCCGATCGAGCAGCCGAGTTCGAGCGCCCGCCCTACCCGCGCCTCGCCGATAGCGGCCAGGGTTTGAACGTATTTTCGCGCTTCATAGTCGCTGGTTTGGAACCGCCAGGGATCCGGATCCGCACGATAGAGTCCCTCGAAATAATCGGCGCCGAGCGATCGGGTCTTTCTCATGCGCCTTCCAGGTAGATTTCCGTCGGCCGGCCGGTAAGCGCGGCGAGCCGGGGCGGGATTTGGAAGCTTTTCTCCGCGTCGGCGACCACGCCGCCAAGCTGGGTCCGATGGCATGCGAGCGCCCGCCGGCGAACTTCGACCGTACCCGGACAATCGAGCGCCCAGGCCGCAGTTCCTACCCGCGCCGCCAACCTCGGCGTCGACCAACCCCAGACGAGATAGTCCATGCGCACGGGAGCCGGCGTCAGCCGAGCGGCCAGGGCATGGGCCACGCCGGCGGCGGCGACGTGGTCGCAGTGCGCCTCTTCGCGCCATGGCGCCCAGACGCTTCGGGGCGAGAAGCCCGCGGCCCAACCCAAAAGCTGGTCCATCGAGCGCCGATAGTTCGGTCCACCGGCGGCAAACGGTTGGGCATCGGGCCAACCGAGGAAACAAACCTGTGGCTCGGGCACGCCGAGCAGCGCCAGAGCGGTCAACGCCTCATGCTTGCGGGCTTGCGAGAGCCGTTCGGCCGACCAGGATGGCGAGCCCTGATGCGAGGCTGAACCGTCGGTCAGATAGGCGACGCGGGGCTCAAGCCCGAGCCGGCTAGCCGTCGCCAGCAAGCCGCCGCAGCCCAGGGTCTCGTCGTCCTGATGCGGGGCAACAACGAGCAGCGGCGAAAGGATCGCCAGCCGAGCTTCGTTCAGCGGACGCGCGCGGCGGCGCAGCCTGAGCCAAGCCGTGTGGCCCAGAGCCTTCACCACAAAGGGTCGTCCCGCCAGCAGTCCTTGGCGAGGAAGGCCGCCGCCGCGCGATCCAGCGCCTGGTCGGGCGCCGGCTGGCGCAGATAGAGGGACAAATCACGACAGGCCTGGTCGAGGGGGTTGTCTTCAAAGAAGGTGCGGGTTCCAACCGACCGTTCCGCGGCTGCGATCGCCTCCAGGCCGGCCCGTTCGACGACACCCCGGGTCATCAGCACCATGGCGATTTCCGCAGGGCCGGCCGTTTGCGATTCCGCGCGCTGGGCCGCTTCGCGCACCCACAGATAGGCTGAACGGGCAGAAGCCAGCGCGAGGCCGAACCGTGCGCGGTGAATAGGATCGTCACCGGTGCTTGAGGTGTTGAGATGGTCGCGCAACAGGGACAGGATGCGTTCGACGCCGCCTAGCTGGACTGCGGTGAAACGCCAGGCGCCGGCGGAAAAGCGCGGTTCGCGCTCGTAGTTGTCGGGGCCGCCAAGCCGGGTCTCGGCATTTACCGGCAGACCCGTGAGATCGTAGACGCCGCTGAGTGTGGCCTTCATGCCGCGCACGCACCAGCCGGAAGCATCCGCGCGGGCTAGGTCTTTTGCGTCGGCGATGACCATCTGTTTGCGGCCGTCCCCTGTCGCCGCCGTGATGATCACGTGGTCGATATAGCCGGCGCCCGTGGCGAAGCATTTCTGGCCAGTCAGCCTGGATTGGCCGTCTATGTCCGCAAGGCGCACGCCGGGCGGCTTTTCGGTGTTCCAGACACCATAGACCTCGCCCGCCTCAAGCTCATCGGACAGCCGGCGCCGCTGGCTGTCGTCGCCATACCAGGACACCAGACGCGCGCCGTTGACGTGCCCTTCGAAGATTCGGCCGACGCTGAGACTTCCGCGCCCAACCAGACGCAGCGCTTCGAACAGGTCCAGGGGTGCAACGTCCTGGCCGCCGAACACCCGCAAGGCGCCGCAAGCATGCAGGTAGGCCATGTCTTCCACCGGAAACCCGCCCTGCAGATCCAGCTGGCCGGCGCGAATCTGTATCCCGTCCAGTCCGGCTCGTAGCTGCTCGATGACGTATGCCGGCTCGGAGGAGAGGCTGCTCGCCCCAACGGCTTGAAGAGTCGCCGCCTTCATCAATCGGCCTTCAGAACCGCGTCCGCCTTCTTGCCGATCTTCGTGGCCTCAGCCTTGGACATGCGTCCGGCCTTCACCGCCTGACTGGCTCTAGCCTTGGCGTTGCGCGCATGGGGCTTGTCCTCGATAGGAAAGGCGCGTGTTTTGGGTTCGGCGAAATCCTTGGCCGGGAGTTTGTCCCGGTCCTTTGTGCTGAGATCAGACATCTGAGCCTCCATCGGTTGGCTAACCTCACAACGCGGCAGCCACCGCGCCGTTCATTCCCCGTCGCTCAAGAGCCGCTTCGATCTCTGTGGCAACTCAGCAGTGGGCATTGAGTTCATCCTTTGTGGCCAATTGCGAACGGATTGCTCATGCCCGAAATCGGCCCTTCAGCGACAGGGAACACCCAACCGGACGTGGAAGCCGCCTCGCGTCATACGCCCGTGGAGGCTGATGGAACGGCCTTGCGCGGTTCGCCGCCAATGCCGTCGGGACCGGGAGGCTGGAGCGCCCAGCACCCGCATATGTTTCACCTGCAGACCTGGGCCCCGAGCGTCTTCGACGGCGGCACGCTTCAGGGCGCCACAGCGGAGAACTGGCCCATCCTGTCGGGTCAGCAGGGCTCGGTTTATCTCGCGCGGTTGGAGCCGGGTGGAGTCCGCGAGCCGCACTGGCATCCGAGCGCGTGGGAGCTGAACTTCGTCGTCTCCGGCAAGGCGCGATGGAGCCTCGTCGGGCCGCAGGCGACCCATGATGAGTTCGAAGCCGGGCCTGGCGATCTGGTCTTCGCGCCCCAAGGGCATTTTCATTATTTCGAGAACGCGAGCGGGACAGAGGACCTGGTCGTCCTGATCGTGTTCAACGCCAGCGCTGGCGAGCCGGACGATGACGTGGGCATCGTCGCCTCCCTAAGCGCGATACCGCCTGAGGTTCTGGGCGCCGTTTTCAAGACCTCGCCAGACGCATTCAGAAATCTACCGCGTAAGATCGAGCGTGTGACGATCGCGCGAAAACGGAATGACTGACAGGCGGGGCCGGCTCCGGGTGGGGACCTCTGGCTGGGCCTATCCGCACTGGAAGGACCGGTTCTATCCGGAAGGCCTGAGGATCAAGGATCGTTTTGGCTACTATGCCTCCCAGTTCGACACCGTCGAGATCAATGGCTCCTTCTATCGGCTGCCCAGCGAGGCGGCGGTGCAAGCCTGGGCCGACCATGCGCCGCCGGGGTTTGTGTTCGCCTGGAAAGCCTCGCGCTACGTCACCCAGGCCAAGAAGCTCAAGGATGTGGCGGACCCGGTGAAGTTGGTGTTTGGCCGGATGGCCCCACTGGGCGAGGCATTGGGGCCCGCCCTATTCCAGCTTCCGCCGCAGCTAAGGCTCAACCGCGAACGGCTGGCACAATTCCTGACCCTGTTGCCGAAAACGCCGCGCACGGCGATCGAGTTTCGGCATCCGAGCTGGTACAGGCCGGAAATCCTGGAGCTGTTGGCCGATCATGACGTGGCTCTGTGCGTCTCCGACCACCACGACGCCCCCGCCCCCTGGGAGACCACCGCCAGCTTCGCCTATGTCCGGGGCCATGGCCCCGGGGGGCGTTATGTCGGCCGTTATCCGCCCGGCGAACTGGATCGGTGGACGCAGACGATCGGCGATTGGCTCGTTGGCGGCCGCGACGTCTATGCCTATTTCGACAACGACATCGACGGCGCCGCGCCCTTGGACGCGCGCGACCTCGTCTCGCGCCTGCCGGTCGACCCTAGAGATTGATCTGGATAAAAGCGGCTTCAGACCAGGAACGCCAGCAGACTGGTGAACAGCTCATCAGGTCGCTCCTCCTGCAAGCTGTGTCCGCAATCGAGCGAATGTCCGCTGACATCGCTCGCCCGTTCGCGCCAGGTCGCCAGCACATCGAACTGTTTTCCAATCGAGTCCCTGGCGCCCCACTGAGCCAGCAAGGGAAGGTCGATCTTCCGATCCGCGCTGGCGGCGTCGTGCTCCAGATCGATCCCCGCCGCGGCGCGATAGTCTTCGCAGATCGCATGCACGGTTTCCGGTCTGTCGTAGCAGCGGAGATATTCGGCGAAGGTCTCCGCCTCGATGGCGCCGGACGTCTTGATCTGGCCGTCGAGGTGGTCGCGCAGAAAAAGGCGCGGTCGCCGTTGATCATATGCTCCGGCAGCAGCGCCGGCTGGATGAGGAACAACCGCCAGAAATGGGTGGCGAAGGTCTTGTCGGTGTGGCCGTACAGGGTCGCTGTCGGCGAGATGCTCAGCAGCGCCAGTCGCGAGACAGCCTCCGGATGGTCAAGGGTCAGGCGATGCGAGACGCGCGCGCCGCCATCATGGCCCACCAAGGCAAAGCGGTCGTGCCCGAACGCCCGCATGACCTCGACCTGATCGCGGGCCATAATCCGCTTGGAATAGGCCAGGTGGTCGCCGCCGCCCTCCCGCTTGCTGCTATCGCCATAGTCCCTGAGGTCGGCGGCGACCACCGTGAACCGCTCGGCCAGGCGCGGCGCGATCTTGCGCCAAGTCACGTGGGTGTGTGGATGGCCGTGAAGCAGGAGCAGCGGCGGACCATCGCCCGCGGTCGCGGTCCTGATGCTCACGCCGTCTGCGACGGCGATGTCATGGAGTGAGCCGGGCATCAACGGCGCCGGGCCAATTCCGGCTACAGAACCCGCCGCGCTGTCAGTGGCTTTCTGTGGGAGGACGGCAGGGTTGGCGGACATGGATGAGGTCCTGTCTATCGCCTTCCAGGAACGCCCGATCCTCCTTCACGGCGCCACGGTAGACGGACCTGTTTGGCGCTCCCGATGCGACCCCTGCCGGCTTTAGCCACCAGGCCGAGGTGATCGACGCGGCCGAGGCCGACCTCGCCCGGCGCCTCGGCGAACTGCCGTTCGAGCCCTTCGACTTCTACGGCCATCTGGCCCGTCGCCAAGTGGCGGGCTTTGGCCTGCGCTATGGCTATGCGAGCGGCCAGGTGCACGCGCCCGGCGGTGTCGTTCGTCCAGGTGCTGATCAACCAAAACCGGTCCGGTGCGGGCATCGGCTGGGACAGGGACAAGCCGCACTT